>JADMIO011130897.1_pt1 | contig 18486 bp, 19 predicted proteins | sample 8958161 | NCBI WGS metagenome assembly JADMIO01 (sample SAMN16585339, study PRJNA669376) | soil metagenome | isolation source: Crop rotation soil | place: USA: Cullars Rotation, Alabama | collected 2011 | reverse complement strand
CATCACCCGCATCTCCGATGCCGGTCTGTCGCTCGCGGCGGCAATCGACCAGCCGATCCGAAAGATGAACCAGGCGAAACTCGGCGCGTTCGGACGCGAGAAGCTCGCGGAATTGACCGCCGTGCTGGAGCGCATCCGCGAGGCATTTGAAAAGACAAGTAGTGAAAGGAAAACAAAATGAGTAGTCGCAGCCTGGAGATTCTGCTCATGACTCGTCGCGCTCAGGCGCTTTCTGTGATCCTCGTCGGGGTATCCTTCGTCGCGTCAGGGCAAATTGATTCGCCCCGCGATGTCTCGTCGAAGACACAGATCGTGATCCTCGGCACCGGAACCCCTTCGCCTGAACCGGACACGATGGGGCCATCCATCGCGATCGTCGTACGTGGGGCGGCATACATTGTCGATGCCGGTGTTGGGCTTGTGCGTCGGGCGAGCGCAGCTAATCGCGCGGGAACGAGGGGCCTCGAAATGGGGAATCTCAGACGCATTTTTATCACCCATCTCCACACCGATCACACCATCGGTCTTCCGGATCTGATCTTCACCCCCTGGATCATGGGAAGGACTGCGCCGCTCGAGGTGTGGGGGCCAACGGGAACGGCGGCCATGATCGATCACATCGTGCAAGCGTGGAGCGAAGACAACGACATTCGTATCAACGGTCTTGAGCATGGTAACAAGACAGGCAGCAAGGTCGTGCCGCATGAAATCCAGCCTGGCGTCGTTTATCAGGATGCAAACGTGAAGGTCACTGCGTTTCTGGTCAAGCACGGTTCCTGGAAGCAGGCATTCGGGTACCGGTTCGACACGCCGGATCGAAGCATTGTCCTCTCCGGAGATACTTCGCCGAGCGAAAGCGTCTCTGAAATCTGCAACGGATGCGATGTGCTGATGCACGAGGTTTATTCGCTTGCTGGGTATGCTACGCGTTTGGAAGCATGGCAGAAATACGGCAGAGACTTTCACACCGACTCAAACGAACTGGCAGACTTAGCGACAAAGGCACGGCCGAAGACGCTGATACTCTATCACCAGATGTACTTCGGTGGGCCGAAAGACACCGAGGCGGGATTGCTTGGGGAGATTCGGGCGAAATACAAGGGAGAAGTTATCTCGGCCCGGGATCTCGCCGTATATTAAGAGCGCGAGCGAATCTCTATTCCGACTTCCGCCTGCGCCAACGAGTAACGCGTCCAAACCTGTTTCCGCTGGACGCGAAATGGGTCCTGATCGTCTCCCCAAATCGCGTCTGCGAGTACTGGATCGGCGATCTTGACATAGCCAGCATGCGATTCTCGCCTTCAGCTCATGGAGTGCTCGACGCAGGAGATGCTTACGCCAGCAATATTTCCCTGGACGACAAAGGGCGCACGTTGCTGTGGCTCTGGGGGCGAACCAACACTCCGCCAGAAAAGGGCTGGGGAAGCGTCATGACCATGCCGCGGATTCTGGCGATTGGGCCTGACGGCTACCTGCAACAGCGGCCCGCGCCGGAGTTCGAAACGCTGCGCGGAGCCATGCAAATGTTCCCAAGTACCGGACTGGAGAAAACGTTCGTAGCCGACGGAGTAGCGACCGACTGCGCGGAGATCGAGGCGGAATTCAGCGGCAATGGCATGTTCGGGCTGGAACTGCGCCGCCGCGCCGATGGTAAGCCTGGCATCGTGGTCTCGGTCCAAGGCGGCTACGTGAACGTCGGAAGCGCCCGAGCGTTCGTCGGCAACGCCGACCGGTATCGCATGCGCGTGTTCCTGGATAAGCGCTGCATCGAGGTTTTCGTCAACGGCGGTGCAACGGCTGTGTATAACTGGTTCGATGCGGGACCGAAGGATCTTGGGGTTGCAGCCTTCGGTCAGCCAGCTGCCGTCCCCAGCGGAGGGACCGGCGGGCCGCCGGCAAGGCTCGAGTCACTGAAGATCTGGCCGATGAATGGTGCCCGCTTTAGCTTGGAGCATTTCCATGCCTGAGCCAACGCCAAGCCATCGATATCTCTAGCTACCCACAATGGCTCTTATCGGGCTTCGCTTCGAATGATTTGGGAAGCTTTGGAGAACGCGACGGGCGTCGGTTGTCTAGTGAAGAAGTCTCGCCGTTCATCGTTCTCTGATGCATCTGGAGAATTCGGTCACTGAGGCATCTTGCACCACGACCGTGGCAATATTCCACCATCACCACCGATCCAACCGTGGTCCAAAGGCCAAGCGGCCTCCGATGGGGAGCGTTCACCAGAAGATTCAGCGGTGCTCGGATCGTGGAAAGGCATCTTCATCGGTGACGGAGATTCCTTCACACAAGACTTCAGGCAATACGATTTTCCCCTTACTGTTTGTTGGGAATCGGGCCTTACGGCTATGCAGATAGAGAACGGCGCGGCCGATTCCTATCTCAAGAGTTGGGCCAAGGAAATGGCGGCCTATGGTCATCCAATCATCTTCGGCCCACTCGACGAGATGAACGGAAATTGGAACGCGTATAGTGGCGACCCAAATGCTTTTAAAGCGGCATGGGTTCGCGTATACGGGTTCTTTGCGGGGGTCCTAAATGTTCAATTCGCCTTTGGTGTTTATAACGGCTCTGTTCCTGTTACCGCTGATAATGGCCTCACTAGTTATTATCCTGGCGGCAACTTCGTCGACCTGGTTGGAGTTGACGGATTTAATTTCGGAGGGCAGACATGGGCTCAGGTCTTTAGTGGGGCGCTTTAAAACCTGAAGCGAAACCCGCGAAGCCCATCAAGGCTTCTCTCCAACGTTGGGGTTTTCGTCGGACGGATGTTGAGCCGAAGCTTCTGAAAGCTTTCGCCTCGCGAGCTTTGCCGCTATATCCGATTTACGCCGGGCGGCCATTGAACTCCGATAACTGAGCAGCAGGCCTGTTCCTCCCGCAATTGCGGCGATTCCGACAAAGACATCGCCGAGCGTTACCCTCATTCCTCATCGTAGCTCCGGCTGCGCGTCCGCGCTATCGCGCTCCATTTTTTTTGAAACCTTTCGCTCCGCTGTAGCTCTATTTCACAGAACGAATCTACAAAATAAACCGTTTCAACTGCACAGCGGCGGGGATGTCGACAGCGTCTTCGCCGCATTTTTTCCATCCCTGAAATACTTTCGTTTCCGATAATGGCTGTTGTCGTACCCGCAAAGCGATATACTCCCCTCCAGGGCCAACCGGGTGCCGGAGAGTATATCCCGATGAAACGTAACTGCCTTCTATTGATTGTTTCCGCCTTCTCTTTCGCCGCCGACGATCCCTATGCCGCGGCGCTCTTCCAGAAACACTGCGCCACCTGTCACCAGGCTGGTGGCGAGGTCGCCGCGCGCATCCCTCAGATTGCGGTGCTCAAGACGCGGACGCCGAACTCTATTCAGCGCACGCTCGAAACCGGAGCTATGATGCAGCAGGCATCCGTGCTCTCCGCCGGCGAGCGGCAGTTAGTGGCTAACTGGCTGGGCAAGCCGGTCACCATGGAAGTGGGGCGCAACCAGATCTCGAATTCGTGTCCAGCAGGCGCGGTGTGGAAGAACACTCCCGGATGGTCGGGTTGGAGTCCCGGCCTAGTCAACACGCGATTCCAGTCCGCTCAGGACGCGGGCCTGAGCGCCGCAGACGTGCCGCGGCTCCAGCCGAAGTGGGCGTTCGCATTCCCGGATACCACCTTGCTGCGCTCGCAACCGGCGGTTTACCGGGGCCGCGTTTTCGTGGGCAGCCAGGACGGCACCCTCTACGCGCTGGATGCCGCCACCGGCTGTACGCACTGGAGCACCGTCGTCAACGCGGAGGTGCGCTCCGGCATGACCGTCGCAGAAGTTGCCGGAAAACCCACGGTATTTTTCGGTGATTCCTCGGGCTACTACTACGCTTTAGACGGCGAAACCGGGAAGCAACTGTGGAACCTGCGGCAGTCCCGCGCCGGCAAGGGCGGAACCGTAGGCGGCATCGAGTGGGGAGTGGCGAGCGACGGACGGAATCTTTACGCCGCATTGTCCGACATCGATTTCCAGGTAACCATGCTGCCCGGCACTGGCAACCGCGAATATAAATTGGACCCCGACAAAGGCGGCGGCATATTCGCGTTCCGGGTCGATAACGGCGAGCGCGTCTGGCAGGCCGCGCCGCCGGGATGCGGCGGCAAGCCTGCCTGTAGCCCGGCACAATCGTCGGCGGTAACGGGGATTCCCGGCGCTGTCTTTTCGGGTTCCCTGGACGGCCACTTGCGGGCATATGCTACCGAGACCGGTAAGATCATCTGGGACTACGACACCGTGCGCGAATTCAAAACCGTCAACGGCATCCCCGGCCATGGCGGGGCTATCGATGTAGCAGGGCCGGTGGTGGCCAATGGAATGGTGTATGCGGTGTCCGGCTACCCAGCGCGCGGCGCGTTGCCGGGCAATGTGCTGATCGCATTCTCTGCGGAACCTTAAATCACGCCCTCAAAACGACATGATTGTCTCCGCACCCAGAATGGGACCTGCGGATAACGCAGCGTCGCGGCCCGAAATGACTACCGATAATGATGATTATCGGGATCCCGAGAGACTACAGGCCTGGCTCTACCGGGCAGGCCAATTCCATTTCGGTTTGTTGAATAGCGTCGCGCCCTCCAGCTTCGTTTCTCCAAATTCTTTTACTAGATGAAGGCGAGTGCAAATAGGGGCGGTCGTCAGTTCCTCGATTAGTTGCGATGCGTGCGAAACCACAATGATCTGAGTGTTTTTCGCTGCGGCGAGTATGAGCCTTGCAAGCGCCGGCAGTAGGTCAGGATGCAAGCTAGTTTCCGGCTCGTTCAGCACCATCAGCTCCGGTGGGCGCGGAGTAAGCAAAGCAGCGGCCCATAAGAGATAGCGCAGCGTTCCATCCGACAATTCCCCTGCGGAAAGTGTCCGAAGCAGCCCGTGTTGCCGCAACAGCAGTTCGAAGCGCCCATTGTGCGCTTCCACTGAAAGACGGCTGCCGGGGAAGGCATCCTCAAGAGTCATGGTGAGCGCTTCGTCTGACCGAATCTCGAGGATTGTCTGAAGGGCAGCGGCGAGATTACTGCCGTCATGGTGAAGTACGGGCGTAAAAGTGCCAATCTGCGCAGCACGTGCAGGCGCGTCAGAATCGGTGCGGAAATGATCATAGAATCGCCAGCCACGAACAGCTTCGCGAACTGCCAGCATCTCCGGAGCTCTCTGCGGGTCAGCGACGCTGGCCAGCATACTATCGGTGTCAGAGAGGTGCTGCGTTAGCATCACCGGTTCTTCATCGCATCTCGTGGCGAGCCAGACGAAATTATTTCTGCGATCAACAAGTGCAGAAGCTTTACGGAAGACTGGGCCATGCCAGATGCACTCGCGTTTCACATGGGGATCAAGCCCAAACATAGTCGCTGGCTGAGACGGATAGCCCAAATCGATGCTGTAACCGTAGGTATCGCCGCCAAAGCCGAGCTTGAGGCTCGCAGCCTTCCGCTTCGCCAGGGGTTCTATCGGGTGGGTTCCCTGGCGAACACTGCGTGCGATAGTCTCCGGACCCGCCCAGAAAGTCGAAGGCAAGCCACCTTCGCGGGCCAAGGAAGCGACGACCGAATTCAACGCGGCATCTGCGAGCAAGCGTAGCGAGCGATAGATGCTTGATTTACCGCTCCCGTTTGCGCCGGTGATCACGCTTAGTTGTCCAAGGGGCAGCAATAAATCGCGCAAGGATCGATAGCCTTGGACAGCGACAGTGCGGATCATGAGTTACAGCATAACGTGGGTGCCGCTCCGAGCATTCCAGACCGCGCATGTGCCCTATTCAGATGCGTCGTGATCTCTCCTAATTAGAACGGCCTCAGGGCACTGCCACCAGATTGGTCCTGAGAAAGGAAGCTATCGTTACCACCCCAAAACGTCCGTTCATTGGAATTAACGGGATTTCAGCGAGTAGGGCCTTACAAATCCTTGGAAGGTTCTGCACTAGGCGCCTAAGCGTCTCCTAGCCGGCCTCACGAGGTCTGAACAACGGAGTAGAGCGCTTCTCTAAGCGCCAAGTCCCGCGGATCACCGGTCAATGCCGTACCCATCTGGCTCGTTACGTAGGCGTACCCGATGCCGGCGCTCGGGTCGGCGAAGCCAAGGGAGCCGCCAGAACCCGGTGAACCGAAGGAACTGTCGCTGCCGAATGGCCACACGCGGCTCGGCTTCATGAATCCGAGTGAGAACTGCACATCGCCCTTAAGGCATTCGTCATGGAACCCGCACGTGGGGGGAATCGCGGGCGCGGCTAATAGGTTTAGCGTTTCTTGCCGTAACCCAAGCTCGCGGCCGCCAGTAGCGAAGACGCTGTACGCCCGTGCGATGGCGCGGGCCGTTCCGACGCCATTGCCGGACGGCACTTCGAGGTTGCGCGCGTAGATGCGCTGCACGTCCTGGTATATCCTACTGCCGGGGTTTACGTTCAGCGCCCGGTAAATGTTGGAGCGAGGATTCATCGCTTCCAGCATAAAGTGAAGTCCGAAGCCGCGCAGCATCCCGATCAGGCTGGGCGGCGCCAGTGTGGCCAGGCGCGAGTTCGGTATCGTCGCCGGCAGACTGATGTAGACTTCCAGCCCGAGCGGATTCGCGATCTCGTCCTGAAAGAACTGTCCCAGGCTGCGATGCTGTGGATCGACACGACGCAGTAACTCGCCTTCATAGAACCCGAAGAGTGAGAGCGTGATAGGCCTGCTTGGTCCCCGGCTCCCAAGTGGGGCGGGCCAACACTACCGCCAGGTGGTCGAGGTCGGCGATGACATTGCGATCGACGGGCTCGCCAAAGGCAAATAGCCCCGCCTGGTGGGCGAGCAATTGGCGGACGGTGACCTTCTCTTTCCCATGCTGCGCGAACTCCGGCCAGTATCTGGCCACCCGCTCTTCGTAGTCGAGCCAGCCGCGCGAGTGGACGACGGCGAGTGTCATGGCAGCTAGACCCTTCGTGGCCGAGTGAACGACCACCATGGTGTCCTGCTCCCAGGGCTCACGGGTCTGCTTGTTCCTAATCCCGCCCCACAGGTCGGCGACTTTCTCGCCGCGGTGATAAGCGCAGCAGGCGCCGCCCAGTTCTCGCCTCCGAGCGAAGTTCTGGGCGAACGCCTCACGGACAACCTCAAAACCGGGCTTCACTTGTCCCTGAACAACAACGCGGTCTGAAAGCAACATAAGTACGCCTCCACTCAGCCGGGTGGCTTTCCACTACGAGCAGCTCTACTGGCACGCGGCGTGCCATACGGAACTTGCCGCATGAGTGCATCACCACGTTCTCAGCCCCTGCGATAAGCGTCATTTCACCCATCGTCCCCTCAAAAGACGTTGGAATTTGCCCGGATTACCCGGTGTAACCGTTTGGTATCCAACTTGCCTAACTCAGACGCAAGCGAAAGCATAGGATCGAAGATGAGAGTGCTAACAGTCTTTGCGCACCCCGGCAAGAAGTCATTTTGCCGTGCGGTGCTTGAGCGTCTTGACGCCGGACTTCGCGATGCGGGGCACACGAACGAGATCGATCTGTACACGATCGGTTTCGACCCGGTACTCCGCGAACGCGACAATCCGAACTGGATGGACGCGAATGGGCCTGACGATATCATCGCGAAGATGCACCTGCGGGAACGCATACTCGAAGGCGCACGCGGGCCATTGAGAAAATTCGCACTCAAGCGGCTGCTCGGGAATCGGGACACCCGCGGCATCATCCGCTTGTTGCAGGAACGTTATCGCCCCAAGGACATTCTGGTGCAGCAACAGAAGGTTGCGAACGCGCAGGCGCTGGCTTTCATCGCGCCGGTGTACTTCGTCGGGCTTCCCGCCATGTTGAAAGGTTGGATCGAGCGCGTATTCACGCTGGGTTTTGCGTTCGGCTTGACGGCCGAAGCGTGGTACGGCGACATTGAAGGGCGGCTGCCACTGTTAAAGTACGAGAAGGCGCTGACAATTCAGCCGACAATCTTCGACGAGTGCGCGTACAATGCGGGCATCCGCGATGCCATGAAAATGCTCATCGACGAATGGGGTAGTCCGCTATCCAGGCGTCAAGGCTGTTGAGTACGTGTACTTTTATGCGGTACACGGGGCAGACGAAGCGAAGATCAAAGGCTACCTGGAAAGAGCCTATTGCTTGGGCCGGGAGTTCTGATGAGGAGACGACATATGTCGATTCGCACCTTTGCTCAATGGGCGGTGACCGGCACTGTTTTCGGAACTGCTGTTTACGCCACTTACGTTGCCGTCACGTGGTGTCGCTATGGTCGTGTTGCACAACCAGCTCATCCAGAAGGCGGCGATTCGCTGCTGGACCACTTCATTTCGACTTACGAGGTTGTGGAACGCCATCACGTGCGCATTGTTGCCCCGGCAGAAATCACATTCTCGGCTGCATGCAACATGAATCTCCAGCAGTCGGCGATCGTCCGCGTGATCTTCAAGGGCCGTGAGTTGATTCTTGGTAGCAAGCCGGAGGACAGGTCTTACCCGCTGGGACTCGTGGCCCAGGCCAACGTGTGGGGTTGGGGCGTCCTGGCCGAAGAGCCCGGTCGAGAGATCGTCTTCGGCGCGGCGACGCAGCCATGGCTTGCCAACCCGGTGTTTCGAGCATTGCCCCCCAATGAGTTTAAGACCTTCCAGGAGCCAGGCTATGTGAAGATTGCGTGGACATTGCGCGCGGATCCGATTGATGCAACAAAATCGGTATTTCGTACGGAAACACGCGTGGCTACCACTGATCCGACATCGCGCGCGAAGTTCCGACGCTATTGGGCGCTCCTATCGCCCGGCATCATATTGATTCGATGGATCTCGCTCGGGCCACTGAAAGCAGCGGCCGAGCGTCGTGCTCGGCATGCACTCTCGGACCAGAGGGAAAATCTGTGCGACGAGTCGTGACCGTGATTGTTGCCTCATCTGTGGTTACGGAATCGACCTGAATAGACTCCGATAATGTTGGATATCAGGCATCAAGACGCCTTGTTCACTCGGCGCTAGCGTACAAAGCCAGCCAAGTCGATCAGCGACGCGAAGCGCGGTCGTCCGTCTCAATCCGCTGTAGTGGGTTTACTTCCTGCTCGGTGACACCACGACGAGCCCTGCTAATTGACCGAGCTGGGAGTGCGCGAGATACACCGTGCCATCCTTCGTTACCACTCCATTGCGAGCGCCCTCATGGGTTGGCACCGCTGCAACCAGACTGAGCTTGCCGGTCGCGTCGACCCGGGCTACCGTTAGTCGCTTGTCTTTGGCGGCCCCAACGTACAACGTGTGGGTGGCTGGCGAGTAGCTGAGATCATCCACACCATCGCCGGTGTCGATGGATGATAGCTTCTCCCCATTGTGACCCGCGTCCAAGACCTCCGCCTGCGTGCTGCAGGCAACGAACAAGTAGCCGGTGTCTTGATCCACCGACAGACCATGCGGACCTTCCTTCCCACACGACGGTTGCCATTTCGCCACAGTCTTACGTGTTTTAAGCTCAATCGCGGTCGTGAGATCCTTGTCCTCGTAATTCATGTAGAAGCGACCGCGCTTTGCATCGACCGCATAGCCTTCAGGCTGGCCTTCAAATGTCAGTTTTTCTTTCTGACTCAAAGTCTGGCTGTCCAGAATACGGACCGACTTGTCGCCCGGTGAGGTAACCCAGACTTCTCTTGTTGGCGCTACATAGACGACGCCATCGGGAGTGGAATCGATGTGGCCACAGGTCTTACGCGCAAGGGTCCGTTCATCAATGGCGCATATGCTGGAGTCGGCCCGGTCACCGATATACACCACACCCTCACCGATCGATACGCCGCTGGGCCCCTGAAAGCGTTTACGACCTTGGACTTCAATTTCCCTTGTCGCAAAGTCCGAGATCTCACGGACGCTGCCGTTGCTGGTGTCCACCACATCTACCGAGCCAATGTTTATCGCTGGGACCCAAACGTATCCCGTCTTGGGATCATAAGCGATGTAATCCATTGTGATGGTTCCCTTGCCGTGATCGGGCAGGGCCAGGGTGCGAACCGTGTAATTTGCGTTCTTCTCGTCGGCAGCTTGCAATCCAACCGCTATTGCGCCGATGGCCACTCCGACGACTAGCAGGAGAAAATTTCGCTGTTCCATAGCGATAATCCTAGCACCGGCCTTGCGTGCTAACAACGCTCTTATTCCGAAAAGAAGCCTCTTAGTAGCCGTCTACTGCACCGGACCTTGGCTGTCGCCCGGTTTAGATCGTTCGTTATAGGCACGGACTTATAGTGAGATACGATACCCTAACCAATGGGAATCGCCACATGACCGCAGCAGACTTTCGCAGGATTGCCATGAGCCTGGAAGGCGTGGAAGAGTATCCTCACGCGGGATTTCCCGCCTTTCGAGTAGGAGGTAGGAAATTTGCTTCGCTCGCGTCGCAAGCAGAGGGCTACGGAAATCTGATGCTTACGCTGGAGCAGCAGGCAGCCTTTGTGAAGGAGGCACGCGAGATTTTCCTGCCGATTTCTGGAGGCTGGGGAAAGATGGGACACACCCATATACGCTTGGCGGCGGCGAGCGAGGATGTCCTGGCGGGTGCACTCCGAACAGCGTGGAAACTGCGAATTGATAAGAGCGCAAAGACAACCCGAAAAAGCCGGGGCGGAGGCGCATCGGGGTAGCCGGAACGGCAGGAAGGCGGCCCGCCACCTCGGGTTAGTTGCTGAAATCGTTCGGCATTCTTCTCTGGTGCGGTTTCGCGTGTTGGAGCCGACGATTCATCGGGGACGGCAGCTAGCGCTGGGATTTGACAACCCAAAACTTGCAGCCGATGCACGCGATCCTAGAACGGTGAACAGTCGCCATTAGGGGCTGATTCGGCCCTTCGGCGACGACAATCAGGGCGTGGTCGCGCCGCTCCGTTACTCGCGCAGGATGTTGAGAAAGCCCCTCCAGCACGGTTCGCGAAGGAACGTCAAGGATAGCCGTTTCGCTTGCTTACCGTATCAAATGCTACCTGCCTCGCTTGTGGCCAAGCAGTCATTTGTGATAACCTCCACCAGGTTGTAAGGATCGCTTAAGGGGACGCGATACGAGCTTAATTGGGGGACCGTAAGTGCTCGCTTTTTCCTCGGCGATACTGCACTGGATTAAACGGAGAGGACTATTCGCATGATAAGAAAATCGATTATTGGCCGTACTGTACATTTGGCCCGTGTTTGCATTTTTGGTGTTCTTGCAGCTGCGTTGTGCCTCATGCCGCTAGCCGCGCAAGTATCGACAGCCGATATCTTGGGAACGGTCACCGACTCGAGCGGCGCGGTGCTGGTAGACGCCAAGATCACCGCGGAAAATCCGGAAACCAACCTCACCCGTACCGCCACAACCAACGGTTCCGGAAACTATGTCATCTCGCTCTTGCCGGCGGGCCGCTACAACATTAAGGTGGAGCATCCCGGTTTTCGAGTCGCGAACTTGAATTCGATTGTTCTCGCGATCGGCGACCGAGTGCGTCAGGACATTCGCCTTGAAGTTGGGCAGGCCACTGAATCGGTGGAGGTGAGCGCCCAGGCTTCGGCGTTGCAGTCCGATAGCGCAGTGGTTGGAAATTTGATCACCGATCGTGTTGTACAAGATACGCCCCTGAACGGCCGTAATTTTGTGCGCCTCGCCCAGTTGGGCGCCGGCACCAACGAAAGCGTTCCGAATGCGATGAGCAGCGGAAACCGTCCGGATGACCGGCGGCGCACGTCGGCGGTCTCGGTCAATGGTCAGCGTGACTATGCCAATAGTTATCTCATCGATGGCATGGATAACAACGAACGCTATATTGGCACCATCATGGTAAAGCCATCGGAAGATGCGCTTCAGGAATTCAGGGTCGATACCAATTCGTATGCCGCGGAAGTGGGGCGCACCGCCGGTGGGGTGGTCAATCTGATCACCAAGTCCGGCACCAACACCTTCCACGGCTCGCTTTTCGAGTTCTTCCGTAACGAGCATCTGGATGCCAAGAACTACTTCGTCGGCGCTACCGCGACCAATCCGCCTTATAAACTAAATCAGTTTGGCGGCAGCATCGGCGGCCCTATAAAGAAGGACAAGACGTTCTTCTTTGCGGACTACGAAGGCCTCAGGCTGCGCCAGGGAATAACCTACGCCAGCACAGTCCCAACGCTGGCAATGCACAGCGGCAACTTCGCGGGACTTCCCCAGATATTCGATCCGACCACGGGCACCTCCAGTGCCACGCGCGTGCCTTTTGCCAACAACCAGATTCTGCCCGCGCGGTTTAATTCGACCGGACTCGCTCTGTTGAATCTGTATCCGTTGCCGACTACCACCGGCCTCACCAATAACTTCACGCTTAGCCCGGTGCGCGCTCAGCGCGACGACACTTTCGACGCTAAGGTCGACCATATGTTTAGCGAGCGAAACCAATTCTTCGCGCGTTATTCGTTCAACGATACAAATTCACTTAAGCCCGGCCAATTGCCGGCAGTTAACGATATCTTCGCCGGCGGCGACACGGGTCAGTTTGCAGGAACCGCGCGCCAGCGAGCCCAACAAGCAGTCGCCAGCTATATTCACACCTTCACGCCTTCCCTGCTCCTGGATCTCAAGACTTCCTACTCACGCTACGTGGTTCGGACCACTCCGCTGAATTACTTGAACAACGTTAATAGCAAGATTGGTATCCCAGGTACCAACATCGATGCCGATAGCTCCGGGCTTTCTCCGATTGGGGTGGCGGGTTATGTGGGACTCGGCGATCCGACATCCGTTCCGCTGGCAACCATCAACAATCTCTTCCAATACCGGGGCAGCCTCACCTACATCCACGGTAGCCATCAATTCAAAATGGGTGGAGATCTGCGCCGACGCCAGCTTACGCCCTTCCAAAGCACTTCCTCCAAAGGTCAGTTCCTCTTCGACACTGGATATACCAATAATGGGTCTAGCGGCGGAAACTCCGTGGCTTCACTGTTACTGGGATTTCCCACCACCGAACAACGAACCAAGCTGCTGGTCGAGCAGGGTTTCCGGAGCTGGGAATTCGCCGGCTACATTCAAGACGACTGGCGGGTCACCCACTGGTTGACCCTGAACCTGGGAGTCCGCTGGGAGGTATTTACCCCCTTCACAGAAGTCGCCAACCGCGCCGCGAACTTGGCGGATATTAGCAGCGGAAAAATCCTCATCGCCGGACAGAATGGTGTCGGCGCGACAGTCGGCGTGCCTACCAACTGGCATAGCTTCGCGCCGCGATTCGGCTTTGCTGCCACCGTCGCGCCTAAGACAGTTCTGCGCGGCGGCTTCGGCATCAGCTTCTGGCCGCCGAACACCGGCACGGGATCGAATTCGGTATTCCGCGATCCGCCGTTTACCAGTGTTCTGGTCCTCACCAATAGCGGCAATCTCATTTCCCAAGGTCTCCCTGTGCCAGTCGCGACGGACCCGAATAATCCCACCGGCACCATCTATAACGTAGCCAATAATATTACGAACCCCTATGTGGAGCAATTCAACCTGACGCTGCAGCGGGAAATCGTGGGCGGGTTGGTTTTCAACGTCGGATATGTGGGCGCGATGAGCCGACACGTTGTCTTCAACTACAACGCGAACCTGGCGCCTCCAGGGTCGGGCGCAATCAATCCCCGCCGTCCCTATTTCGCGCAGATGCCGAACGTGTCGGTCATTCAGCGGGTCAACTCCACTGGGAATCAGGAATATAGTTCGCTGCAAACCGGACTGGAGCATCGCTTCAGTAAGGGATTTAGCCTGGCTACCAATTACACTTGGTCCCACAACATCGACGACAACCCAGCAACTGGTGGAGGAACGCTATTCAGCACTTACTTCCCCCAACTGGAAACGAACTTCAAGAATGAGCGCGGCGACTCGGATATCGATATTCGTCAACGCTTCAATCTGATTGCCAGTTACCGGCTTCCGTTCGGAAGCCGCTTGACGGGCCTCCCGGGCGTGCTGGTTAAGGGATGGGCGTTCAACGCGGTCTCGACTGCACAAACTGGCAGTGTCGAAACCATCCAGACCTCCTCCAATCTCGCGAACACCGGCCAGACGGCCGATCGTCCAAATGCAACCGGACTCTCCTACGGCGGCGATACCTACGGTAACGGAACCGGTTCCGTCAACAACTGGTTCAACAAGGCTGCATTCGTGTTGAACGCGCCGTTCACAATCGGCAACCTGGGCCGCAATACGGTAAGAGGCCCCAGAGCAGTCAGTGTGGACTTCTCGGCGTTCAAGGAATTCCAGCCTCGGGAACATATGACCCTGCAATTCCGGGCCGAAATGTTCAATATTCTCAATCACCCGAACCTGGGCATGCCGAACAACGTTTTTGGCACCTCGGCCTTTGGCGTTATCGGAAGCACGGGAAATTACCTGGCCCGAAATATCCAATTCGCGCTGAAGTTGTTGTTCTGAGCCATCGCCTTCACGGTCCCAATCCGTTTTAGAACGCGATTGGGGCCGTCGTACCTGGGCTCGATCGCAACTCGGCACCAAAGCCAGTAATCTCTCGCCCAAATGCAAATAATATTCATGCACTCGATCTCGAAGCCAAGAGGCGTTGGATATTGCCAAGACTTCAAGATCGCGGAAGAATTGTTGTTGGCAGCGACTGGGGCGCTTGGTGAGCATGCCAGCCTCAGGGCTCCCTCGGATTCAGTCGGCGTTTAAAGATCACCTCGTGCGTCCCAGAAACGTCACTCGATGTATAACACCCATACCGGTGATGTGCCAGTGTGTCGTCAGCGCTGAGACTACCGATAATAGTTCTTAACGGACCATTTCGCAAGAGTTCAAGAAAGCCATCCCGGGCATTGGCCGCCGTGGCGCGGGCTCATCCATGAGCCCCGAATTACTGGGTTTTACCACTCGTCCATCGTGCCCTCAAGCCAGTGCGGTCGACTTGCGATCCGCGAAGATAGACGGCGGCGATTCGCCGCGTATTCGTGATGTCGTCGAGTGGATTGGCGTCGAGCACAATGAAGTCTGCGCTCTTGCGGGCCGCTACGGTGCCGGCGTCAGTGACTTTCAGGAGATCTGCCGAGTTGCGGGTCGCTGCAACAATGACTTGCGCTGGCGTCATCCCCGACGCCACCATATCAGCCATCTCTTCGTGCGCCGCCCACGGAATGGGTCCGTCGGTGCCTAGGGCGATTTTGATTCCTGCTGCATTAAGCCTTCCGAGATTGCGGGACTGGATTCCGAAGAATTGTTGGGCTTTGGGATCGTTCTTGGTCTCGGCTTGAAGTTTCTCAAACTCCGCAGGGGTAACGCTCTCGCGGAGCCAGCTTCGGTCCGTTTTCACACCCCGATCGGGAAGGTTGGGATCCACGATCATGTTCGGTCGAGCCTTCATCATGCTTACAAACTCGTCGTCGATGTCCCTATCGCGGACGCTATGAGCGAAGTAGTCGATGCCCGCCCGGAGAACCCCCTTGGCATCCTCCAGAGTATAGATATGAGCGATCGTCTTTAGGCCGTGCTTGTGGGCCTCGTCAATCGCAGCGCCATACAGTGCGGGGCTCAACTTAGTGACTGTGTGATCTCGGTCGTCCACCCACATCTTGACGAGGTCGACCTTTTTGACGGCCAGATCCTGGACATCTTTGCGCGCCTCGGCCTCGGTTCGGACCCAGTACGGAGCCTCCGTGCGCCCCGGCTCTGGTCCTGTAAGGCCGCGGCCTGCAGTGCGGAATCGCGCGCCATTCGGGATCGTTTCCGCTCGCACCTGAAACGCCACGTCGCCCGTATCTTGGCCCATGCTCATCGCTACGCCGATGCCGTAGTACGCCAGATGTTGTAGCTGCTCCACAAGAGCGTCCCGGGTCACCGCCAAATGCTTGTGCATGTCAACGATAGCGGGCATGACGGTCTTGCCGGTCAGATCCACACGAACCGCGCCCGCGGGAACCTTGAGCTGTCCTTTTCGGCCGACCACCGTGAACCGACCGTTCTCCACGATGAATGCGGCGTCCGCGATCGGTCCGCTGCCGTCTCCGACAATGAGCCGTGCCCCTTCAAACACCGTCACGGCTGCTGGCTGCTGCGCCTCGACCACGATCGGTACTAAGCAGGCCGTTGCCAAGAAGAGAGAAATCGTCACATTTGGCGATCTCCAATTTGCACAGCGCATAGAAACCTCCAGACACTGAATTGCGCTTACACCGGAGCAAGTATACACCTGATAACAGCGCTCCACGCGCTAACTTCGCCTCTTCCGTTCCGCTCGGCGCACTCGCGCTTCGTCCATTCCGAAGTGGTGCGCGATCTCGTGCCACACTGTGTCAGCCACCATCTGCTCCAGCTCTGCTCGCGTGCTCGATGAGCGTTCGTGCGGGCCTTGGAAAATTGTAATCTTGTCCGGCATGGTGAACCCTTCGAATACCGAGCGACTCGCTAGCGGCCGACCCTGGTACAGGCCGAGTAGGCCGGGTCGAGGTGGTTCCTGCTCGACGACGATCGCAACGTTTTCCATGCGCCGGCGGAAGCGCGATGGAATAGACCGCAGGCCATTCTCGACCAGGAGTTCGAATTCGGCAAGGGGCAGCACTCATCATCATCGTATCGCCAAACTCTTGGAGCACTGAATCGTCCGATAATGTTCGATAACGGGTAGCCAATGGCTTGCGCAGTGTGGGTATACTTGGATTTTTTTCGAGAGCGGCGACAACCGAGAATACGGGCAGTCTGCTGCTATTCGTAGCGCAGGGCTTCCGTTCGCGCAGGCGATGAGAAGCACCAATCCCACCGCACCTACGAGAATCAGCAGAGTCGGCCGGACGTTGCCGACAAAAGCCTCCTGAAACGGCGTCACTGTGAATCCGTTGCCCGCCGGTATTGCGCGCGGAAATTTGCGCTCAAAATCTTGAGTGGATAACTTCATTTTCGCTTGTGCCTGCGCAAGCGTCACTCCGGATTTTAAGCGACCTGCGGCTTGGAAGTAGTGACCTTGGTCCGTGGAATTGGGATCGAGCTGGAACGGAATCCAGACTTCTGGCGGCGGCCCGAATTCGCAGTGTTGAAGCTGGGCCGATGATTCCAATGACCACATAGGGATCGCCACTCAAAGAGATGGTCCTTCCGATCACGTTCGGATCGCTGCCGAAGTATCGCTGCCACAGTCCTCCACTGATCACCGCCACGTGCGGGCCGCGTGTTTGATCTTCCTCATCCGAAAACGTCCGGCCCCGGATCACGGGAGCGCCAAACAGCCGAAAATAGTTCGCGCTCACCTGACCGGACCGAAGCTGCTCTGGCGTTTCCCCGCCGGTGTAAGTGACAACGCCGGTGCGAAACGCCGATACGTCCTGAAGCACGTTTGATTGCTCGCGATAATGCTGAAATTTAGCAGGGGAAGCTGCCGGCCCAGATCCCTGTGGCGACGTGTTCATGAACATCACCAGGCGATCGGGGTCGGGGAAAGGCACCGGCTTCAGCAACACCGCGTTGATGACAGAAAATACTGCTGTATTAGCACCGATTCCAAGCGCCAGCGTAGCGACTGCCGTAAAAACAAACCCGGGACTCTGCGCAAAATTGCGTAGCGTGTGCTTAAGGTCCTGTAGAAGGGTTTCCACGTCCGTTCAGCGCTTGGACCAGCATACCCGAAGCAATCACGGTTTCAGCGGTCCACTGAGATGGTCGAGACGGGATTCCGTTGAAGACGAATCGGTTCGCTGAGGTCGAAGTGGATTTCGCGGAAGAAGCTGGGTTGGCCTACAGTCGTCAAACTTACTCCTTCTACGACATCGATGTGATCCTGTTAGAGGGAATCTTCTTGCTAAAACAACAATTTCAGCACTTGTACGATCTGTCGATCTGGATCGACTGTACCTTCAAGACTGCATTGGAACCAGCACTCAAGCGCGGCCAAGAGGGTCTGCCACCAGACGAGGTCACTCATGCCTATGAGACGATTTACTTCCCAGCACAAGTGATCCACTTCGCGATGGACCATCCTCGGCAAGCAGCATCTATCGTCTTCCGCAATGATCCCAGAATTGTGGAAGGTGGAATGACGTGGCCTTTCGAAAGTCAAGCAGCGAGGAATGCATGAGAGGTGGAGGACATCGAGAGTGGCTTAAACGCCACGTCACATTGACACACGGCTCCTTTGCGCCTTAGGGTAGCCAGGAAGATCTTGCCGACTGTGTGTCGCTCGTAAATTAGGTGTGTCGCTGCTATGGGTATAGAAAAGTCACGCCGCGACTCACCAAGGTGCGCTTCGCACAAGTTGGGCGACCATGCGTCCAAACATCGATGTACAAATAACGAACATCGCTGATCCCAAAACAGCCTACATCATCATAAATCATCACAAAACTGGATTCGCTAATCACTTAGAACTCTGCTGCTTACGCGGATTCTAAACATGTTGCTACGTTGGCTTAGCGGCCCTGAAAAGGCTGGCGTCGGCGGTTCAAGTCCGTCCCTGGCCACCACTCCTAAGTATGTCCGGACCGGACACATAGGTAACAGATTGTTCCTAAGACATAGGTAACACTTT
>JADMIO011449858.1_pt1 | contig 18489 bp, 19 predicted proteins | sample 8958161 | NCBI WGS metagenome assembly JADMIO01 (sample SAMN16585339, study PRJNA669376) | soil metagenome | isolation source: Crop rotation soil | place: USA: Cullars Rotation, Alabama | collected 2011 | reverse complement strand
GCCGCGACTTCAAGTCACGTGAATTCCAAGCTTCGGATCCCACTGTGCTGGAAAGTCGAGGCCATACCCGGCTTTGCAATAAATGTTTCGCGAACGATAATCATACGCCTTACTTAATGATGAGACTTCTGCATCATACACCTTTTTGCCAAAAGCAGGAGATCTAAGGTACGCTGAGAAGCATGCATAAGATACCATCTCAAAATAATTTAATTGGTTGGCTCGCAATCGGAGCCGGATTAGCGACGGCTATGGTCTTTCTGACCTGGTGGTCGACATCTGCCCCCTTGCTCGTTGATCATCAGAAGCCCGGGGTTGTAATTACTTCCACGCGCAATGCCGCCTTTGGAAATCTGGGAAATCAACCGACCCTGCGCGCGGCCGCCGCGACCAAGGTGGCGGATCAGGCCGTGGTGGGCAGTAGTGCCCCAGCGCCCGAAGGCGTGCAGCAGTATGTTTTTGATTATGCGGGGACGCTCCCCGCAGTCGACCTGCCGGTATTGCGCCGATCAACAGATCTCGGCGCCGCCGCGTTGAACGCTACCACCCGCTCGGCCTTCACGAATTTGGTGGACATGCATCAGTTCTCGAAGTTGCCGGTGCAACAAATCTTGCTAGGATCATCGGACGGAACTGGTATGACGCTGACGCTGGATTACGCCAGCGGGACGATCAACATGTATGCAAATTCGCCAAGCGTGTTGGATAAAATGGCTCTCTCCAATACCGATGAGTCTCCATCCAAACATGTTTTGCCGCCCGATGAAACATTGATTGCCTTGGCGAATGCATTTTTAGACAAGTATCAGGTCAGCCGTGAGGGATTAGGGGACCCAGTCATCAATAAATTCTGGATAACTCAGGGCGCGGGGGTGGCCGACCAAGAATCGGCGCTTATTCCAAATGATGTCAGCGTCGTCTATCCCTGGAAGATTCATGGCCATCCGGTCTACGATGAATCCGGGACCGCGTATGGGTTGTACGTGGGGGTCAATCTCAGTACACGGCAAGTGAATGGATTTAGTAATCTCGTCCCGATGCATTTTACGGCATCTCACTACGACCTCGTATCCGATCCCGATACAATTCTTCGCGTGGTGCATGCCGGCGGTGTCTATAATCTCTCTTCCCAAAATGAAGGCGCTGAAACAGTGCATGTCCAAACCAGTGCGCCTGAAGTTGCGTATATCATCAGTCGGTATCAGCTGGAACAGAATCAAGTTGAGTACCTAGTCCCGGCGCTGCGATTTGCCGTCCAAGCTCCCGATCTCCAATTCTATCCAAAATATATTATGGTGCCGCTGGTAAAACAAATTTTGGACGCGGCTCAAGGTGTGGGAACGGTCGACACGCATCCACTCCCATCTCCGGCCCTGCCTGACTAATGGAACTCTCTGATTTTGAGCACTGCGTTCGAGAGGCGATTCTCGCCCTGCCTGAACGTTTCCGCGCTAAAATGGATAACGTGGCGTTTGTGGTAGAACCGCAATCGCGGCACGCCCAGCCAACCGAAATCCGGATCCGTCGGGGATCGATCCTTCTCGGACTCTACCAAGGTGTACCCTTTGGCCAGCGCGGACCATTTTATTCCGGCGCCTTGCCGGATAAAATTACGCTTTTTCAGGACGCGATCGAGCTAGTAGCCGGCGGAGATCCTGAGAAAATTCGGCAGCTGGTTCACGAAACGGTCGAACATGAAGTCGCGCACTACTTCGGCATGGATGAAACGGCCGTCCGGCGCATGGAGCATCACAAACGCTCCCGGCGAAAAGGCACGCCTCTGGTGTAGGGGAATGACGGCGCAAGCAACTTTTATGACACGCCGCCAGCGGCGTGCGGGCTTGATTTTCGTAGCTTGGCGGCGTATACTGCGGGCAGCCCCTGCAATCTTGCCCTGGCATTAGCGGCGGACAGTGGTGTGCAATCTCTTGTATGGCGCATCCTGATCACTTTCATAGCCCCACCCTTGGTGCGATCGATCAAGCGCAATTGGTGCGAAGAATCCAAAACTTCGTCGCCGATGGGCGGGAAAAAAATTACCGACTGATAGTCGGAACCGATTCCTTGCCAAATGCGAATGGGCAAGTCTATTTGGTCACGGCTGTCGTTCTACACCGCGTGGGGAACGGGGGCGTCTATTTTTGGACACGGACCCTAACTCCAAAGTTGCGGATTCTACGGGACCGCATGTACGCCGAAGCCTTGGCCTCGATTAGCATGGCTCAGCATTTGGAAACCATTCCTGAACTCAGGGCGCTGATTAAAGCACACATCGAAATTCATGTTGATGTGGGTGAAATTGGCCCGACGCGAGACATGATTCAAGAACTCGTAGGCATGATCGTGGCGCACGGATACGAGGCGAAGACCAAACCCGAATCCTTTGCCGCTTCGAAAGTCGCTGACCGGCATACTATTCCCGGCCCCCGCATATTCGCTTCACAAGCTATTCAACGTTAAGAAAAAATTATGACAGAACCCCAAGGTCCCTATAGCAAAGGTCAAGTTGTGCCGAAAGAAGGCGAGTACGTTTGCGTGCCCTGCGGATTTAAACGCGCGTATAAGAACGGCGAACAATTTGGTGAATGCATGTCGTGCTTAAGCGGCACGAATGACGGCCAGCATGAAGAATTCCTGGATGGAGAGGAAATGTGGGAACCAGTTGAAGCAGTAGCGACTCCGACCGAATAATGACTTACCGGGCTGGGAATCCAGCCGTGCAGCTATGAAACGAATTATTGATTATTCCACCCGGTCGATTGAACTGGTTGGCGGCGATGGCTGCCAAGTAACTGATGCGCAAGGTAAAACCTACCTGGATTTTTTGGCAGGCTGGTGCGTCGGATCAGTCGGCTGGAAGCGCCACGAGGTTATTAGTGCTATCAAGCATCAGGCTGATCAGGGAATATATGTTGCTCCCTGGATGACCTATAAGCCCTGGGAGAAATTTGCCGAAACCCTGAGTGAAATCATGCCCGATAAACGGTTGAACCGCGTATTCCGATCAACGAGTGGTTCTGAAGCCGTCGAGTTTGCGATCAAAGCGGCCCGGGCTATGACTGGCAAAAAAACCATCATTTCCCTGGACCGGACATATCATGGGCATACGTATGGCGCGGCCACGGTCGGCAACGCGTTGAATGATGCCATTGCGCCAGGAGTGCCGGGCTTCATGAAATTACCATTGCCAGATGCATATCGCGGAATAGAAACAGCTGATGTACTCGGTCGACTAGAGAAATTGATCCGGGCGAATAATGACATTGCGGCATTTGTGGCCGAACCAATTTTTACGAATGCAGGTGCAATTATCCCGCCCCGGGATTTTTTTTCTGCGATTGAGCATTTTTGTCATCAGCACAACATTCTTTTGATCATGGATGAAGTCGCGACCGGCTTCGGACGGTGTGGCAGTTTGTTTGCTAGTACCCAGTGGGGAATCAAACCAGATATAATGTGCCTGGGTAAAGGTATGACTGGCGGCTACGGATCACTCGGGGCGACGGTCGTTACGGAACAGGTTGCGGCTGCAGCCAAGGACGTTCCGGCGGTTTCAACGTTTGGATGGAACCCGCAAGACTTGGCCGCGGCGCAAGCAGTCGTCAATATTATTCGACGCGAACGGCTATGGGAAAATGCGCAACGGGTTGGCAGTTCGCTGTTAGAACAATTGCGGGCCCTAGAAGCGCGCCCGTTTGTGGGACAAGTTCGAGGACAGGGACTCTTGCTGGGCATCGAAATTGTAAAAGATAAAGAAGCGAAAATTCCGGACGAGAAACGGGCCGAAAAAATTGTGGAAAAATGCGAGAGTGAAGGCCTGTTAGTCGATTGGATTGCTAATACGGTTTTCATCTCTCCGCCTCTCATCCTGTCGATGAGTGAGGCGGAAGCCGGTGCGCAAATCCTGCAGCGCGTTTTTCAAGCTTGACCCCTCGGGGGTGAAATGGTATGAAGCCGCTGCTGACACAGCGGTATTTGTCGTCCCACGCGTCCTTCGACAAGGAGCAAAAAAAATGGCCAAGAAGCCAGAAATCGAGCGCCGGTGGCTCTCGTTGCCCGGACTGGTGATGGGCGCACTGCAGTCGGACTGGATCGACATTCAGCAATATTATGTCGATCAGGACGGGGAAGTCGTCCGCTACCGTGAAGTCACCATGCCCCATGGTGCGACGCACTATTTCCGGACGGTCAAGACCGGAGTGGGTCGCGATCGTGACGAAGACGAAGTCCGTTCCGAAGCCGAGACGTACCTGTGGTATCTCCCGAACCGGACCGGCAACATCATCCAGAAACGTCGCTACACGGTTCAGAGCATCTTCATCGACGTGTATCGAGGTGAGCTGGAGGGGCTCATCATCATCGAACGCGAGTTCGAGAATTCGATTGAAGCCGAGATGTATGAAGCGCCGGCCTGGTTCGGCCGCGAAATTACCGACGATGTCCGGTTCTCGAATGTCCGCCTGGCACGGTATGGGCAGCCGCTCATCGTGTCGTGGGCGCGAACGTTCGAAGTGACGCAGCCCCGCATTACGGTCGCGGAGCTGGGGGACTGGGTGCGGGCAGTAATTCTGCCCCATTCGCACGGAGCGCGGCGACAGCTCACCTCCGTGGCGGGTGGAACCGCGACCGGGAAGTCGACCAAGGTAACGACGGAGTTGGCGCGGCTGATTCCTGACAATGGCGTGCTCAACATCGATGGGTACTACATCGGCAACGAGCTGATGGAGACCCTGGGCGTCACCCACTGGGACGATCCACGTGCGGTGGACCTGTCGCTGGTTGAGCAGCATGTCATCCAACTGCTGCGCGGGGAGACGGTCGACATGCCGATCTACAGCTTCAAGGAGGGGCGACGTGTCGGTACGCGTCCGTTTGGGCCGTTTCAGCAGTACATCGCTGACGGTCTGTTCGCGCTCTATCCGGAGCTGCTCTGGCACGCCGACTACAGTATCTTCGTGCACGCTTCGACGCACGCCCAACTGCTGCGGCGGTTGAGCCGGGATCTGGAGCGCACCTCCATGACCGCTAAGGAGATCATCGACTACTTCATCAACGTGGTGCATGCGGCGCACGTGCGGTATGTGCAAAGCACGGCACGGCGTGCTGACGTCGTGGTGGACAATGAGATGAATCCGGACCTGGAGGCGCAGCGCCTGCAGCTGGCAGCGCGGCAACTCAAGTTCGAACAAGCCGTCGACCTCACGTTATTGCGGGGGGCCGAGCGGATCAGTGCCTCCATCCAGGAGGACCAGTACTTCGTAGCGCCGGATCGGAGAGAAATTCTTCGTATTCGGAACGAGGCGGAAGAGTGGACGCTGGCCTACAAGGCGCCGTTCGACGACGCGTCGAAGACACAGCGGCGGAGCATGGTGGTACCCATCGATGCCTCGACGGCCGACGCGCTCAAGGGCTTGTATCGCCTGACGTTGCGGAAGGTACGGAAGCATCGGACGGTGTATCTGTTCGATGGCGTCATGGTCTGCTGCGACGTCCTGCCGTGTGATCAGAATCACGCACATCGGTACACCGAGCTCCGGGGAGCGACTCCCGATACGACGGAGCAGGAGCTCCTGCGACGGGCGACCCGGCTCGGCTTATCCGAGCAAAAAATCATCCGCAAGTCGTATGCGGATATCTAAGCCGTCCTCTCGAAAACCGCCCCGGTACATCTGTACCGGGGCGGTATCTTATTTTTCTTAGGCTGCGACAGCTGCCAATTTCCGAGTCTCGGTTCGAATGCAGGCGGTACAGGCTTTGACGCGTTTCCCATCTTTGAGAAGGGTGTGCAGGTTCAAATGCTGTTTCCGCTTGGTTGCGATGTTCGAGTGACTTCGGGCAAAGCTATTCATTGCGCCGCGGCCGCAGATCGTGCAGGCTCGTGCCATATGGTTGGAATTACACAAAAAATATCGGCTGGGCTATACTAGCATACACAGCTGGTTTAATCAAGTCCTGACATGTTCAACTACCAAACGCTCCTCACGAATCCCGTCCTGTTCCTGGTCGACTTTTTAGCGCTCATCATTTCGATTGGGGTGCATGAATTCTCCCACGTGCTGTCGGCCTATCTGCAAGGCGATCAGACCGGAAAGTTAATGGGCCGTTTGACGCTTAATCCAATCAAACATCTTGACCCCGTGGGCACCTTGGCCATGATTTTTATCGGTCTGGGCTGGGGCAAGCCCGCGCCTTTCAACCCCTATGCGCTTCGAAATCGGCGCTGGGGTCCGGCGCTCGTTGCCTTGGCGGGTCCCATTTCAAATATTCTCTTGGTTCTCATAGTAGGCTATACCGCCATGGCTCTCGCTCCCGCTCTCCCAAGCGGAAACTTATTGGGGCCGTTCCTGGGGGCGATGATCCTATTGAATGCCGCGCTGGCGATTTTTAATCTGATTCCCATTGCGCCGCTCGACGGTTCACATTTGTTAGAAGCGATCCTTGGTCCTGAAAATGCGCTTGTACGAATGCTGCATACGTACGGTCCGTATCTGCTCATCGTTCTGGTTTTATTTCCCAACAGCCCAATTGGAATGTTTATTACGGGGGGAGTGGGCCTTATCCTTCGCGTCTTTGGACTCAATCGACTTTTTTAATTTAATCTAACTCTATGACGAGCGAAGCAGAAAACGAGGTACCTTCTCGAAGGCGAGTCTTTGGATCAATGCTTGGTCCGGCGTTACTTGTTTCCATCGGTACGACTGCCGTCCTTTCGGTCATTTTATTAATGATTCCCGGCGCAGCCGGGGGACTCGGCTTTCTTCTTTTCCCGTTTATTGGATTTATTGAATTCTCTTTAGGCAATTTACTTTTGGCAGCAATTGTAGCTTTTCTGTTTGGAAAGCGCGCTCGGCAGATTCATCCGTTGAAGATCTTGATCATCATCAATATTTTGTTTGTGATTGTCTCTGCGGGGATTCTGGCCATGGGTTCTGCAAAAAAATCGTCAGACATGAACTCCTTTAATCAAAAGTATGCGCGCGAAAACGACCTAGCAAATCATGCCACGGACGTTACTCAATGTGACGCTATAACCATAAATTCGGGTCTTTGGCAGACGTGTTTGGATTCAGCTCGACTGCAAGCCAATCCCGCCCATAAAAAATCCGAAGAGTTAGCTATCTGTCTGGATCAAGCTTCACATCTCCACTTTCAATCAACGAGTACGGTCGAACTGGAAGCGACGTGTCGACAACTATTTGAAAACTAATACCTGAGCAGAATCCTATGACGAACGTCAAAAAACCAGCAGGTTCCAATTCAGTTGCCGTGCTCATATTGGTGGTTGCGCTGATTGCTTTTGGCATCATTGCATACGTACTGAGCACCGTTGTACACCATCAACCCGAATCAACCTCGACGACCCATGCCACTGGTCAGGTGAATAAGAATACCAGCCAGCAAAATGCGAATGTGGCCGCTGCCCTCTGCGTTACCGATGCGGATTGCGCTGCCGCTTGCGGTGGTTGTTTTCCTGCTCAAACCGCCCGACAGCTTCTGTGCCCTTCTCAGGTCAATGCGGATTATTCCTGCAGCTGTACGCAAGGGCGCTGTGAAAAGTCCGCCATTTCAGCGAGTGGGGAATAGCCCCGAGAGTTGACAGACTTTTACCAAGCTGGTAGAGTATCGGCGGTTATCGCTTCGTCGTCGAGCTCGGCTCGATGATTATTTAATACTCTATGCCAACCGTTAGTCAGTTAATCCGAAAAGGCCGTAAGGTCACGAAATATAAGTCGAAGACGCCGGCCCTTCAGTCTGTGCAAAATGCGGTTAAACGCAAACGCACGTTTTTGCCTAAAGGCAGTCCGTTTAAACGCGGCGTGTGCGTCAAAGTCACAACCACGACTCCAAAGAAGCCGAACTCCGCGCTTCGGAAAATTGCCCGTGTTCGCTTATCCAATGGACAAGAAGTTACTGCCTATATTCCAGGCATCGGCCACAATCTGCAAGAGCACTCGATTGTGTTGATTCGCGGCGGCCGTGTCAAAGATTTGCCGGGCGTGCGCTATCATATTGTGCGTGGGGTCTATGATACCCAGGGCGTCCAAGATCGAAAGCAAGGTCGTTCCATTTATGGCGCCAAGCGCCCTAGTTAACTGATTTGATGTATGCGAGGTAAACAAGCTCCAGTCCGACACATTGAACCCGATCCACGGTATGGATCGCCGGTTATTGCCAAGTTCATTAACTACATTATGGAACGTGGCAAAAAAACCACTGCTCGAAAAATTGTCTACACGTCATTGACCATGATTGAAGAGCAAACGAAGCAGTCTCCGCTTGAAGTATTTGAAGCCGCTTTAAAAAACGTGACGCCGGTGGTTGAAGTAAAATCACGACGCGTCGGTGGTGCCAACTACCAGGTCCCAATTGAGGTAAATCCGAAACGCCGCCAAGCGTTGGCGTTCCGCTGGATCATCAACGCCGCACGTGCTAAAAAAGGCCGACCGATGGCCGTGAAACTGGCGGAAGAGGTGACGCTGGCCAGTCAAAACCAGGGTGATGCCGTCAAGAAAAAACAAGACGTGCATCGCATGGCCGAAGCTAATCGCGCCTTCGCGCACTTCGCGTAGTATGGGCGACCCTGCCGGTCCGAAGGTCTTCGTCACGCATCGCAAACCGCATCTCGACGAAGTCACCGCTGCGTGGCTTTTGCGGAAATATGATCCAGCCATGCGGGATTGTGAATTTTTGTATATCGCCAATACGCCGACGGGTGGTGATGTGCCGGCGGGTGAGCAATATGTCCCCGTTGGGGTTGGCCGGGGGAAATTCGATGAACATGGTCGTCAGGCCGGTCAATCCGCCTGTCAATTAGTGTATAAGGATTTACTCCACCGTGGACTCATTCCAAATGATGAAGTTAAAAAGAAAGCAATTGAACTCGTCGTTGATTACACCCACAAGCAAGATACTGCCCAGTGGGACACGACCGATCCATTACATACCAGTTTCAGCATTCCTTCGATTCTGCGGGGCCTCGCGATTCGCCATGCCAAAGATCCAAGTCCGGTCATGATGACAATTGGAATGACCATGATCGATGCGGTGTACGCTAACTTAAAAGAGTTTGCACAGTTCCTAAAAGATTGGGACCACCGGATTGAATTCGAATCGATCTGGGGCAAGGCGGTTGGCGTCCAATCAACCTACCGTGCGAGCGATTCATTCGCCTACCACCATGGATTTCAACTGCGCGTCCAAACGGACCCAACCAAGCCCTATGGAGATTTTCGCGGGCCGGTCGATAGCCAAGTTGATTTGCAGCCCATCTATGACCGCCTGAATGACCACGAACCAGATGCGTGGTATCTCCACCAAACCCACCGGATTCTGGTCTCGAATAGTGATTCCAGTTTGGGGAGCCAACGGCCCGCCACGAAATATTCTCTCGAACAACTCATTGATTTAGTTAAGAAGAAGTAAGGAAGACTTTTTATGCCACGCGAGTACAGCCTCGAACAAACCCGAAATATTGGAATCATCGCACACATCGATGCCGGAAAGACGACCGTCTCCGAACGCATTTTGTATTACACGGGCAAGAAGCACAAAATTGGTGAAGTCCACGAAGGCGCCGCAGAAATGGACTGGATGGAACAGGAAAAAGAACGCGGTATCACCATTACGGCAGCGGCGACAACCTGTTTTTGGAAAGACCACCGGATAAATTTGATTGATACCCCTGGCCACATTGACTTTACCGTTGAAGTCCAGCGCTCACTCCGCGTCCTCGACGGCGGCGTAGTGGTGTTTGACGGTGTAGCCGGTGTTGAGCCGCAGTCCGAAACAGTTTGGCACCAGGCGGAAAAATATAATGTGCCGCGAATTTGTTTCATTAACAAAATGGACCGCATGGGTGCGGATTTCTACTTTGATTTGAAGTCGATCCATGACCGTTTAACGACCCGGGCGTATCCGATCCAGTTACCGATCGGCGCGGCCGAAACCTTCCAAGGTATTATCGATTTATTCGAACGCAAGGCCGAAATCTATAAGGACGAAATGGGCAAAGAATTTGAACAAACCGAAGTGCCAGAAGACATGAAAGAGAAGGTTGAAGAATACCGGCACAAACTGATTGAAGCTATTTGTGAAACGGATGACAAGCTCTTAGAGCAATATCTGGCAGGGAATGAACCGAGTGTCGTCGAACTGAAGGCCGCGTTACGCAAGGCCACGATTAGTAATACGCTCGTGCCCGTTCTCTGTGGCTCGGCTTTAAAGAATAAGGGCGTTCAATTTCTGCTGGATGCAGTGAACGCGTACCTGCCCAGCCCGCTCGATGTCCCCCCAGTGACCGGTATTGATCCGAAAACGGGCGCCGAACTCAAGCGTGAAACTTCTGACGACGCGCCCTTCTCGGCTCTAGCATTTAAAATTGCGACCGATCCATTCGTCGGCAAACTCGCGTTCTTCCGCGTCTACGCCGGCCATATCAGCGCTGGTTCGTATATTCTGAACACCACGACGGGCGACCGAGAGCGCATCGGCCGTATTGTCCGACTGCATGCCAACTCACGGGAAGATGTGACTGAAGTGTTCTCTGGTGAAATTGCGGCCGCCGTCGGTTTGAAAGGCACAGTCACTGGCGATACGCTTTCCGATCCTGAGCACCCAATTAAACTTGAAAATATCGTCTTCCCTGAACCGGTCATCGACATTGCGGTTGAACCGAAGACGAAGCAAGACCAGGAAAAGATGGGGCTGGCCTTGGCCCGGTTGGCCGAAGAAGATCCCACCTTCCGGGTGCGGTCCGATGAAGAAACTGCGCAAACGGTTATTTCCGGTATGGGTGAACTGCATTTAGATATCATTGTCGACCGCATGAAACGTGAGTTCAAGGTTGAAGCGAATGTTGGCCGACCACGGGTCGCCTATCGTGAAACCATCACGGCCACCGCTGAGGGCGAAGGCAAATACATTAAGCAGTCTGGTGGACGCGGGCAGTACGGCCATTGCTGGATCCGCGTGGAACCGCAAGAACCTGGCAAGGGATTTGAATTTGTGGATGAAGTGAAGGGCGGCGCTATCCCGCGCGAATTCATTACGCCGATTCAGAAAGGCGTCAAAGAATCGCTCGATAGCGGCGTCGTGGCGGGGTATCCAGTCGTTGACGTCAAAGCCACGGTCTATGATGGGAGCTACCACGATGTTGACTCGAGTGAAGCGGCTTTCAAAATCGCTGGTTCCATGGCCTTCAAAGAGGCAGCTCGACGCGCCAAACCAGTCATTCTCGAGCCAATCATGAAAGTCGAAGTCATTACTCCCGAAGCCAATATGGGTGACGTCATCGGAGATTTGAACTCCAAGCGCGCTGTCATCAAAGAAATGAATGATCGCGGACAAGCCAAAGTCATTAGTGCGGACGTTCCGCTGGGTGAAATGTTCGGCTATGCCACGAGTTTGCGCTCGATGACACAAGGTCGAGCTTCCTACTCAATGGAATTCTCTCAGTACCAGCAAGTTCCTCGGAACGTGGCTGAAACGATTATCGGCGACAAGGCGAAAGCGTAATACAGCTTTACAAAGGCGGCCGCGCAGAGCGCGGCCGCCTTTGTATTCTTTTACTGAATAGCCAGCCACCTTGGCTAGATGTATACTGATACAAGCAAATTTTATAACATCATATCTATGAAAAAAGCTTTACTCCTGGCACTATGCGCCTTTTTTATGTTGCCGTTAGCATCGCATGCGGCCACGACCCAGCCAGTTATTATCTATACTGTTCAAACAAGTTCGTCTAACGATGGTAGTCGACTTTGGGTTACGCTAGATGTATATAAAAAAACTGGAAATGCTCAGCCCGTTCGACTAGCGACTGTGGGGAAAGTTGGCGAATACCCAACCGATTTTGTGTTGAGCCCGCACCACACAGCAATGGCCATCAACTTGGAGAAAAAAATTGAACTTCTGAATATTGCCACCAAAGAAATAAAAACGATTGCGACTGCGAAATACCAATTTTCCAGCATGTCCTTTGCAGCCGATGGCCAGCAATTAGTTGTGATGGATAATGTGGTTGGGAATGCGCCATTTGCATTACGATCTTTTAATCTCAAAGATGGAAATGAGAAAACAATTAAATCCGGTTTAACCACTGATTTTACAAAAAACGCAGCATATTTATTTGCAGCCTGGAGAAATGCAAATACAATACTCGTCACGCAAGGGTGCGGAGATGCTCCTTGCTCCGGTCATCCTTGGTACGTGGATACTACAACTGGAAAAATTTCTACCGCGCCTACCTATGCCGCACCGACGCCGTTCGCAGATGTGGTAACGAGTTACACAGCTGATGGTTGCAACCAATTCTCCGGTGTGACTGCAAATGGGGTGAAGTTTCTATCGGTGAGTACAGGTAAGCAGATTGGTTCACTTTACAATAAGAACTGGGCCATTGCAGTTGATCGATTTTCTCCAGACTTGAAGCAAGTCTTGTTCTATAACACTGCCATTGCACCGAGCGGAACAAATCCGAGCGATTGCCCAGCATACCCAAAAAGGTACTACTTCACCATGGCCTTCGCGGGCCACGTGGTCACGAAGATTAGCGATTTACCCGCCTTGCTTCGTTCTTGGAATGCCGATGACACCGGTGCGACAGTGCAGCATAAAACCATACAAGGAAAAGAAACCTGGCAAATTTTTCGAGGCAATACGATTATCCTTACGTCTACTAAAGGACTTGAAGTTCGCGGCCAATTCTGGCAATAGAATATTCCAATTTCTATCCAAATTAACCGCCCCCAGAACCGGGGGCGGTTTGCGCTATACAGGCTTTCTTTGTCATACTGTCAGGGTGACTCCTAAACACAAACCTATGCCTAAGCGATATTCCGAGCAGACCACGCTCTCTCCGTCAAAAACGCGGGTAGGGACTTTTGCGGCCTTCGCATTCCTTTTTGTGGCTGGATTAGCCTGGATTATCTATTCCTTCGTCCAATCCTCGCAGCCCACCGTCACGAATACGCCAAAAACGACGGCCGATACGCTGATCACCGATCCGGTGACTGAATTTCCCGCTCAAACTGTTTCCCAACCTGGGTATTTGACCCCCACGCTTGATCCGAATTTCCATACGACGATTACCCGAGTTGGCGGAGTCACAGGCGCGACTTTTAGCTTTGTGCAAAAACCCTCGGCCTCCGATACTTGGAGGGCCATCGTGAAACCGCATTATGCGAAAGATGAACCTTGGAATGCAGACCAGTCAATTCTGGAAATTGAAAATACCGGCGGTCAAGGCAAAACCTTCCTAGAAGGGGACGCCAATACAACCACTGGAACGAATTACCGGCCTCTGTATGTCCGATGTTCCGGCTATACCGGAGACGATCGGTGGGTACCTTCCGTGGCGCATAAAAACGAACGGGTTGATGTAATATCGGGGGCAACTACTGCCGGACTGCAATGGTTTGATGTTACCACCTGTACGCCGACGCGTACCTGGAATCTTCCCTTTGCGGTTGATGGCCTGGGTTCAAGCGAAGGGAACGTATCGAATGATGGCATTACGCCCGGCCGATTTGTCGCCCTAGGCACACAAACTCAGATGTTTGTGGTTGATATGGATCCGCAGGCGCCACTGGCCCCGTATCCGTCTCAGCGGATTGGCCCGGCCGCCGATATTTCGAATTGTGGTCGGCCAGAAGGCTGCTATGTCGACTGGGTAAGTGTTTCTCCAAGCGGAAAATACGTCGTCGTCAGCTACAATGAAGTGAAAGATAAATATGATGTCTTGCGGGTTTTTGACGTAAATCCAACGACGCTAGCCCTTACGCCACATGTCTATGCGGCCGGCTCTAAAACGTGTACGGAAACTGCGAGCACTTCGAAGCCCGATCCGGCGAACGGATATATTTTTCCGCTCGGTCATGCGGATATGACCATAGAAAATGGGAATGATGTCATCGTCGGTCAACTGAAGAGTACATGTGATGAATACACCAAGGATGATGTGAATCACTACCTTGGAAGCGTGATAAAAGTCCGATTGAATGATGACCAGGTCATTTCACTTACCAATCCCCGGAATGCAGCGGGCACATCCAGTAATGAAGCTGATGCGCACCATGTATCCCTGCGAAATTATAACCGCCCCGGCTGGGCGTATGTAACCTATAAAAATGAAGGCGGGGCAAAATTCCGTGACGAAGTAGTAGCCGTGAAACTGGATGGTTCGGCGGCGGCGGTAAAATCGGACGGCAGCGTAGACACGGCAGCGGTCCAGGGCTCGGTTGAGCGCATTGCAAATACCCATACGGTCTTCCAAGGATGTTATGACTGTGAAGCGCATGGGGTGCCGTCCCCAGATGGGCAGCGGGTTATGTTTGCTAGTTCGTGGACCTATAATTGCGTCACGGGCTGCGGTACAGCTTCGGATGTGAAGCCGTATATTATTGATACACGACTGTTACGAACTGGCACGCCTCCTGGCGACACGACTGCTCCGACTGGAGTAGACAACGTATCCCCAGCTGATCAGTCTTCGAGTGCTGGCACCCAACCGACCCTGACCGCAAAATCGGTGACCGATCCTTCATTACCGGTGACGTACAAATTTGAATTATTCACCGGGACCAATTGCTCTGGGACGCCGTCCCAGACGCGAGATTTTGCGGCTACCACCACCTGGAATCCGTCGATTCTCAATGGACAAACCGTCTATTCATGGCACAACCGTGCTTCAGACGGGGTTGGTAATCAAAGTGTCTATAGCCCGTGTTGGTCATTTGCGACCAGCCTGGGAACGTCGGGTTATGACATTACTCCCCCGACTGGCGTCGGAAACTTCCGACCGGCCAATGGTGCCGTCGGCGTTGCAAGCACCGATTCGCTCTGGGCCATTACCTTGTCTGATCCAAGTGGCCCAGTCCAATACAAAATGGAACTTTACAAAGGTACGACCTGCTCGGGCACCCCATTCCAAACTCGGGGATATACGGATAGCCCATTCTGGTGGCCCGGAAGCATGGCCGCCGGACAATACGCCTGGCGGACAAAGGCCGAGGATTCGGCGCTTGTTCCAAACGAAAGTGATTTCGGCGCGTGTACAACCTTTACGGTTGGATCGGCGGTGGTCTCAAGCAACATCTTGTTAACCGACAATTTTGAAAATGGCGCAACCCAGTGGACCCCCTGGAGCGAGACTTGGAATGTCATAACGGATGGATCAAAAGTCTACAAACAAGCCGATGGCGCTGGAGATACCTGGTCTACTTCAGGCAGTGGAAATTGGACCGATTACAGCGTCGAGGCAAGACTGAAAACGGTTTCAGCCGCGAGTGACGGATTTATTGGACTGTATGGTCGCTGGACGAATGAGAAAAATTTCTACTACGTTCGTGTGACCGATTCCTCAGTCACGTTGAAGAAAAACGAGAATGGAGTTAAAACGACACTTAAAGCCGCGACCGTGAACTTTACCCCTGGTTCGTGGCATACGATTCGTCTGGATATGAAGTCTCGTTCATTCGGCGTCTACGTGGATAATGCCACAACTCCGCTGCTGACTGTGACGGATACAACATTTGGTAAAGGAAAAGTTGCATTAGGGACCTATAACGCCGTTGGTGAATTCGACCTCGTAACTGTTAAATCGCTTGCCCAAACCGGCGGCGGTGGCGGCGGTCCGATCCGAATCACGGAGTAGTAGCGATGTAAACTAAGAGCTAAGAGCAAACAGCGCGAGTGATCGCGCTGTTTGCGTTTAGTAACACGTAGCTTATTGACGGTGATACCGAAAACTTTATCGAGCGTCGATGACGTAGTCTTTGATATCGTAGAAGCTCGGAACCGTTCCCAAGACGTGTTGGAACCAGTTACTCGCGAAGATCATTCGCTTGCCATCGGGGCTGGGGACGGGGTGGGATTCGCAACGGTAGCAGTCTGACTGCCTGTTTTTTGTTGTATTTGCATATCCATAGATAGTAGGATCGTTACTCGGAGTGTAACACGTTCGGGCAGGGGAAAAGTGCAACCACGGCTACTGTCGAGCATCTCCTTCATGCTATACTTTTGACGTTATGGCTCGCTACGTTATTGTTGCCCTCATTCCTGAACCCTGGGCAACGGATGTCCAAAAACTTCGCCTCGAACACGATAAGTGGTCGCGGCAGTGGTTGCCTGCACATATTACCGTTGCGCCGCCATTTCATGCGCGGTTTACGGGAGATACCCTTCGCAATATTGAAGCTGCATCGCTGCCCATCACGGTCACGTTCCAGGGATGGGGGAGTTTTGTGCATGACAAAAGCACAACGCTTTGGATTGAAGCCGGAGCGGCTAGCACGGCCGATATCCGGCAGCGGCTAACCGCAGCTGTGCCTGAGTTGGCGCAGATGATGACTGACCCGCCCATTGATTGGACACAACCCGCCTCCCACCATATTACGATTGTGAACCATATTCCGAACGAAGTGGTTCCGACCATTGAACCCGAAATCCGGAAAGTCGATATTGAGGGAAATTTTACCGTTTCCCATCTGACCGTTTTTCGATGGGATCCACGGGTCGGGCAGTGGCTGCGCGCCCGCATGGCAGAAGTGCCATTAATCAAACGTGAAGTAGCGGCTTCAGAGCCAGAATCAGGCGAGGATAAAAAATCCATTTAATTGGAAAACAATCGGAAAAGTAGTGGGAAAGCTGTGAATATCAGTTTTTTTGCTAATGTTAGCCAAAAAATAAAGCTCTTCCGACTGCATTTGAATACTTTGGCTAATATTAGCCTAAATACTCGTTTTTTGAGCCCCATTGTCGCGTCCGAACCCAGACCCTTGCGTGAAATTAGGTTCGCTGATATAATCACCCCGCTTTTTGCCTACGGGCACGCATTTTTAGCCATGAATTAACTAGCCAAAAAAGATATGGCAGATAAATTTGATCGCTCGAAACCGCACGTCAACGTTGGAACTATTGGACACGTCGACCACGGTAAGACCACACTAACCGCCGCGATTTTGAAAACGTTGGCCGATAAAGGTTTTACGGCCCAACACAAAGGCGTGGATGAAATTGATAAAGCTCCAGAAGAAAAGGAGCGCGGTATTACGATTGCAACGGCACACGTTGAATACGAAACCGAAAAGCGCCACTACGCGCACGTTGACTGTCCAGGTCACGCCGACTACGTCAAGAACATGATTACCGGTGCCGCCCAGATGGACGGTGCAATTCTGGTTGTATCTGCCGCTGACGGTCCGATGCCTCAGACCCGCGAACACATTTTGCTTGCGAAGCAGGTCGGTGTGCCATATATCGTCGTCTTTATGAACAAAGTCGACATGGTTGATGATCCAGAATTGGTGGACCTGGTTGAAGTTGAAATTCGCGACCTGCTCAAGAAGTACGAATTCCCTGGCGACACCACCCCAATCATTCGTGGCTCGGCCTTAAAGGCGCTCGAAGGCGATGCCGCCTACCAAGACAAGGTTATGGAACTTATGAAGGCCTTGGATGAATATATTCCTGAACCAAAGCGTGAAACCGACAAGCCGTTCTTGATGCCAATCGAAGACGTCTTCTCCATCGAAGGTCGCGGCACGGTCGTGACCGGTCGTATTGAACGTGGTGAAATCAAGCTCAACGATGAAATGGAAATTATCGGCTTGAAACCAACTGCCAAGACCGTTATTACTGGAATCGAAATGTTCAATAAGCAACTCGACTCCGGTATGGCTGGCGATAACGCTGGTCTGCTCCTGCGCGGTACCAAGAAAGAAGATGTCGAACGTGGTCAGGTTGTTGCCAAAGCTGGCAGCGTCACCCCACACACTGACTTCGAAGCCCAGGTCTATATCTTGAGCAAAGAAGAAGGTGGACGACACACCCCATTCTTCAAAGGCTACAAACCGCAATTCTATATCCGCACGACTGATGTGACTGGTGAAATTGAACTTCCGGCTGGCACGGAGATGGTCATGCCAGGCGACCAAATCGCTTTGACCATTAAACTCGTGGCTCCGGTTGCACTTGAAGAAAAGCAACGCTTCGCCATCCGCGAAGGCGGTCACACTGTTGGGGCCGGTGCGGTGACGAAGATTATCAAGTAACAATCCGTTCGCTCCTTCCTCATAATTCCCATGGCTGATTCTCCGGTTCAAACACGAACAGAAGAGACAGAGGTTCACCAGCGCCTTCGAATAAAAATTCGAGCGTACGATCATAAGATTATTGATCAATCGACTCGGACGATTATCGAAACTGCGCTTCGAACAGGTGCGAAGGTCAAAGGGCCAGTGCCGCTGCCAACTGAACGCAGCAAATATACAGTCATCCGATCCTCCTTCGTGCATAAGAACTCCCGGGAACAGTATGAGATGCGAACGCATAAGCGGTTAGTTGACATCATTGATCCGACTCCAAAAACAGTTGACGCGCTGACCTCACTCAATCTCCCGGCTGGCGTCGACATCGAGATCAAGTCATAGATTCACTTCACAATTCAATTTTTCGGCGGTAGTTCCGCGGATGACAAGACTGGCACCTGAT
>JADMIO011430592.1_pt1 | contig 18489 bp, 9 predicted proteins | sample 8958161 | NCBI WGS metagenome assembly JADMIO01 (sample SAMN16585339, study PRJNA669376) | soil metagenome | isolation source: Crop rotation soil | place: USA: Cullars Rotation, Alabama | collected 2011 | reverse complement strand
CCGAACTGGCCCGCAGCACCGACCAGACCCGCGTCGGCCCGGCGATGCCCTTCAGTTCCTGGGGCCCGAGATCCTCGAGTTCGAACAGGTTGCCCAGCAGCCGCCGCGTACTTTCCGCGATCACCACGCCGTTCGGCTGGGCCAGCGCCTGCAGCCGCGCCGCCAGATTGGGCGTCTCGCCGACGATATTGGGCTCCTGAGTGGCGCCCCACCCGATCAGTTCGCCGACCACCACGAGCCCGGTCGCAATGCCGATCCGGGTTTGCAAGGCAACGGGCGCTGGGAGCGCGGTGACTGCCGCGATCATGTCCAGCCCGGAACGCACCGCACGCTCGGCGTCGTCCTCGTGCGCCTGGGGATAGCCGAAATAAACCAGCACGCCGTCGCCATAATATTTGGCGACGAAGCCGTCGTAACGGCGCACGATCTCGGTGATGCATTTCTGATAGGTCGAGATCACCTCGCGCAGATCTTCCGGGTCCATCTGCGTGGACAGCGCGGTCGAGCCGACGAGGTCGGAGAACATCACCGTGACATGGCGACGTTCGGCGGCTTCGGCGGCCGGCGGAGCGGCCGCAACGGCCGGTGCCGGCGCAGCCGGCTTGTCGAGTTCGGCAATGGCGCGCAGCAGCTGGCGGCGGTGACCGAGCGAGGCCACGCCGATCTCCTTGAGATCCTGATCCGTCAGCTCAGGCAGGATCGCCGGACCGATGTCGTTCTCGGCAAAACGCGAAGCGTATTGCCCGAGGCCCAGGCTTTCGAGCCACTGCGCAATATCCTGCATCACGCTACCCTTGGCCAATGCCATCGTCGCGCTATCGACGGACCAGCGACGGTCCGACACACAAGTTCCGCGCGCAAATGGTGCGCTTCAGCCTCGCTCAGCCCGCCGCGCCGCGCGAACGCTGGCCATCCTCGGCGGCGAGTTCGCTCAACAACACGCGCGCCTCGAGCAGGTCGGCGCAGTGGAAGCCTTCGGTAAACCAGCCATAGACGCCGGCGAGCAGATCGCGCGCCTGATCGCGTTTGCCCTGATCGCGCCACAGCCGCGCCATGCTGATCGCGACGCAGAGTTCGACCGACTTCTCCTGCCGCTGGCGCGCAAGCGCAAGCGCGCGCTCGAAACAGGCTTCCGCTTTGGCCGGATCACCCGATTTCAGCGCGATGTCGCCCGCGGTGAGGTGGATGTCGGCTTCCCACCACTTCTCCCCGGTCGCGTCCATCGCCGTCATCGCCTCGTCGATATGGCGCCGGGCATCATCGAACCGGTCCAGTTCGGCATAGCCTCGGGCCAGATACGACAGATAGAACGGCAGGCCCACCTTGGCGCCGGTCAGGCGGAAAGCAGCCATGCCGGACGCCATCACGGCGACGCCGTCCGCGGCCCGCCCGCTCTGGTTCAGCGCGGCGCCCTTGCTCATCAGGCCGATCGCCTTCCAGAACAGCGTGCCTTTTTCTTCCGCCAGGGCGACAAGCTCATCGGCGCGCGCGCAGGCCGTGGCAAAGTCGCGATATTTGAGAAACACCAGCGAGTGGAAATACAGCGCATACATCACGGTGGCGGCGTGATCGATCTCGCGCGCGTCCTTGAGCGCGTTCTCGAGGTCGACCAGCGCGGCTTCCGGATAGCCCAGGATCCACAGGTTCAGCGACCGATGCGCCAGCGCGGCGACCCGGACGTCCTGGCCGATACGGATCGCCAGCGGGCGATGCGCCACCGGATCGTACAGCGCCAGCGCCTGATCGTAATGCCCGCGGCTGGCGACGCACTCTCCGGTCGTCAACAACGAGGTGCCGAGCAACCGGTGCGCGATCATGCGCGGGGCGGCTGCAGCCTGCTTCTGCGCCAGCGCCATAAACTGCCGCGCCAGATCCAGCATCACGCCGCCGTTGAACGCCGCATAGTTGGCGACCCAGATGCCGTACAGCACCGAGTAAAGCTGCAGCGGATCCTCGGGCGGTTCTCCCAGCGCTTCGGCGCGCTCGATAAACAGCCGCGCCTGCTCGACGGCCGCCTTCGGTTCGGGCGCCGCATAACCCTTGACATGCATCAGCGCGTTGACCAGCGCGACCTGAAGCTTGATCTGCTCGCGACGGAGCGCGGCGGTCGCCGGCAGCGCGGCGATCTGGTCGAGCGCGCGGGCAAGCTGTTCGGCGGCTTCGGCGAGTGCCGAGCGCTGCAGCGAGCGCTGTCCCGCCTTGCCCCACTGCGCGGCCGCCTGGGCGATCAGGCCGGCCTCGGTGCAGTGACGCGCCAGCAGTTCCGGCTGCCGCTCGGCGATGTCGGCGAACTCGTTCTCGAGCGCGTGCGCGATGCGGGCGTGCAGTCCGCGTCGCGCTTCGCGCAGCAGCGTTCCGTAAGCCGCGTCCTGCACCAGCGCATGCTTGAACAGATAGGTGGCGTGCGGCGGCTCGCCCTGCCTGAACAGCAATCCGGCGGCGATCAGGCGATCCAGCGCCCAGGCCAGTTCGCCCTGCTGCTTGTGCATCACCGCGGTCAACATGCCGTGGGAAAACTCGCGGCCGATCGCCGCGCCCATCTGGGCCACTTCCTTGGCGGGACCCAGGCGATCGAGCCGTGCCATCAGCGAGGCGTGCAGGCTGGCCGGCACCGTCAGCGCGGATGAGGGGATTGCGGCCGCGGTACGCCGCGCCTCGCCCTCATTCTCCGCTTCCAGCACCGCCTTGGTCATTTCCTCGACAAACAGCGGGATGCCGTCGGTGCGCTCGATGATGTCGCGCCGGACGCTGGCCGGCAGCGGCTTGTCGCCCGCCACCTCGTCGATCATCGCATCGATGTCGCGTTGCGGCAGCCGGTTCAGGCTGAGCGAGGTGACGTGCGGCCGTCCGGTCCACGGCGCCTCGAATTCCGGGCGGAACGTCACGATCAACAGCACGCGCAACGAGCGGATCCGCTCCACCGCCCGCCCGATCGCTTCGAGGCTGGTCGGATCGATCCAGTGCGCGTCCTCGAAGATCATCAGCACCGGCTTTTGCGCGGCGAAACTGCCGATCTGCTCGAACAACACCTCCAGCGTGCGCTGCCGGCGCGCCGGCGGCGGCAACTCGAGCACCGGATAGCGGCCGTCATTGGGCAGCGACAGCAGCTCGGCAAACAGCGCGGCGTCTTTGGTCGAGGTCCCGGTTTGCGTCAACAGCGCGTCGAGCTTGTCGAGCTTGACCTGCGGCGGGTCGTCATGCGCGAGGCCGGCGGCGCGCTCCACCTGGCCGATGATCGGATAGAACGCGCTGTCGGTATGCTGCGGCGAGCAGAAATAGCGGAAGCGCGTGTGCGGCTCGCCGGCAAGGCGCTCGAGCAGCGCCGCCATCAGCCGCGATTTGCCGATCCCCGCTTCGCCGGAGAGCAGCACCATCTGACCTTCGCCGCTTTTGGCCCGCTCCCAGCGCCGCGCCAGCAGTTCGGCCTCTTCCTCGCGGCCGACCAGCGCGGTCAGGCCGCTGGCATGCAGCGCCTCGAACCGGCTTTCCACCGAACTGGCCCGCAGCACCGACCAGACCCGCGTCGGCCCGGCGATGCCCTTCAGTTCCTGGGGCCCGAGATCCTCGAGTTCGAACAGGTTGCCCAGCAGCCGCCGCGTACTTTCCGCGATCACCACGCCGTTCGGCTGGGCCAGCGCCTGCAGCCGCGCCGCCAGATTGGGCGTCTCGCCGACGATATTGGGCTCCTGAGTGGCGCCCCACCCGATCAGTTCGCCGACCACCACGAGCCCGGTCGCAATGCCGATCCGGGTTTGCAAGGCAACGGGCGCTGGGAGCGCGGTGACTGCCGCGATCATGTCCAGCCCGGAACGCACCGCACGCTCGGCGTCGTCCTCGTGCGCCTGGGGATAGCCGAAATAAACCAGCACGCCGTCGCCATAATATTTGGCGACGAAGCCGTCGTAACGGCGCACGATCTCGGTGATGCATTTCTGATAGGTCGAGATCACCTCGCGCAGATCTTCCGGGTCCATCTGCGTGGACAGCGCGGTCGAGCCGACGAGGTCGGAGAACATCACCGTGACATGGCGACGTTCGGCGGCTTCGGCGGCCGGCGGAGCGGCCGCAACGGCCGGTGCCGGCGCAGCCGGCTTGTCGAGTTCGGCAATGGCGCGCAGCAGCTGGCGGCGGTGACCGAGCGAGGCCACGCCGATCTCCTTGAGATCCTGATCCGTCAGCTCAGGCAGGATCGCCGGACCGATGTCGTTCTCGGCAAAACGCGAAGCGTATTGCCCGAGGCCCAGGCTTTCGAGCCACTGCGCAATATCCTGCATCACGCTACCCTTGGCCAATGCCATCGTCGCGCTATCGACGGACCAGCGACGGTCCGACACACAAGTTCCGCGCGCAAATGGTGCGCTTCAGCCTCGCTCAGCCCGCCGCGCCGCGCGAACGCTGGCCATCCTCGGCGGCGAGTTCGCTCAACAACACGCGCGCCTCGAGCAGGTCGGCGCAGTGGAAGCCTTCGGTAAACCAGCCATAGACGCCGGCGAGCAGATCGCGCGCCTGATCGCGTTTGCCCTGATCGCGCCACAGCCGCGCCATGCTGATCGCGACGCAGAGTTCGACCGACTTCTCCTGCCGCTGGCGCGCAAGCGCAAGCGCGCGCTCGAAACAGGCTTCCGCTTTGGCCGGATCACCCGATTTCAGCGCGATGTCGCCCGCGGTGAGGTGGATGTCGGCTTCCCACCACTTCTCCCCGGTCGCGTCCATCGCCGTCATCGCCTCGTCGATATGGCGCCGGGCATCATCGAACCGGTCCAGTTCGGCATAGCCTCGGGCCAGATACGACAGATAGAACGGCAGGCCCACCTTGGCGCCGGTCAGGCGGAAAGCAGCCATGCCGGACGCCATCACGGCGACGCCGTCCGCGGCCCGCCCGCTCTGGTTCAGCGCGGCGCCCTTGCTCATCAGGCCGATCGCCTTCCAGAACAGCGTGCCTTTTTCTTCCGCCAGGGCGACAAGCTCATCGGCGCGCGCGCAGGCCGTGGCAAAGTCGCGATATTTGAGAAACACCAGCGAGTGGAAATACAGCGCATACATCACGGTGGCGGCGTGATCGATCTCGCGCGCGTCCTTGAGCGCGTTCTCGAGGTCGACCAGCGCGGCTTCCGGATAGCCCAGGATCCACAGGTTCAGCGACCGATGCGCCAGCGCGGCGACCCGGACGTCCTGGCCGATACGGATCGCCAGCGGGCGATGCGCCACCGGATCGTACAGCGCCAGCGCCTGATCGTAATGCCCGCGGCTGGCGACGCACTCTCCGGTCGTCAACAACGAGGTGCCGAGCAACCGGTGCGCGATCATGCGCGGGGCGGCTGCAGCCTGCTTCTGCGCCAGCGCCATAAACTGCCGCGCCAGATCCAGCATCACGCCGCCGTTGAACGCCGCATAGTTGGCGACCCAGATGCCGTACAGCACCGAGTAAAGCTGCAGCGGATCCTCGGGCGGTTCTCCCAGCGCTTCGGCGCGCTCGATAAACAGCCGCGCCTGCTCGACGGCCGCCTTCGGTTCGGGCGCCGCATAACCCTTGACATGCATCAGCGCGTTGACCAGCGCGACCTGAAGCTTGATCTGCTCGCGACGGAGCGCGGCGGTCGCCGGCAGCGCGGCGATCTGGTCGAGCGCGCGGGCAAGCTGTTCGGCGGCTTCGGCGAGTGCCGAGCGCTGCAGCGAGCGCTGTCCCGCCTTGCCCCACTGCGCGGCCGCCTGGGCGATCAGGCCGGCCTCGGTGCAGTGACGCGCCAGCAGTTCCGGCTGCCGCTCGGCGATGTCGGCGAACTCGTTCTCGAGCGCGTGCGCGATGCGGGCGTGCAGTCCGCGTCGCGCTTCGCGCAGCAGCGTTCCGTAAGCCGCGTCCTGCACCAGCGCATGCTTGAACAGATAGGTGGCGTGCGGCGGCTCGCCCTGCCTGAACAGCAATCCGGCGGCGATCAGGCGATCCAGCGCCCAGGCCAGTTCGCCCTGCTGCTTGTGCATCACCGCGGTCAACATGCCGTGGGAAAACTCGCGGCCGATCGCCGCGCCCATCTGGGCCACTTCCTTGGCGGGACCCAGGCGATCGAGCCGTGCCATCAGCGAGGCGTGCAGGCTGGCCGGCACCGTCAGCGCGGATGAGGGGATTGCGGCCGCGGTACGCCGCGCCTCGCCCTCATTCTCCGCTTCCAGCACCGCCTTGGTCATTTCCTCGACAAACAGCGGGATGCCGTCGGTGCGCTCGATGATGTCGCGCCGGACGCTGGCCGGCAGCGGCTTGTCGCCCGCCACCTCGTCGATCATCGCATCGATGTCGCGTTGCGGCAGCCGGTTCAGGCTGAGCGAGGTGACGTGCGGCCGTCCGGTCCACGGCGCCTCGAATTCCGGGCGGAACGTCACGATCAACAGCACGCGCAACGAGCGGATCCGCTCCACCGCCCGCCCGATCGCTTCGAGGCTGGTCGGATCGATCCAGTGCGCGTCCTCGAAGATCATCAGCACCGGCTTTTGCGCGGCGAAACTGCCGATCTGCTCGAACAACACCTCCAGCGTGCGCTGCCGGCGCGCCGGCGGCGGCAACTCGAGCACCGGATAGCGGCCGTCATTGGGCAGCGACAGCAGCTCGGCAAACAGCGCGGCGTCTTTGGTCGAGGTCCCGGTTTGCGTCAACAGCGCGTCGAGCTTGTCGAGCTTGACCTGCGGCGGGTCGTCATGCGCGAGGCCGGCGGCGCGCTCCACCTGGCCGATGATCGGATAGAACGCGCTGTCGGTATGCTGCGGCGAGCAGAAATAGCGGAAGCGCGTGTGCGGCTCGCCGGCAAGGCGCTCGAGCAGCGCCGCCATCAGCCGCGATTTGCCGATCCCCGCTTCGCCGGAGAGCAGCACCATCTGACCTTCGCCGCTTTTGGCCCGCTCCCAGCGCCGCGCCAGCAGTTCGGCCTCTTCCTCGCGGCCGACCAGCGCGGTCAGGCCGCTGGCATGCAGCGCCTCGAACCGGCTTTCCACCGAACTGGCCCGCAGCACCGACCAGACCCGCGTCGGCCCGGCGATGCCCTTCAGATCCTGGGGCCCGAGATCCTCGAGCTCGAACAGATTGCCCAATAGCCGCCGCGTGCTTTCCGCGATCACCACGCCGTTCGGCTGGGCCAGCGCCTGCAACCGCGCCGCCAGATTGGGCGTCTCGCCGACGATGTTGGGCTCCTGCGTGGCGCCCCACCCGATCAGTTCGCCGACCACGACGAGGCCGGTCGCAATGCCGATCCGGGTTTGCAAGGCAACGGGCGCTGCGAGCGCGGTGACTGCCGCGATCATGTCCAGCCCTGAACGCACCGCGCGCTCGGCGTCGTCCTCGTGCGCCTGCGGATAGCCGAAATAAACCAGCACGCCGTCGCCATAATATTTGGCGACGAAGCCGTCGTAACGGCGCACGATCTCGGTGATGCATTTCTGATAGGTCGAGATCACCTCGCGCAGATCTTCCGGGTCCATCTGCGTGGACAGCGCGGTCGAGCCGACGAGGTCGGAGAACATCACCGTGACATGGCGACGTTCGGCGGCTTCGGCGGCCGGCGGAGCGGCCGCAACGGCCGGTGCCGGCGCAGCCGGCTTGTCGAGTTCGGCAATGGCGCGCAGCAGCTGGCGGCGGTGACCGAGCGAGGCCACGCCGATCTCCTTGAGATCCTGATCGGTCAGTTCGGGCAGGATGGCGGGGTCGATGTCGTTCCCGGCAAAACGCGGAGCGTATTGCCCGAGGCCCAGGCTTTCGAGCCACTGCGCAATATCCTGCATCACTCTACCCTTGCCCAATGCTATCGTAACTTGATCCGCGAGGATCAAGGAAGGAAACGGACTGGCTAAAAAAGCTTCCGGCAGAAATAAGAGCCAGCTTTTAGCAGAATCGGTACCGGCTGGTGCAAGACAAAGAGTCGCGGATTTAACGCCGAACAGGCGCGTTGTCGAATCGGCGCAAGCCGCGGAGCTCGTCTTGACTCAACCGGATGTCGCAAGTCCGTCCAGCCGGCACGCTCGGCGAGTTAAATCGGGAGATTTTGACAAGGGAGGCTCCGTGCTCATCAAGGCCGTTGTGTTCGATGCCTACGGGACGCTGTTCGACATCCAGTCGGTGGCGGCGGTCACCGAAGAGGCGTTTCCGGGATATGGCGAACTCATCACCCAGATCTGGCGCATCAAGCAGCTGGAATACAGCTGGCTGCGCTCGCTGATGCGGCGCTACCGGGATTTTTCCGTCATCACGCGGGACTCGCTTGCCTATACGCTGCGCTGTCTCGGACTGCAAAGCGAACCTGACGTGTTCGACCGCATCATGGAAAAATATCTGCACCTCGATCTTTATCCGGACGCCACTTCCACGCTCGCGGCGTTGCGCGGCAACAAGCTTGCGATCCTCTCCAACGGCTCGACCGAAATGCTCGACACGCTGGTGCGCAACAGCGGGCTTGACGGCGTGCTCGACGCCACCATCAGCGTCGACGCGCGGCAAATCTTCAAGCCGAGCCCGGACGCCTACGCGCTGATCGAACAACGGCTCGGCGTCGCACCGGCCGAAGTGCTGTTCGTGTCGTCGAACCCATGGGACGCCTGCGGCGCAAAGGCATTCGGCCTCAAGGTCGCCTGGATCGAACGGGTGACGGCGGAAGCGATGGCGCTCGCCTGCGTGGAGAACGACGTGCTGCCGCCGCTCACCCTGTTCAAGGCGCTGCGAACCCAGATGGACGAACTCGGCTGCGAGCCCGACCATCGTATCCGCGCGCTGGCGGAATTGCCGGCGCTGGTCGAGGCGTAGACAGTGGTCATGGCCGGGTTTATCCCGCCTGCGCGGCCGAAGCCGCTTCGGCGCGGCGAAGGCCCGGCCATCCACGGCTTTTTACCGACACAGGCAAGAAAGACGTGGATGCCCGACGCAAGGCGGGGCATGACGATAAAAACAACATGAGCAGCCATGAGTCTTGAATCCGTCCGCGCGTTTTTTGCCGAACACGCTCCCGACATCGCCGTCATCGAATCAGATCTCAGTTCGGCAACCGTCACGCTGGCGGCGCAGGCCTATGGCGTGGAGCCGGCGCGGATCGCCAAGACGCTGTCGCTGCGGGTGGGCGAGCGGGTGGTGCTGATCGTCGCCAGCGGCACCGCGCGGATGGACAACAGGAAGGTCAAGGCACTGCTGGGCGGCAAGCCGAAGATGCTTGCTCCGGACGAGGTGGCCGCCATTACCGGCCACGACGTCGGCGGCGTCTGCCCGTTCGGGCTGAAGACGCCGCTACCGGTCTATTGCGATATCTCGCTGCTTGCGTTCGACGAGGTGGTGCCGGCGGCGGGATCGACGCACAGCGCGGTGCGGATCACGCCTTCGCGGATGGCCGAGCTGGTTGCGGCCGAATGGGTCGACGTCTGCGCGCATCGCGAGGCGAACGGCTAGCCGTCATTCCGGGACGCGCTCTTCGCGCGGACCCGGAATCCAGAGCTCGGGTACTCACCTCTGGATTCCGGGTTCGAGGCTCCGGACGCGCTTTGCGCGCCGTGGCCTCGCCCCGGAATGACGACGTGGCGGTTAATGGACGGTTAATCCGCAAGGTTCCACAAGTCGACAAATCGTTAACGCTGCAGCGCTAGATTGCACCATGCCCAGCGCCCTGCCAGCGACCGCACCGGAAGAACGACGGAAAGCCCCGCGCACCGACGTAGACGAGCCGGCCTATGTCGCAAGCCATGGCGCCAGCACGCGCTGCCGGGTGGTCAACGTTTCGGCCGACGGCGCGGCGATCGAGGTGCCCGATCCGGCCTTCATTCCGGACCGGTTCCAGCTGATGACCGAGCGCGACCGCGTGGTCCGCAACTGCCGCGTGGTGTGGACGAGGCAGAACCGGATCGGCGTTATCTTTGAATGATTTTTTCGGTGGACTCGCTGGCCTCAGCGGGTTTTGATCGCGCAAACAACGAGGGTGCGCGTCATGTTCCGCAAAACGTTCACGACCGTTTTGACCGCGGCCGCATTGGCTCCGGCTCTGGACATTGATCGTGCGGTGGCCGCCGATCGCAGCGTTTCGGAGACCGGTGTCAGCCAGCGCAGCATCAAACGTGTCGCGGTCAGACCCATGCTGCCGGCCGGCCTGCCCCGCGCGCATTACAGCTACCGCACCACCATCATCGCCGGGCCGCCGGTGCCGTATGACGCACGGCCGTTCGCCTACGGCCGCTACCCCTGGGCGCCCTATACCAACAGCTACGGCATTCCGGCACGTGTCATCGTCGATCCGGTCGACCCCGCGCTGCTGTGGCGGCCGCTGCCCTACGACGAATATTACGGCACGCCATATTCGTGCTTCTACTACGGCAGCTGCTGAGTAGCACACGTCGTCCGGCGAAGGCCGGAACCCAAACCCTGGCGCTTGCGGTCAACGGTTGTAGTCGGCCCCGGTGCTCAAATGAGATGACACGGAGTATGGGTCCCGGCCTTCGCCGGGACGACGCGGAATGTGTGGCCGCTGCCGTTGTTACTTCACCACCGCGGCGGTCTGGCCGAACAAAAGCTTGCGCTCTTCCTCGGTGCGGATGGCGGGCTGGCCGTAGTTCGGATTGACCTCTTTCGCCATCGCATAGGCGCGGATCGTGGCGGGGCGGGCGGCGATGGTTTCCAGCCAGCGCTTCAGGTTCGGGAAGTCGTTGATGTCCTGCTCCTGGTTCTTGTACGGCACGATCCAGGGATAGCTCGCCATGTCGGCGATCGAATACTCGCCGGCGATGAACTCGCGGTCGGCGAGGCGCTTGTTGAGCACGCCATAGAGCCGGTTGGTCTCGTTGACGTAGCGGTCGATGGCGTATTTGATTTTTTCCACCGCGTAATTGCGGAAGTGGTGGTTCTGTCCGGCCATCGGGCCGAGCCCACCCATCTGCCAGAACACCCACTGGATGGTGTCGTAGCGGCCGTACAGATCGCTTGCGAGAAATTTGCCGGTCTTCTCGGCGAGGTAAAGCAGCATCGCGCCGGATTCGAAAATCGAGATCGGCCTGCCGCCCCCCTTCGGCTCGTGATCGACCATCGCGGGAATGCGGTTGTTCGGCGCGATCTTCAGAAAGTCCGGCTTGAACTGGTCGCCCTTGCCGATGTTGACCGGAAAGATCTTGTAAGGCAGCCCGGTCTCCTCGAGGAACATCGTGATCTTATGGCCGTTCGGCGTGGTCCAGTAATGCAGATCGATCATCGGCTTGTCCTGTCGGCTGAAAGTGGATGCGGATGCATGAATGTCGCCGCCGCGCCATCATGAGTCAATGGCGCGGCTTCACTTCCGCGTGTCTTTCCGGATGCTTCCTGACCGCGCCGGTGGAGAGCCGCAGCCGCAACGCCGATTGCGTCAACGCCTCGCCTGTCGCTCCAGCCTCCCGCTCTATGACCCCGGCGCCGGCGCTCAGGCCGGCACCGGGACGGTATGGGCAACCTGGAGGAACTCGAAAATCTGCTCGCCATAGAATTTGTGGCCGTCGAAATGGCCCTGCTTCAGGCCTTTGGCAGGATTGAAGCCGCCGGTGTTGTAGGCGATCGCCACCGCGGCCAATTCCATGTCGGTCAGCGACGGCTTGTTGAACAGGTGGATCTTTTTGGCCGCGGCGGTCAACTCGCCGATCGCCTTGCGCAGCGTCTCGCTGAACTTCTCGTAGCGCCTTTCGAGGAAGTAATCCGGATCGGCCGGCGCCTCCTTGAAGAATTGCAGGTCGAGCTGGAACATGCCGAAGCCGCGGCAGAACTTGTCCGGGTTCGACACCGGAAATCCCGGAACATGCTTCGCCATATCCTCCAGAGCCTTGCGGGCGACGGCGAACATCTTGTCGCCGCGCGGGAAGGCGAGCAGCTCGGCCTTGTTTTTCGGGAAGGCCTTGCGGCCCTTGTCGGGCGGCTTGAAATCGATGGTGTCGCCGACGCAGAGCGCAACGATCTGATCGACCGTCAGTGGCTTCTTGCGCAATATCGGCCACACGTCGCCGGTTTCCTGACAGGCGAGCGCTACCATCAGGTCGAGCGTGAACGGTGTACCGGCAATCGCGGCTTCGACTTCGGCGTGGAAATTCTCCTTGAACCATTTCATATCGGCGGCATTTGGCATCGCAACTCTCCCCTGATGACCGGCCTGCCCGGCAATCTATATCACAATCGCCAGTTGCAGTGCCGCTCCGCCAAAAAAATCTGCGTGGCAGGATGCCGCTTGAGCCCGGGTCCACCGCTCCGCGCATGGAGCCCGGATGAGCGAAGCAACATCCGGGAGACCCGGTCAGCACAGATTCCCGGATATCGCTTCGCTCATCCGGGCTACGATCGACCGACCACCCGCGCGATCGCTTGTTGCGCCTCGGCCTGAATGGTCCGCAGATGTTCCTCGCTGACAAAACTTTCCGCGTAGATCTTGGTGACGTCCTCGGTACCGGAAGGCCGCGCGGCGAACCAGCCATTGTCGGTGGTGACCTTGACGCCGCCGAACGGCTGACCGTTGCCGGGGGCCGTGCTGAAGGCCGCGCGGACCGGCTCGCCCGCGAGCTCCTGCATGGCGAGCTTTTCGCCGGACAGCGCCTTCAGAATACTCTTTTGCGCGGGCGTCGCCGGGGCGTCGACGCGCGCATAAAACGGCGCACCGAGCTCGCGCGTCAGCTCGTTGAACAATTCGCCCGGGTCGCGCCCGCCGCGCGCGGTCATCTCGGCGGCCAGCAGGCCCAAAATGATGCCGTCCTTGTCGGTGGTCCATACCTCACCATTGCGGCGCAGGAACGAGGCGCCGGCGCTCTCCTCGCCGGCAAAGCCGAAGTCGCCGCCGAGCAGGCCGTCGACGAACCATTTGAAGCCGACCGGCGTCTCCACCAGCCGGCGCCCCAGCTTCCTGGCGACGCGATCGATGATCGCGCTGCTGACCACGCTTTTGCCGATCGCGCTGTCGCGCCGCCAGCCGGAGCGAAAAGTGAACAGATACGCGATGGCCGCGGCCTGAAAATGGTTGGCGTTCATCAGGCCGCCGGAACGGGTGACGATGCCGTGGCGGTCGGCGTCGGTGTCGTTGGCAAAAGCCACGTCGAACTTGTCGCGCAGGCCGATCAGCCGCGCCATCGCGTAAGGCGACGAGCAGTCCATGCGGATCTTGCCGTCCCAGTCCAGCGTCATGAAGCGGAAGGCCGGATCGACCGCGTCGCTGACCAGCGTGGCGGCGAGACCATAGCGCTCGATGATCGGCTGCCAGTAGTGCACGCCGGCGCCGCCCAGCGGATCGATGCCGATTTTGACGCCTGAGGAACGGATCGCTTCCATATCGACCACGTTGGCGAGGTCGGCGACATAGGGCGCGATGTAGTCACGGCGATGCAGGTTCGCCGATGTTTTCGCGCGCTGGTACGGGATGCGTTTTACGCCGTCGAGATTGCGTTCGAGCAGCGCGTTGGCGGCGCGCTCGATCGCGGAGGTGATGTCGGTGTCGGCCGGCCCGCCGTTCGGCGGATTGTATTTGAAGCCGCCATCCTCGGGCGGATTGTGCGACGGCGTGATCACCACGCCGTCGGCAACGCCGCGTTCGCGGCCCTTGTTGTAAGTAAGGATCGCGTGGGAGATCACCGGCGTCGGCGTAAAACCTTGCTGCGCGTCGATCATCACCTCGACGCCATTGGCGCAAAATACTTCCAGCGCGCTGCAAAAGGCCGGCTCGGCCAGTGCGTGGGTGTCGATACCGACGAACAGCGGACCGTCGATGCCGGCGCGCCGCCGGTGCTCGCACAGCGCCTGGCTGATGGCCAGAATATGCGCCTCGTTGAAGGCGTTGTTGAGCGCCGAGCCGCGATGCCCCGAGGTGCCGAACGAAACGCGCTGCGCGGCGACGGCCGGATCGGGCCGGTTGGCAAAATACGCCGTGACCAGCCGCGGCACATTGACCAGCATGGACGGCGGCGCGGGTTTGCCCGCGAGCGGATGGATGTCGGCGGACAATGGGGGCTTTCCTCGGGGCGCGTGGGGGGATGATAACGGCGTTATTGTAGTCGGGTTTCATACGGCAACACGAGCTCCGTGTCCCGGACGCGGTGCGGCATTCAAAGGCGATGCGGAGCATCGCCGGCTATGCCGCTCCGCAGAGCCGGGACCCACTCTCGGGTCTACATCGTTGCATGGGCCCCGGCTCTGCAGCGCACCGCTTCGCGAAGAGCTCCGCGCTGCGCTGCGTCCGGGGCACGGGGCTTTTATCTACCCTGGACTCATCCCATATTCGCATGATGGCGAAATCCCCCAACACTCCCAAAAAGCCCCCCAAAACCCCGAAATCCAAGGCGCATCGGCCGGAGGTGCAGCCGATCGGGCCGGCGTTGGCGGAACTGCTCAATCCGGCGATCAATCGCGGCGACAGCGGGCTTGGCTCGGGCACCGGGCTGCAGCCGCCGCCGGACAATTCGAAGGACCGCCGCGCCGGCGGCGAGGCGGCGATGCATCGCGCGCGCAAATCGACGCCGAAGAATTTCCCGGAAAGCACCGCCGATCCGTATCCGATGCCGCGGCAAAATCCGCAATCGCCGGCGGCGCGCGCAGGTTTTGAGGAAGCGCCGCAGGCGAATTACGGCACCTCCGCCACCATCCCGACGCTCGATCCGGAGCTGGCGCGGCAATACGGCTTCACCACCGAGGAGGAAGATGCCGCGGCGCTGGCGCGGCCGCCGCGCAACAGGATGGAATCATTAGGCGTCGCCGCCACCGCGGAGGCGCTGGAGAATCTGATCCGCGACGGCCGCCCGGAATTCCGCAAGGAAGACGGCAGCATCAAAATCTGGACGCCGCACCGGCCGCCGCGGCCGGAAAAATCCGAAGGCGGCGTGCGCTTCGAGCTGAAATCGGAATACGAGCCGAAGGGCGACCAGCCCACCGCGATCGCCGAGCTGGTCGAGGGCATCAAACGCAACGACCGCACCCAGGTGCTGCTGGGCGTCACCGGTTCGGGCAAGACCTACACCATGGCGAAGGTGATCGAGGCGACGCAGCGGCCTGCCCTCATTCTGGCGCCGAACAAGACGCTGGCCGCGCAGCTCTATGGCGAGTTCAAGAGCTTCTTTCCCGACAATGCGGTCGAGTATTTCGTCTCGTATTACGACTATTACCAGCCCGAGGCCTACGTCCCCCGCACCGACACCTACATCGAGAAAGACTCTTCCATCAACGAGCAGATCGACCGCATGCGCCATTCCGCGACGCGGGCGCTGCTGGAGCGCGACGACGTCATCATCGTGGCTTCGGTGTCGTGCATCTACGGTATCGGCTCGGTGGAAACCTACACCGCGATGACCTTTGCCCTGAAGCGCGGCGAGCGCATCGACCAGCGCCAGCTGATCGCGGATCTCGTAGCGCTGCAATACAAGCGCACCCAGGGCGATTTCGCCCGCGGCACCTTTCGGGTGCGCGGCGACGTCATCGACATCTTTCCGGCGCATTACGAGGACCGCGCCTGGCGGGTGAACCTGTTCGGCGACACCGTGGAATCCATCGAGGAGTTCGATCCGCTCACCGGCCACAAGCAGGACGAGCTCGAATTCATCAAAATCTACGCCAACTCGCATTACGTGACGCCGCGCCCGACCCTGATTCAGGCCATCAAGGCGATCAAGCTCGAGCTGAAGCAGCGGCTGGACCAGCTGCACGCGCAGGGGCGGCTGCTGGAAGCGCAGCGGCTGGAGCAGCGCACCACCTTCGACCTCGAGATGATGGAAGCCACCGGCTCCTGCGCCGGCATCGAGAACTATTCGCGTTATCTGACCGGCCGCCGCCCCGGCGAGCCGCCACCGACGCTGTTCGAATACGTGCCCGACAACGCGCTGGTCTTTGCGGACGAGAGCCACGTCACCATTCCGCAGATCGGCGGCATGTTCCGCGGCGATTTCCGGCGCAAGGCGACCTTGGCCGAATACGGTTTCCGGCTGCCGTCCTGCATGGACAACCGCCCGCTGCGGTTCGAGGAATGGGACATGATGCGCCCGCAATCGGTCGCGGTGTCCGCCACGCCGTCGAACTGGGAGCTCAACGAGTCGGGCGGCGTGTTCGTCGAGCAGGTGATCCGTCCCACCGGCCTGATCGACCCGCCGGTGCATATCCGCCCCGCGCGCACCCAGGTGGACGACCTCGTCGGCGAGGTCCGCGCCACCGCCGCGGCCGGCTATCGCTCGCTCATTACGGTTTTGACAAAACGCATGGCGGAGGACCTCACCGAATATCTGCATGAGCAGGGCATCCGCGTGCGCTACATGCACTCGGATATCGACACCATCGAGCGTATCGAGATCATCCGCGACCTGAGGCTCGGCGCGTTCGACGCGCTGGTCGGCATCAACCTGCTGCGCGAGGGGCTCGACATTCCGGAATGCGCTCTTGTCGCGATCCTCGACGCCGACAAGGAAGGATTTTTGCGCAGCGAGACGAGCTTGATCCAGACCATCGGCCGCGCCGCGCGCAACGTCGACGGCAAGGTGATTTTGTATGCCGACCAGATCACCGGCTCGATGGAGCGCGCCATTGCGGAAACCGACCGCCGCCGCGAAAAGCAGGTCGAGTACAACACCGCGCACGGCATCACACCGGAAAGCATCAAGAAGTCGATCGGCGACATTCTGAACAGCGTCTACGAGCGCGACCACGTGCTGGTCGAGATCGGCGACGGCGGCATGGCCGACGACGTCATCAGCATCGGGCACAATTTCGAGGCCGTGCTGGCCGACCTCGAGACGCGCATGCGCGAGGCTGCCGCCGACCTGAATTTCGAGGAAGCCGCCCGCCTGCGCGACGAGGTGAAACGGCTGCGGGCCACCGAGCTCGCGGTGGTGGACGACCCCACCATCAAGCAGCGCGGCGTCGAGGCGAGAGCCGGCGCGTATACCGGCCGCAAGCAGTTCGGCGATGCGGCGAACCTGCCGGCGCGGCTCGACAAGATGGCGGCGCAGGGCAAGCGCGGCAAGTTCGGCAACAAATTCGGCACGAGCCGCGGCCCCTCTTCCCCCTCTCCCCGCTCTTCGCGGGGAGAGGGTCGGGGTGAGGGGCAAGCCGCAAGCTCAGACGCTTCAACACCGTCCCGCATCCACAAACCCGACCTCGACGAAATGGGTATCGCCACCTGGCACGAAGTCAAACCCGTCCGCCGCCCCCGCCCACGCAAGCCGACCCTCGACGAAATGGGCCCGGGCACGGAGAGCCGCATCTACCAGCCGAAAAGCTCGCGCGAGGCCGGTCCGGAATTCGGGCCAGCGCCGCGCTCAACGGGGGGCGCGCCAGGGCATCGGGGTGGGTGGAAGAAGCGGTAAAATCGTGCTTAACGATGGAGTTAAGGTACCGATCTTTGACTTTGGAATGAAAGTGGAAGTCCAGCAGTATGAGCAGATGGACTAAAAAGCAGCTGAATCAATTTTCTGACGCCGCTCAGTCATTGAAGCTCTACCGCCGGGCTGAACTGCTAGCGGAAGAGAGCGAGAAATCGCTGATCGAGCAACTCTACGTCGACCCTCTGCCACAGGATGGGGCCTTTCACACAATGATGAGGCCCAACACTACTTTCCTGATTGGAAGAAAAGGAACGGGAAAATCGACAATCTTTCAGCGAGCCCAGCATGAAATTCGTAAGCAGCAAAAATCAATCTCTGCATATTTGGACATCAAGACCATTTTTGAGTCTTCTGAAGTTGATCCCGCACTGCTTCAGAAAATGGACTCCACTCCAACCGCCTTGCCCGCGCAGAGCGTAAGAAAGATTTTCCTGTTTGATGAATTCATCCGAACGGTACTACTAGAAATTCGAAGCGAACTGAGGAAGCAAATTGATAGATCGTTTTTGTCTCGCCTAAAAGACCGTGTGTTATCGTCCTCCGACGAGGTATTCGAAGCGCTTGATGAACTCATCGATAATTCGAAGCAGACTCTTTTCGCCGATGTAACAGGGCTTCGGACGACGAATCTCAAAGAAGGAAGCAAGAGCGAGGCTGCAGATACAACCAAGGCAGCTGCTGGGGTCGCGCTCGACGCTGTAGGATCAGCGAAAATTTCTGCTGATGCCTCGATAAGTCGCGGACTCACAAATTCCGATACAGAAGAGGCGGAATTTGCACAAATCTTGCTTCGCACGTCTAACATAAAAAACATTATCATGGAGCTTTCAAACATTCTCGGGGAGCTTGGAATACGCCGTCTATATATTTTCATCGACGATTTTTCTGAATTGCCTGAAGATGCAATGGAAATCTTCGTGGATTCGATTTTGGCTCCGTTGAACAACTGGTCGCAGGAGCTAATAAAATTTAAGGTCGCGGCTTATCCCGGCCGAATTTACTATGGTCAAATTGACAAAACGAAGATCGACGAACTGTATCTCGACCCGTTTCAGCTATATGGATCGAACGACGTCTCAAAGATGGAGGAGAAGGCGATCGACTTCACTCTGCGGTTAGTGAATGCGCCTTTCCAGCACATTGGGATCCTAAGCTTAGAATTCCACGTGGACAAGTTGTCGC
>JADMIO011216395.1_pt1 | contig 18489 bp, 16 predicted proteins | sample 8958161 | NCBI WGS metagenome assembly JADMIO01 (sample SAMN16585339, study PRJNA669376) | soil metagenome | isolation source: Crop rotation soil | place: USA: Cullars Rotation, Alabama | collected 2011 | reverse complement strand
CCGACTGCGCCGTGGCCATGGTCTCGTTGATGCGGCGCCGGCCGGGAATGACCGCCGCGGAGTTCGCGACGCACTGGCGGGAGCGGCACGCGCCGCTCGCGCTCCGCCACCACGTGGGGTTGGCGGACTACCACCAGTACGTCGTCACCGAGACCCTGACGCCCGACGCGCCCGAGATCGACGGCATCGCGTGGCTGGGGTTCGTGACCCGCGCCGACTTCGAGGAGCGGTTCTTCGACTCGGACGACGGGCGCGCCGCGATCATGCAGGACGTGGCGCGCTTCATGGACCGGCCGGGCCCCGAGACGACGCTCGTCGGCCCGGCGCGGGTGCCCGGATAGATTGCGCCGGCCGCCGACCAGGGAGAGCGTGTGAGCACGTCGGGCTCGATTCTCGGCAACTCGGTCCTGCGCCGCGAGGACCCTCAGATCCTGCGCGGGGACGCCCGATACTTCGACGACCTCGTCGTCGACGGGCTCGCGCACGTCGTGTTCGTACGGTCGACGATCGCGCACGCGGTCGTCACCGAGGTCGACACGACCGAGGCCGACGCCATGCCGGGTGTGCTCGCCGTCTACACCTCCCGGAACCTGCCCCTCGATCCCATCCAGGGCTTCGTCATGCTGCCGCCGGTGTTCAGTCGGCCGCCCCTCGCGACCGACCGCGTGCGGTTCGTCGGGGACGTCGTGGCGGCGGTGGTGGCCGAGACGCGCGCGCAGGCCGTCGACGCGGCGGAGCTGGTGATCGTCGACTACGAGCCGCTCCCGGTGATCCTCGACCCCGAGGCCGCGCTCGCCGACGGCGCGCCGTTGCTGTTCGAGGAGCACGGTTCCAACCTCGCCATCGCGTTTGAGTTCGGCGAGGACCCCGATCTGCTCGCCGACGCCGAGGTGGTGGTGACGCAGCGGATCGAGAACCAGCGCGTGGCGGCGGTCCCGATGGAGTCGAACGGCATCGTCGTCACCCACGACGACGACGACGGCCTGCTCTGCTACGTCCCCACCCAGGCCGCGCACGGCGTGCAGCCGGGGATCGCCGCGGTGGCCGGCCTGCCGCCCGAGCAGGTGCGGGTGATCGCGCCGGCGGTCGGCGGCGGGTTCGGCGCCAAGACCGGGATGTACGCGGAGTACGCGGTGGCGGTGAAGGCCGCGCAGCTGCTGGGCCGACCGGTGAAGTGGACCGAAACCCGCTCCGAGAACATGGTCGCGATGACGCAGGGCCGCGCGCAGGTGCAGCACGTCGAGATGGGCTTCACGCGTGCGGGCGTCATCACGGGCGTGAAGGCGAAGGTGTTCCAGGACGGCGGTGCCTACCCGTCGATCGGCGCCTTCCTCCCGTTCCTCACCCGCACGATGGCCCAGGGCGTCTACACGATCCCGAAGGTGGAGCTGAACGCATGGAGCGCGGCGACCAACACGACCGCGACGGCCGCGTACCGGGGCGCAGGCCGGCCCGAGGCCACGCAGATGCTCGAGCGCATCATCGACATCGCCGCCGACGAGCTGGGGATCGACCCGGTCGAGATCCGCAAGCAGAACTTCATCCCGCCCGAGGCGTTCCCGCTCGAGACGTTGACGGGCGCGCACTACGACGTCGGTGAGTACGCGAAGGCGCTCGACGAGGCGTGCCGCATCGCGGGGTACGACGAGTTGCGGGCCGAGCAGACCGCGCGGCGTGCGCGCGGCGACGTGAAGCAGCTGGGCATCGGCGTGTCCGCGTACGTCGAGGTCACCGCCGGCGGGCTGTTCGAGGAGTTCGGCGCGATCGAGATCAACGACGACGGTTCGGTGACCGCGACCGTCGGCACGTCGGCGCACGGCCAGGGGCACGAGACCGCGTTCTCGATGATCGTGCAGGAGCTCCTCGGCATCCCGATGGACCAGGTCACGCTCGTGCAGTCCGACACGAAGCTCGTCCCGCGCGGCACCGGCACGATGGGGTCGCGCTCGCTCCAGATCGGTGGGAGCGCCCTCTACCGCGCGAGCGAAGAGGTGCTCGCGAAGGCGAAGACCCTCGCCGCGCACCTGCTCGAGGCCAACGTCGACGACATTGTGGTGATGGAGGGGTCGGGCCTCGGCGTCGCGGGGGTTCCGGCCTCGGCGCTGAGCTGGGCCGAGCTCGCGCAGGTGTCCAAGGACCCGGCGCGGTTGCCGGCGGGGATGGAGCCGGCGCTCGCCCACGCGCTCGACTTCAACCAGGGCGATGCGACGTTCCCGTTCGGCGCGCACATCGCAGTCGTCGAGGTCGACACCGAGACGGGCCGCGTGGAGCACCTGCGTCACGTCGCCGTCGACGACTGCGGTCGTGTCCTGAACCCGCTGCTCGTCGCCGGGCAACAGCACGGCGGGATCGCCCAGGGCGCGGCGCAGGCGCTGTGGGAGGCCGTGACCTACGACGAGGACGGCAACCCCCAGACGGCCAACCTCATGGACTACGCGATCCCCAGCGCGGCCGAGCTCCCGAGCTTCGAGGCGTCGAACACGGAGACGCCCACCCCGCTCAACCCGCTCGGCGCGAAGGGGATCGGCGAGTCCGGCACGATCGGCTCCACCCCGGCCCTGCACAACGCGGTCGTCGACGCGGTGAGCCACCTCGGCGTCCGGCACATCGACATGCCGTTGAGCGCGCAGAGGGTCTGGGACGCGATCGCGGCCGCCCGCACATGACGGGATTCGCCCCGCCGATCCTCCGGCTGTCGACCGAGCAGTTCGAGCGCATCGTGGGTCACTGCTACGCCGGGCTGCCCGACGAGGCGTGCGGACTGCTCGTCGGCCCGGTGGTCGGTCCCCTCACGGCGCGCGAGGCGGCCGGGTTCGTGAGCGAGGTGTTCCCGGCCACGAACGCGGACGCGTCGGCGCGCACGTACACGGTCGACGGGCGCGACTACCTCCGCGCGAGCCGGACCGCCGACGACCTCGGGCACGAGATCATCGGGGTGTGGCACTCGCACACGCACACCGATCCGTATCCGTCGGCCACCGACATCCGGCAGGCGGTCGACCCGATGTGGGTCTACGTGATCGTGTCGCTCCGCGACGACGCCCCGATGCTGCGGGCGTACCGCATCCGTGACGGGGTCGTGGCGGAGTGCTCCGTGGTGCTCGACGGCTGACCGCGCCGGCCCGCCGATCAGCTCGGTGCGGCCGGCGAGTCGGTCGGATCGGGGAGGTGGCGCAGGATCTTGGCGTCGACGCTCGGTGCCGGCGCACCCGTGATCACGAGCACGATCATGAGGATCATCACCACCGGGCCGACCACGAGGTGGAACGCGCCGCCGTCGGTGATGCCCGCGGTCAGCAGGGCGACGAGCAGGTTCACGACGACGAGCGCGGCCGCGGGCCGGACCAGGAGTCCGAACGCGATCGCGAAACCGGCGAGCATCTCGATGGTCCCGGAGAGCGGCACGGCGACCTCGGGCAGGGGCACCCCGTAGTGCCGGAAGTCGGCGAGCTCGTTCGCGGAGTCGGTGAACTTGCCCATCCCGACGCCGACGAGGAACGCACCGGTCGCGAAGCGCACGGCGAGGGTCGCGAGCGAGGCGAACTGACCGTGGACGCGCGGCGCGACGAGCCAGCGGGGGATCCGTTCGAGCATCCGGCGATCCTTCCACGGATGTGGCCGCGGTTACGGCGCGGGCCGTCCCCACCCGCGACTTTCGTGCACGAGTGCCGTCCCCACCCGCGACTTTCGTGCACGAGCGTCGTCCCCACCCGCGACTTTCGTGCACGAGTGCCGCCCCTGGCCGGTCGTGGTGCACGAGAGTCGGGCGGTGCGTCGGGTCGGCTTCGCGCGCGGGCGGGAATCTTGACCGTGAAGGTCGAGTTATAGGCTGGCGTGATGGCTGTGGAAGTTCGTCTCCCGACCCTGTTGCGCGTCCATGCCGACGGTGCCCCGTCGGTCACCGCCGACGGCGCGACCGTCGGCGAGGTCTTCGGCGCCCCTGACCACGGCCTACCGGGCCTGGCCGGCCAACTCGTCGACGACCAGGGCGCCCTCCACAAGTTCGTCAACGTGTACGTCAACGACGACGACATCCGGTACCTCGAGCAGCTGGCGACGCCGGTGACCGACCGTGACGTCGTGTCGATCCTGCCCGCGGTCGCCGGCGGCTGACCTGCCGCACCCGTGAAGCACGAGAGCGTCCTCGACCTCATCGGCAACACGCCGCTGGTCGGCATCCACGCGTTGAGTCCGAACCCGGACGTGCGGATCTACGCCAAGCTCGAGGGTCAGAACCCGGGCGGGAGCTCCAAGGACCGCATCGCCCGGAAGATGATCGACCTCGCGGAGGCCGACGGCGTGCTCACGCCCGGCGCGACGATCCTCGAACCGTCGTCCGGCAACACCGGTATCGGGCTCGCACTGGTCGCCAAGCTGCGCGGGTACTCGCTCCGCGTCGTCATGCCCGAGAACGTGAGCGTCGAGCGGCGTCAGCTGCTCGAGATCTTCGGGGCCGAGGTGACGTTGAGCCCCGGGGCCGAGGGCAGCAACGGCGCCATCCGCCGCGCGCAGGAGATCGCGGCCGCGGATCCCGACTACGTCTTCCTCTATCAGTACGGCAACCCGGCGAACCCGCTCGCTCACTACGAGGCGACGGGCCCCGAGATCTGGCGCGACTGCCCCGACGTCGACGTGTTCGTCGCCGGGCTCGGCACGAGCGGCACGCTGATGGGCGTCGGTCGCTTCCTCAAGGAGCAGAAGCCGACGGTGCAGGTGGTGGCGGTCGAGCCGCCCGCCGGCGAGCTGGTGCAGGGCCTGCGCAGCCTCGACGACGGGTTCGTCCCGCCGATCTTCGATCCCGGCGTGCTCGATCGGAAGACCATCGTGCGCAACCGCGAGTCGATCGAATGGACCCGGCGCCTCCTCGACGAGTGCGGGGTCTTCGCCGGCATCTCGTCGGGCGCGGCGGTCGCCGGTGCCGCGAAGGTCGCCGCCCGGCTCGAGGCGGGCACGATCGTGACCCTGCTGCCGGACGGCGGATGGAAGTACCTCTCGTCGGGCGCGTGGACCGACGACCTCGACGTCGTCGAGGAACGCGCCAGCCGCATCAACTACTGGTGACCGGCGGCCCGTGACCGATCCGCCGGACGTCGCGCGCGCCGTCCTCGCACTCCGCCGCGGTGGGCTCGTCGCCTTCCCGACCGAGACGGTCTACGGGCTCGGTGCCGACGCGACGGCGGACGCCGCGCTCGTGCGCCTCTACGAGGTGAAGCGCCGCCCCGCCGACCACCCGGTGATCCTCCACCTCGCGGCCGACGCCGCGCTCGACGACTGGGCAGCCTCCGTGCCACCCGTCGCCCGCGACCTCGCGGCGCGCTTCTGGCCCGGACCGCTCACGATCGTGCTCCCCGCATCGGACCGGGTCTCGCGCGTCGCGACCGGTGGGCTCGACACCGTCGGGCTCAGGATCCCCGACCATCCGCTGGCGCTCGACCTGCTCGCGGCGTTCGACGGCGCGATCGCGGCGCCCTCGGCCAACCGGTTCGGTCGGGTCAGTCCGACCACCGCGGGCGCGGTGGTCCGCGATCTCGGGACCGACGTGGACGTCGTGCTCGACGGTGGGACGTGTGTCGTCGGCGTCGAGTCGACGATCGTCGACTGCACCGGCGCGCGCCTTGCGGTGCTGAGGGTCGGCGGCGTGACGGTCGAGGAACTGACCGACGTGCTCGACGCGCCGCCCGCGCTCGGCGGCACGACGCCGGCGCCGGGCACGCTCGCCGCGCACTACGCCCCGAACGCCCGCGTCGAGCTCGTGACGCTCGACACACTGGTCGCCGAGGCCGCAGCGCTCGCGGACGGCGGACGCCGGGTCGGGGTCGTCGGACTCGCGCCCGAGCTCGCGGCCGCCGAGTTGCCCGCCTCCCTCGTGCCGCTCGCCCGGCCCGTCGACGCGATCGCGTATGCACACGACCTCTACGCGGCGTTACGGGAGGCCGACGAGCTCGGACTCGACGTCGTGCTGGCCATCGCGCCGCCTCCGGTCGGCATCGGCGCCGCCGTCGCCGACAGGCTCGGCCGGGCCGCGCGCGGCCATTAGCGTGCCCCGGATGGCCGCGCCCGTCGCACCCGTCGGCGTGTTCGACTCGGGCCTCGGAGGCCTCACCGTGCTCCGGGCGCTGATCGACCTCGTGCCCGGCGTGCCCACGATCTACTTCGGCGACACCGGTCGCTTCCCGTACGGCCCGAAGCCGGCCGACGAGGTCCTGAAGTACTCGCTCGAGATCGCGGACGTGCTGGTCGATCGGGGCGTACAGATGATCGTCGTCGCGTGCAACAGCGCCACGTCGGTCGCGCTCGACGCACTGAGCTCCCACCTGGAGATCCCCGTGATCGGTGTGGTCGAACCCGGGGTCCGGGCCGCGGCTGCGGTCACCGAGACCGGCCGGGTCGGGGTCATCGGCACCGTCGGCACGATCGCGAGCGGCGCCTACCAGCGCGCCGCCGCCCGCGCCGGTGTCGTGCTCGCGTGCGCGGCGTGCCCCGGCTTCGTCGAGTTCGTCGAGGCGGGCGACGTCGACTCGGACCAGGTGCACGTCCTGGCCGAGCGGCTGCTGGCTCCGGTCCAGCGGTCCGGCATCGACACGCTCGTCCTCGGGTGCACGCACTACCCGTTGCTCGCCCGCACGATCGGCGACGTGATGGGACCCGACGTCGTGCTCGTCTCGAGCGCGGACGAGACCGCGTTCGCGGCCCGGAAGATGATCGGCGCGACCGAACGCACCGGCCCCGCCGAGCACCGGTTCATCACCTCGGGTGACGCCGGACGGTTCGCGGCGCTGGGCACGCGGTTTCTCGGTCCGGAGGTCGGCGCGGTGGAGGCGTGGCAATGGAGCTGACCGTCCTGGGCTGTTCCGGCTCTTACAACGCGCCGCCCATGGGGGCGTGCAGCGGGTACCTGGTGCGCGACGGCGACACCGCGATCTGGATGGACTGCGGGCACGGGAGCTTCACGAACCTGCAGCGCCACATCGATCCCGGCGCGCTCACCGCCGTCGTGATCACTCACGAGCACCCCGATCACTGCGTCGACATCTACGGCCTGCACGTCCTGCTGCGCTACGGGATGGAGCGATCGGGGCTGGCGGTCTACGCACCGGGCGGCGCCGACGAGCGGCTCGGGACGCTCGCGCACTTCGCCGACACCTTCGACTGGCACGCGATCGACGACGGCTCCCACACCACGGTCGGGTCGATCGGGCTCGCGTTCTCTCGGACGGACCATCCGCCACCGACGTTCGCGGTGGAGGCCACCGACCCCGCGGGCCGCCGGCTGATCTACACGTCCGACACCGGACCGGGATGGAGCGTCGACGCGTTCGCGCCCGGCGCGGAGCTGGTGCTCTCGGAGGCGAGCTACGAGGACGCCGACATCCGGTCGCCGATCCACCTCTCGGGAACCCAGGCCGGCGCCGCGGCGCGGGCGGCCGGCGCGCAGAATCTCGTGCTCACGCACCTGTGGCCCCGGGTCGACCGCAGCGCCGTCGATCGGGAAGGATCGGAGGCCTTCGGCGCGGCGGTGACCCTCGCCGCCGTCGACCTCACCGTGCCGGTCTGACGACCCGACGAAAGGTCTCCATGGGCATCCGCAACGACGGTCGGGAACCCGACCAGCTCCGTCCTCTCGGCTTCACCCGCGACTACACCGAGCTCGCGATGGGATCGGTGCTCGTCGAGATGGGGCGGACGCGCGTGCTGTGCACCGCATCGGTCGAGGAGCGCGTGCCGCCGTGGCTGCGGGGGACCGGCAAGGGCTGGGTGACCGCCGAGTACTCGATGCTCCCGGGCTCGACGCCCGAACGCGTGTCGCGCGAGGCGGCGAAGGGGAAGCAGAGCGGCCGCACCCAGGAGATCCAGCGCCTGATCGGTCGGTCGTTGCGGGCGGTCACCGACCTGAGGATGTTGGCGGAGGTGCAGATCACCGTCGACTGCGACGCGCTCCAGGCCGACGGCGGGACGCGCACCGCGTCGATCTGCGGCGGCTTCCTCGCGCTGCACGACGCGTGCTCCCGCCTCGTGCAGCAGAAGAAGCTCGCCGCCCACCCGGTCCAGGATCTCTGCGCCGCGATCTCGGTCGGCATCGTCGGCGCGCTCCCGAGCCTGGACCTCGACTACTCCGAGGACTCGACCGCCGAGGTCGACATGAACGTCGTCATGACCGGCGAGGGCAAGTACATCGAGGTGCAGGGCACGGCCGAGGGTGCGGCGTTCAGCCGCGACGAGCTCGCGTCGATGCTCGGGCTCGCGGACGCGGGGATCAGCGAGATCTTCGCCCTCCAGCAGGAACTGCTGGCCGTGCCGCCGCCCGCCCGATGACGCGATGACACGACGCATCGTCCTCGCCACCGCCAACCCGGACAAGGCCAGGGAGATCGTCGACGCGCTCGCCGACCTCGACGTCGAGTTGATCGACCGGCCGACCGACGTGCCGGAGGTCGACGAGACCGGCTCCACGCTGCTCGAGAACGCACGGCTGAAGGCGTACGCGCTGCGGGACGCCACCGGCGAGGACGCGCTGGCCGACGACACCGGGCTCGAGGTCGACGCCCTCGGTGGCGCACCCGGCGTGTGGAGCGCCCGCTACGCAGGTGAGGACGCGACCTACGCCGACAACGTCGCCAAGCTCGTCGCCGAGATGGACGCCGCCCGGCGCAACGCGCGCACGGCCCGGTTCCGCACCGTGTTGGTGCTCGCCGGCGCCGACGGATCGGAGCTGCTTGCCGACGGGGTGGTCGAGGGTGTCATCGCGGACGCCCCGCGCGGGACCGCCGGGTTCGGGTACGACCCGGTCTTCGTCCCGGCCGGCGGCCGCGGCCGCTCCTTCGCCGAGATGACCTTGACCGAGAAGCAGGCGCTGTCCCATCGGGGTCGGGCGTTGCGCGCACTGGCGGCGCGGTTGCGCGAGGCTGACGCCTCCCGCTGACGGCCACCGGAGACCAGGAGTTCACGGATGCCACTCGATCCCCAGGCCAAAGTCGTCATCGACATGATCGAGGCGATCGGCGTCGGCCAGCTCGATGCGGACACCGACCCGAACGAGATCCGGGCGATGATGAACGCGGCGGTGCTGCCGAGCGGGATCGCGATCGAGTCGGTGACCGACCGTGAGATCCCGGGCCCGAACGGCCCGGTGCCCGTGCGCGTGTACCGACCGGCCGGCGACACCCCGAAGCCGGTCGTCGTCTACTACCACGGGGGCGGGTGGGTGCTCGGCTCGCTCGAGACCCACGATGGCACGTGTCGGCGTCTGGCCGACGGCGCCGACGCCGTGGTCGTGTCGGTCGACTACCGCATGGGACCCGAGGACCGGTTCCCGGCCGCGGTCGACGACTCGTACGCCGCGCTCACGTGGGTGGCGGACAACGCCGCCGAGCTCGGCGCCGACGCAGGTCGCCTCGCGGTCGCGGGGGACAGCGCGGGCGGGAACCTCGCCGCGGTGGTGAGCCAGCTGGCACGCGTCGACGGTCCCGCCATCCGGTTCCAGCTGCTCATCTATCCGGTGACCGACCACGAGTTCACGTCGGTGTCGATGGAGGAGAACTCCGAGGGCTACTACCTCACGCGCGACGCGATGCGGTGGTTCTACGACCACTACCTCAACGACCCGATCGAGGGCGACGACCCGCGGGTGTCTCCGATCCGCAACGCGGACCTCGCCGGGCTCCCGCCCGCGTTCGTCATGACCGCGCAGTACGACCCGCTCCGAGATCAGGGGATCGCGTACGCCGACGCCATGCGCGCCGCCGGCAACGACGTTGCGATGACCCTCTACGAGGGCCTGTTCCACGGCTTCATCTCGATGTTCGACCTGATCGACGCCGGCAAGGCCGCGTTCGACGACGCCATCGCGGCGGTCGTCGCCGCGGTCGGCTGAGGCTGCTGGATGGCGGTCATCGACCTGGCGGGGTTCGTCGCCGACCTCAAGGACCACGCCGTGGAGCACGGGTTCCACGTCCACGACGAGCGGCACTTCGTCGAGAGCTACTCCCTCCGGCAGAACTGGGAGGTCGACATGCACCCCGAGGAGGGGTGCGACGGTCCCGTCGACCTCTACCTCTCGCTCGAGATCGACCCGCGTGTCCTCCTCGGCTTCGAGGACGCGGTCATCGCGGGCGACGGCCTCGACGACCCTCCCGACGAGTTCCACCTGCCGCTCTCGTTCACCTGGGCGCTGCCCCCGCTCCCGCACGCACCGGACCTGCTGGTGCTCGCCACCGACCTCGCCGCGGTCGGCGGCCCCGACCTCCCGCTCGAGGTCTCGGCGATCGACTCCTACCCGTCGGTCACGGACGCGCCCGAGACGTCGCTCCGCGTCGTCGGCCACCAGCGGGTGTCACTGCTGCGGATCCGTGACGGCGAGGAGGTCCCGTGCGAGACGCTCGACCGGTGCTTGAACGTCAGCCGCTACCTGCTGGAGAAGGCGCCCGGCTGGATCGGGTGACGTCGCCTGCCGACGCCCGTTCCGGGCGCAGGTCGCCGACGTAGACGAGCACGTCGCGCCCGATCCGCTCACCGATCTCGGTCATCTCGTAGAAGAAGTCGAGGTTGTCGACGCGGCCGAGCCGCTTCTCCCGTTCCAACACGAACGTGCGCCGAGCGAGGCGCTGCCGTTCCGCGAGCGACACCTTGCCGTGGTAGGCGAAGTCGCGGAGCCGGCCGTGGCGCAGCGCGCGGCCCACTCCGTGACCGGTCGCCACGGTGACGTCGGTTCCGGTGGCGCCCTCGTGGTGGAGGTTCGCGTCGATGCCCCGCCGGCGGAACTCCGCCGCCAACTCGGACTCGTAGAGGTCGACGTCCACGTCGGCGTCGCGGCCGGTGTCGGAGTGCAGCACGATCTGCTTCGGCCGGCTCGGCAGCTTCGCGAGCAGCTCGTCGGCGAGGCCTGCCACCACCGGGCCGGTGGCAGGATTCCGGCGCAGCGTGAAGCCCTCGACGTCGCCGGTCTCGAGGGAGCGCGTCCGCCACGCATCGCGGCCGCGGGGCTCGTCGGGGGCGAAATCGAGGACGTACTCGGCCGGGCGCGGGAGGAGCGACCGGTCGAGGTTCGCGTAGTTCGCCTCGAGCAGCGGCCGGCCGATCGCGCCGTTGCCCTCGATGGTGTTCTCGATGAGCGGGATCACCATGCCCCGGTCGGAGAACGCATCGAGGAGCTCGCACTGGCAGTAGTACGCCAACGCGCCGATCTCGCTCCGTACCGCGATCGGGGCGTCGCCCACGCGTCGGTGGAGGTCGCGACCGATGCGTTCGTAGTCGCCGGGCGACGCGAGGTTGCCGACGATCGGCGGTCGGGTCCACCCGACGCGTTGGTTCGCGACGATCACCACGAGTGCGGCGACGGCGAACGCGCCCACGGCCGCCGCGGCCCACGCGCGGCGCCCGCGCACCGGTCGTGACGTCCCGGCGTGCGCCACGTGGAAGCCGGCGATCAGCACCCCGCCGACCGACGTCGTGATGATCAGCGGCGCGTAGTACCAGAGGTACGGCGGGGGCGCGAGCACGACGTACGCGACGAAGTAGGCGACGCTCGACGCTCCGAACGCCACCACCGGGCGCAGCGTGGGTGGGATCCGACTCGACGGTCGCAGCCCCCGGACGAGGCTCCACACGACGATCGCGAGGCCGGCGACCGCCGGCGCGAACGAGACGACGACCGCCCCGAGGTCGTTGCGCGCGTAGAACTCCGGGCCGGACAGGAACGTGTCGGTCCAGATCTGGGCGTCCTTGATCGCGAGGGTGTCGGGAATGGCGGAACCGAGGGCGATCCAGCTGAGGACGTACCAGGGGGCGGCGATCACGACCGCCGGCACGAGCCAGCGGAGCCACGCGCGGCGAATCGCCGGGGTCATCACGAGGATCGTGGCCGCGACGATGACGAAGTCGAGGCGGATGACGAGGGTGAGCCCGAGTGCGATGCCGAACGCGACGGGTCGCTTCTCGACCGCCGCCCACAGGAGCAGTCCGAACACCGCGAGGCCCAGCGTGGTGCCCTCCATCCCGATGACCGAGAGCAGGAGTGGATTCAGGAGCAGCACGGCGATCGCCACGAACGCGACACCGACGGAGAGCCGCAGCGCCCGCACGACGCGTGCGAGACACCAACCGAACACGGCGTAGCTGCCGACGAACACCGCGCCGACCGCCCAGGTCGGGTTGCGAAGGATCCGCAGCGCCGCACCGAGGACGATCACGTTGAGCGGTGACGTCGCCGAGTTGGCGGTGTGCTGGGGGATCAGGCCCCAGTGCAGGTGGTAGGCGAAGTTGCGGGCGTACGCGAGTGTGATGAACGTGTCGTCGATCAGCGTCCGGCGCGCCACCAGGAACGCGACGGCACTCGCGAGCGCGGCGACGATCGGGACGGCCCACCGCGTCCGTCCGTCGGTGGTCGGACCGGGGCGGGGCGGTGCGGGGTCCGTGTCCACCTCCCGGGGCCGACCGAGGTCGGGTTCGGCCACCGCCGCACCGCGCCCGTGCTCATCCGACAACGCAAATCCACCTCTACCGTCGCGTCCCCCGGCGCCGGGCCACGGTTGGATCGACCCTGCCCTCCAAACCCTGTCTACCCGCGAATCGCGCCGGGACGAACGCAGGCGGGTATACCCATCGGGGAGGCGGTTGAACGCGCGCGTCGACGGGTTGCCCGGTCTGCCAACATGGCCGCCGTGTCGATGCGCCAGGACTGCCGCCATTACGAATCGCGCACCTACGCCAACGGCGAGATGGTGCGGAAGTGCAAGCTCGATCTCGCGCCGGAAGCGCCGTGGCGCTGCCCCGACGAGTGCCCGAGCTTCAACCGGCGCATGTTCGACGCCGGGTGGCAGGTCGGGACCATCGGGAAGGATCTCGGGACCCCGACGCCGGCCGAGCCGATGGGTGAGGACGTCGCGGCGTTGCTCGACGCCGCCGAGGACATCGTGAATTCCGCCGCGCCGGACATCATCGCCGAGTTCGAGAAGCCCAAGCGCCGCTTCGGCAAGCGCAGCAAGCGCAAGAAGGGCAAGTAGTCGAGGCGGATGTCCCGCCGAGCCGCGCAGCCGCTGATCGAGGCGTGCGAGCGGGGGGAGTCGAACCCCCACGTCCTCTCGGACACCGGGACCTAAACCCGGCGCGTCTGCCATTCCGCCACGCTCGCGCGCGGTCAGTGTCGCGCGTCGCGCGGGACCGCCACGTAGTGGTTGCGGAGCCGGAGGAGATCGTCGAGCGCGACGGGCGGTGAGTAGAGGTACCCCTGCGCCTGGGCGCATCCGAGCTCCACGAGGATCTCGGCCTGCCGCGCGGTCTCCACGCCCTCGGCCACGACCTGGAGGCCGAGCCCGCGGGCGAGCCCGATGATGCCGGCGACGATGGTGACGTCGTTGTCGTCGGTGATCAGCTCGGTCGTGAACGTGCGGTCGATCTTCACCGTGTCGACCGGGAGCCGGCGGAGATAGCTGAGCGACGAGTAGCCGGTCCCGAAGTCGTCGATGGCCAGGCGCACGCCGAGCTCGCGGATCGCGTCGAGCGTCGCGATCGCGGTGTCGAGCTCGTCGAGGACCGCGTTCTCGGTGATCTCGATGCAGAGACGGCGCGGGTCGACGCCGTTCTCCCCGAGCACCTCCTGGATCCGGTCCACGAGGTCGCGCTGGGCGAGCTCGCGGGGCGAGACGTTCACGTTGATGGAGGGGAGCTGTTCGACGGGGACGGCGGCGAGGGCGCCGGCCGCGAGGTCGAGCATCTCGCGCCCGATCGCGACGACGAGACCGGAGGCCTGGGCCGCCGGGAGGAACTGCTCGGGCGTCAGCAGGCCGCGCTCGGGGTGTTGCCAGCGCACGAGCGCCTCGGCGCCCAGGAGGCGTCCGGTGGCGAGCTCGACGACGGGCTGGTAGCGGAGGAACAGCTGGTGCCGCTCGAGCGCCCGATGCAGGTCGGTCTCGATCTCGAGGGCCGCGGCGGTCGCGGCGCGCAGCGCGTCGTCGAACACCTCGTAGCGGTTCCGGCCGCGGTCCTTCGCCCGGTACGCCGCGGCGTCGGCGCTCCGGAGCACGTCGCCCGCGAGCGCGCCGGCCTCGGCGAGCGCGATGCCGATGCTCGCGGTGACGAAGACGGAACGGCCCTGGACGGTGAACGGATCGCCGAGGACGTCGGCGACGCGGCCGGCGATGGCCTCGGCCTCCACCGGGCTGTCGAGATCGGCGCACACGATCACGAACTCGTCACCGCCGGTCCGCCCGGCGAGGTCGGAGTCCCGCAGGACGCTGTTCAGACGGCGGGTGAAGTGCACCAGCAACTCGTCACCCGCGCTGTGACCCATCGCGTCGTTCACGAGCTTGAAGCGGTCGAGGTCGACGAAGAGGACCGCCGTGTGCGTGCCGGCACGCTCGGCGCGCGCCAGCGTCGTCTCGAGATGGTCGAGCAGCAACGTGCGGTTCGGGAGGCCGGTGAGCGGATCGTGCGCCGCGTCGTGGACGAGACGTTGCTCCAGCTCCTTGCGTTCGGTGAGGTCCATCATCACGCCGTCGATCCACTGGATCGTGCCGTCGGCGGCCCGGCTCGCCATGCCGCGCTCCTCGACCCAGCGCAGCGACCCGTCGCGGTGTCGGATCTCGTACTCGACGCGGTAGTTCCCGTCGGCCTCCACCTGCCGCAGGTACTCGGCTTCGACGCGCCGGTGCTGGTCGGGGACCATCAGGTCGTAGAAGTTGAAGTCCTTGCCGAAGACCGAGCTGGCGAAGCCGGTCAGCGCCTCGACCGCGTCGCTGATGAACAGGTTCTCGTAGGGCGGCGTCGGCTGGCAGCGGAACACCACGCCGGGAACGTTGTCGATGAGGGTCTCGAGCGTCTGCTCGGTCTCGCGTCCTTCGAGCACGGCCTCGACGCGTGACGTGACGTCGAACATGAACCCCTCGAGGAACTCCGGCTCCCCGTCGTCGTCGAAGACGATCTGGCCGTGCTCCGACAGCCAGCGGACCGAACCGTCCCGGTGCCGGAGCGGGTACTCGATGATGTAGGACCGCCGTTCGCGGATCGCGTCACCCACTTCGACGTCGGTCCGCGCCTGGTGCCCCGGCAGGATGAGGTCGTCGAACACGACCTGCTCGCTCATGAACTCGGCGGCCGAGTACCCGGTGAGCGCTTCGATCCTGTCGGAGACGAACTCGTCCTGGTACGGGGGAGTCGCGCGACACCGGTACACGGCGCCGGGCAGGTTGGCGATCAGGGTCCGGTGCCGCTCCTCGCTCATCCGGAGCGCGACCGCGTACGCGTCGCGCTCGGTGTGGTCGCGCACGTTCATGACGACGCCGTTGACGGCGGGGTCGTCGAAGTGGCTCGACGCCATCAGCTCGATCGGCACCCAGTGGCCGTCGGCGTGGCGGATCCGCATGGCGTTGGTCGCGACGTAGTTCGGCTCCTCGACGGCCCGGATCATCTCGGCCGCCGCGAAGTCCAGGTCGTCGGGGTGGACCAACTCGAGTGCGTTCATGCCGTGGAGCTGTTCCGGCGTGTACCCGAACAGCCGGTTGCCGAGGGGCATGTGGCTGATGACGCACTGCTCGTCGACGACGATCAGCGCGTCGCCGGAGTTCTGGACGAGCGCGTGGAAGCGGGCCTCGTTCTGGCGGGTCTCCTCGGTCCGCCGTGCCAACGCCGACGCGATGACGTCCGCGGCGATGCGCACGAGCTCACGATCGTCGGCGTTCCACACGTGGCGGCGGCCGAGGACGTCGAGCCCGAGGTAGCCGATCACCGCCGCGGCGCGCACGATCGGCACCGCCAGGATCGCCCCGTCGGTCGGGCGGGGGTCACCGAGCGCCTTGCGCTCCCGACGGAACTCGACGCCGATCGGATGCTCGGCGTCGACCAGGACGGCCTTCTGTTCGAGGATCAGGTCTCGCCACCCGGCGAAGCCGCCGATGGGCAGCGCGACACCGGCTTCGACGTAGAACTGCGAACCGGGCCGTGTCGCGCCGTGGGTACGGATCGCCGATTCCGAGTCCTCCGACAGCCGCACGATCGACGCGCGGTCGGCACCGGTGTGACGGACCATCGCGGCGAGCGCGTCCTCGACCGCGAGATCGATGTCGGCGTCGCGGGCATCGACGAAGCGGGACGCGATCGACGCGAGCAGGGTGCTCCGGGCGTTGCTGTCCGCGAGCGCGAGCCGGGCCTCGTGGACTTCGGTGACGTCGCGGACGGTGACGACGAACGAGCCTTCGCTGATGCCGGGGAGGTCCATCGGCTGTGCGTTCGTGATCAGCTCGACCACCACGTAGTGGCCGTCTTCGTGACGGAAGCGGAAGACCTCGTACTCGCCGTCGTCCTCGACGCCCGTCGCGAGCTCGAGCAGCGCCTCGAGCGCGGCGTGCTGGTCGTCGGGATGGACCCGCTCGAGCCCGAACGTGCCGACCATCGACCCCGGGGCGAGCCCGAGCATCCGGTCGATCGCCGGCGTGGCGGCGAGGACCGTGCCGTCCTCCCGCACGAGACACATGCCGTCGATGGCGTGGTCGAGCATCAAGGAGACGAACGACTGGTCCACTCCGGCGGCCATCGCGTCCGGGCGCGTCGGCATCTCGGGGCCCGTCGTGTCCACGGCAGGAACATCGACCCTTGTGTCCCGATCTTGAGGCCCGCCCGCGGGCGCTCGCGCCCGGAAAACCTGGTCAGACGGCCGACCAGCCGCCGTCGACGGCGAGCACCTGCCCGGTCACGTAGCTGCTCGCCGCCGAGCACAGGAACAGCAGCGCCCCGTCGAGCTCGTGGGCGGCGCCGGCCCGCCGGAGCGGGGTGCGGTCCCGGACCCAGTCCGTGAGTCGTTCGTCGGCGAAGAGGTCCTGGGTCATCTCGCTCGGGAACCAGCCCGGGGCCAGTGCGTTGACGCGGATGTCCTTGCGGGACCACTGGCTGGCGAGCTCCCGGGTGAGGCTGAGCAGCCCGCCCTTGGACGCCGAATAGGACGCCTCGGGGACCCGACCGATCCCCGTGAGCGCGTAGATCGAGACGACGTTGACGATGCGGCCGGAGATCCCGAGACCCACCATCGCGTTCGCGGCGGCCTGGGCGACGGCGAACGGTGCGACGAGGTTCAGCTCGACCGTGTCGCGGAAGTGCTCGATCGGCTCGTCGAGGGCCCGCATCGGCTCGCTGCGGCCGGCGTTGTTGACGACGACGTCGAGTCGCCCGGCAGCGTCGACGACCCTCGGCACCAACTCGGCCTGGGCCGCGGGGTCGGTGATGTCGCAGTCGACCACGATCGCGTCGGTGAGGTCGGCGGCCAGCTCGTCGAGCCGATCGCGGCGCCGGGCGACGACGGCGACCCGGGCGCCCACCGAGTCGAGCACCCGGGCGAAGCGGGCACCCAGACCCGAGCTCGCGCCGGTGACGAGTGCGACCTCGCCGTCGAGTCGGAATCCGGCGAGCGGCTGCACGGCGGGCGACCGTACTCGCCCGGGACTCGTCGGGTTCAGCCCCCGCGGAGGACGGCGACGAGCGTTGCGCGTGCGGGCTTGGGCTGGAAGTCGCGCCGCAGGATCCCGAAGTTGTCGGTGACCGTGTTGGGGTCCGGGCTCGCGTCGCGCACCGTGAACCAGAGCAACGGTCCGGTGAAGCTCCGGTACCAGGTGTTCCACCCGGCGTAGTAGTCGCGCAGCAGCTGGGCCTGGCGGGTCGCGGAGACCGACTTCGATCCCGTACCGGTCCCGGCCCCCGACTCGGTGCCCCAGATCTTCTTGGCGCCGTCACCGTGGTCGACCATCACCTGGTGGAGCCGGGCGGTCTGGGTGAAGGCGTTCCACGGCGCGTCGACGAGCGGGCTGTCGGGGTAGGTGTACGGGTGGTGCGAGAAGGCGTCGAACGAGCCGCGGCCGCCGTTCGCGTAGATGCCGGCGAGGAACGTCACCGGTGCGACGTCGCGGCCCCGGGGATCGTCGGGCGCCGGCGACGTCGCGCCGGCCAGCACGGTCGCGCCGGCGTCGTCGGCCTTGATCGCCGCGTACGCGGCCCGCAGCATCGCCGTGTAGCCGGGGATGTCGACGGTGGGCTGGACGAACGGGTAGTGGTTGGCCTCGTTCCAGATCTGCCAGACGCGAACCGATCCCCGGAACGTCGGCGACGCCGAGTTCGCGCCGTACCGGCGCACGGCCGCCGCCGCGAAGCGGGCGTAGGCCGCCGGGTCCGACGGCAGGCAGTGGCTCGTGCCCGCGCAGGCGGCGCGGCGGGCCCATGGCGGGCTGTACGCCAGTGTCCCCACGATCTTGAGGCCGCGGGCGCGGGCCTCGCGCACGACGGTGTCCGTGGACCGGTCCCACCGGTAGCTCGTGGGGCCGTCACCCTGGATCGAGTTCCAGTCGAAGTCGAGCGCGATCCAGCGCGCGCCGGTCGCGGCCATCGCGTCGAGCTCGCGTTGGCGGTCGGTGTCGTTCATCCAGAGGATGCCGGAGCCGGGGTTGAAACCGGCGCGGTCCGCCAGGGCCGGGTTCGCCCGCAGGATCGGCGTGCCGTCGGAGTGGATCGTGCCGG
>JADMIO010814602.1_pt1 | contig 18490 bp, 15 predicted proteins | sample 8958161 | NCBI WGS metagenome assembly JADMIO01 (sample SAMN16585339, study PRJNA669376) | soil metagenome | isolation source: Crop rotation soil | place: USA: Cullars Rotation, Alabama | collected 2011 | reverse complement strand
CTTTCCCGCCTTTAACATCTGCGGCACGGGCGCGGCCCCTGCGGCCAGCTTCATGTTCGACTGCGGGCAGTGCGCGACGCCGACCTTGCGCGCGGCGAGCGTGTTAATGTCTTCCGGCGTAGGCCAGACCATGTGTGCGGCGATGACGCGGTTGTCGAGCAGGCCGATGCGTTCGAGGTAAGCGACAGAGCTTGCGCCGTAACGCTCTTGAATCGTCTTCACCTCCGCGCCGTCTTCGGCGACGTGAATGACCAGCGGCACGTTCTTGCGCGACGACAGATCGTGCGCCTGTTTCAGGTGCTCTGTCGAGACCGTGTAAGGCGCGTGCGGCGCGATGGCCGGAATGATGAGTGGATGGCCCTTCCACTTGTCCGTGAACTTTTCGACGTAGTACATGCCGGCTTCCCAGCTTTTGTTATCGGGCGCGGGAAAATCAATCAAGGTCTCGCCGAGCACGGCGCGCATGCCTGCGCGGGCCGTCTCTTCGGCAATCGCGTCCTCGAAGTAGTACATATCGACAAACGTCGTCGTGCCGCCTTCGATCATCTCCAAACAGCCGAGCCGCGTCCCCCAGCGCACGAACTGCTCGTCTACGTTCTTGGCTTCGGCCGGGAAGATGTATTTTTGCAGCCACTCCATCAACACCAGGTCGTCGGCGATGCCGCGGAACATGCCCATCGGCACGTGCGTGTGCGTGTTGATGAGTCCGGGCATGACGACGTGGTAGCTGGCGTCGATCACGCGCACGGCGTTGTACTTTGAAGTGATGTCTTTGGCGCGGCCGACTGCAACGATGCGGTCACGGCGCACGGCGACCGCGCCGTTTTCGATGACGGTGCCGGCCCCATCCATCGCCACGACGGTGCCGCCGGTGATGATGTAGTCCACCTGTTCGGCGGCGCTGGCGCAGAATGGCATCGCGGTCAACACGATGGCCAGGACTAGAAGGATAATGACAAAGGTCTTCTTCAAGCGTCCCTCCGTATCGACGTGCTAAGGCACGTCGAGAAAGCTGGCGTCGAACGGCAGCGGCAGCAACTGTTCAAGATCAAATCGGCGAACGTCGCCCGTCAGATTGGCGAGGATGACTTTGGTGCCGGCCCCTGCGAACTCCCACAACGACTGACGACAGCAGCCGCAGGGCGGCGTCAGTCGCTCGTGGTCGGCGACGACGGCGATTCGTGTGAAGCCGCGGGCTCCTTCGCTTACCGCTTTAAAGATGGCTACGCGCTCGGCGCACATCGTCAGGCTGTAGACCGAATGCTCGATGTTGCAGCCGTCGTAGACGCGGCCGTCGGCGGTCACAATAGCCGCGCCGACCTGGAAGCGTGAAAACGGCGCGTGCGCGCCGAGCCTTGCCTGTTTGGCTCGCTCGATCAACTCTTCGTCGCTGACCGCATCAGCGATTACGTTTCCCATTGGTTTCTCTCTGGTTCGCATTTCGGCTAACTCACCGCCTCGGCCTGCTCGCCGCCGTCGGCCTGCCTGCGCAGCGACGCCGGCCCGACGCTGACGCCCAGAATGGATTGGATGTTGCGGGTGATCAGGTCAACGCCGACTTCGTTAAAGCCGCCTTCAGGGATGATGACATCGGCGTAGCGCTTTGACGGCTCGACGAATTGCAGGTGCATAGGCCGCACGGTGGTCTGATACTGCGTGATGATCGATTCAACGCTACGGCCGCGCTCGTGCACGTCGCGGTCGAGGCGGCGGATGAAGCGTATATCTGCGTCGCAGTCCACGAATATCTTCATGTCCATCAGGCGGCGCATCTGTGGATCGAAGAAGACCAGTATACCTTCGACGATGATGATCGGACGCGACTCGACGTGGACGGTCTCGACCTTGCGCGAGTGCGTGGCGTAATCGTAAGTCGGCTGCTCGATGCTCTCGCCAGCGCGCAGCGCTTCGAGGTGGTTCATCATCAACCCGATGTCTATCGAGTCGGGATGGTCGAAGTTGACCTTGTGCCGCAACTCCAGCGGCATGTCGCCGAGGTTACGGTAATAAGAGTCTTGTTGCAGGTAGACGACATTGCCGGCTCCGACCGAGGCGATGATCTTTTGCGCTACGGTCGTCTTGCCTGAGCCCGTGCCGCCACAAATGCCAATGATCATACGTAACATTCTAGCATCAACGTGGAAACAGATTGAACCGCGCGCGATTCACAGCGCCTGCTCGGCGTCGCTGGCGACCAATAGCGGCACGGCGCGAGTGATGAGTTCGCCGAGTTCGCGGCCGGCGCGCGCGCCGACCTCCATCACCTCTTCGTGGTTGATCTCCTGGCGCGTCAGCCCCGCGGCGACGTTAGTGATACACGAGATCGCCAGCACTTTCATCTGGCAGTGACGCGCGACGATGGCTTCGGGCACCGTAGACATGCCGAGCGCGTCGCCGCCCAGCTTGGTGAAGAGGCGGACTTCGGCCGGCGTCTCGTAAGACGGGCCGCGCAGTCCCAGGTAGACGCCTTCGACCAGCTTAACGCCCATCTCGCGCGCCACGTCATGCGCGATGCCGATGTAGTCGGGCGCGTACACGCGCGTCATATCGGGGAAGCGCGGGCCGAAGCGGTCGTCGTTCGCGCCGCGCAGCGGGTTGTCGCCCATCATGTTGATGTGATCAACGATCGCCATCAGTGTGCCCGGCCCCCGGTGTGGAGCCGTGCCGCCTGACGCATTCGTCAGCACCAGCGTGCGTATGCCCATCAGCGCGAAGACTCGCACGGGAAACGTGACTTCCTCCATCGTGTAGCCTTCGTAATAATGAAAGCGGCCTTTCATTGCCACAACGTCAACGCCGCCGAGCGAGCCGACGAGCAGCCGGCCCGCGTGGCCTTCGACGGTCGAGCGCATAAAGAAAGGAATCTCGTCGTAAGGAATTTCAACCGCGTCCTGTATGGCGTCGGCGACGCCGCCGAGCCCTGATCCCAGGACAATCGCAGCGCGCGGCGCTCGCGTCGGCGTCTTCGCGTTGATGAACCGCGCCGCCTCGGTCGCTCGTTCGTAGAGTGGTATGGACATAGCTGAAGGTTACAGGTGACGGGTTTCAGGGACAAGGGAAACGGGTGTGAGCCGGGTCATGGCTATCCATCACCCGGCGCCCGATACCTATCAACGAGTCTCTTTCACATACGGCTCGCCGATGGCGCGCGGCGGGATGGCTCTCCCGATGAAGCCGGCCAGCACGACCAGCGTCAGCACGTAAGGGATGATCTGGATGAACTGGACAGGAATGTTCACCACGCCCTGCATGCGTATGGCGACCGCGTCCGCGAACCCGAACAGCAGGCACGCGAGGAACGCGCCGACGGGGTGCCACTTGCCGAAGATCAGCGCGGCCAGCGCGATGAAGCCACGCCCCGCTGTCATATTGCGCGTGAAGAGCGAGTTCTGCCCGATAGACAAATACGCGCCGCCCAAGCCCGCCAGCACGCCGCTGAGCAAGACTCCGGCGTAACGCATGCGCGCGACGCTGACGCCCGCCGTGTCGGCCGCTTCGGGGTTCTCGCCGACGGCGCGCAACCGCAGGCCAAAGCGCGTGCGGAACAGCACGTAATACGTGACAGGCACCGCCACGAGCGCGATATAGACAATCGGTTTGTGGCCTGACAGCAACTGGCTGAGAACAGGGATGCGGTCGATCAGCGGAATGTTCCAATCCGGCAGCGTCTGCTCGCGCGGCAGTTGCGGCGTCGAGCCCGTCGATTCAAACAGCGCCCCCGATACCAGCGCCGGCACGCCGATGAAGAGGATGTTGATGGCAGTGCCGACCACGACTTGATTGGCGCGGAACTCAATTGAAGCGACCGCGTGAATCGCTGCCACTAACAACCCTGCGACCATCGCCGCGAGCATGCCCACCCACGGGTTCTGCGTGAAGACCGTCACCGCCGCCGCCGTAAACGCGCCCGCCAGCATGATGCCTTCGAGCGCAATGTTGATGACGCCGCCGCGTTCGGAATACAGGCCGCCGATGGCCGCCAGGATCAGCGGCGTCGCCAGGCGTATCATCGAAGCCAGCAAAGAGAGGTTGAGGATGTCTTGCATTTACACTTTCCCTCGCATCAGCCGCTTCGCGCCGCCGCGGAAGACCGCTTCGCAGGCGACGAATAGAATGATGATCGCTTGCAGGATCACCACCCAGTCTTTCGAGATTTTGTCTGTGAAGATGTCTATGAAGAGCTTCGAGCGGTCGAGCGCGCCGAACAGTAGCGCCGCGAAGAAGACGCCCGCCGGATGATTGCGGCCGAGCAGCGCCACCGCGATTCCCGTGAAGCCGTAGCCCGCCGAGAATCCATCATAGTAACGATAACGATAGCCGAGCACGTCATTGATGCCGACCATGCCCGCAAGCATTCCTGACAGCGCCATCGCCATCACCGTGTTGCGCGCCACAGAGATGCCGCCGTATTCGGCCGCCGCCGGGTTGATGCCAACCGCGCGTAGCTCATAACCCCACTTCGTCTTCCACAAGAAGACGTAGACCAGCACGCACGCGAGGATGGCCAGCAGGAAGGCGAGGTTCAGCGGCAAACGCTCAGGGAAGTTGATGCCGAGCGGCGCGAGCAGGGCGTGCATTCGCGGGATGTGCGGCCCGGTGAGCACGCCGTCTTTGACTTCGGCGATGGGTAGCGTCTCAAGAATCGGGTCGCCCTGCCGGCGGTAGTGGTACTGCGTGAGATAACTGACCAGCGCCGCCGCGATGAAGTTCATCATGATCGTCGTGATGACTTCGTGCGCGCCGAAACGTGCCTTGAGCAGTCCGGGGATGCCGCCCCATACGCCGCCGACCAGCATCGCCGCGAGCGCAGCAATGATGACGACGATCCACGCCGGCCACGTCGTCAGCGTCAGGCCGACCCACGCGGTCGCGAAAGCGGCGGCGACTAGTTGGCCTTCTGCGCCGATGTTGAGCAAGCCGCATTTGAAGGCGACGGCGACCGCCAGCCCCGTGAAGATCAACGGCGTCGCGCTGAACAACGTGTAGGCGATGCCGTCAGTCGAGCCGAAGACGCTGGAAAAGAACAGCTCGTAGACAAGCAGAGGGCTGTCGCCGACCAGCCAGACGATGAAGCCGCCGACCAGGAACGCCGCCACCACAGCGATCAGCGGAAACATAAGCTCTCGTAGAAGATTCTTCATAGGTTCTTTTGACGCGCTCTTCCGCCAGTCATCATCAGGCCGATCTCTTCTTCGCCAACCGTCTTCGGGTCAACCTCGCCGACGATGCGGCCTTCGTAGACGACGATCACGCGGTCGCTCAGGCTCAGGACTTCTTCAAGCTCTGCCGAGACCAGCAGCACCGCGCAGCCGGCGTCGCGCAGCTCGATCAGCTTGCGGTGGATGAACTCGGTCGCGCCGATGTCCACGCCGCGCGTCGGCTGCGAGACCAGTAACAGTTTGGGATGGATATCGAACTCGCGTGCGACGATGAGCTTCTGCTGATTGCCGCCCGACAGCGCGCCCGCCGGCAGCGCAATGTTGGGCGGGCGCACGTCGTACTCTTTCACCATGCGCCCCGCGCGTTCGTTGATGGTCTTCTGATTCAGCAGCAGTGCGCCTGAAACCGGCGCGTCACGGTGCACGCCTAAGATTGAGTTGGCGGCCAGGTCGAACGACAGCAGCAGACCGCGCCGGTGCCGGTCTTCGGGGATGTGAGCGATGCCGCGTTGCTTGCGCTCGTGTGGGTCGAACCCGTCGATCGCCTCGCCGCCCAGCCGCACGTCGCCGCTAGTCGGCAGGCGCAGGCCGGCCAGGATTTCGATCAGCTCGGTCTGCCCGTTGCCTTCGACGCCGGCGATGCCGAGCGTCTCGCCGCCGCGCACCTCAAACGAAACGTCGTCGAGCGCCGTGCTGCCATCGGCGTTCTTGAGCGACAGATTCTTGACGCTGAGCACTACGTCGCGCGGGCGTGCTTCGTCCTTGTTGACGCGCAGCAGGACTTCGCGGCCGACCATCATCTTGGCCAATCCTTCGGCGGTCGCTTCAGCGGTTGGCAGGTTGCCGACGACTTCGCCGTCGCGCATCACCGTGATGTTGTCAGACAGCGCCAGGACTTCTTGCAGCTTGTGCGTGATGATGATGATGGTCTTGCCCTGCTCGCGCAGGCCGCGCAGGATGGCGAACATCTCGTTGACTTCCTGCGGCGTCAGCACCGCCGTCGGCTCGTCCAGTATCAGGATGCGCGCGCCGCGGTAGAGCGTCTTGAGGATTTCGACGCGCTGCTGCTGGCCTACGGACAGCGCCCCGACACGCGCGTCGGGGTCGATGCGCAGCCCGTACTGCTCAGAGATTTCGCGGACGCGCCGCCGCGCCTGCTTGTAATCAATGGCCAGGCCCGCGCGCGGCTCCGCGCCAAGGATGATGTTTTCCGTGACCGTCAGCGGCTCGACCAGCATGAAGTGCTGGTGGACCATGCCGAGGCCGAGCGCGATGGCATCCGACGGCGTGCGGATGGCGCGCGGCTGGCCGTCGATCAGAATTTCGCCCTCGTCGGGGTTGTAAAAGCCGTAAAGGATATTCATCGCCGTCGATTTGCCCGCGCCATTCTCGCCGATGATGGCGTGGATCGAACGGTCGGGCACGGCGATATTGAGGTTGCGATTGGCGACGACTTCACCGAATCGCTTGGTGATGCCGCGCATCTCGACGGCGTACTTGCTGGCTTCGCTCATAAGTGGTCAGGTGCTGATTGCGCTCTGTGGCCAAACGAGGCGGCGAAATCATAACCAATTCGCGGCGCATTGCAAAGCCGACGCAACGTACACGGCGCATAAAAAAAAGCCTGAGCCTTGCGGCTCAGGCTAAATCCAATACGGTAGCCTATCAAACAGTAGATGCCGTATTAATCGTTATTGCGTGCGGCGCGCGTGCGGCGCGCGTCTTCGGCCATCATTCTCGCCTTCGGGATTTCGCCGATGGCCTTCTGTACCTGATTGTCGGTTTCGAGTAGGACTTGATAAGCCGTCTCTGTGCCATAAGCCGCCGTCACCAGCTCGTAGCGAATCCAGCGCTTGAGGAAATCCGTCTCGCGGTCGATGCGCGACAGGTCGGCTTTCAGGTCTTTGCGCTCGGTCATGAAGGTCTTGAACGCGGCCATCAGCTTATCGCTGACCTGATACTCGCTCTGCTGCAAGCGGTGGTGGTGGTCTGCGGGCTTTTCGATCTTGTATTCGGGGAAGCCGCTGATCTGGCCTGCGGCGAGCTGGTGAACGAACTCGAAGACGGGCTCGAACCAGGCGCGCTGCATCTCTAGCTCTTTCGGCGTGATCCTCACCTTCTCGACCACGTCGGGGTCGATGCCGCCGCCGCCGTAGACCGTGCGGCCGGTGTCTGTCTTCTTCTCTTCGGTGTGCTGCACGGCTTCTTTGTCGCCGCGCTTCAGGTAGTAATCATAAAACGACCGCCCGCTGTAATCGCGCTGGATCAACCGGCCGCTCGGCGTGTAGTAGTGGCCTGTCGTCAGAATCAGCGCCGAGCCGTCTTTGAGCGTGAACGGGTTCTGCACGAGTCCCTTGCCAAAGCTGTTCTCGCCGACCAGCCGCGCGCGGTCGTGGTCTTGCAGCGCGCCGGCGACGATCTCGGCGGCCGATGCCGTCTCGCGGCTGATGAGCACGACAACCGGGTAATCATCGGGCGCGGTGTTGGTCGCCATGTAGTCGCGGTTCGGGAAGGTCGCCGGCCGGCCGCGCATCGAGAGAATCTTCTGATCTCTGTAGAGGAAGAGATTCGACACGCGCCATGCCTGATCGACGAGGCCGCCGTGGTTCAGCCGCAGGTCGAAGACCAGCGAGGTCATCCCTTGCTGCCGCAGGTCGAGGATGGCGCGGCGCACTTCGTCATAGGTCGTCGTGTTGAAGCCGCGGTCCAGATTGATGTAGCCGATGTTGCCCGGCAGCATGAAATAATTCGACAGCGACGGCAGCGGCACCGCGCCGCGCGTCAGCTTGAATTCGAGCGGCCCGACGCCGAGCCTATCCACTTTGACGACGACCTGCGTGCCGTCCGGGCCGATCAGCTTGTTGCGCACCTGCGACTGGGTCCACCCTTCGGTAGACTCGCCGTTGATGGCGATGATCTGATCGCCGTAACGCAGACCAGCACGATAGGAGGCCGTGCCGTCGGTCGGCGCCCAGATGTAGACCTTGCCGTTGCGCTGCACGATGGCCGAGCCGATGCCGAAGTAGCGGCTGCGCTGGTCGTTCTGGAACTCTTCCCACTGCTTGGCGTCGAAGTACATCGAGTGCGGGTCAAGCGTCCGCAGCATGCCGTTGATCGACGCCTTCGCGGCGCGGTCGTAATCGACGACGCTCGCCGACTTCTCTTGCGCTAGCAGGAGGGCTTCGGCGAAATCATTGGCGATGCGCTTGCGCATCTCGGACTCGTCGGCCGATTGCGTGAAGCGTTGCATGGGATGAGCGCCAGCGAACGTTAGCGGTAAAATCAACGCCAACGCCAGCAACAGGTATTTCTTCTTCATCAAAGCTCGTCCTTGTTCCTGAGTTTGCAAGAGCCGCCGGACCTGATTCGTCTCTCCGCCTGCGAGACTTCGTTGCCCGATGTGCTGCAAAGATTCTACTCGAAGCGGGCCGAATAAAACAACACTTCGCGGAACGAAAGCGCGGCCCGCCGCCGGGCGGCCTGTTTGAATGCGCGAAACGCTTCTGTTAAGTTAGTGAGGAGTGACGATTCTAAGCACCGGAGACCATATATGACGAAAGAGATTTTAATACTTGGCGGCGCGCGCACGCCGATGGGCGAATACGGCGGCGAGCTGCGCGAGCTGTCCGCAATTGAACTCGGAGCGATTGCCGCCCGTGCCGCGCTTGAGCGCAGTCAGGTCGCGGCCGAACAGATTGATCACACCGTTATCGGCAACGCGCTGCAAACGTCGGGCGACGCCATCTACGGCGCGCGCCACGTTGCGCTCAAAGCCGGCGTGCCGATTGATAAGCCGGCGCTCACGGTCAACCGGCTGTGCGGCTCTGGCATTCAATCGATCATCAGCGGCGCGCAGATGATCCAGCTCGGCGAGGCGAGCACCGTCCTTGCCGGCGGCATGGAATCCATGAGTCAGGCTCCGCACGTCATCCGCGGCGCGCGCTGGGGCCTGAAGCTCGGCGAAGGCAAGCTCGAAGATTCGCTGATGGTCGCGCTGCTCGACACGCACTGCGGTTATTACATGGCGCAGACGGCCGAAAACCTCGTGCGTAAACACGACATCTCGCGCGAGGCGCAGGACGAGTTCGCCTTGCAGAGCCAGCAGCGCGCGGCGGCGGCGTGGGAGGCGGGCCGCTTCAGCGACGAAGTCGTCCCCGTCGAGATCAAGACGCGAAAGGGCGTGACCCTGTTCGAGCGCGACGATCATCTGCGCCCCGACACGACGATGGCAGGCTTGGCGAAGCTGCGGCCGGCGTTCTCGAAAGACGGCTTTGTCACCGCCGGCAACGCGTCGGGGATCGTAGACGGCGCGGCCTGCATCGTCATCGCCGACGCAGAGGCGGCAAAGAAGATAGAGGCGAAGCCGCTCGGCCGCATCGTCTCATGGGGCATCGCGGGCGTGCCGCCGGAGATCATGGGCATAGGCCCCGTGCCCGCTTCGCAGAAGGCGCTCGCCGCCGCGGGGCTGAAGCTCGAAGACATTGACCTCGTCGAAGTCAACGAAGCCTTCGCCGGCCAGTACCTCGCCGTCGAGAAAGAACTCGGTCTCGACCGCGAGCGTACGAACGTCAACGGCGGCGCGATTGCGCTCGGCCACCCGCTCGGAGCGTCGGGCACGCGGCTGGTGCTGACCGTGCTGCACGAGCTGCGCCGCCGCGGCAAGCGCTACGGGCTGGCGACCGCCTGCATCGGCGGCGGCCAGGGCATCGCTATGATCATCGAGGCGTTGGGATCTTCTATTTGAATAATCGATGGCGGCTCAACGACAAAAACTCGTGATGTGTCAGGCGTGCAGGGCGCTGGTGCCTGCGTCGGAGAAGACCTGTCCGATGTGCGGCCGTGAGTCCGTGCCGTCGCGCGCTTTCCTGCACGCTTCGACCGGCGGCCATTTCATCTCGGTCATCATCCTGACGATCAACATCCTGCTGTTCGTGATGATGGCGATGCTCGACATCCGCAACGGCGCGGGCGTGGAAGCGTTCATGCAGAGCGCCAGCGGATCGGTGCTCGCCGGCATCGGGGCGCTCTATCCGGGCGCGCTCGCCGAAGGCGAATGGTGGCGGCTGATCACGTGGAATTTCCTGCACATCGGCATCGTCCATCTGCTCTTCAACAGCATCGCGCTCTACCAGATCGGCCCGCAGGTCGAAGAAGTCTTCGGCCCGGCCAAGTTCATCTTCATCTACCTCTTGACGGGCGTCGCCGCCGGCATCGCCTCGCTCGTCATCAGCCCGTCGTTCACCGCAGGCGCTTCGGGTTCGCTTTTCGGGCTGATCGGCCTGATGGCGGCTTATGGTTATCGGCAGGGCGGCGTCTATGGCCGCGCGTTGATGAGGTCTATGTTGATCTGGGCAGCGTTCGGTTTCGTCGTCGGCCTCAGTCCAGGCATCAACAACATCGCGCATGGCGGCGGCTTTGTCGCGGGCGGCGCGCTCGGCTTTCTCATCCCCGGCGAATCTTCGACGACGCTGACCGCGGCGCGCGTCTGGAACGCGGTGATGATCATCTGTGTGATCGCCGTCGCCGGCAGCTTCGCGATGGCGGGGCTAAACTTCAATCGAGCGGAGGAGCTGGCCGCCAACGCGCACAACACCGTCGAGCTGTCGGAGCGCATACGCCGAGCCGAAGAGATTCGCAGGGACGCTTTCGACGCGCCGGCGAAGAAAGACAAAGACCCGCAGCAGACCGCCGACTCGCTGCGCAGCGCGGCGCGCGACATCCTCATCGTGCCGCACATCGACGACCGCAGCGACCAGATCAAGCAGCAGTACGCCGACCAGTTGACGAAACGCGCTGACGAGTTGACGGCGGCGGTGAAGAATAAGACCACGCCGCTCGCCGCTACGGTCGATGAGGAGAACGCGGTCGAAGACACGCTCGACGCTTACCTCGATTGGGAAGAGAGTGTGCTGAAGAAATACCACCTTGAGCGCAGACGCCAGTGAACCGTCTTTTCACCAATGACCAATGAACCGACTCCCCGCGAGCAAGCCTTCCGAGTCTGCCCGAACTGCGGCAAGCTGACGCCGTCCGAGCGATCCGATTGTCTCTACTGCGACGCGGTGTCCGTCGAAGCGATGGTCGCGCGCCAGGAAGCCGAGCGCGAGCGCCGCTTCTTCAGCGCCCTCTTCACGCGGTCGAGCCCGTTCGTGATGATCATCATCGGCATCAACGCCGGCGTCTTCCTGCTTGAATGGCTGGCCGGCGGCATGGGCAGCGTCAGCGCCGACCCGACCGTCATTCGCGCGTTCGGCGCGAAGAATAACGAGCTGATTCAGCAGCAACACCAGTACTGGCGGCTGGTCACGTCGATGTTCATCCACATAGGCTTCCTGCACTTCTTTCTCAACAACTACGCGCTGTGGATCATCGGCCAGGAGATCGAATTGCTGTACGGCTCTGCGCGCTTCGTCACGCTGTACTTGCTGACGGGCCTGGCAGGCTCGCTGGCGAGTTACACGTTTAAACCCGACGCGCAGTCTGCGGGCGCGTCGGGAGCCATCTTCGGATTGTTCGGCATTATGGCCGCGTTCGCTTTTCGGTATCGCAAAGAGCTGCCGCAGCGGTTGGCGATAGACATCAGGCGGCGCATCTTGCCAGTGATCGCCATCAACCTGATCTTCGGCTTCCTCGTGGCCATCGTTGACAATGCGGCGCATATCGGCGGACTGCTGGCCGGCGTCGTGCTGGCGCTGGTCGTTCCTTACAAGCGGCCGAGCGAGCGCGGCACGCCGCTCATTTGGCGCGTCCTGCAAGTCGCCTGCCTGGGCGTCATGCTGCTCGCGTTCGCTGCCGCGTTCCGCAGCTACGACGGCCCGCCGCTCAGCAGCAAGAATCTCGCGAAGTCGCCGCAGAGTCCTGAGCGCGTCGTCAACCAGATCAACGACGCCAGCCGCGCCTTTCTCGAATCCGTCAACTCGTTCACCAAAATCATCGGCAACCGCGACGCCAAGGCCGACGTGCAGCCGGCGCTGAGCGCCACCGAGCGCGGCCTCAACGGCTTGAAGGACATTCCCAGCCTCACGAAAGAGATCGACCAGTGGCGCGCGCAGTTGACCGAGGTGCTGACCGAACAGCGCGACATCATCAATCGCTACGCGGCGATGAAGGAGAAGAACTGGCCCGAAGTCGAGCGGCGCGAGGCGGCGCTGATTCAAAAGGCGAAGGACTATAAGCTGATTCGGTCTTCTGACGAACCCGATGAGCGTTGACGCCTGCACCCATCGCGGTTGAAGATTCTCTGTCGAAGTAATACCCTACGTTGTTCAGTTCTATCTTACACCGGAGGCAATCTATTTATGGCAATACATAAAGTCGCCGTGCTCGGCTGCGGCCTGATGGGCGCGGGCATCGCGCAGGTCTGCGCGCAGGCCGGGCGCGACGTGACGGTCATCGAAGTCGCTGACGAGTACCTGAAGAAAGGGCTCGGCGGCATCGAGAAACAACTCGGCAAACTGGTCGAGAAGGGCAAGCTCGCGGCCGACGACCGCGATGCCACGCTCGGCCGCCTGAAAGGCTCGACGCGGCTCGAAGACGCGGCCGACGCCGACCTCGTCATCGAAGCCATCATCGAGAACATCGAGGAGAAGAACCGCACCTACTCGGCGCTCGACCATGCGTGCAAAGCGGAGACCATCTTTGCGACCAATACGTCGAGCCTGTCTGTGACGCAGATGATGACGGCGACCACGGCGGAACGCCAGCGCCGCTTCATCGGTATGCACTTCTTCAATCCTGTGCCGGTGATGAAGCTGGTCGAAGTCGTGCGCACAATACTGACCGACCGCGAAGTCTTTGAAGCGGCCACCACGTTCGCGCGCGAGATCGGCAAGGTGCCCGTGCAGACTTCAGACCGTTCGGGCTTCATCGTCAACCGGCTGCTGGTGCCTTACCTGCTCGACGCTATCCGTGCGCTCGAAGAGGGCGTCGGCTCCATCGTTGACATCGACAACGGCATGAAGCTCGGCTGCGGCTACCCGATGGGGCCGTTCACGCTGCTCGACTTCGTCGGGCTGGATACGACCTACTACATCGCCAACATTATGTTCGACGAGTTCAAAGAGAAACGCTTTGCGCCGCCGCCGCTGCTGAAGCGCATGGTGCTGGCCGGGCTCTACGGCAGAAAGAGCGGCCGCGGCTTCTACGATTACGCCGACGCGCAGAACCCGACGCCGATGAGCTTGCTCTAAGACCTCCCAGCTTCGGCAAAACAATTCGCCTGTCGCCGGCACCGTGAGTGATGCCGGCGACAGGCGAATCGTCTTTAGGAGAGACGGTTCAGGCGCGCAACTCGGCGGCAATGGTCTGGGCCGTCTCGCGTGCCAGTTCGATCTGGTCGGGCCGATAAGAGATCGCGCCGACGACCGCATGGCCGCCGCCGTTGTAACGCTCGCAGATCGAGGCGAGATTGTGGCGGCGCGGCGAAGGGCTCCAAGGGTTGAATCCTACGGAGACTTTCGAGCGCGACGGCGACAGGCTGACGCCGACCGAATAGACGCTCTGCGGGAAGAGGTAATAAGGGATGAACTTGCTGTAGCCTTCGGCGTCCTCGTCGCTGAGATCGAAGTAGATGACGCCGCGGTCGAACTCCGCGCGCGAGCCGATCAGCTCGACCATGCGCCGGTGGCGCTCAAACAGCGGCTCGAAGGCGGCGGCCACCAGCGGGTCGGCGATGATCTCTGCCAGCGGCCGAGCCTGCATGCCTTGAATGATGCGATCCATGACGGCGCGGTCGCGGCTTGCCTCGATCACCAGCATCAACCGCAAAGCCGGCGCGGCCAGCTCGACTGCGGTCTTCGCATCTTCATACTGTGCGCCGTCGATGATGTCGGCCCACTCGATCAGCTCGCCGAGGTCGGCGGCCTTGAAGCCGTACTTTGCCGCAATCGTGTCGGCGATGAACTTTGTGCAAGATTTATAGTCAGGGTTGTAGAACTTGGTCGGCCACGTGCCTGTCACGAAGTGGCGCTCGTCTTCGGGCGAAAGGAAAGCGCTCTGGTGGTGATCGAACCACCAGGTCAGGCGCGGCGTCGGGCTGTACTTAAAATCCACGATGGCGTTCTCGTCGCCGTCGAACAGTTCTTCTTCAATGAACTTCTGGTTAGGCTTGTGCGCCAGTCCCGTGAAGCCGATGTCGGCCTGCGGGTTGATGGCTTCGCCAAAAAAGCGCGCGAAGACGGCGGCGGACGCAAAGCCGTCAAAGCAATGGTCATGGTGCAGGATTCTTAATCTCATTCGCTGTTGGGGTGGCTCCTAGTTAGTCATTAGCCATTCAATTTACCATCGCGGCTGCAAAATCGTGAAGCGTAAAACGTCACGCGCCACGCTCTGCTGTCGCGCGCAGGGATCAAGCTGATAGAATAAAGACAGCGGCACGAAGATCAATTTCATCATTACATCATCGAGAAGGTTTACGATGTCAGCAGTACCTTTGAAAGAAATTCTTAAAACGCGCACGGTCGAAGGCGAAATTTACGAAAAGCTCGAAGGCGACCGCCTGCGCTGTTACGCCTGCGGCCACCGTTGTCTGATCCTGCCGGGGCTCGACGGCATCTGTCGCGTGCGTTACAACGAAGGCGGTCGCCTGATGGTGCCGACCGGCTACGTCGCGGCCCTGGCCTGCGACCCGACCGAAAAGAAACCCTTCTTCCACGCCTACCCCGGTTCACTGGCGCTGACGTTCGGCATGCTCGGCTGCGACCTACATTGCGCCTATTGTCAAAATTGGGTGACATCGCAGGCGTTGCGCGACCCGCAGGCCATCGCGCCGCCGCGTCAGGTCACGGCCGAGCAGATGGTCGAGCTGGCGCGGCAGTACGACGCGCGGCTGGTCGTCTCCAGCTATAACGAGCCGCTCATCACGAGCGAGTGGGCCGTCGAAGTCTTCAAGCAGGCCAAGCCCGCGGGCTTCGTCTGCGGCTACGTCTCGAATGGCAACGCGACGCCCGAAGTGCTCGACTACATACGCCCGTGGACGGAGCTTTACAAGATCGACCTGAAGGGATTCAATGACCGCAACTACCGCAAGCTCGGCGGCCTGCTCGATAACGTGCTCAACACGATCCGGCTCGTGTACGAGCGCGGCTTCTGGACAGAGATCGTCACGCTCATCATCCCCGGCTTCAACGACGCGGACGACGAGTTGAAGGCCGCCGCTGATTTCATCGCCGGCGTCTCGCCGGACATCCCCTGGCACGTCACGGCGTTTCATCAGGATTACAAGATGACGGGGCCGGACAACACTTCGGTTGAGACGTTGATTCGCGCCGCGGAGATCGGTTATGCGGCGGGCTTGAATTTTGTCTACGCAGGAAACCTGCCGGGCCGTGTCGGCAAGTACGAGAACACGTTCTGTCCTAACTGTAAGGCGACGCTGATCGAACGCTACGGCTTCCGCGTGCGCAAGAACCGCATCGCGAAGGGCGCGTGTCCTGACTGTCGCACGACGATTCCCGGCCGCTGGGATTAGTCCGCCGCCGTATCGGTCGGCGGCTGCAAGCGCGAGTTGTAGAGCACCTGAACAATCGTGTGGCGCGTGGTGTCGGCGAGCGCGTCTTCGTTGCGCGCGACGGGCGCGGGACCGCCTTCTTCGGCAATCAGCCGCTCGATGAATTCGTCTTGCAAGCGCCGGTACGAATGCACGCCGCCGTCCGAGTTCAACACCGCAAACAACAGCGGCCCGCCCGACTTGGTGTAAGCGATACCAACCAGCGTGCTGACGCCGTTGTCGAACGAGACGAGCGTGCCGGTCTTGGCGACGACCGCGCCGCGCGCCGCATCGCTTACGAAGCGCGTGCGCAGCGTCCCCGAATCGACGCCGCCGACAGGCATCACGTCATCGGGCTTGAGCGAGTAATTCGCCAGTAGCTTGATCAGCCCGCGCAGCACCTGTAGCGCGGCGCGCGGCGTGAGGCGATTGAACTCCAGGCCCGACGTGCGCCCGACGTAAATGTCGCTGTCGCGCAGGCCGACCTGCTTCGTCAAAAACATCTGCACGGCCTGCGGCCCGCCGACCGATTCGCCGACGACTTCGGCAATGGCATTGCTGCTGTGCGCGTTCTGGTAGAAGAGAATGTGCAGCAGCGGTTCCGAGTAATGCGAGATGAGAACGGTGCCCGACTTCTCGCCGAAGACGGTCGCGCCTTCGATGCGGATGCCCGCCGCTTGCAAGGCCGTGCGCAGCTTGGCCGCAGATGTTTCGCGCGACAGGTTCGAGTGATAGCCTGTGGCGAAGTAGTAGAACGGCCCGGCGATGCGCAGCGCGCCAGCGACGTGCCCGACGCCTAGCTTGCTGAGTTGGGCGGCGACTTCTTGCGCGTCCTGCGCAGAGAACATGGGGTCGGCCACGCCTTCGACGACCAGATCGCCGTTCAGCTTGCGCGCGTTGGCGTCAATCGCGCCGTCGGCGAGAAAGTTCGTGCGGTAGCGGTAATCCGGGCTGAATTTCGCCAGTGCCGTGAGCGTCGTCGCCAGTTTCATGACCGACGCCGGATTGAAGGCGATGTCGGAGTTGTGCTCGGCGAGCGTCGTTTGCGTGTCGAGCGTCTGCACCAGGATGCCCTGCGCGTCGAGGTTCTGGCCGCGCGTTTTGAGCAGTTCCTTGTACTCTTCGACGGCGCGCAAGGGCGACGTTTCGACCGCGACGGCGGTCGCGGATGTCGGCCCCGGGTCGCTGTTGCCGAAGACGTTCGCCTCGCGGATAGGCGACGCCAACAGTAGGATGATGAACGGTAAGAATACGAATCGCTTCAATGCTCCGGCATCCCCTCTGCGTTAGGATCGTGGGCTTGTCGCGTCCTTCGTTTCGGATTCATTATACAAGTCGCCCAGTCAATAATCTACTCAGCAAATCGAATACCGCAGCCGATCATTGCGACGGCGGATTGAAGATCGTGTCGTTGATCGTGACATTGTGGCGAACTTCCTGAATGCGTATGGTAGCGACCGTCTCGGTAGTGACCTGCCGATAGCCAAAAGCGAGTTTAACGCCATCAACAGTGCGATAGTCGCTGAAGAAGGTCTGCGTCGTTCCCTTCTCGTTCGTTTCGTCACTGCGCAGCAGGAGGCCCGACTGCTTGTCGAAGCAAAACTTATTTTCGCTGCCGTCTGCGAGCGTTCCGACGACGACTAAGGCATCTTTGCCGTCAATCTTCTCCTGGCCGGCCAGCGTCATGTTCGTGTAATCGTTACGCAGATTCAGCTCGCGATAGAACTGGGAATCGCGCCTCAGGGCCGCCAGTTCACTGCCGGTGACACGCTTGACGCTGCTGTCGACCTGCGCATCCCAACCGACGCTGCCGTTGAAGCCGCGGCGGCTCGTCGCCATACCCGGAACCGTGAGGATGAAAAGGTTCTTGTTGGGAGCCTTTGAATAAAACTCTGCCGTGCCGCTGACCCCCACCGAAGGAATCTCAAAGGTGCCGGTCATCACGCGACTCGATATGGCTTTCATCGCCTCCTCGCCGCCGAGCGCCTGGATGTAGCGCGCGAGGATGGCGTCAACGACATTGCCGGGCTGCGCCGCCTCGTCCGTAGAAGCCGTGTTGCTGTTGGCGTTCGGCGCGGGCTGCGTGCCGATGGCGGGCGCGGCACTGTTGCCCGCCGGATAGGTTTCCGTCTTCGGCGGATTATTGACCGCGTTGTCTTTCGGGGGCGACCCGCCGCTGGGCGAGTTGTCCGACATCAAGCCGTAAGCGATGAGGCCGATGGCACCGAGCACCAGAACGCCGACGATGCTGAGAATGACCCACAGGCTTGTCCGCTTACGCTCAGGCGGCGCGTAGGACGGCGCGGGGCCGCTCCACGGCTGTGTGGCGTTGGGCCAGCTCGGCTGCGGCGACGGTTGTGCAGGCGGCCAACTGGGCTGAGGCGGTTGCGGCTGCGACGGCCAGCTCGGCTGCGGTTGTTGCGACTGCCAGCCCGGTTGAGCGGGCGGCTGCGCATTAGGCCAGCTCGGAGACGGCGGCGGTGGCGGATACGAATGACTCGGCTGCGTCGGGCGCGGCACAGCGGGCTGGCTGGGCTGCGGGTTGATTGGCGAGGTCGGCCCTTGCGACGGAGGCGACGGAGTCACAATCGTTGGCGGCAGATTTGCCGCGCGACCCGCGGAAAACGTGGCGCGGTTGGCTTCGCGCAAAGCCTGACGCATAGCCTCTGCCGATGCCGGGCGCTGTTCGCGCATCAAGGCCATCGCATGCATCAGGACTTGCGCGACAGAAGGCTTCACCTGCGAGTTGACTTCGTGAGCCGGGCGCAAAGGGTCTGGCTGCTGGTTGGCGACTTTCCAGCACATTGGGATCCTAAGCTTAGAATTCCACGTGGACAAGTTGTCG
>JADMIO010604143.1_pt1 | contig 18490 bp, 14 predicted proteins | sample 8958161 | NCBI WGS metagenome assembly JADMIO01 (sample SAMN16585339, study PRJNA669376) | soil metagenome | isolation source: Crop rotation soil | place: USA: Cullars Rotation, Alabama | collected 2011 | reverse complement strand
CGCGACAACTTGTCCACGTGGAATTCTAAGCTTAGGATCCCAATGTGCTGGAAAGCCGAGGGACGAGAGGTCCCACGCGCACGCGCGCAGGATCACCGGCACGACCACGCTGCGCCCTTTGCTGGCCACGCCGAGCGCCCGCGTCACCTGATCGACGTGCTCCTTGGAGGCGAGGTGATCCGGGGACACGAGGAGCAATACAATGCGCGCGTTGTCGATATAATCGCGGATCGTCGCGAGGGTATTCCACCCGGGGGGCACCGCGTGGCGGATACGAACGCGCCCGGCGTCCTCGAGCGGCGTGAGGTGCGCGATGAGCCGGTCGCGCCAGGCGGCGTCGCGCGGCGCGACGGAGAGGAAGAGGTAGACGGGCTCCGCCGCTCTCGCCGCGGCCGGGTCGGCCGATTGCGCGTCCGCCGCCGGAGATATTGGTGCTTGCAATGACTGTTGCAAATACGGCGCCTGGGGCTTCGCCGGCGGCTGTGCGGCGTGAGGGGCCGCAGCCGGCTGGTTGACGGGGCCGCCGACGAGACATTGCAATATCTCGATACCCTCGCGGTGCGTGCCGCTCTTGTTTTCGTAGACGAGCAATCGAATGCCGGCCTCGCCCAGCTCACGGCGGCGGTAGTCGCTGATCGGCGCCGGGCGGATCGCGAAGTGCATCGGCGGATGGAGGCCGGAGCGCGCGCGGAGGGTGCCCAATCTGGCGCCGAGATTATTGTCGAGGAGGCTCGTGCCGATGAAGAGGAGCGTGCGCATCGAGAACAGGCCGGTGAAGGCATCCTGGAGATCGGGGCGGCCGAACATCGCTGTGTCATATTGCTTGCGCGTGAAGACCCAGGTGGATCGGCTCTCGATGGTGCCATGGGCCTTGAGGAGGGTCTTCTGAGTGGGGTCGCCGAGCGCGCCGCTCGGCTCGGTGCACGCTGTCCATTCGTCGCCGAGCGCGCGCTGGAGAAGGCAGTCGAGGCTCGTCGTCACAGCGCCCGCGAGCTTCGGGCTCAACGCGGCGATCGCCCGGGCGATCTCGGGGACAGGGGTCCTGCGGCGGCGATCGTTGAGCTCCTCCTCGACAGTGAGGTCGAACTCGTGGCCGAGGGCATACTGGGCCACGCTCAATGCTTCCATGAAGCGCCCCTGCTCGAACGCCTTGCTGGCGTCCTTGACGGCGCTCGATGCGCCAGCCGAGATCATTCGCTCGATCAGGATCTCGGCGAGGCGCCTCCAGGTCGGAAGACCCGCCGCCGCGGACACGCCGGCCCCGGCGAACACCACCACGTTGCCGGCGTCGTATCTCGCTTGCAATGCCTTGAAGACGACCGCATCCACTCCGGGCGGCAGTTCCATACGAGCATCGTCCACGGTTCGGCGGGCGCCCGCAACGCCTCGATCGCGAGCCGCGAACGATTCGCCCGGGCTCCTTCCTTCGATCCTTGGCGCTCCGGTTCGGACACGCTAGTCCTGCCATCCCCACCACAAACCCCGAGGCGCGACATCATGATCGAGAAGCTGAAGAAGATCTGGGTGGACGGCGCGCTCGTCGACTGGGACGAGGCGAAGGTCCACGTGCACACGCACACGCTGCACTACGGGCTCGGCGCCTTCGAGGGGATCCGCGCGTACCGCCGCGCCGACGGAAAGACGTACATCTTCCGCTTGCGGCGGCACATCGAGCGCCTGCTCGACTCCTGCAAGCTCATCATGATGAAGCCCGCGTTTTCGCACGAGGAGATCAGCCGGGCGTGCGTCGACATGCTCCTCGCGAATGAAATGCCAGACGGCTACCTGCGGCCCATGGTGTTCCTGGGCGAAGGCGCGATGGGCGTGTACGCGCCCGACAACCCGGTGCGCACGCTCGTGATGGCGTGGAAATGGGGCGTGTACCTGGGGCACGGCGCCGTCGAGAACGGCGTGCGCGCCAAGCTCTCGTCGTGGTGCCGCCACCACATCCACGTGGGCCTCGCGAAGGGCAAGATCATGGGCCAGTACACGAACAGCACGCTCGCGAAGCGCGAGGCCAAGATGGCCGGCTACGACGAGGCGATCTTGATGGACGTGAACGGCTACGTGAGCGAGGGCTCGGGCGAGAACCTCTTCATCGTGCGGCGGGGCAAGCTGATCACGCCGCCGCTCTCGGCGTCGATCCTCGAGGGCGTGACGCGCGACACGGTGCTCGCCCTCGCGCGCGAGGAGGGGATCCCGGTGAGCGAGGAGATGATCACGCGCGACCAGCTCTACCTGGCGGACGAGGCGTTCTTCACGGGCACGGCGGCGGAGGTCTCGCCCATCCGCGAGGTCGATCACCGGGTGATCGGCGACGGGACGGTCGGGGCGATCACGAAGAAGATCCAGGCGCGGTTCTTCGACATCGTGAAGGGCTCGGACACCTCTCATCCGGAGTGGCTGACGCTGGTGGAGTGACGCCGGCGCGCCCTTGCTCGCCGGGAACGCCGCCGCGCGGTCCTGCATCCAAGCCGCTCATGCGACCCACTGCTCTCGTGCTCGCCACCGCGCTCGCCCTCGGGTCGGCCGCGTGCTCGGGCGCTCCCAACCCCGCGCCGCCTCCTCCACATCCGGCGCCGTCCGCGCAGCCTGCGCCGCAGCCCGGCGCGGAGTGGGCCTCGGCGCGCTGGGCTCCTTACGACTCGCTCGCGCACGGCTTCTCGATGCCGCTCCCGCCCGACCCGGCGTGGAAGATCGACGACGCGAAGGACGGCTGGCTCACGGCGGCGCACGCGCCCACGAGCACGCTGGTCGTCGCGCGAATGATCACGACCGACGGGCTCGCGAACCGCGCGCGCTGCGAGGGGCACGCCCGCGATCTGAGGGCTTTGCCGCCTCGCGAGGGCGCCAGCGTCATCGACAGGCACCGCGTCGACATGCCCTCGGGGTTCGACACGATCGTGGAGGTGGGGCTGTTGCCGAGCGATCCCGGCCAGCCGATCACCGGGTATGTGATGGCGTTCGGGGGGTGGGCGAAAAAATGCTTCGCGTACGCGCTCACCACGACGGCGAAGGGGCGCGGCGCGGAGGAGGCGGTGGCGGATCGGCTCGCGCTCTTCATCGAGCGCTCGTTCCTGAGGATGCGCTTCGCGAGCGGCCTCACCCCTGTCGTGCCGCGCGAAAAGCCGACCTTCTAGCAGCCTGCCACGTTTCCCTGCGCGTCCAAAGTAGCTACGCCGTCACAACAGTCCCGACGATCCAGAAACTGAAAAGGAACGGGACTTGGTTGCAGTCTTGGGGATGGGGGGGTCCCGGCGCAGCCGGGGGGGAAGGCGTAGCCTTCCCCACGCTACTTACTTGTACACGACGAGGTAGCTCACCATGTCGATGTTGCCTGAGCTGTCCGTGGGCGGGCTTCCCATGTAGAGCCCTTGGTACTCGATCGTCGCGCTCTGCCCCGGCGTCACCTCCGCCGTCACGTCGACGACCCACGGATCCACCTGCTGCCCAGGACACCACCCGCCGCGCCCGTACCACCACGTGCCGCTCTGGTTCGGCACCATGCCAGAGTCGACGTGATCGACGCACTTGGTCTCCGTCCCCGCCTCCTTGTGCTCCTTGAGGTGCACGTTGCCGTTCACCTTGAACTCGTGCTGGTGATTGCAGAACTCGGAGCACTGCCCTGTCTCCGCGCCGTGCCCGGTGATGATCGCGACGAGCTCGACGCGCTTCGCGTCCACGGGGATCGGCACGTCCTTCGGCGTGTTCGCCGCGTTGTACATCGCGTTGAACGGCCCGCCCGCGTACAGGAACGTCGCCTCGCTCGGCGCGTACCCTTTGTTCTTGTTCGACAGCCGCAACGAGAGCTTCGTCGCTGTCGGCTGCGTGTTCCAGCTCGGCGCGAACTCCCACTTGAAGTGGCGCGCCCCGCCCTTCTTGAGGTGCACGAGCATCGGTGAGACGTCGACGATCCAGCGCGTCTCGCGGTGGTAGCTCGTGATGAAGCGCGCGAGCTCGACGAAATTGCCGCCGTCGTCCACGACCGACAGGTTCGCGATGTAGTCCCACGCGCCGCAGTTGCCGATCTCGATCTTCTCCGGATCAGGGCACATCGAGCTCACGTCGACCTCGAGCGTGTCGAACTTCGCCATCTCCGCCTCGCTCGGGAGCGTGACGTCTTTCTCCGCGAGCTGGGCGAGCACCTCGCCGTCCCAGAACGGGATCACCGTCGCGCTCTCCGCGTCGAGCTGCGCCTGACGGTCGACCTCGTAGTTGAAGTGACGCACCTCGTACGCGGCGTACGCGAGGTTCTGCTTCCACGGCCAGGCCATCGCGTCGGCCAGCGCCTGGTCGTAGCGCTTGATGTCGGCGAGGTTGCCGATGCCGCGCACGCGCTGGAACGGATCGATCGCGAAGCCGAGCTCGCCGATGCCGGCGAGCATGTCCTTGATCCAGCTCGGCTGAGCGGCCGCGCGCTGCGCCACGACGTGCAGGCGCGCCTTCCAGTGATCGTGCAGCTCCTGCGACTGCGGCGCGAGCGTCTGCTCGATGCGCGCGGCCATCGCGTCGGTGGAGGCCTTCGCGCCTTCGTCGGTGCCGGCGGCCGAGATGAAGAAGTAGTGCGCGTTCTTCGGCGAGGTCTTGATGAGCGTGAAGAGATCGCTCTCCCAGATCGACGTCTTGTCGAGGTCGGAGACGTGCAGCGTGTCGGGGAGGAAGACGTAGCTCTCGCAGCCATCCCATTGCTCTTTGAAGCTCCACGTCGAGCCGTCGACGAGCTCCACGCTGAAGTCATCGGCGATCTCGTTCCGGTGCGCGCCGTACGGGCCGTCGGACCAGGCGCGCGCCGGCAGCATCGCCGTCTCGCAGTACGAGGGGCCCGGCGGCGTGCTGGACGTGGTGCCGCTCCCGCTCCCGCCGGCGCCGGCGCCGGCCGATCCTGCGGCCGCGCCGCCCGTCGCTCCGGTGTCGCCGGTGGTCGTCGTCATGCCGGCCGATCCGGTCGTCGTCGTGGACGTGGTCGTCTCGGGCGAGCCGCACGAGGCGAGAAGCCCGAAGCTCAACCATGCGCAGGCGCCGAGCGCGCCGGCAGAGAAGAAAGAGCGCATGAGCGCGAGCGTATCACCTGTACGCGCTCGCCCGTCCGCGCGCCTCCAGGTCGGCGGCGAGCGACTCGTCGCCGATCGCGCGTGCCTCGTCGGCGAGGGCCTTCGCGTCGGCGGCCGTGAGGGTCTCGATCGCGCTCGTGTCGATGCGCAGCCGGACGAGCGCGCGCAGGCGCGGCAGCGGGCGCAGGCTCCCCTGCTCGACGCCGCGCGCGGCCCACGCGTCGTCGAGCGCGCGCAGGCGATCGGCGTCGCCCCACGCGTCGGCGACGACGGCGCGGCCGAGCTGCGCGTCGATGTCCTCGCTCTGGGTGGGCAGCGCGCGGTCGGCCTGCTCGGCTGCCGCGGGCGCGTCGCCTCGATCGAACGCGACCATGGCGTGCGTGGCCGCGAGCAGGCGCAGCTCTTCGTCGCGGAGGCGGGCTCGGTCGACGTCGACGAGCGCGCGCTCGGCCTCGGCGAGCCTCCCGCGCCGCGCCTCGTCCACGGCGCGCGCGAGGAGGCGCAGCGCGCGCGCGGTGGGCGGATGGTCGGCGGACGCGGCGCCTTCGCCCGGATGGTCGAGGCCGCGGGTCGCGGCGCGCCAGAGGGCGCTTCGCGCGGAGAGCACCTGCCACGCGGCGACGGCGGGGAGCGCGAGCAGGAGAGCCAGCGCGAACAGGCCGTTCGGGCCGCCCTCCGCGAACATGAGCGCCACGAGCGCGAGGCTCACGCCGAAGACGAGCAGCATCGTCAGCGGGCGCGTGCGGCGGGTGAGGCCAAATGCCTCAGCCAGGCGTTCAAGAAGGAGGCCCAACATCCGGGCACCTGCCCTGGGCCGCATTGTAGTCGGCGGGCGGGCCGGCGCCCGGGGCCAAATGTCGGCCCATAAAACCGCTGGCCGATCGGGGGAGCAAGATCAAGAGCAAGCCGCCTCTTCAACTCCGCCCCGTGCCTGAAGTAGTGTGCATCCATGCGCTCCCGTCTGTTTTTGATGTCGGCACTCTTCGTCGTCTCCGCGAGCTGCGGTCACTCGGAAGAAGAGTGGCAAGCCCAGCTCGCCAAGTACGATCAGCTCAGCCAGCAGAACCAGCAGGCGCTGGACAACCTGGCCAAGACCAACAAGAGCCTCGAGGCCGAGAAGGCGCACGTCGCCGACCTCGAGGCGAAGCTCAAGGCGATGGGCCTCAGCCTCGAAGAGACCACGGGCAAGGTCTCGCAGCTCTCGGCCTCGCTCGAGGAGCAGGAGAAGGCGCTCAAGCAGTACAAGGAGCGCGCGGCGCTGCTCGAGGCGATGAAGGCTCGCTTCGAGGCCCTGAAGAAGAAGCTCGATCAGCTCACCAAGCTCGGGCTCGCGGTGAACATCCGCAACAACCGCATGGTGATCTCGCTGCCCGGCGACGTGCTCTTCGACTCGGGCGCGGACACCCTCAAGAAGGAGGGGAAGGAGATCCTCGGGCAGGTCGCCGCCATCATCAAAGGCGATCCGGGCCTGCTCTCGCGCGCCTATCAGGTCGCGGGCCACACCGACTCGAAGAAGCTCATCGGCGGCGGCATCTTCAAGGACAACTGGGGACTGTCGCTCATGCGCGCGCGCGGCGTGCTGCTCCACCTCGTGAACGAGGGCGGCATGCCCAGCGACAAGTGGAGCGCGGCGGGCTTCGCGGACACGGATCCGATCGCCTCGAACGACGACGACGCGGGCCGGCAGAAGAACCGGCGCTGCGATCTGATCGTCGTGCCGAGCGTCGAAGAGATGCTCGATCTCAGCCGCTTGGCCCAATAAAACAGCCTCGCGTTGGGGCGTTTTGCCGCTGCGTCCTGAGCAGCCCCCGCTGCGTGGGTGACGTTCGCAGCAGCAGCTTATTTGGGCTGCCGCCTCGCTTTGAAACGTCGCCGCCTGCGCCCACCAGGGCTCGCGTGAGCGCGCGCCGCGAGATATCCTCTCCGCCGTACTGGAGTTCCTATGCCTCGAACCTTTGGCTTCGCTTCGGCAGCCCTCGGCCTCTCCGTCGCGGCCGCGGCTTGCTCCGGAAATATCGGCGATCCCACGACGGAAACCACGCCCGATCCGACCCCCGAGGTCGTCTGCAAAGCAGACATGCCGGTCGACCCCGGCCCCTCGCCGATCCGGCGGATGACTCGCTTCGAGTACAACAACACGGTGCGCGATCTGCTGGGCGACACGACCCACCCCGCAGACGCGTTCGGCGCGGAGGAAGAGGCCCTCGGCTTCAACAACAACGCCGCCAACCTCGTGGTGTCCGATCAGCTCGCGAACAAATACATGCTCGCCGCCGAAGGCGTGAGCGAGCGCGCCACGGACCCGAGCATCGTCGCGAACAACGTGCCGTGCGACCCGGCCGCCATGGGCGCGGAGGCCTGCGCGAAGCAGTTCATCGAGACGTTCGGCAAGCGCGCGTTCCGGAGGCCGCTCACGAAGGACGAGAAGGACGCCTTCTTCGCGCTCTACCAGAAGGGCGCCGCGGAGATGGACGCGGCCGATCCGTTCCGCCAGGGCGTCGAGCTCGTGATCCAGGCGGCCGTGCAGGCGCCTGCGTTCCTGTATCGCGTCGAGCTCGGCCAGGCCCCCGAGGGCACCGCGACGTACGTGAAGCTGTCGCACCACGAGATGGCGTCGCGGCTGTCGTACTTCCTCTGGGGCACGATGCCGGACGACGAGCTCTTCGCCGCCGCCGACGCAGGCAAGCTCGGCACGAAGGAAGAGGTCGAGGCGCAGGCGCGCCGCATGCTCGACGATCCCAAGGCGCACGACGCCGTCGGCGAGTTCCACATGCAGTGGCTCGACTACGATCGCATCGGCAACATCACGAAGGACGCCGCTCTCTTCCCGGACTACTCGCCCGCGATCGGGCAGATGATGCGCGAGGAGATGCGCGAGTTCATCGACCACGCGGCCCTCGACAAGGGCGGCGACTTCGCGACGCTGATGACAGCGCCGTACTCGTACATGCCGCCGGAGCTCGCCACGTACTACGGGCTCACGCCCCCCGCAGGCGCGCAGCCAGGCGAGGTCCAGAAGATCGATCTCGACCCGAGCCAGCGCGCGGGCCTCCTCACGCTCGGCGCGCTCATGACGATCAACGCGCACACGAACCAGACGTCGCCCGTGCACCGCGGCAAGCTCGTTCGCGAGCAGTTCCTCTGCTACCTGATGCCGCCGCCTCCCCCGAACGTGAACCCCACACCGCCGGATCCTTCGACAGCGAAGACGGCGAAGGAGCGCTTCGCGGCCCACTCGTCGCAGAAGGGGTGCAACGACTGCCACAGCCGGATGGATCCGATCGGCTTCGGCTTCGAGAACTACGACTCGACCGGCCGCTACCGCACCAAGGATAACGGCGTGACGATCGACGCGACGGGCTCGGTCTCCTACAGCGACATCCCTGATTTCAAGGACGCGATCGACCTCGTGAACAGGATGGCCGACAGCAAGGACGTGCAAGACTGCTACGTGCTGCAGTGGTTCCGGTTCGGCTACGGACGCGGGGAGGCGAAGAGCGACAAGTGCATGATCGAGAAGCTCGACACCTCGTTCGATGACAAGGGAGGCGACATCAAGGAGCTCCTCGTCGCCCTGACGCAGACCGACGCTTTCCTTTATCGCCGCGCAGGAGGTACGCCGTGAACAAGCCCCGCATCCTTTCCGCACGCGAGGCCCTGGGCCGCGTCTTCTCCTTCGGCGGGATGGACCCCGTGCCCACGAAGATGGGCGCCAGGGCGCCGCTGCTCCTGCGCCGGAACTTCCTCCGAAGCGTGGGCGGCGCCGCGATCGCGATGCCGCTCCTGTCGAGCCTCGGGTGCTCGGAGCGCTCGAGCCGCGAGGCGGAGGAGCTCGGGAAGGCATCGCTCGCCGACACCGGCTTCCCGAAGCGTCTGCTCGTCGTCTACACGCCGAACGGCAACTGGGAGTACCCGAAGAGCCTCGATCTGACGGGCACGCAGCACGAGGCGATGAAGCCCTTCACGAACAAGCTGATCTTCCTGAACGGCCTGGATTTCTCGGTGCTCAACAACCCGCCGGGGGAGCCGCACCAGCAGGGGATGGCGTTCTTGACAGGGCGCCGCCTCAACACCGGCAACTTCGTCGGCGGCGACGGATCTCTCTCGGGCTGGGCGAGCGGCATCAGCCTGGACGAGGAGGTCGCGAACGTGATCGGCGCGCTGAGCCCGCGCAAGAGCCTCCACCTCGGCGTGCAGTCCACCAACTACGGCGGGACCGAGGTTCGCACGGTGATGAGCTACAAGGGCAGCGATCAGCCGAACGAGAACGAGATCGACCCTTGGCAGCTCTATAGCGACGTGTTCGCCGGGCTCGGCACGGATCCGTTCGGAACGGAGAAGCAGAAGAGCCGCCGCAAGAGCGTGCTCGATCTGGTCGACAAGCAGTTCGTCGCGCTCAACCCGAAGCTCGGCGCCGACGACCGGAAGAAGCTCGAGCAGCACCTGGACGCCGTACGCACGGTGGAGAAGCAGCTCGACAACCCGACAGCTGTGCTCGGCGGCTCGTGCCAGCTGCCGGACATGGGCCAGACCGGCCCCATCGACGTGAAGGATCCGAACAACTTCCCCATCGTCGGCAAGCTCTTCATGAACATGATCGCGATGGCGTTCGCCTGCGACATCACGCGCGTGGCGACGCTGCAATTTTCGGCGTCGACGAACAACCGGCCGTACCCGTGGCTCATGTTCGACGACGGCTCCGGCGCCGGGCCGAAGCCGATCACCGACGACGAGCACAACCTCGGGCATCAGGCGGATTCGGACACGATCTCGTGGGGCAAGCTGAACGTGATCAAGCACTGGTACGGAGAGCAGTTCGCGTACCTGCTCTCGGCGCTCGACGCGGTCCCCGAGGGCAACGGGACGATGCTCGACAACACGGTGGTGCTGTTCGCCAGCGAGATCGCGCGCGGCAACACGCACAGCAAGATGAACATCCCGTTCATCATGGCGGGCTCTTGCGGCGGTTATTTCAAGACCGGGCAGTACCTCACGTTCGACATGCCGGACGACGCTTCCGGCGGGCGGTCGCATAACGACCTGCTCATCGCGATCGCGAACGCGCTCGGTCACCCGATCACGACGTTCGGCGAGCCGGAGTACTGCAAGGGCCCGCTCAGCGGCCTGACCTGATCTTCACGCCCGCGCGTGAGCGTGAGCGGGGCGGCCAGCGCTGTTCCAGCCGTCGCGAGCTAGCTCACGAAGGTGTCGGTCGTGGTCCCGAGGGCCGCGGCGATGGCCTTGATCGTCTCGTACGGCGCCACGCCCTGACCGTTCTCCCAGGCGCCGAGCTGGGCCTCCGCCACGCCAACCTTGCCGGCCAGCTCCGCGGTCGAGAGCCCGCGCTCCTCGCGGAGCCGGCGCATGCGCGCGCCCACTTCCCTCGAAGACATCGTCGTCAGGTCATCTTCCCGCATGCCAGGAGATTACCGGGGGGCCGCCGCCCGGAGCAAGCGAGCGCGGCTGTGGGGCCGGGAGCCTTCCCATGTCACGAAGCGGCATTATAGTGGCCGGGCTTTATGAGCGACGACAACACCAAGACGCCGGGCGCCGGCGCCGGACAGGAGCCTTCCGTGGCCGAGGCCGGCGAGATCAAGGCCGCCGAAGACAAACCCGACCTCGCGGCCGAGGTCACGCGCCTGCGAGATCAGCTCCTCCGCACGGCGGCCGATTTCGACAACTTCCGCAAACGAACCCGCCGCGAGAACGATGACGCTCAGAAGCGCGGGCAGCAGCAGGTCCTCAAGGACCTGCTCCCGGTCTTCGACAACCTCGAGCGCGCGGCCCAGCACGCGGATACAGCGTCCGACGCGAAGGCGGTCGCCGACGGCCTCCGCATCGTGCTCAAGCAGTTCACGAACACCCTGGAGAAGATGGGCATCCGCCGCATTCCTACGGTCGGAATGCCCTTCGATCCGGCCGTCCACGAGGCCATCCAGCACGTCGAGTCGCCGGATCAGCCGGCCGGCATCATCCTGCACGAGGTGCAGGCGGGCTATGCGCTGGGGGACCTGCTCCTGCGCGCCGCGATGGTGATCGTCTCCAAGGGACCCGCCAGGGGAGACGTGCTGCCGAGCTAGCCGAGCCACCCGGCAATTTTGAGGGCAAAGGTCCACGGGAGCGTGGGGGACAGGCCCCCAAACCGTGTATCCTCCCGCCCGATGGGCAAGGTGATTGGCATCGACCTCGGCACGACAAACTCGTGCGTCGCCGTGGTCGAGCGACCTGGAGTCTCCTCCGCCAACGACGTGAAGGTCATTCCGAACGCGGAGGGCGCGCGCACCACGCCGAGCGTTGTGGGGTTTCCTCCGAGCGGAGAGCGGCTCGTCGGACAGGTCGCCCGCCGTCAGGCCGTGACGAACCCCCAGCACACCGTCTACGCCATCAAGCGGCTCATGGGCCGCAAGTATACCGCGCCCGAGGTCCACAAGCAGATCGAGCTCGCGTCGTACGACATCGTCGAGGCGCCCAACGGCGACGCCTGGGTGAAGATCCGCAACGACCTCCGCTCGCCGCCGGAGATCTCCGCCATCGTGCTCACCGCCATGAAGGAGATCGCCGAGCGCCACCTCGGCGAGCCCGTCCTCGAGGCGGTCATCACGGTCCCCGCCTACTTCGACGACGCGCAGCGGCAGGCCACGAAGGACGCCGGCCGGATCGCCGGGCTCGACGTCAAGCGCATCATCAACGAGCCCACGGCCGCCGCGCTCGCGTACGGCCTCGATCGCGTCGAGGCCGAGACGATCGCCGTGTACGACCTCGGCGGCGGCACGTTCGACATCTCGATCCTCGAGATCAGCGCGGGCGTATTCAACGTGCGGGCGACGGGCGGCGACACGCACCTCGGCGGCGAGGACTTCGACCAGCGCATCGTCGACACGCTGGCCGACGAGTTCGGCATCGAGTTCGGCGTCGATCTGCGCAAGGACCGGATGGCGCTCCAGCGCTTGAAGGAGGCCGCGGAGAAGGCGAAGCACGAGCTGTCGTCCTCGCTCGAGACGGAGATCAACCTCCCGTTCATCGCCGTCTCGAGCGCCGGCGGCCCGCTCCACCTCGCGCGCGCTATGCGCCGGAGCGAGCTCGAGCTGCTCACGGTGGACCTCATCGAGCGCACGATCAACGCGTGCGAGCGGACGCTCGCGGACGCCAAGCTCAAGGCGAGCGACGTGCGCACGGTCGTGCTCGTCGGCGGCATGACGCGCATGCCGCAGGTCCAGGCGGCCGTCCGGAGCTTCTTCGGCCGCGAGCCGAGCAAGGGCGTCAACCCGGACGAAGTCGTGGCCGTGGGCGCGGCGCTCCAGGCGGCCGCGCTCACGGGGCAGGTCGATGAGGTGCTGCTCCTCGACGTCACGCCGCTGTCCCTCGGCGTGGAGACGGGCGGCGGCGTGATGACGAAGCTCATCCCCCGGAACACCACGATCCCGGCCGAGAAGAGCGAGATCTTCACCACGAGCGTCGACAACCAGAGCTTCGTGCCCGTGCACGTCCTGCAGGGCGAGCGCGAGATGTCCGCCGACAACAAGAGCCTGGCGCGCTTCGAGCTGACCGGCATTCCGCCGGCGCCGCGCGGCGTCCCCAAGATCCAGGTCGCCTTCCGCATCGACGAGAACGGCATCGTGCACGTCGAGGCGAAGGACCTCGGCACCGGCCGCTCGCAGCGCGTCAAGGTAACGCCCACGAGCGGCCTCACCAAGGAAGAGGTCGACCGTCTCGTGAGCGAGGGCGACAGGTTCCGTCAGGCGGACGTCCTTCGCCGTGACCTCGCCGAGCTTCGCAACCAGGCCGAGACGCTCTGCTACACGACCGAGCAGGCGCTGGACGGCTACGGCGACCTGCTCGACGCCGCGGTGCTGGACGAGGTCCGGCAGGAGTGCAGCGCGCTCCGCACCCTCCTCGACCGCGGCGGCGAGCTCACCGCGCTGAAGGACGCCTACGCGAGGCTGGAAGGCGCGGCCTTCCGCATCGCCGAGTCCATCTACGGCGAGCAAGCTCCTCCCGGGCCGGACGCCACCGTCGGCTGACGCGCCCCGAGGTGTATGCTTGGGGGATCGGCGTGTCTCTTTAGCTCGGAATCGCAAAGAATCGGAGCTAAAGGGACACCTTACCGCCACCGGGGACCCGACAATTGGAGCAATCGTTCGGTCGATATCGTCTTCTCGAACGCCTCGGCGAAGGCGGTATGGCCGAGGTGTTCAAGGCGAAGAGCTTCGGCGTCGAGGGCTTCGAGAAGGTCCTCGTCATCAAGCGCATCCTGCCGAAGCTCGCCGAGCACGCGAAGTTCGTCGACATGTTCGTCCACGAGGCGAAGCTCGCGGTGCGCCTCTCCCACGCGAACATCGTGCAGGTCTTTGACCTCGGCCGCGTGGATCACCCGACCGGCGAGGCCACCAGCTACTTCATCGCGATGGAGTACGTGCCGGGGCTCGACCTCGCCTCGGTGCTCGCGCGCTGCCGGAGACAGAAGCGCGAGGTGCCGCTCGGCATGGCGATCTTCGTCGCGGCCGAGGTCGCCAAGGCGCTCGATCACGCGCACCGGCGGCGAGACGAGCAGTCGAGGCCCCTCGGCATCGTGCACCGCGACATCTCGCCGCAGAACGTGCTCGTCTCGTGGGAGGGCGAGGTCAAGGTCACCGACTTCGGCATCGCGAAGGCCATCGACTCCATCGTGGACGAGTCGCGCGACGAAGAGATGGGCAGGGTGCGCGGCAAGCTCGCGTACATGAGCCCCGAGCAGAGCCGCGCCGAGCCCGTCGACGCGCGGAGCGACCTCTTCTCGCTCGGCACCGTCCTCTACGAGATGATCACGGGCCAGAACCCCTTCTCCGCGCCCACGTCGTTCGAGACGCTGCGGCGCGTGAAGGCCAGCGAATACCCGCCGATCGAGCTCTACCGGCCTGACGTGTCCAAGGCGGTCTCGGAGATCGTCCGCAAGATGCTCGCGCGCGATCCCAAGGACCGCTTCCCGGACGCGGGCAGGCTCCACGACGAGCTCCTCGGCTACTTCTACGCCGCGGGGGAGCGCTTCGGCGCCAACGATCTCGCCGACTTCATGAGCCCGTTCCACGACACGAGCGCCGCGCCCGAGGTCGGCGCCTCGGTGTTCGAGGACGAGCACATCGCCGCGAACGAGCGCACGCCTGTGGAGGTCCCGCGCGCGCACACCAGCGGATCACGCACGGGCGTGCCGACCCCCGCGCGCGGAGGCGAGGCCGTGCCGCCCGCGCGACCCACGGACCTCGGCCAGCGGCGCGAAGTGACGGCGCTCGTGCTGTATTTCGGCGCCGGCCGCGAGGGGCGCGAGGCTGTGGAGCGCGAGGGCGCCGCCGCGCTCATCGCGCGCGCGCGCGTGGTGCTCGCGCGCTACGGCGGCACCCTCCTCGAGACGGAGGGCGCTCAGATCACCGCGCTCTTCGGCCTCGCCGAGGCGGACGGCCGCGACACCGAGGCCGCCGTCCGCGCGGCGCTCGTGCTGCAGCGCGCTCGCGCCGGCGGCGTGGCCGTGTGCGCGGGCGTCCACGTCGCGCGCATCGTCGTCGACGCCATGGGCGAGCCGGTGAAGGACCAGCGCCTGACGTCCCTCGTCGCCGCGGCCCAGTCCCTCTCGCGCGCCGACGATCAGGCCGTGTGCGTCTCGCAGCTCGCCGCGCGCATCATCCGGAACGCCTTCACCACCGAAGATCTTCCGGTCTCCGGCCGCCCTGTCCCCGAAGGCGGCCGCGTCGTGTCGAGCGCGCGCCCCCGCTCGCAGATGTACGGCCGCTTCATCGGTCGCATCGAAGAGCTCCGCAGGCTCGGAGACATCCTCGCGGCGGCGACGCGCCGGCGCGCGCAGGTCGCCGTGGTGAACGGCGACAAGGGCATCGGCAAGACCCGCCTCGTCGCCGAGATGGAGCGGCGAATCCAGAAGGGCAACTACTCGATCGGCTTTTACACGGCCACGTGCCCGCGCAGCGGCGACACGCCGTGGAGCGGCCTCACGGCCATGCTCCAGGTCCTGTGCGGCATCCAGGACGGCGACGACGAGGCGAAGATCCGCGAGATCACGCCCCGCCTTCGCGCGCTCGGCCTGCAGGACGAGGAGCTCACCGCGGTGCTCCACCAGCTCGGCGCGATCACCACGGCCGAGCTGCCCGGCCTGCGCGGCGAGCGCGCGGCCCCGTCCATCACGACGACCTCGTCGCTGAGATCCGCGTTCGGCCGCATGGTCCACAGCCTCTGCGAGGACCGCCTCCACGTCTTCGCGTGGGACGACGCGCACACCATCGATCGCGCGACGCTCGACGCGGTCGCCGCCGCCGCGGGTCGCGCGCCGGGGCTCCGCGCGGTGTTCCTCTTCACGGTGCGCGACGCCTCCGACGACCCCTCGGAGGGGCCCGTCCTGAAGAAGTCAGCGCTGCTCGAGGCCTTCGCGGCGCACCCGCACACGCATGACATCGACATCGGCCAGCTCTCCGACGACGACGCCGCCAAGTTCGTCGCGAGCCGCGTCAACGCGAAGGTCGTCCCGCCCGAGCTGCTGAGCTTCTGCAAAGACCGCGCGGGAGGACACCCGCTGTTCCTCGAGGAGCTGCTCAAGGAGCTCACGGACTCCGGCGCTGTCAGCACCGTCTCCGGCGGCCTCCGGCTCCGCCTCGAGGGCGCGATGGCCGTGCCGCGCTCGCTCCGCGCGCTCATCACAGCGCGCGTCGCGCGCCTCCCGCCGGAGCTCCGCGCCGTCACGCAGGGCGCCGCGATCCTGGGCTCGCCCGCGTCGATCGAGGTGCTCGCCGCCCTCCTCGGGCAGAAGGTGGTGCAGGTCGATCGCGCCATCTCGCAGCTCACCGCCAAGGACCTGCTGCGCACCGTGGGGCCGGCGCAGGCGGACTTCGCGTCGCCGATGCACGGCGAGATCGTCCTCGACCTCTTGCCGCCCGAGGGCCGGCGCGAGCTGCACGCCGCGGCCGCGGCCGCGTACATGTCCGTCTTCGGCGAGGAGGGGGCCGAGCACGCGGAGCGCATCGCGACCCACCTCTACGAGGCCGGCGATCGCGATCGCGCGGCGACGTTCTTCGCGCGCGCGGGCCTCCACAAGCTCCGCCTGTCCCAGCTCGAGCCTGCCATCTTGCTGCTCTCGCGCGCGCTCGACCTCGCGGACCTGTCGCTCCGCGCCTCGGCCGAGCTCGTGAAGTGGCTCGGCGCGCTCGCCGGCGCGGTGTTCCACGTGCGACGCGCGCCGGAGGTCGAGCAGCTATCGGCGCGCGCCCTCGAGCGCATCGACGCCGCCGGCACGCTCGAGGAGCGCGTCGGCGCGCGGCTCGACATCGCCCGCGCGCTCGGCTCCGCGAACCTCTTCGACAGCTGCTACCGCCGCCTCGCGGAGGCCTTCGAGCTCTCCGAGGGCCACGGCGAGCAGCGCGACCTTCGCCGCAGCGCGCTGCTCATCGAGGCCGAGGCCGCCGTGCGCGGGGGCGACTTCACCCGCGTGGTGCAGGCCGCCGACAAGATCGAGGCGATGGGCCCCGTCAACGACGAGCGCGTGCTGAGCGTGATCGCGTACGCCTACGCCTCGATGTCGAACCTCCACGGCGCGCTCCGCGCGCTCGACCGGGCCGACGCGCTGAGCGATCCGAACGATCTAGCGGCCGCGTGCGCTCGCGCCAAGCAGCGCGCGTGGGTGCACCTCTACTGCCGCGACCTCAAGACCGGCATCGAGGCGAGCCTGCAGGCCGTGCAGGTCGCGCGCGCCGCGAACCTCCGCTACGACATCGCGGCGACGCTGCACAACCTCGGCGAGGCCGCGCGCCGCATGGGCGATCTGCCGCGCGCATACGCCGCGCTGACCGAGTCGCTCGAGGTCGCGCGCGGCGCGAGCAACGAGCGCCTCGTCCACCTGAACCGCCTGCACCTCGCGTTCCTCGACGGCATGAGCGGCGTGGCCGGCGCCGACGCGCTGCTGCGCGACCTTGTCCGCTACGCGAACTCGCACGGCTACTGGACGGACGCGATCGAGGGAAAGTACCTGCTCGGCATGCTGCTCAAGCACCGCGGCCAGCTCGACGAGGCGCGGCGCGAGCTGTCCGAGGTGCAGAGCATCGCCGCCGCGAAGGGCAACCCGCTCATCTTCGAGGACGCGCGCGAGGCCATCGCGGAGATCGATCAGGTCGACGCTACTTCACCCCGCTGAGCGTGACCGGCTCGGGCGCGCCCGTACCGCGGCTCGGGACGCGCAGCAGCCGGTGGTGGTTCGTGTCCGCGACGACGAGATCCGAGCCGACGACCGTCAAGCCGGCGGGCTCGCTCAGCACCTTGCCGTCGCGCCCGCCGACGAGCGATCGCGTCGCGCCCGTGGCCGGATCCACGCTCTTGATCTTGGAGTTATACGTGTCCGCCACGAAGAGCATGCCCGTGCCGAACGCGAGGCCGATCGGGTGCTGCAACCGCGCGGTGTCGCGAGGTCAGCACGTGGCAGCCTTTTCCTCGGAGCGCTGCACGAAGCTCCGCGACCATGGCCCCCGAGAGGAAGTTGTGCCGGGGACTGCCGCCGGCCATCGCGAACACTTCGCCCAGGTGATATTCGTGTCTGTCCCGCTGCTCCCGCTCCCACGCGAGGAAGTCGGCGGCGCTCATTTCCTGGATCGTGGCGGGCTCACTCATGGGGCGAGCATAGCGCGATCCGCGGCGGAGCCGATCCAATTTGTGGCCTGTGCTCTCGCTCGTGTAACCTCTCTCCATGGCCGCCCCCGATGATGAAGCTTCGGCGCGACAGAAGGCGTCCGGTCCGGAGGGCGTGCCGCCTTCGTCCATGCCGGCGAGCGCGATGTTTCAGACAGGCGGCCGCCGCGCACGTTGGTTCGTGGCCGCGGTCGTGATTGCAGCCGCCGCGGGCGTGGCGGGGCTCACGCTCTCCGCCGGTCCGAAGCCCGTGCCACCATTGCCCGATTACACTGTGTCGATCGCGGGGGAGCCGCCGCCCGTCGTGCGGGCCGCGACGCCGCCGACGTTCCGGCCGGGTGGGCGAATGACGATCACGGCAAAGCCCGCGGAGCCTCTGCGCGGAGGAGCAGAGTGGACAGCGGGGATCGGTTCTCTGGATCGCGCCGGCGGCCGGGTCCGGATGCTCGATGGGCTGGGGTTCATGGCGCGCGACGGGACGATCACGATCTCGGCGGCGACGGAGGATGTGTTCGAGGGGCTGCCGCCCGGCGCACATACGCTGTTTGTTCGCGTTGAGCGGCCAGGGCGGCTCGCCTATGAGCCGGCCGGCAGCGTGGAGGTGCGTGAGGTGCTGTCGTGGGAGGGGTTGCCAGCCCGATCGCAATGAAGAGGCCTGTGCTGTGGCTGGCGCTGCTCGGCGGGTGCTCGCAGGCGCCGGGCACGCCGCACGCCGGCACGCAGCCGAGCACGACTTTCCAGCACAGTGGGATCCGAAGCTTGGAATTCACGTGACTTGAAGTCGCGGC
>JADMIO011638399.1_pt1 | contig 18493 bp, 17 predicted proteins | sample 8958161 | NCBI WGS metagenome assembly JADMIO01 (sample SAMN16585339, study PRJNA669376) | soil metagenome | isolation source: Crop rotation soil | place: USA: Cullars Rotation, Alabama | collected 2011 | reverse complement strand
GGGGAGGGTAGCCGCCGGCGTCCGGTGGAGGCGGCGGATAGCCCGGGGGCGGCCCGAAGCCGGGCGGCGGCCCTGGGGGCGGGCCGAAGCCGCCATCGGGCGGCCCGTAGGCGGGCGGGGGCGGCGGTCCGAAGCCGCCGGGGGGACCGAAGCCGGGCGGCGGCCCCGGGGGCGGCCCGAAGCCGCCTTGATCGGGCGGCCCATAGGCGGGCGGCGGCGGCCCGTAGTTCGGCGGCGGCCCGAAGCCGCCTTGATCGGGCGGCCCGTAGTTCGGTGGCGGCCCGAAGCCGGGCGGCGGCCCTGGAGGCGGAGGCGGCGCCCCATAGCCGGGCGGCCCCGGCGGTGGCCCGAAGCCGGGCGGCGGCCCGAAGCCGGGCGGTGGAGGCGGCGGGGCCCCGAAGCCCGGAGGACCCGGCGGCCCGAGGGGCGAAGCGCAGACGGGGCAAAACTTATCGGCGGGGGTCGCGGGCGCGCCGCAACGCGGACAGATCATGTTGACCCTTCTCTCGATGATCCGACGGGATAGCGACGCCCTTGCGCGTCGCGCGGGGCAGCATACCGGGACTGCGCACGCATGTGCAGGGGGTGTTCGCTCCCCTCCCGCTTAGCACGCCCGCCGAGGCGCCGGTCCCCCCGCCTCTCCGTGTACGTGATCGTGCGCCCGCCCGTGCACGATCACGAGCACGTACGGCTCCTCGTTGCGCCTGATCGGGCGCGCGCGCGGGCACGTGCGCGTCGCCGCGCTCGACAGTGGTCGTTTGCTTCTGACGATCCCCCCAGGATCCCCGAGGCGCCTCGTCATCCAGAGCCCCCTCGGGCTCTGCTCCTCGGAGCGATCAGTCCTTCGCGTCCCGAACGCGAGCCGCCTTGCCCGCGAGCCCGCGCAGGTAGAACAACCGCCCGCGCCGAACCACGCCGCGCGACACGATCTCCACCTTGTCGATACGCGGGCTGTGCAGCAGAAACACGCGCTCCACCCCGACGTTGAAGCTCACCTTGCGCACGGTGAAGCTGCTCCGCACGCCGGCCCGGTGCCGCTTCAGGACGACGCCCTGGAACACCTGGATGCGCTCCTTCTCGCCCTCGACGATCTTGTAGTGGACGCGCACCGTGTCGCCGACGCGGAACTCGGGCAGCCCTTCACGGACCTGGGTGGCTTCGATCTTCGCAAGAATGGGGGAGGTGAGCATGGCTGAGTCCTTCTCGGATCGGGTCGCCGCCCGGAGGGGAGCGGCATTATGCATAGGGGCTGCCCCCTGTCAACGCGCGTTCGCTTGGGAAAGGAGGGGAGGGGCCCCGCGTGCGGGGAGGGGGCGAAGCCCCCGTTGGGGGTATGGGGGCCGCTTGCGGCCCCCATCGGCGCCGCGTCAGCGGCGCACAGGGATAATCTGGACGCGGCGCGCCTCGCCCTCGCCGTCGCTCTTCGTCACGACGCCGGGGAACTTCGCGAGCGCGAGGTGCACCACGCGGCGATCCTGCGGGTTCATCGGCTCGAACGTGATGATCTTGCCCTCCTCGACGGCCTGCTTGCCGAGGCGGCGGGCCATCGTCGAGAGCGTGTCCTCGCGGCGGGCGCGGTAGCCCTCCGCGTCGATGATCACGTGCCGGCGCGTGCGGCCCGGGCGGTTCACCACCCGGTTCGCGAGGAACTGCAGCGCCGTCAGCGTCTGGCCCTTCTTGCCGATGATGCGCCCGGCGTCCTTGCCCTCGATCTCGAGGCGGATGTCCTCGGGCGGATCCTCCTCCTCGTTCTCGAGGAGATCGACCGTGCAGTCCATCCCCATGCCGGCGAGCACGTCGATCACGAAGTCGAGCGCGACGTCGGCGCGGCCGTCCTCCTCGAAGGGCTCCTCGGGAGCCCGGGCCTTCGGGCCGCCTGCGGCCCCGTCGTGAACGAGCTCGACGGGGCCGCCGCTCCGCTCCATCGGCGAGAGCGCGGCGCCGCCCTCCTTCGCGTCGTCGCTCCCCACTGCGGGGGATCCATTATCCACGGGCACGTGCTTTTCCCTTTCCAAGAGCGGGTATCGGCTTGTCGCCGCCGCCGTTCGTCTTCTCCCTCACCTCGATCGAGCCCGGCGGGCCGCCCGCCCTGGCCTTCAGGTAGCGCTCCACGAGGAGCTGCTGACCGATGCCGAGCCACGTGTTCGTGAGCATGTAGACGCCGAGGCCGGAGGGGAGGAACAGCATCATGAACGTGAACACGGCCGGCATCATGTACATCATCATCTTCTGCTGCTGCGGGTCGCCCTGGGGGGGCATGAGCTTCTGCTGGATGAAGCTCGACGCGCCGAGCACGACGGGGACGATGTAGAACCTGTCGGGGGCGGAGAGGTCCGCGAACCACAAGAACGGCGTGTGATAGAGCTCCACCGCCGTCTGCAGCGCGCTGTAGAGCGCCCACCACACGGGGAGCTGCAGGAGCATCGGCAGGCAGCCGAGCACCGGGTTCGTCACCTTGTTCTTGCGCCAGAGCTCCTGGATCGCGAGGCCGCGCTGGGTGGCGTCGTCCTTGTACTTCTCGTTGATCGCGTCCATCTCCGGCTTGAGCTTGCGCATCGCGATGCTGCTCTTGATCTGCGTCAAGCTCAGCGGGAAGAGCAGCGTGCGCACGGTCATCGTCATCAGGATGATCGCGATGCCCCACGATCCGACGAGGTCGTGGAGCTTGTAGAGGTACTGGATGAGCGCGCGGGCGATGGGCGCGAAGGTGCCGAGGTTCAGGACGTCCGTCGTCCCGTGGCCGACCTTCGCGAGGACGTTGCGATCCTTCGGGCCGTTGAAGGTGAGGACCTCGTACTTCGCGGACTCCTGCGGCTTGAGCTCGACGTCGGGGTAGAGCAAGCGCGCGCGGTAGTAGTGCGCGAAGTTGGGATCCTTGTCCTTGGCGGGGAACTGCTTCGGGCTCCAGAGATCCTCGATCACGGTCTCGGCGCTCGGCTTGATGGCGCCCTGCGGGCTCTGGGCCTCGAGCGGGATCGCGATCTTCGAGAAATAGCTCGTGTTGACGGCGACGAAGCGCGCCTCGCCGGGCGAGCGGCGCCAGTGCTCGGCGGTGAACTCCTTCTTCTTGAACGCGTCGGCGTCGAAGTCGCTCGGCATCTGCCGATCGGTCTTCTCGCCGCCCGCCATCGTCTCCGTGAGCAGCTCCGACTGGCGGCCGAGGTGCCCCTCGGTCTCGGACTTCTTCTGCCAGGCGCCCTGCTCGAACGAGAGGCGGTGCTTGCGCGGCTCGGACGCGAGGTTCTTCACCTCGAGCGTGACGGCGAGCTGGTAGGGCTCGCCCGTGGCGCGGATCGTCTTCGTGAGCGAGGTCGCGTCGTCGGTGTACGCGAACGTGCAGCTCTTGCCGTCCTGCGCGGTGAGCTTCCAGTCGAGATCGTCGAAGGGGACCTGCTGGGCCGCGCCGCCCGGGATGCGGAGATCGGTCCGGAGCGGCATGCGCGGCTCGTAGGCGAGCGGCGCGACCAGCTCCATCGGCTTACCGTCCTTGACGAAGCGCGCGTCCTTGAGCGTGAGGCCCTGGAGCGTCGCGCTGCGGCTGGAGAGGCGGGCGTCGAACTGGGCGCCGTCGATCGTGCACACCTGCTCGGGCGCCCGCTCGGAGGCGGCGGTGTCGTCGACCGTGTACGGCTGCATCTCCGCCGGCTTCGAGCCGAACAGGAGGGGCTTGCCGAACTGCCAGAACAGGAAGATCGCCGCTGCGATCAACAGCCATCTCGTGGTGCTACTGCGTTCCATGAATCCTTTCAGGGGCCGCGCCCGCGCGAGCGCGCGGAGGGAGCAATCATCGGGTTTTTCCCTGGTGGCCGAGACCTGTTCAGCGTGGGTCGGGGACGGACGCCCCGTTCATGTCTCGGAGCCGGCGCGGAGGGGGCGGCGGATCGAAGCCGCCCGGATGAAACGGGTGGCACTTACACAGGCGGAAGAGCGAAAGCAAGCTCCCGCGCAGGGCGCCGTGGCCCGCGATGCACGCGGCCGCGTACCGCGAGCACGACGGCTCGAAGCGGCACACGGGCCCGAAGGCGCCGACGAGCAGCCGAGACAGCGTGAGCTGGTAGACGCGGATCAGCGCAATCAAAAACTTCGCGAGCATGCCGTACCAGCCCGGCGCAAGCTTGCGTCGTGCCCCTGTCCGGCGCAACCCCGGGGTTCGTTTCAGGCTCCCTCGGGCGCCGCGCGGACGATCTCCGCGGCCCGCCGGAGGATCTGCCCCTTCGCCTGCCGCACCTCCGCGAGCAGATCGCCCGCGGCGAGCTGGTGCGTGCCGGGGCGGACCACGATCACCACGTCGAGGCGCGGGGGGAAGGCGCCGGGGCTCTGGCGGAACGCCTCGCGCACGAGGCGCTTCGCCCGGTTGCGCGCCACGGCGGGGCCGACCTTCCGGGAGGCCACGACGCCGAGCCGCGACGGGCCCTCGGCCTCGCGCGGGCAAAGGAGCAAGAGCAGGTGCCGCGTGGAGACCCGCGCGGCCGGCGCCTGCTGGATGCGCACGAAGTCTGCGCGCTTGCGGATGCGCCGGGCGCGGGGGAACCCCAGGGCGCGCCGGTGAGCTGGCTCGACGGCCCGCTCTTCCGCCGTCACTTCGGGCTACTTCTCGTAGATCGTCGTGGCGAGGCGGGCGCGGCCCTTGCGGCGGCGGTTGTTGATGACCTTGCGCCCACCGGCGGAGGCCATCCGGGCGCGAAAGCCGTGCGTGCGGGCGCGGCGCGTGTTGTGCGGCTGGTAGGTGCGCTTCATGGTCGTTCCTCGGAGGGCGCGCAAGAAAGCACGGCGCGCCCGTTCCGTCAACCACGTCCGTTTGCTCGCGACGTTCTCTCGCACCCGGTCGGGCTCCTCGTGTAGCCTTCCTGCAACGGACGGGGCCGCTCGTGCATCGAGCCGGGATGCCGGCCGGGCGGCGGACGCGAGAGGTGACGATGACGCGGAAGGTCACAGGGACGATCGGGCGGCGGGCGCGGCGGTGGTCCCTCGGGGCGGCGGCGGCCGCGGGGCTCGCCTCGGCGCTCGTGGCCTCGCCCGCGAAGGCTCAAACCAAGACGTTCTACCTCGACCGGCTCTTCGTCGCCGGCGCCCCGGACGACGGGATCGGCATGTGGCGCCCGCAGATGGGCGAAAAGACACGCATCTTCGGGCAGTTCGGCCTCGGCTTCACGTACGACGCGTTCCGCGTGTCGAACCACATCGAGGATCCGACGCTCCGCTACAAGTTCGCCTCGCCGGTCAAGCCGCAGCTCCTCACGTACCTCGACACGGGCGTCGAGATCTTCGACCGCTTCGCCTTCCAGGCCGAGCTTCCGATCATCCTCTACCAGAGCGGCGGCGTGACGAGCTCGCCCGGCACCGACACGAAGCCGGTGGATCTCAAGCCGGCCGCGCCGATGGACATGCGGCTCGATCTGCGGGCCATCCTGTTCCGCAACGACAACCGCTCGTTCAAGCTCGGCGCCGAGGGCGGCGTGTGGATCCCGACGGGCAACTCGGCCTCGTTCGCGGGCGACGGCGGGGCGAGCTTCCACCTCGGGCTCTCGGGCGAGATCGACATCAAGAAGGCGTTCTTCGTGATGAACGCGGGCGTCCACTTCCGGCCGAACGGCGCCGTGAACGACTTCCACGTCGCCAACGAGGTGCGCTACGCGGTGGGCGCGTTCCTGCCGCTCCGCGACGGCTCGTTCCGCCTGGGGGCGCAGATCTTCGGGTCGGCCGGGTTCGGCCAGGCGGGGTCGTACAGCGCGCCGAACTTCCCCGTCGAGTGGCTCGCGGAGGGGCGCTTCACGCTGGGCGAGAAGAAGCGCGGCTGGTTCAGCTTCGGCGGCGGCTCGCGCCTCGACAACGGCTACGCGCCCGACGTGCGCGTCGCGGCGTTCGTGGGCTACGCGTTCGGCATCGCCGACACCGAGCCGCCCTCGCCGGGCAAGCGCTTCAAGGCCGAGCGCTTCGCGGAGCACGGGGCCGACACGGATCACGACGGGATCCCGGACGACGTGGATCTCTGCCCGACGGATCCCGAGGATCACAAGCCGCCGAACACCGACGACGGCTGCCCGGCGCTGCCCGATCGCGACGGCGACGGCATCCCCGACGTGGACGACAAGTGCCCGGACAACCCCGAGGATTTCGACGGGATCGACGATCTCGACGGCTGCCCCGAGGACGACGCCGACAAGGACGGCATCCTCGACGCGCAGGACGCCTGCCCGAAGGAGCCCGGCGAGGCGGATCCGGATCCGAAGAAGAACGGCTGCCCGAAGTTCATCCGGCGCATCACGGGGTCGAGCGAGATCCAGATCCTGAAGGTGATCGAGTTCGCGACGGCGAAGTCGACCATCCTCTCGAAGAGCTTCCCGATCCTGGACGAGGTGGTGCGCCTCTTGAAGGTGAACCCGGAGATCACGCACCTCGGGATCGAGGGGCACACGGACAACCGCGGCTCGGACGATCTGAACGAGAAGCTCTCGAACGACCGCGCGCACTCGGTGATGCGCTACCTCGTGGAGCACGGCATCGTCGAGAGCCGCCTGTCGGCGCAGGGCTTCGGCCCGAAGCGACCGATCGCGGACAACAACACGGTCGACGGCCGGCAGCGCAACCGCCGCGTGGAGTTCCACATCGTGAACCAGGCGGCCCCGGTGGCCCCGTCGGGCGCCGCGCCCGGCACGGGCGACGGCGGGAAGGATCCGCGCCCGGCGCCCCCGACCGATGCGCCTCCTCCCGCGTCGGAGTGAGCTCCTCGCGCTCCTCGTCGCGGCGGCCGCGGGCTGCCGCGAGGAGGGCGCGCCCTACGACTGCACCTGCACCTACCTGACCGACTTCGACGACGCGGCGAAGCAGGAGACGCGCGTGTGCGCGGCCTCGCCCGAGCGCGCCCCTGGGGTCGCTCGCGGCTGCGCGCAAGCGGGGGCTCCGGCGCCAATCCAGGAGTGCTCGTGCCGGCCCTCGGTGGGTACGTGCGTCGACGGTTGTATCGAGCGTTGAAAAATCGAGCGCGATTTTCGGACGACCGCAAGGGCGCAGGGGACGCAAGGGCGAGAGAAGAAAATCTCTGGTCCCTTGCGACCCTCGCGCCCTTGCGGTCTCTCTGAAAGCGTCTCGAGCACGCACGGGAGTGGTCGAGGATCGCGCTCCCTGATCCTTAGCTCCGGCCTTGCGAGAGCAGCGCTTCCAGCTCGTCAACCGTGGTCACAGGGGCTGAACAGGTGCGGCCCCGGCACACGTAGGCGACGGTCGCGCCCGGCTGGCCGGTCTTCCCCTCCGCGAGGATCGGCACCGCCGCGACCGACTCGGGGCGCGCCGGATCGACCACGACGACGCTGCGGTTCGGGATGTACTTATGGAAGACCGCGTCCGCGAGCGCGCGCGTTTCGGGCGCGTCCGCGGGGCCGACCAGCACCACGTCGGTGCTCCCATGCACCAGCCGATCGAGGCCGAGCACCGCCTGGCCCATGCCCATCGGGTTCTCGAGCGCGGCGGGCGCGATGAGCAGGAGCTGCCGCTCGCCGGGGGCGAAGAGGGTCTCGTCGATCATGGATCCGACGCGCGCGCACAGGAGGCCCGCCATCGCCGCGCCCGAGGGGATGGCCTGGTCGTACGCGTCCTTGGTGCGCGCGATCAGCGGATCGGCGTCGTCGGCGGTGAACCAGAAGCCGCCCTCGCCCCTGTCCCAGTGGTGCTCGACCATCGCCGCGCAGATGGCCTTCGCCGTGGCCGCGTAGCGCGGATCCCCGGTCGCCTCGAAGAGATCCAGCGCGGCGTTGCCGAGGTAGGCCTGATCGTCGAGGAACCCCGGTCGATCCGAGGGCGCCGCGCCGTCCTTGAGGTAGCGGCCCACGCGCCCAGCGCGCACGAGGCCCGCCTCGAGCGCGCCGAACGCCTTCGCGGCGGCCTCGACCCACGACGGCTCGCCGAGCGCGCGCCCCGCGTCCGCGAGCGCGCCGAGCAGGAGGCCGTTCCAGCTCGCGAGCACCTTGTCGTCGCGCAGCGGGCGCGGCCGCTTCTCGCGGTACGCCAGCATCGCCTGCTTCGCGCCCGTGAGCGCCGCCTCCGCCTCCGCGCGCGGGATCTCCAGCACCGCGGCCACGCGCTCGATCGAGCGCGCCTCGGAGAGCACCGTCCGGCCGCTGTCCTCGAAGTTCCCCTCCTCGGTGATCCCGAAGTAGCTCCGGGCAACGTCGTACGCCTTCTGATCATCGCCCACGGCGGCCTTCAGATCGGCGAGCGTCCACACGAAGAACGTCCCCTCGTGGCCCTCCGAGTCCGCGTCCTGCGAGGCGTAGAAGGCGCCGTCCGGGGCGCGCATCTCGGCGAAGAGGTAGGCGACGATCGCGCGCGCGGTCTCGGCGTAGCGCGGCGCCCCGAAGGCGCGGAAGCCGTCGGTGTAGAGGCGCAGGAGCAGCGCGTTGTCGTAGAGCATCTTCTCGAAGTGGGGCACGAGCCAGCGCTCGTCGGTCGAGTAGCGGTGGAAGCCGCCGCGCAGGTGATCCCAGATCCCGCCGGCGCGCATGCGATCGAGCGCGAGCTTGATGCTCTCCGCGGCGATGGAGTCGCCCTCGAGCGCGCCGCGGCGGAGCAGGATCTCGAGGTCCATCGTGTTGGGGAACTTGGGGCGCGTGCCGAAGCCACCGTTCTTCTCGTCGAAGCGCGCGAGGAGCTTGCGCGAGGCGCGGCGGAGCACGTCCTGCCCCGGATCCTCGCCGGAGGCGGGGAGCCGCTGCACGCGGCCGATGGCCTGCGTGATCTCCTGCGCCTGCGACTCGACCTCGCCCCGCTGCGTCCGGTACGCGTCGGCGAGCGCGTCGAGCACCTTCGGGAACCCGGGCATCCCGTGCCGATCGCGCGGGGGGAAGTACGTGCCGGCGAAGAAGGGGCGCTGATCGGGCGTCAGGAACACGGTGAGCGGCCAGCCGCCCGTGCGGCCCATGAGCTGGACGACGAGCTGGTAGATCTGGTCGAGATCCGGGCGCTCCTCGCGGTCGACCTTGATGCTCACGAAGTGGTCGTTCATCTGCTTCGCGATCGCCGCGTCCTCGAACGACTCGTGCTCCATGACGTGGCACCAATGGCAGGCCGCGTAGCCGATGGAGAGCAGGATCGGCTTGTCCTCGCGCTTCGCCCGCTCGAGCGCCTCGGGGCCCCAGGGGTACCAGTCGACGGGGTTTTTGGCGTGCTGGAGGAGGTACGGCGAGGACTCGCGGGCGAGGCGGTTCGAGGTGGCCATGACCGAGGTGACGTAACGTCCTCCTCGGGCGAGCGGAAGGGGGAAACGCTCAGGCGAGGACGGCGGCCATGGCGGCGCGCTCGGAGACGATGGCGTGGCGCGCCCACCAGAACGAGAGGGGCACGACGGCGAGGCCCGTGAAGGCGACCACGAGCGGCGGGATGAGGATCAGGAGCGCGCCGGGGAACAGGCTCGCGAGCACCGTCCAGCCGAGCGCCTTCCAGCCCTCCCTGTCGGACGCGCTGAGGAGGAAGATCTGATCCGGTGCCCCGGCGAGCAGGCGGCCGTACTGCGCGCCGAGCACCGCCAGCACGACGTGCGCGATTCCCACCGCCGCTATGCTGATGCTGATCCAGCCGTCGAAGGCCTCCACGCGGCGGATCGCGTCACCGGCCGTGCACAGCGTCCACAGCGCGAAGTGGAGGCCGAGCGGCCCGATCAGCGCGAGCCCGGCGAGCGGCAGCGACGCGCTCGGCGCCTCCAGGCCCTGGAGCAGGTCGCCGGCGATCCGGCGCGGGCGCGCGCGCTCGAGCCGCACGAGATCGATGCGGGCGCTCTCCGCGCGCCGCGGGGCCTTCGCGAGGGCGCGATCGAAGAAGAGCCCCGCGCCGATCCGCACGACGGGGTACGCGATCGCCGCCGCGAGCCAGCTCTTGCCGAGGAGGCCGGCGAGGAGCCCGTCGCCCGGATTGCTGAAGCCCCAGCTGAACCCGCCGCCCTGGGCCATCCGGCCGAGCGCGGCGACGAACATCGCGCCCCCGCCGAGCACCGCGATCGCGCCCGACGCGGCGCGGGCCGCCCGGCGCGCGAACACGGCGCGGAGGCGCGCGCTCACGAAGGCGCGCTCGCCCTCGCGCTCCTCGAGGGCCGCGTCGAGCCGCGCGCGGAGGACGTCTTCATCGTTGCGGTAGGCAAGGCCGATCATCTTCGTCACCTCGTGCCCTTCCCCTGAGCAAGGCCGGGGCCAGGCCTGTTTCCCCGAGGATCTCGCCTCCCGTGTCCAGCGCGTGGACACCCCGGCGTCCACGGCGCGCGCGGGGCGATCGCGATCGCGCCAGGCGGCGGAAGGAGCGATCGCGATCGCTCGATTGGCGTGTAACTAATTGAATTTGCGGAGGTTCATGGAGGCACGCGGGCTGCACTAGGGCTCTCCGAGAGAGGAGCCGCCCATGTCGACGATGACCCCGAACACCTCCGAGACCTCCGTCACGTTTTCCCTCGCGGAGCTCGCCAAGCTGGAAGAGGCGCGCGTGCGCGAGGAGGACGTCCGGCGCGCCCGCGTGCGCGACGCGGAGGCGCGCGAGCAGCGCGAGGCGGCGGCGCGCCGGCGCGGCGAGGAGGAGGCGCAGATCGCCGCCGAGGCCGCGGCGCGCACGCGGCGGCTGCGCGAGGAGGCCGAGGAGAAGGCGCGCGCCGAGGCGCGGGCGCGGGCCGCGCTCGACGTGGCGCGCATCGAGGCCGAGGGCAAGGCGCGCCTCGAGGCGGACAACGCGGCGCGCGCGCACGAGCTCTCCCTCGTCCGCGCGCGCACCGAGGGCGGGGCGCGCCGCACGGTGGTAGCGCTCGCCGCGGCGCTCGGGCTCGCGCTGTGCGGTGGCGGCGTGGCCACGTACCAGGCGTCGCAGCGCGTGGCGGGCCTCGAGCAGGACGCGGAGCGGCTCCGCGACGCGCAGGCCGCGCTCGGCAAGGAGCGCGAGCACGCGAAGACGACCGAGCTCGCGGCGCTCGATCGGCGCCACGCGGCGCTCCGGGCGCGGCCTCTGGCCCGCGAGGCGGAGGAGGCTGGCAAGACGGCGGACGCCGCGCGGAGCGCCATCGACACGAGCGCGCTCGATCACGATCGGCTGCGCGCGTTCGGCGACGCGCTCGACGCGCTGGAGGCGCGGATGGACACGCTCGAGAGGCTCGCGGCGCTCGATCGGCGCCGCGCGGATCTCACGGCGTGGGCGGCGGATCGGAAGAAGGGCGAGCTCGCGGACGAGGCCCAGCGCGCCGCGGCGCTCGCGAAGGCGACCGCGGGCGACGAGCGCTCGCTCCGCGCCTACGAGGCGGCGCTCGACAAGCTCCGGGGCGCGATCGCGCGGCCCGCGGCGGGGGGCCGGGTGTCGGCGCCGTGGCAGGCTGCGCCGGGAGGCGTGTGTCTCGCGGGCGATCCGAGCTGCGATCTCAACGGGCACCCGCTCTTCTGATGGATCGCGGCCCGCGGTGGCCCTTCCGTGATCCGGACGCGCGTGGCACCCTGCGCGGGATCATGGACGCGCCGAGCACGAGCGAGCACCGGGGCCCGGTCCAGCCGGAGGGCGGGCGGCGGCGGCCGGCCCTGGTGTGCGCGTTCCCGCGGCCCGTCGCGCTCGCGCTGCCCGACTCGGGGACCGTCGTCGGCCGCGCGTGGCTCGCGGAGCGCGGGCTCGCCGATACGGAGGTCTCGAGCGGTCACCTGCGGATCGATCGCGCCGGCGGCGCGCTGCGCGTCGCGGACGCGGGCTCGCGCAACGGGACGTGGGTGAACGGATCGCGGCTCGCGCCGCGGGATCTGACGCCGCTGGAGGACGGCGCGGTGCTGCGGCTCGGGCGCACGCTCTTCGTGTTCCGCGAGGAGCTGCAGGGCTCGTTCGAGCCGGCGCCGCCGGTGGGCGGGCTCGTGGGCCCGTTCGGGCTGCGCGCGGTCGCGGAGATGCTCGCGGGCCTGCCGCGGAGCCGCCCGGGCAACGTGCTCATCGAGGGCGAGACGGGCGTGGGCAAGGAGCTCGTCGCGCGCGCCGCGGCGGCCTCGCTCGGGCGCGAGACACCGTTCGCGGCCGTGAACGTGGCGGGCGTCGCGCGCGGGGTGTTCGAGTCGCAGATGTTCGGCCACGTGGCGGGCGCGTTCTCGGACGCGCGCGTCGCGTCGCCGGGGATCGTCGTCGCGCACGAGGGTGGGACGCTGTTCCTCGACGAGATCGGGGAGCTGGATCTGGATCTGCAAGTGAAGCTCTTGCGCTTGCTGGAGAACCGCGAGGTGCTGCCGGTGGGCGCGCAGCGGGCTGTTCGCGTGGACGTGCTGGTCGTGGCCGCGACCAACCGGCGCCTCGAGGAGATGGTGGATCGCGGGGCGTTCCGGCGCGATCTGTTCGCGCGCCTCGCGATGGCGCGCGTCCACGTGCCGCCGCTGCGCGATCGGTGCGAGGACGTGTTCGCGGTGGCGCGCGAGCTCGCGCGCCGCGCGGGCTCGGCGCTCGGGGAGGAGGAGGTGGAGGTCGAGGTGATGGAGCGCCTGCTGCTCGCGCCGTGGCCCGGCAACGTGCGCGAGCTCGACGCGGCGCTCGCGGCCGTGCGCCGCCTGGATCCGGATCCCGGGCTGCGCCTGTGGGCGCTGGAGGAGGTGCTGGGCGAGGCGCGCGGGCAGAGGTCCGCGCTCACGCAGGAGATGGTCGACGCCGCGGTGGAGGCGGCGGGCGGCAACGTGACGGCGGCCGCGGAGAAGCTCGGCGTGTCGCGGGGGAAGCTCCTGCGGCACCAGAAGCGCGTGAAGAAGGGTTGAAGCCGAGCGCTCTCTCTTTGCCGTCCTTGGCTACGGGGTCTTTGCGCAGCGGAAGCCGATGCTCCGCCCCCGCGCGCCCGGGGCGCTCGGATACCGGCGGGACGCGCGCACGTCCTGGCTCTCGGTCGTGTCCCACCCTCCGCCGCGGAGCACCCGGCGGGAGTCGCCGCACTCCTCCTTGCCATACCGGCAATAAGGGCTCTCGGTCCACTCCCACACGTTGCCTGCGAGATCGAAGACCCCCGCGGGCGTCGCCCCGGCTCGATAGTGCCCGACGGGCGCCGTGGAAGGGGCCGAGTCGTCCTCTCCATACATCGCGGGCCAGGGGCCTTTACCCACCGCCTCGCGTCGCTCCGTCAGCATCCGGCTGCACTCCGCGCCGCACGCGTTCAGGCGCTCGCCGGACGGCGGCTGGTAGCCCCACGGGTACGTTCGCGCCTCCTTGCCGCGCGCGGCGAGCTCCCACTCCGCCTCGGTCGGTAATCGCTTCCCCTCCGCTGCGCAATAGGACTTGGCCTGGCTCCAGTCGACGCAGTTGATCGGGTAATCCCGCGCCTCCGCGCGGTTGCAGAACTGGTTCTCGAACGCGCTGCCCTTCGGCGTGAGGCCCTCGAACTCCACCGTGAAGAGGGGCCTCTCGCACGACTCGCACCGCAAATAGGCCTCGACCGTCACCTCCGTCGCGTCGAGGCAGAACGCGCCGACGGTCACGCCGTGCCGCGGCGTCTCGTCGCTGGGCGTCTCCGCGTCGTCGGCGGATCCCATCTGGAACGTCGCGCCGTCGATGAACGCCATCCCCGCCGGGCAGCCCGCCGGTGCGGCGGTGCGCGCGCGTCCGAGAAATCCCGCGCCGCCGGCGATCACCGCGCACGCCGCCGCCGCGAGCAGCGCGACGCGGCGCCCCCGCGAGGCGCGCGCGGGAGGCGCCTCGGGCTTCGCGAGCGGCGCGTCGGGCCGCGCGGCGACGGGCGCGTGGCTCGCCGTGCCGCCCACCTCGGCGAGGACGTTCACCGTCGTCGCGAACGCGGAGGGGCGCGCGTCGCCGATGGGCGCGGAAGCCTCGGCCACGAGAGGCGCGTCCTCGGCGACGAACGCCTCCACCATCTCGCGCGCCGACTGGAAGCGGCCCGCGGGATCGACGCAGAGCGCCTTGGCGAACCAGTCGTCGATCGACGCGGGCAGGTTCGCGCGCAGCTCCGACGCGGGGCGGTACTTCCCCTTCAGGACGGCCGCGCCCACGGTCACGAACGAGCTGCCGCCGAAGGGCTGCGCGCCCGTCAGCGCCTCGTAGGCGATGACGCCGAGCGACCACAGATCCGAGCGGAGATCGACGTCCTTGCTCCCCTCGAGCTGCTCCGGGCTCATGTAGGGCGGCGAGCCGATCACCATCCCCGTCTCCGTGAGCGCCGCGCTCGCCCCCGGCACCTGGCGATCGCCCAGCACCTTCGCGACGCCGAAGTCGAGCACCTTGACGAAGAGCGGCGAGCCCCGGCGCTCCTCCAGGATGAACACGTTGTGGGGCTTGACGTCGCGGTGCACGATGCCCAGCGCGTGCGCGCTCTCGAGGGCGCTGCCCACCTGCTGCATCAGCGATCGGGCCGTGGCGAAGCTGAGGCGGCCGCCGCGCTCGATGAGGTCCGCGAGCGAGAAGCCGTGGAGCAGCTCCATCACGAGGTAGGGCACCGCGCCGTCGACGGTGCCGTAGTCCATGACCTGCACGACGTGCGGGTGCGCGATCCGCGCCGTCGCGCGCGCCTCGCGCTCGAAGCGGGCGGCGAGCGCGGGATCGGCCGCCACGCGCTCGGGGCGGATGAGCTTCACCGCGACGTCGGTCTCGAGCGTGAGGTGCCGCGCCGCCCAGACGACGCCCATCCCGCCCTGCCCGAGAGGTCTCAGCAGGCGCAGCTTGTTCGCGAGGACGGCATCGGGGCGGAGCTCCACGAGGACCGGACGAGTGTACCACCGGCCTCGCTGCGCCCGCGTCGGTTGCGCCGTGCTAGCCTTGCGTGGATGGGCCACCCCGCCGAGAAGCCCCACCGCGCCACGTACGCCGACCTCGAGGCCGTCCCGGCTCACCAGGTCGCCGAGCTCGTCGGCGGCACGCTGCACGTCTTCCCGCGGCCGGCTCCGAAGCACGCGCGCACGTCCTCCCGGCTCGGCATCGAGATCGGCGGCCCGTTCGATCTCGGCAAGGGCGGCGGCCCCGGCGGCTGGCACATCCTGGACGAGCCGGAGCTGCACTTCCCCGATCCGGCGGCGCCCGGCGAGATCGAGGTCGTCGTGCCGGACATCGCAGGCTGGCGTCTCGAGCGGATGCCCGAGCTGCCGGACACGGCCTACTTCACCCTCGCCCCCGACTGGGCCTGCGAGGTCCTCAGCAAGTCCACCGAGGCGTACGACCGCGAGACGAAGATGCCGGTTTACGCGCGCGAAGGCGTCTCGCACGCGTGGCTGATCGATCCGATCAAGTGCGTCCTCGAGGCGTACACCCTCGGCCGCGGCGGGCGGTGGCGAGCGCCCTCCGTGCACCGCGGCGACGAGCGCGTGCGCCTCGCGCCGTTCGACGCGATCGAGCTCGATCTCGCGGTCCTCTGGTCGCGGTAGGAGCGCGTCAGTCGCTCTTCACGTCCTCGAGCCGGTCGACCCGCCGCACCTCGGGGAAGAGCCAGCTCCAGAGCAGCACGACGACGATCGTCCCCACGCCGCCCAGCACCACCGAGGGGACCGTGCCGAGCAGGGCGGCGGCCGTGCCGGACTCGAACTCGCCGAGCTCGTTCGAGGCGCCGACGAAGACCATGTTCACGGCGCTCACCCGGCCGCGCATCTCGTGCGGCGTCGCCGCCTGCTCCAGCGTCATGCGCACGACGACGCTCACCATGTCGGAGGCGCCCATCACCGCGAGCGCGGCGAGCGAGAGGCCGAAGCTCCGCGAGAGGCCGAAGACCACCGTCGCGGCGCCGAAGAGGCCGACGCACACGAGCATCTTCGCGCCCGCGCGCCGCCCGAGCGGGCGGAACGCGAGCCATACGGCCGTGAGCCCCGCGCCCACCGCGGGCGCGCTGCGCAGCACGCCGAGCCCCGTGGGGCCGACGTGGAGCACGTCGGTCGCGTACACCGGGAGCATCGCGACCGCGCCGCCGAGGAAGACCGCGAAGAAATCGAGCGAGATCGATCCGAGCAGGATCTTCTTCGCCCACACGTAGCGGAGCCCCGCGAGCGCCGTGGCGAGCGTGGGGGGCCGCCGATCGAGCCGGCCGGTGCGCGTCCGGATCGCGCTCGCGAGGATCACGGCGCACCCGAAGCCGACGGCGGTGAAGGCGTAGACGGGGCCCGCGGATCCGTAGAGGCCGTAAAGGAGGCCGCCGAGGCTCGGGCCGCCGATCGCCGCGAGCTGCCAGAGCGTCGACTGCCAGCTCGCGGCGTTGGCGAAGTGCGCTTTCGGGACGAGCGAGGGCATGAGCGACGACGCCGCGGGGCCGGCGAACGCGCGCGCGGTGCCGAAGAGGACGAGGTTCGCGTAGATGGCGAGGAGGCTCGGGTGCTCGGCGCGCGCGAGGAGGAAGAAGATCACCGCGCACGCGGCGAACGCGAGCTCGCAGAGCAGGAGCAGGGAGCGCCGATCGAAGCGATCGGCGGCGTGGCCGGTGACGAGCGAGAGGCTGACCACCGGCAGGAACTGCGCGAGGCCGACGTAGCCGAGATCGAGGGCGCGGTGGGTGAGCGCGTACACCTGGAAGCCGACGGCGACCGACTGCGCCTGCGAAGCGATCGTCGCGATGAAGCGGGCGGCGGCGTAGTAGCGGAAGTCGCGCGACGAGAAGGCGGCGAGGGGCGAGGGAGCCGGGAGCTCGGGTGCTGGGGGTGCGTCCATGCGTTCGGGGGGACCGTAGGCGCGCCCGCGGGGCGAATCAACGCGGGGGCGCTGGGGCGCCGGGGTCGTGCGCTATAACGGCCGACGAGTCGATGCTTCGCCGCGCCTCCATCGCCGTGATCGCCGCCGCCGCGAGCCTGCTGCTCGTGCCCGGCGCGGCCGCCGGCGCGAGCCCGAGCGTGGCGCTGCAATGGAACGCGCCCGCGGAGTGCCCCGGCGCGGCGCAGGTGATCGCCGAGGTCGATCGCGTGCTCGGCCCCACGGCGTCCCGTCCAGCGAAGCCGATCGAGGCCGTGGCGTCGGTGCTCCGGGACGATCAGGGGATCTGGCGCGTCCACCTCGAGACGTCCGGCGAAGGCCCGACCCGCGTGCGCGAGCTGAAGGGCGCCTCCTGCGCAGCCATCGCCGACGCCACCGCGCTGATCCTCGCGCTGATGATCGATCCAACCGCCTCACCTCCCGCTCCCGTTCCCGTTCCTGTTCCCGTTCTTGTTCCCGTTCCCGTTCCTGTTCTCGCAGCTCCCACCGCCTCCGCTTCTCCCGCTCCGCCACCTCGTGCGCCCGAAGGAGCTGGAAGGCAGGGGCAAGGGCAGAGCGCACCACCTCGCGGATCCTTGGCAATCGCGCCCCCGCTTCGCCCGGAGCTGCGCCTCTTCGCCTGGGCCGGCGCCGAAGCCGGCTCGTTGCCCGTCGTCGCCCCGGCCTTCGGAGGCACCGTGGAGCTCGTCCTCGGCCCGCAGCGCATCGAGCTCGGCGCGGCCTATCGCCCTCGGCAAGACGGCACAATCCCGGGACGATCCAGCGCAGGCGGCCACGTCGACCTCTTCACCGGATCGCTCGGCACCTGCCGCGCCCTGCTCGCCCGGCCCGTCGAGATCGCGCCGTGCGTCGCCCTCGAGATCGGCCGCCTCCACGCCAAGGGGTTCGGCGTCCTCGATCCCCGCGAGGGATCCGCGCTCTGGACCGCCTTCACCGCGGGCGGCGCCTTCGCCTGGTCGCCCGTCGCCCACCTCGCCCTCGGCGTCCGCCTGGACGCCGCCGTCCCCTTCGTTCGGCCGCAGTTCGTGCTCGTCGACGTGGGGCCCGTCCACAAGCCCAGCTCGGTCGCCGGCCGGGCCTCCGCGGGGGTCGAGGTGCGTTTCTGAGATTTTCGATCACGGATTGGCGACGGACCGGCAACCATGGGACCGGTGCCTCCTTCCGCCGACGTCGCCCTCCCGCACGCCTCGCCCACGGCGCGGCCGCGGAGCGATCCGGAGGCGCTCGCGCCCGCCGGCGCCCACGACTTCGACGCCGTCTACGAGGAGCACTTCGACTTCGTGTGGCGCAACACGCGCCGCCTCGGCGTCCCCGACGCCCTCGTCGACGACGCCGTGCAGGAGATCTTCCTCGTCGTCCACCGGCGTCTCGCCGAGTTCGAGGGGCGATCCTCGCTGAGGACGTGGCTCTTCGGCATCCTCGCGCGCGTCGCGAGCGACCACCGCCGCGCCATCCGCAGGAAGAGCCCCCACACGCGCGCGCCGGGCGCCGCCGTGGATCTCGACGCCGTGCCCGACGAGGCCGAGGGGCCGCACGATCGCGTCGTGCGCGAGGAGGGCGTGCGCCTGCTCCACGCGCTGCTCGACGAGCTCGACGACGACAAGCGCGCCGTCCTCGTGCTGGCCGAGCTCGAGCAGATGACGGTGCCCGAGATCGCCGAGGCGCTGGGCGCCAACGTCAACACCGTGTACGCACGTCTACGCGCGGCGCGGCGCGATTTCGAGCAGGCGGCCCAGCGGGAGCGGGCGCGCGATCAATGGAGGTTGGGGTGAAAGAGCTCGGACCCGAGGCCCGATCGATCCTGGCAGCCGGCCGCTCCGGCGACGATCCCGCGCCGGCCGATCGCGCCCGC
>JADMIO010842062.1_pt1 | contig 18497 bp, 15 predicted proteins | sample 8958161 | NCBI WGS metagenome assembly JADMIO01 (sample SAMN16585339, study PRJNA669376) | soil metagenome | isolation source: Crop rotation soil | place: USA: Cullars Rotation, Alabama | collected 2011 | reverse complement strand
CGACTTCAAGTCACGTGAATTCCAAGCTTCGGATCCCACTGTGCTGGAAAGACGCGCTCGGCCGGACCGAGATCGGGCGTGGTCTTTAGGCGCTCGACGCCCGCCGCGACGAGATCGCTCAGCGACGGCTGCTTGTCCTCGGCCACGCCTTCGCTGACCGGCTCGAAGAGCTTCTCCATGAAATCGCGCACGGAGTTGGCGCGCTGCGCTTCGTGCAGCGCGGCTTCCTCCTGGCGCAACGCGACGTTCGCCTGCCACAGCGCAAGTCCAAGCGCGGAAAGAATCCCGAGCACAAGCGCCGCGCTGATCGCGACGCCGCCGCGATGCCGTTGCACGAACTTGCGCGTGCGATACCAGCGCGACGGTGGATGCGCCTCGACCGGCCGACCGGCGAGATGCCGTTCGATGTCGTCCGCGAGCGCGCCCGCGGACGCGTAGCGCCGCTCGGGCTCGGGTTCGAGCGCGCGCAGCAGGATGTTGTCGAGATCGCCGCGCAGCAGGCGGCGCAGTGCGAGAGGCGGCGCGGCGGCGGTCTGCGCGGGCGGTTCGACTTGCGAGGAAGGCCGGCGCGTGGGATAGCCCGCCGGTCGCCGGCCGAGCAGCAGTTCGTACAGAAGAAGTCCGAGCGCGTACACATCCGTGGCCGTCGTCACCGGCTTGCCGGCGAGCTGTTCGGGCGCGGCGTATTCGGGTGTGAACACCGCCTCGGTCGGCGTTTCGCCTTCGTCCTCGATCAGCTTGGCAATGCCGAAGTCGAGCAGTTTCACCGTGCCGTCCTCGGTCACGAGGATGTTCGAAGGCTTGATGTCGCGATGCACGACAAGGCTGCGATGGGCCGATTCGACGGTGCGGCAGATGGTCAGGAACAGTGCGATGCGCGCGCGCGCGTCCAGCGCATGCTCGGCCGCGTGGCGTGTCACCGGCAATCCGTCGACGTATTCCATGATCAGGAACGGGATGCCGGCGTCGGTCAGGCCGCCGTCGATCAGATGCGCGATGTTCGGATGCGCGAGCGCGGCCAGCACGCGGCGTTCGCGCTGGAACAGGCGCTGCTCGAGCTCGGAATACAGGCCGCGGCGCAACAGTTTCACCGCCGCGAGCTGGCGGAAATCTCCGCCTTCGCGCTCGCCGAGGAACACCGCGGCCATGCCGCCCTTGCCGAGCAGGCGCACCAGCCGGAACGCGCCGATGCGCGTGCCGATCAACCCGTCCGGCGAGATCAGGTCGTCGGTCATGCCCGCCGCGAAGCCCACCACGTGCTCGCCGGCCGGTGTCTCGAAGAATCCGGACGTGTCCTCGTCGGAGTCGAGCAGGCGCGCGAGCGCGATGCGTTCTTCCGGATCGGAGACGTGGGTTTCCATCCACGCCTCGCGCTCCTCGCGCGGAATTTCGATCGCGGCGTCGAACAACGCGCGCAGGCGCAGCAGGAAATCGTTGCCGCTCGGCGGCCGCTCGCGGCCGGTGGTGCCTTCAGCGTCGTGACGGGTCATTGCACGATGAACGCACGAAGAGGGCGGCCAGCGACATCGTCACCGCAACGATCCGTACAGGAACGCGCGCGCGAAACGCCAGTCGCGATTGAGCGTGCGTGTGGTCACGCCGAGCACGTCGGCGATCTGCGGCAGCGAAAGGCCGGCGAAATAGTGGAGCTCGACCAGGCGCGCGGCGCGCGGATCGTCGCGCTCGAGCTTGCGCAACGCCGTGTCCATTTCGATGGCCTGCTCGGCGCTGGCTTCGGCGGCGCGGCTCGCGGCCTGCTCGGCATCCGTCCCGCCGTCGAGGCCGATGCGCTGGCGGCACAGCCGCCGGCGTGCAGAATCGATCAGGATCGTGCGCATCGCGCGCGCGGCGTAGCTGAAGAACTGCAGCGGATCGGCGAACTGCGGTCCTTCCTCGTCGCTGATCTTGACGTAGAGCTCGTGCACCAGCGCCGTGGTATTCAGCGTCGCACCGCCGGCGCGTGCGCGCTGGCGGCTCGCCATCGCTTTCAGGCGCTGATAGACGTCGGCGAACAACCGGTCGGTGGGTTGCGCGGGCGCAGCGGTGAACGCGGATTCGGACACGGGACATCCCTCCTCGTGCCGGTCGATTCTAACCCTGCGCGAGGAGCGGGGCGCCGCCCGCGCAAAGGCGGCGCCCGCTCGATCGGACCGCCCGTCCGAAAATCGTGATGCCTGGCGGCGCGGACAGCTGTCCGCTTACTCGAAACTGTTTCCGAACACGATCGGCTTCAATTCGACAACGACCGAGCGGCGCGTGCTCGCGATGTCGGTGATCGCCGCACCGACGGCGTGGCACGGACCGGTCGCCTGCAGCGTCGACCAGGAGTAGAAGTCGTAACCCTGTAATTCCGGCTGCGCAGTCCATTGCGTGCCGTTCCAGTACAGCGTCGGATTTCCGAGTGCGAGCACGCTGCCGTTGCCGAGCGTGATCATCGGACCGCCGCCGCCGAGGTCGTTTGCCGCGACGGACCACTCGGTGCCGTCGTAATGCATGATCACCGGACCGTAGCGGACGCCGGGATCAAGCCAGCTGCCGCCGGCGTAGATGTCGTTCGCTGCGAGCGTCAGCAGCGCGTTGAATTCGTACTGTTCGCCGGGCACCGGCACGTTCTCTTCGAACTGCCAGTCCGCGCCGTTCCAGTGCAGGAAATACGGGCGCAGCGAGAGATCGCCATCGCTGCCGTGACCGACGGCCCACAAGTCATCGCTCGCAGCGCCGTCGACCGTGGTCAGCGACCAGCCGGGCGTGCCGCCGGGAACCGGGAAAGGTGTCTCGACCATTTCCAGCGAGGAACCATTCCAGTGCAGCGCGAGTGCGGGAATCTGCCCGTCGGAAATCCAGGATCCCACGAACCACACGTCGTCCGGCGCGATGGCCTTGATGCCGGCGACTTCCGCGCCCGAACCCTGGTTCGTGACCGGCGCCTGCACTTCGACCCATTCCTCGCCGTTCCAATGCGCGATGAAGAGCTGACCGCCGAAGAAGCCGTCCTGCGTGCGTCCGTCCTTCCAGCCGCCGGCCCACAGATCGTCGGGCGCGACGCCGTCGATCGCGTTGAACCAGACTTTGGCGCAGCTTGGATTGCCGCCGACCGAGCATTCGTCCGGGCTCGGCGTCGGCACGATTTCCCACGCGCCTTCGTCGACGCGGTGGTAGGCGAGCGAGCGCGTTTCCATGGTGCTGAACTGGCCGGTGTCATAGCCGCCGACGAGCCAGTTGTCCGACGCGCCGAAACTCTTCGACGCGTACACGGAAGTCGCGGTCGCACCTTCCGGCAACGGAAGCAGGGCGCTGCTCCATTCGCCGCATTCGGCCACCGTGTTGGACGGCGGCGGACCGGGCGGCATGCCGTAAAGCGCGAACGCGAAATCGAAATTGCTGGGTCCGAACATGTCGCTGTGCTGTTCCCATGGACCGCCGGCGATGTTGTCGCGGATCTGTATCGGACTCCCGCGCGCGGACACATGGTTCGACGACCAGATCGGCCATGTCGCGGGCTCGGCGTATTCGAGCTGGACCGAGAAGAAATACTCGCCATCCGCGACGAACGGCGCGGGAAACGTGATGTCGACCGTCTCGTTGTGGCCGGTGTGATTGAGATCGTGCAGGAAGCGCGGATCGTCGGCGCCGAGGCTGAACGCGTAGAGCTCGCCGCCGGGTTTGCCTTCGGGCGTCTTTTCGTAGATGCGCACGCGCACGCCGGTCGCGAACACGCCCATGCAGTTCCAGCAGTCGTACCCGTACACGACGGCGCGACGGATCTCGCCGGTGACCTGGAAATCGTCGGCGATCTCCTGATCCACCGGCGCATCGCCGGTGATCACGATGCTGTCGCGCGTGGTGGTGTAGGTGTCCATGTCGTTCAGCCACAGACGCTGGTCGGCGCGCGCGACCAGCGGCGCGGCCAGCATCAACGCGGCCATCAATGGAAACCGGGGAACCTGAATGAATCGACGCATGAACATGATGAGCCCCTTGGATTGGGGCGCAGTCTTGGGGTGGACGCGCTTCAAAACAAGCGTGCGCTGGGGGAAAACCCCCGCTGCTGGCGCCAAATCGTGATGGATGCAAATCGAACCGCAGGTTATTGCGCCGCGGCGCGCGCCTTCAACGCTTCGGAGAGTTCAGGTCCGAGGAACGCGTCGAGCCCGCGCCGTGCCGCATAAATCGCCGGCGTCAGCGCGATCGCCGCGATGAACTTGTAGAGATAGTTGACGGTGCCTACGGCGAGAAACAGCGGAATCGACCAGTGCTGCGGACCGATCACGAACGCGATGTAGAGCACGACGAAACTGTCGATGAGCTGTGAGACCAGTGTCGAGCCGGTCGCGCGCAGCCAGATGTGTTTCTCGCCGGTGCGCTTGCGGATCGCGTGGAAAATCGACACGTCGATCAGCTGGCCGATGATGAATGCGGTGATCGATCCCGCGATCGTCCACAAGCCTTGCCCGAAGATCGCCGCGACCGCGGTCTGAAGATTGTCGACGCCCTGGTTCTTGCCCGCGCCGACCCACCACGAAGCCGGTGCGAGATGAATGGTCGCGTACGCGAAGAGGTATGCGTAGATGATCAGCACGACCGCGAGCCACGAGATCATGCGCACGCCCTTGCGCCCGAAGTATTCGTTGATGATGTCGGTCATCAGGAACACCACCGGCCACAACAGCACGCCAGCGGTGAAATTCAGCGAGCCGGTCTGGCCGAACAGGTTCCAGTTCAGCGGCGCGATGCCGAGCGTGTCTTCGAGCGCGAAGATCTTGACGCCGATGAACTCGGCGATGATCGCGTTGGCGATGAAGAAACCGGACAGCACCAGAAGCAGCTTCTCGCCGCGGCCGATGTGGAGCGATGTCTCGAATTTCGCGGTCATGTGCATCCCCCGGATGGCGCGATGGTAAGCGATCGGCCGGGAAAACCGGCACCCGAAGTGTTCCAGATTCGATACACGGCGAGACAGTGAAAACGGCCTCGCGCTGCCACATGCACGCGAGCGTCAGTTGTGCGAGATTGGCGCGAGGTCATCCGTGCCGTAACGGGGTTCCGGCACGATGCATTGCGCAAACCCCTGCAACGAGGGCAACCAGATGAAGATGATGCAGACGATTGCATTCGCGGCGCTTGCGACGATGTCCGTCACGAGCTTCGCGGCCGCGCCGGTGTTGAATGTCAGCAAGCAGGTCACGATCGATGCTTCGGCGGACAAGGTGTGGGAGCAGATCAAGAACTTCGACGGACTCAACACATGGCATCCCGCGGTCGCGACCGACGCGATCGTGTCCGGCAAGAACAACGAAGTCGGCGCCGAACGACTGCTGACGTTGAAGGACGGCGGCACGATCAAGGAGAAGCTGCTCGCGTTCGACGCGAAGGGTCACACGTTCAAGTATTCGATCCTCGAAGGCGTCCTGCCGGTCAGCGACTACACCTCGACGATCACGGTGAAATCCGAGGGCAAGGACAAGTCGACGGTGACGTGGTCCGGCTCGTTCAAGCGCAAGGATACGAGCGACAAGCCGGCCGCGAACGCGGACGACGCGACGGCGACGAACACGATGGGCAGCGTCTACCAGGGCGGGCTCGACAATCTCAAGAAGATGCTCGAAGCGAAGTGACGCGCGTCGATTGATACACGCCACCGCCGGTCACGCGATCGGCGGTGGACGCTCGATGTGAAACGGCAACACGTCCGGCGCCGCCGCGCCGGCCGATAGAATGAACGCCATCGCCTGATCGACGCTCCAGTCCGTGGCGACCAGCCGCTCAATCGGCACGATCCCAGATAACCACCCGTCGGATTCGGCGTCGTCGGCACGTAAACCGCGGCGTACTCGCGGCCGGATGCGTCCTGGAAAACCCGTGTCACGAAGCCGATCGATTTCAGCTCGGGCGAAGGAAAGTCGATCAGCACCACGCGCTGCGTGCCGGTCGGCTTCTTCTGCAGCATGCTCATGAGTTTCTTGGTGCCGCTGTAGATCGTGTGCGCGATCGGAATGCGCTCGATGAGTTTCTCGAACGCGTCGATCAGGCGACGCCCGAACACTCGGTTTGCGGCGAAGCCGGCGATGTACAGCGCAACGATCGTCACGACGAACGCGAACAGCGAGACGAGCCAGCCCTGGTTGAGGCGTCCAATGCTGTGCGGGAATGCTTCGGCAAGCGCGGAGAAGAGCGCCGCGACCCACGGCAGGTTCACCTGCGAGAGCAGCGAGAAAATGAACTTGAAGACGGCCCACGTCAGCCAAATCGGAATGAACGTCAGGAGGCCGGTCAGCAGATAGCGCTGTAGGTGAAGAGGTCGCATGGGTGCGGCGATGCCGAAGCGCTATGGATTCGCGGGTCGCGCATTATCGACGGAAACCTCGCGCAGTACACGAAAGCCGGTCGTGGCGTAGCCGATGTCGCTCTCGCTGGTGTCCGCGCGACTCAGGAAACCGTCGTCGAACGCGTCGCGCCAGGACAAGCCCCGGATCACGTGCTCGCCGCACGCGCCGCCGCCGGGCTTGTTGCAGTCGGCCGTCCACACGTCGACGTTGCCGGCGAGATCGAAGAGACCGAATCCGGTGGCGGCGTAGTGCGCGACCGGCGCGGTGAATGCGTAGCCGTCGCTGCAGGTGTCGTCGCCGAAGTTTCCGGCGCTGCAGCTGGCGGGTGCGCCGGCTGCGCGCGCGGCGGTCAGCCATTCGCGCTGCGTTGGCAGGCGATAGCGCGAGCCGGTCTGCTGCGACAACCAGTCCACATACGCCTTGGCGTCGTTCCAGCTCACGCAGACCACCGGATGGTCGTCGTTCTGCACGAATCCGGGCGCGCGCCAGCCGAGATCCTTCGAGCGCGCGAAGATCCGGCGCGAGTCGCGGCACTTGGCGGCGGGTCGCTTGGTGGCGACGGCGAAGCGCTCGTACGCGCCGCGTGTCACGTCGGTCACGCCGAGCGCGAACGTGCGCGTGGACGGATCGCTGCCCTGGGCGGGAATCACCGCGAGCTCGGGGCCGCTGCGATCACGGAACGTTCCGCCCCTGCTGAGCAGCAGCACCGGGCGATCGATGTCGGCCTTGAGCGCGCCGGCTTCTTCCGCGTCGATCTTAGTCAACGCGGGCAGCAGCTCAGTGAATGGTGCAAGCGACTTCGTGTCGAACGGATCGCGCTCGCGCTTGCGGACCTTTTCGACTGCGTCGTGCACCGACGTGCGGAACGCGGCGAAGGCCTTGCTTTTCTTGAGCTTGGCCTGCTCGTTGAGCGAGATCGCGCGTTCGATCGCCTCGTTCGCCTGAGCCATGTCCGGAGCGGCAAGCGCAGCGACGAATTGCTGCGTCAGTTGCGGAAACAACGCTTCGATGCCGGCGAGTGCGTCGCGCTGGCGCGCATCGATGCGCAGCACGGCGAGATAGCGCTCGACGGCATTGTTGGTTTTCGGAGCGTAGATGCGTCCGCGAGCGGTGAGCGCCTTCGCCTCGCCGAGCAGCCGCTCGATCTCGACGGCTTCGGGCGACGGCGCTTCCGGCGGTACTTCGGTTGTGACGGGCGCTGTCGTCCACGCTTCGGGAATCACCGTCGCCCACGGGTTGCCTGGTGCCGGTGTTGCGCTCGGTGTCGCATCCGGTGTCGTGCTCGGCGCGGCGTCGGCAGCGGAGGGTTCCGGCAACGCCGCGGGCGGGCCCGGCACGTGCGGCAGCAACGCGACGACGCTGGCGAGCGCGATTGTGATCAGGAGTCCGATCGCGAGCGCGCGCGTGCGCCGCGGAATCATCATCAGGCGCTCGATGCCTCCGCGCCAGAATTTAGCGACGCCGCGCGCGGGCGGTGCGGTGAGACGCGCTTCGATTTCGTCGAGCGCGGCGAGCACTTCCTCGGCGCTCTGGTAACGCGCCTCCGGACGCTTCGCCAGCGCCTTGTCGATGAAAGGCTGCCAGACACGGCGCAGCATCGGCAGCCGCGGCACCGGATTTTCGATGTGCGCCAGCGCGACCGACAACGTGTCGGGTCCGCGGAACGGCATTTCACCGGTCAGGAGTTCGTAGCACAACACGCCGAGGCTGTAGATGTCGGAGCGTCCGTCGAGCGGCTGGCTGCGCGCCTGCTCGGGACTCATGTAGCCCGACGAACCGATCGTCGCGCCTTCGCGCGTGACGCGCGGCTGGTGCGTGTCGCTGAGCGCGATGCCGAAGTCGGCGAGCATCGGGCGGTCGAGCTTGTCGAACAATACGTTCTCGGGTTTGACATCGCGATGCACGATGCCGTGTTCGTGCGCGTAGCCCAGCGCATCGGCGAGTGCGCGCATGATCTCGAGCGTGCGCGCCTGGTCCTCGCGCAGGTTGCGCGTGGCGAGATCGCCGTTGGGCAGGTACGGCATCGTGTAATAGATCTGCCCGGTCGAGGTGCGGCCGACGTCGAAGATGCTGACGATGTGCGGATGGTCGAGCCGCGCGATCGTGCGCGCCTCGTGCTCGAATCGCCGCACCAGCTCTTCGCTGTGCGTGTGGTCGATCGCCAGCACCTTCACCGCGACGGGACGCCCGAGCGAACGCTGGATCGCCAGGTACACGGTCGCCATGCCGCCAAGGCCGAGTCGGCGGACCATGCGGTAACCGGGAATCTCGAACGGGAGCTTGAGGTTGGTCATGCCGGGGGTCCGCGACAGGCCGATTCTAGCCAAGCGCCGGGTCCAGAACGTCGAATGCGTGTCGGAACACCGGGTTCGGGACCGGATCGCGCGTTTATGGCAGTCTGGAAGCGGTGTCGTGCGGCGCCGGGTGCCTGAACAGGCGCACAGCCCGCTGACCGTCGTTTCTGGAGCGGTTTGCGAAAGGACAGGGCATGGAACCGCTGGATGTCCAGCTCGGCGCGAGTCGACGCGAAGAGTCGCCGGGCGGCGCGTCGCGCGCGCTGATCGTCGCCTTGATGGGCCTGCCGGGCGCCGGCAAGAGCACGGTCGCGCGCGTGCTGGAGCGCGAGCTCGGCCTGCGCCGCGTGTGCCGCGATGCGATCCGCCATGCGATGTTTCCGCACTGCGACTACAGCTTCGTGGAGAAGCGCGCCGCGTTCCGGACGGTGCTGCTTGCGGTCGAGATCAACTGCCTGCTCGGCGAATCGAGCGTGATCGACGGCATGACGTTCTCGCGCCGCGAAGATTACGACCAGGTCGTCGCGCTCGCCGACGCGCACGGGTTCGACGTGCTCCCGCTGCTGATCGACTGTCCGCCGGCGCTGGCGCGCGAGCGCATCGCACGCGATCGGTTCAGCGGCGATCTGCTCGGCACGGGACACGTCGCGGAAGATCGAGAACCGATGCTGGTCGATCTCGTCGCGCGGCGTTTCGATACGCCGCCGGCCATCGCGATCCGGATCGATGCGACGCGGCCGATGCCCGAGATGTGCCGCGCGGCGGTCGACGAAGTCTCCGCTCGCATCCGATGCGAGCGCGCGCGGTCGTGACTACGTCTTGATCGGCTTCAGCATCGCGTCCTTGAAGTAATAGACGCGCGTTTCGAGTCCGCGCTGGCTGCGGCCGATGTAGATGAATTGCGCATAGGACCAGATCGGCATGCGCCATTTTTCCTTGAAGCGCGCGCCTTCGAGCTCGAGCATGACGCCGATGCACGGGAAATCGTGCTTGCTGGCATATTCCTCGAGGCATTTCGTCGCGCGCACGGCGAGGCGCTTGATCAGCGATGTCGAGCGCCACGCCTTGCCGACGAACATGCGGAAGTAATAAACCGGCTGGCCGAACTGCGGCGGCGTCATCGGCACCGCCGTGCTGATCGCAGCGATCGCGTCGCCGTCCAGCACGTGCATGACGACCTGCGGCAGGCGCGCCTTGATCTGCGTCTCGTCGGTCAGCGCGCCTTCGCGGCGCCAGAAGTCGGCGATCTTCTCGCCGTCGGCGGGATCGAGCGCTTGCCAGTCGGCAACGAACGCATAGCGCGGATGTGCGGAGCCGTTGCTGCTGGTCACGCGGATGCTTCCTCGGAATTCGGTGGCGGGGCGTTGGCGTAGCCGATCGGATGCTCGGGCTGCGTGAAACCGACTTCGCGCAGCGCATCCTCGGGCAGCGCGTACGAAGTCGCCAGGTGCTCGCCTTCGTGGATGATCTCGGGAAAGAGGATGCCGTTCAGCGCCTGCACCGCGAAGATTTCTTGCACGCCGCCGGTGAATTTCAGGAGGCCGATCGTGTTGCCCGTGCCGATGTGCACGGCCCACACGCCGCTCTGGCGGTCGACGTTGTCTTCGGTGATCTCGATGTCGGTGAACGCGTTGGTCTCGCGCAATTGCGAAAGGCCGATGAACGCGACCGGGCCGATGAAGTCGAGCCCGCGCGCGAAGCCGGGCACCTTCGCGACGTCGGTCTTCTCGCCGGTTTTCGGATCGATCGTGATCAGCTTGCCGCGGCCGGATTCGAGCACCCACAAGCGGTTGTCGTACCAGCGCGGCGAGTGCGGCATCGAAAGGCCGCGCGCGATGATGCGGTCCTGCGCCATGTCGAACAGGATGCCGCCGTCGCGCTTGTTCTCGCGCCAGCCCTGCGGCTTGTTCGATTCGCCAAGCGCCGTGAGATAGCGCGGCTTGCCGTCGCGCATGCCGAGGCCGTTCAGATGGCAGCGGTCTTCGGGCGCGTAATGACTGACGAAGCGCGGTCGCCAGCGCGGCACGAAGCTCGATTTGGTGTCGAGCGTGCACAGGCACGAGAACAGCGTGTTGACGAACCACAGATCGCCGTACTTGTCCCAGGCCATCTCGTGGATGTCGATCGCGCCGGTGATGTGGCCTCGCCGCGCGAGAAACACCGCATCGTGACGCGGCGGATCGTGCAGGCGTTTGGCCACCGCCGGCATGTTGCGGAATTCCGCGATCTCGATGTGTGCGCCGAGCGCCATGCGCTCGCCGTCCGCGGCCATGCCCATCGGGCGGTTGAAGCTGCGGAAATGCGTGTTGATCGTTGCGCCGTCGGGCCGAAGGATCACGAGCTTGCCGGCCTGGTACGTGCTGACGACGAGGCAACCCTTGAGCTGGCGCAACAGGTCCGGAAAGTTCGTCGTGTGCACGCTGCCGAGGACTTCCTGCACCGTCTGCTGCGTCACGGGCGCCTTGGCCGACGCATCGGCTGCGGGCGCGTCGGGCGGCTGCTCGGCGGGCGACTTTTCGGCGGGCGTGTCGGATGGCGCGTTCATGACGGGTGACTCCGCAACTCTATGACGCCAGCGAGGAGACTAGCGCAAGCATGGGACCTCGTGCAGCCGTTACGGCTCCGAAGGGCGATGCCGGACACTCTCTGCGAAAAAACCCCGCCGGCCGGAGTTCGGACGGCGGGGCAGCGTTACCTGCGGATTGATTGCTTCGTCAATCGAAACCGTTTGCGAAGATGAAATCGTCGATGTCGAACTCCACCGAACCGATGTCCGCGTTGGCGCCGATGACTCTCGGGAAGCCCGTACCACGCTGATCGGCAGAGAAGCCCGCGACATTGTTGCCAGCTTCAATGGCTGGACTCGCCGGTTTCAGCGTATGGGTCGCAGTGAGGCCGCCGTTGTTGCCCAGGGCGTTCAACAGCGGATCGGCGTAGAGCGTGCCCGGCGGAGCGGACTGAGCCGGCACCACGAACTGGGTGATGTTGTTGGCGCCGGAGATTTCGATTCCTATGCCGCCGCCGATGTCATCCGGAACGTAACCGGATGTGCTGTGATCAAGGCTGTTCTGGGCGATGATGTTGCTTTGCAACTCCACGGCGTACCCGGCGTAGAGGCCTGCGCCATAGGTGACATCCATCGCGTTCGTCTCGATGTTGAACGCAATCGTGCTGTTGGCGATCCTCGCCTGGTAACCCGTGACGACGACGCCGGCGATAACTTGCGCACGGTTCAACGAGACCGTGCTGTTGACGAGCGTTATCGGCGTCGTGGCACCGCTTCCATTCATCCATAGACCGGCGCCAATTTGAGCCTGATTGCCTGCAATCGTGGAATTCTCGATGAAGGCGTTGCCGAACGCGTAAATGCCGCCGCCCTGGGAAGCCTGATTGTTGAGGACGCTGCTGTACTTGGAAACAACCCCGCCAATGCCGATGACGCCACCACCGAAGAGCGCGGCGTTGCTGGCAACCAGACTGTAGACGACAACGACCGAACCAGGGGAGTACATGCCACCCCCGATCCCGACATAGCTCCCGGTTCCCGCCTGAGCCAGCCCGACCACCGAGTTGGCGACAACGACGGCTGTTTTTCCATACAAGGCGCCGCCCTTGGAGATTTGCATCGTGTTCGCGGTCGATGCACTGCAACCGACCACTGCGGAGTTGCTGAGGGACAGCGTTCCATACGAATAGAGGCAGCCGCCCTTCGCATCGAGGTTGGTTCCGGCATCCAGATATTTCCGGCCGTTGACGATCGCGAGATCGTAGACGCCCAGGGTTTCCGTTCCGACGTGGCGAAGGGAGTAGAGATTGCTGCCGTCGATCGACAAGTTCGAGGGCCCAGGGCCCTGCAGCGTCAGGTCATCCTGACCCATGATGATGTCACCCGTCGTCAGCGTGATCGTGCTGCAGCCGGTATTGGTGAGATCGATGACGTCACCGCTGACCGCAACATTGTCGACGGCATCGCGCAGGCTGCCTGGACCGGCGTCGTTGCAGTTGGTGACCGGAATCGCGCCGGCCGGAACGGGCTGCAGCGGAACCGAAAGCGGAAGTCGCATTTCCACCGCCGCCGCATCGATGGGCTTGCGCCACGATGCGTCCAATGGGCTTGCTGTGCCCGAGCGGTAGCGATCGATCACCGCGGACATCGTTGGATAGTCCGCCAGTGCCTTGGCCCGTATCGACGAAGATGCGCCGCATCCGATCGCAAGAGCGATGGCGAGACCGCTCGCAAGCGGTGTCAGGCGCGATAAGCGAGCGCGCCGTCCGAAACGTGTATCCATTTCTTCCTCCCGACGAATTGCCGAGGTTCCATAACACCGGCGATTTGAAATCGCCGATGCCTCCATTACGGAACATCGAAGCCGCTAGGCGGCTTTTGCCAGTACACGCCTTCGAGTTGCCGCGGTCAAGCGTCGGCGTGTGAAAACGACGGGGAAAAAGCGGATGCTGGATGTACGAAAAAACCTACGCGCGTGTCGCCGCACGTCAAAACGAAGCGGCAATTCCGAGGCCGCCGCTCGACATTCGCGCGGATTCGATAACTGCTGCTCAGTCCCTGCGTGACTTGCGTCTCACATAGAGCTGCTTGCGCACGCGCGCGATGATTTCGCCTTGCGCAGTAGCCACGTTGGTGTCGCACCAGCGCAGATATTTTTCGCCGCCCGCCGTCGCCGCGCGGATTTCGTCGAGCAGCCGCTCGTCGATCTTGAACTCCGCGAAAACGTCGTCCTTGCCCGGTGCGACGAACTCGATTTCCGCAACCTTGTCCCAGACGATGTATTCGCCGCCGAGACAATTGAGCGTCAGGACCATCCAGAACGGATCGGTCATCGCGAACAAGCTGCCGCCGAAATGTGTTCCGACGTAGTTGCGGTTGTACCAGCGTCGCCGCAGCGTGACGCGCGCGTGGCGCCAGTCGTCGGAAATTTCGAGCACGCGGATGCCCGCGAACAGGAACGGCGGCCAGAGATTCATGACGTGCCGCAGCACGCGCGGCGAGACCGACCGCATCGCCGCGCTCAGAACAGCAACGAGGACATCTTGCGCCGGAACGTGCCGATCAGGTCTGCGTCGTCGAGCACGTTGAACGCGGCGACGAGGCGCTTCCTGGCGAGACCGTCGTTCCAGTTGCGATCGGCCTGCAAGAGATCGATGAACTGCTGCAATCCGCCGGCGGCGTCGCCGTTGGCGAGAAGGCGCATGCCGAGCAGATCGCGCGCTTCGTAGTCGTTTGCGTCGCGCTCGATGCGCGCACGCAGTTCGCTTTCCGCCGGCGCATCCTTGAGCACGCGCGCGAATTCCAGTTGACCCCGCAGGCGCTTGGCGCGCTCGTCCGTCGCGAGATTGGCGGGCAGGGCATCGAGCTCGGCCTCGGCAGCGCCGGCATTGCCCGCGCTCATCTGCGCGACGGCAAGGTCGAGCTTGAGCTCGGCCTTGTCGGGCTGCGCGGCAATCTCCTGCTGGATGCGCGCGATGGCCTGCTCGGGCGTTTCGACCGGCGGTGCAGCGTCGGCAACCGCGGGCTCCTCAGCCGGAACATCGCCGGGTGCCACATGGCGCGACAGGAATTCGCGCAGCGTAGCTTCGGGCAATGCGCCGGAAAATCCGTCGACGAGCTGGCCGTCGCGCACGAGCACGACCGTCGGGATGCTGCGCACACCGAACATCGCGGCGAGCGCCTGTTCCTTGTCGCAGTCGACCTTGGCGAGCTTGATCGCGCCGTTGTATTCGGCGACGACTTTTTCCAGCAGCGGACCCAGCGTCTTGCACGGCCCGCACCAGGTCGCCCAGAAATCCACGAGCACGGGCTGCTGGAACGAAGCGGTCAGAACGTCGGCTTCGAACGTGGCCTGAGTCGCATCGAAGATGTGCGGCGAGGGCAGCGTGGTGTTCATGGCGGACTCCGGAAAAGCGATCGTCGCAAGATTGTGCCAGCCGGGCGGGAAACCAAGACGAGGGGCCGTACCTTATCAGCCTTGGGTGTGCTTGCTGGACTTGGTGCGATGGGATTGCATTGCTGCAGCGATTTTTCGCGCGGAGTCATTGAGCGGAATCCTTGCGGATACGCCTCAAGTTGCGAGGACATCGGAGTCATGCGTTGCAAGAATGGAGGCTGTGCTCCGATTGCCCTCACCCCAGCCCTCTCCCGCAAGCGGGAGAGGGGGCGTTTCTGTTTCACCCCCACACGCGTCCTTATCTTTCACCTCTCCCGCTTGGGAGAGGTCGCGCGCAGCGCGGGTGAGGTTTCACCTCTCCCGCTTGCGGGAGAGGTCGCGCGCAGCGCGGGTGAGGTTTCACCTCTCCCGCTTGCGGGAGAGGTCGCGCGCAGCGCGGGTGAGGTTTCACCTCTCCCGCTTGCGGGAGAGGTCGCGCGCAGCGCGGGTGAGGTTTCACCTCTCCCGCTTGCGGGAGAGGTCGCGCGCAGCGCGGGTGAGGTTTCACCTCTCCCGCTTGCGGGAGAGGTCGCACGCAGCGCGGGTAAGGTTTCACCTCTCCCGCTTGCGGGAGAGGTCGCGCGCAGCGCGGGTGAGGGGAGTCGGAGTGGTGAGTTACAAGAATGGAACGCTGTGTATCGCTTGCCCTCACCCCAGCCCTCTCCCGCAAGCGGGAGAGGGGGCAGGGCAGCCCATTTTTCACCTCTCAAAATTGCGGGAGAGGTGGCGGCGTAGCGCGGGTGACGGAGGGCGGGCCGAAGCTGATGTCATCAGTAGCCCAGCAACTCCTCGCCCTGCGCGATCGGCGCGACATCGTCCACTTGCGCGACCGGCGTCATCGGCTTGCCATCTTCCTTGTAAACCTTTCCTTCCTTCATCACGAAGCCGACCTTCTGCATCAACGTGATGTCGTCGAGCGGATTGCCGTTGACGGCGATCACGTCGGCGAACTTGCCAGCCTCCACCGTGCCGAGGTCCTTGGTTTTCTTCAGCAGCTCCGCCGCGTGCGTCGTCGCCGCCTGCAGCACGAACGCCGGGGGCATGCCGGCCTCGACCATGTACACGAATTCCTTCGCGTTCTGCCCGTGCGGGTACACCGCGGCGTCCGTGCCGAACGCGATCTTGACGCCGGCCTTGTACGCCTTGCCCGCGGTCTGCTGGATGATCGGGCCGACCACCTTCGCCTTCGCGGCAATCTGCGCCGGATAGTAGCCCGGCACATTCGCTTTCTCTTCGACGTACTTGCCCGCGATGATCGTCGGCACGTACCACGTGCCGTGTTCCTTCATCAGCTTCATGTCCGCGGCGTCCATGAACGTGCCGTGCTCGATCGAATCGACGCCGCCGATGATCGCGCGCCGGATCGCCTCGGCGCCGTGCGCGTGCGCGGCCACCGTGAATCCGTAGTCGTGCGCGGCCGCGACGACGGCCTTGATCTCGTCGATCGTCATCTGCGCGTTGTCGACGCTGCTGCTCTCGTCGAGCACGCCGCCTGACGGCATGATCTTGATCAGGTCCGCGCCGTCCTTGTAGTGCTGACGCACGGCTTTCCAGGCATCGTCGGGGCCGTTGATGATGCCTTCCTTCGCGGTGGGATCGCCTTGCAGGTCCGCGCGATAACCGTCTGTGTCGTCGGCGTGACCGCCGGTCGAGCCGATCGCGCCGCCCGCAGTGAAGATGCGTGGACCCGGCACGATGCCCGCTTCGATCGCCTTGCGCAGTGCGATCGATGCGTTCGCACCGTCACCGACGTTGCGCACGGTCGTGAAGCCCGCGTCAAGAGTGCGCCGGGCATAGACCGTGGAGCGGATCGCGTAATCGGCAACGTTCCAGCGGAACTGGTCGGTGTAGCCGGTTGGACTCGTTTCGCCGGTGAGGTGCGTGTGGCTGTCGATGAGGCCGGGCAGGCAGGTCGCGCTGCCGAGCTCGATGACCTGCGCGCCCGCAACCTCGGCGCGGCCGGCCTTTACATCCTTGATGCGCTTGCCGTCGACGACGACCGAGGTCTCGCCGAGGAGCTTGCCGCTCGCCGGATCGAACAGGTGGCCGCAGTGGAGAACGACGGGGACCGCTGGCGCGTCCGCGGCCCATGCGGGCATGCACGAACCTGCAACAATCACGGCGAGAACGGAAAAAACCGGCAAGCGCTGCATTCTTTCGCTCCGTACGGGAAATGGGCAGCGCATCATAGCGGCCCGTCACGCGGCTGGAACATAGTTGCGCTTGCGCTTAAAGTGCCAGTGACGAACGGCAGGTGCGGGGGCATCGACGTTGTGATCATCACGGGGGACGGACCGCACGCAATCGCAGCGTTGCAGGAGTATCCACTCCTGTTCGAGCGCGTGTACGACGAGCTGCACCGCCTCGCGCGCCACGAGCGGATGCTGCACGGCAAGGACATCACGCTCAACACCACCGGGCTCGTCCACGAGACCTACCTCAAGCTGCGCGTGCATGTCGGAAACGATACCGACAAGGCACAGTTCTTCGCGCTGGCCGCGCGCGCGATGCGGCAGATCCTCGTCGACTACGCGCGCCGCCGCGGTGCGCGCAAGCGCGGTCGCGACTTCACCTGGACCGAGCTCTCGAGCGAATTGCCGGAGATCGACCGCGCGCTCGCCGACGTGATCGCGCTGGACGGCGCGCTCGAAGCGCTGGAACGTCTGGAGCCTGCGCTTGGCGTGCTCGTCGAATGCCACGTCTTCGCGGGCCTGCCGATCGCGGAATTTGCGGCGCTGCGAGGCATTTCGACACGCACCGCATTTCGCGAGTGGCGCAAGGCGCGCGCGTTCCTGCTCGATCGCGTCGCAATCGGTCCCGCGGCTGCCTGAAATCATGGATGCGCAACGCTGGCTCCGCGTCAGCGCGCTGTTCGACGAACTCGTCGAACAATCCGAAGCCGAGCGTGCGCAAGCGCTCGACCGCATCCGCAACGAAGATCCCGGGCTCGCCGAGCAGGTCGCGGCGCTGCTGCGTCACGTCGCGGCGGGCGATGAAGGCGACGATGGCCTGACCTTGCTCGGCGCACCGGCGCGCGTCGCGGCGCACTGGGCGGACGACGAGGAATCCACGACAGGCATCGGCATCAGCGGACGGCGCGTCGGACCCTGGCGCATCGTTCGCGAGATCGGCCGCGGCGGCATGGGCGTGGTGTTTCTTGCCGAACGCGCGGATGGTCAATTCGAACAGCGCGCCGCGCTCAAGCTGATCCGCACCGACGATGACAGCGTCGCGCTGCGCCGTCGATTCCTTCGCGAGCGGCAGATTCTGGCGCGGCTCGATCACGCCAACATCGCGCGCCTGCTGGATGGCGGCATCGCCGAAGACGGCCGCCCGTATTTCGCGATGGAATACGTCGACGGCCAACCGCTGCTCGACTACGTGGCCGAGCACGACAGCAGCCTGAAGAGTCGGCTCGGGCTTTTCGTCGATGTCTGCAACGCGGTGCAGTTCGCGCACCGCCAGCTCATCGTGCATCGGGACATCAAGCCTTCCAACGTGCTGATAGCGCTCGACGGCACGGTCAAGCTGCTCGACTTCGGCATCGCCACGCTGGTGGATCTCTCTTCGGGCGAGGACACGCAAACGCGCGCGCATCCGTTCACGCCCGCGTACGCCGCGCCCGAACAGCTGCGCGGTGAAACCACGACGACATCCGCCGACATCTACTCGCTTGGCGCAGTGCTTTACGAACTCCTCTGCGGCCTGCGTCCTTATCGGATCGCGGACGGCGCGCCGCCGCTGGAGTGGGCGCGCGTGATCGAAGGACCCATGTGCGTTCCGCCGAGCGTCGCCGCCGCGACGGCGTCCGTCGCGGAAAGCGCGCGCGGCCGGTACCCGCGCGTGCCGCCGCTGCCCGAGCGCGCGCTGCGCGGCGACCTCGACTGGATCGTGATGACGGCGCTCCGCCGCGAGCCGGAACGCCGTTACGCCAC
>JADMIO011081493.1_pt1 | contig 18500 bp, 7 predicted proteins | sample 8958161 | NCBI WGS metagenome assembly JADMIO01 (sample SAMN16585339, study PRJNA669376) | soil metagenome | isolation source: Crop rotation soil | place: USA: Cullars Rotation, Alabama | collected 2011 | reverse complement strand
CCCGCCAATGCGCTCGATGGCAACGCCGGGACCCGCTGGAGCTCGGGCAAGTCGATGGCGAATGGCATGTTTTACCAGGTCGATATGCAAACGACCAAAACGTTCGATCAAATCTCGATGGACTCCGCCGGCAGCACGAACGATTACGCGCGCGGCTATCAGGTCTTCGTGTCGAACGACGGCGTCAATTTCGGCAGCTCTGTCGCTAGCGGCACGGGCGCATCTGCGCTGATCACGGTTCACTTCGCAGCTCAGAACGCCCGCTATATCAAAGTCGTTCAGACCGGAGCGGCGTCCAACTGGTGGTCGATCGCCGAGCTCAATGTCTACACATCCGGTGGATCGCCACCGCCGGCCCCGCAGCCTCCGTCAGGCCTGACCGCAACCGCAGCGTCGAGCTCCTCGGTCAATCTGAGCTGGACGGCCTCGCCCACCTCGGGTGTCAGCTACAGCGCATTCCGAAGCACGAGCGCATCGTTCACCCCCTCGGCCAGTAACCAAATCGTGAGCGGCCTCAGCGGGCTCACCTTCGGCGATTCGGGGCTAGCCTCATCGACCACCTACTACTACTTCGTCGAAGCGGTGAACGCTGGGGGTGCCTCCACCCCGTCGAACGAAGCCAACGCCACCACGCAAGCCGGTGGTGGGGGCGGCGCTGTCCAGATCAACTCCGGTGGCCCCGCCGCTTCGCCCTACGTCGCCGATACGGACTTCGCCGGCGGATCGACCATCAACCATGCGACCACCATCGATCTCAGCGCGGTGACCAACCCGGCCCCGATGGCGGTCTACCAGACCGCACGCATCGGAAACTTCACGTATACGATCCCGGGCTTCGCAGCGGCCTCGAGTCACGTCGTGAGGCTGCACTTCGCCGAAACGTACTTTGCGACGGCCGGCTCGCGTACCTTCAACGTGAGCATCAATGGGACGCAAGTGCTGGCGAACTTCGACGTCTTCGCGGCAGCCGGCGCCAAGAACAAGGCCATCGTCGAGCCCTTCACTCTCAATGCCAACGCGAGCGGCCAATACACGATCCAGTTCACGAGCGTCGTGAACAACAGCCTATTGTCGGGTGTCGAGGTGCAATAGTCGTCGGAGGCCCATCGAGCTCATCCGCCCCAGACAAAACGCAACGACGTATGTCGTTATCACCTGTGCTGGTTTCACCGTATCGCAGCGCGGTCGTGACGAGCTGTCTATCTCGATGTGAAACGGTGCCGCGGACGAACGGCGTTGGTGAAGCCGCGATCGTCAAAAGGAGTTTTCCATGCTCATTTCCAAATCACGTGCATTTCGGAGCGCGTCGGCACTGCTCTTGGGGGCCGGAGTCGCTGCACTCTTCGCCGTTTCCAGCAACCACACTGCCCGAGCCGATGGGCACGACCGCGACGACAAGCGCGAACCGAGGAAGTACACCATCGCTCTCTGGGGTGACATGCCGTACAACGCCCTTGGAAAGCAGCAGTATCCGAACCTCCTGCTCGACGTGAATGACGCTGAAGTCGCGTTCTCGATCTTCGACGGCGATCTCAAGGCGGGCGGCGACGGGCCGTGCACGGACCAAAACCTCTACACGCCGGCGCTCGCTGACTTTGCCATGCTGAGACGACCACTCGTGTGGCTACCCGGTGACAACGACTGGACCGATTGCTGGGGGCGCTACGGCGCGGCGTCAACCGCTCCTGGCGCCGACGATCCCATCGAGCGACTGCAGCACGAACGCGCTCTTTTCGCTTCGACCCCGTTTAGCCTCGGTCAAACGAAGCTGAGGCTCACGCGGGAGTCGAGTGAAGGAGGGCCGTATGCGCAGTACTCGGAAAACGTCCGCTGGAAATACGGGCCCGTCGTTTACATCGGCCTCAACGTGCAAGGCTCCAACGACAACTACCCCTATCCCGGAGTCGACGGCGAGACTCGTACGCAGGCCCAGATCGACGTTCAGCGCGCAGAGGAGATCGCTCGGAAGGCCGCCGACATTCACTGGCTGAACGAGAGCTTCGCTTACGCAAAGCAGGTTCATGCGGCGGGCGTGATGGTGGTCTTTCAGGCGGACCTCAACTTCAACAACGAGCAGCACCTCGCCGACACGCGGTCGTACGATGCATTCCCCGACTACATCGATGCGCTACGCAATGTCTCCATGGCGTTCGACGGGCAAGTGGCGCTCGTGCACGGCGACTCGCACTACTACAAAGTGGACAAGCCGCTCAACACGCCCCAGGGCGGCGTCGTCGCGAATTTCACGCGCCTCGAGACGTTCGGGTCTCGCAACACGCACTGGGTTGCCGCCACCATCGACGCCGACAATCCGAACGTCTTCACGTTCGAGCCCCGCATCGTCGCTGCCAACAAGGACTGACTTGCAGTTCTGCAACCTGGGCCTTCGACCGGCTCGCCCCGTCGGAGGCCCAGGTCAGCGGGGCCTGGATCTTTTTGTGCGACAAGTCGGGCGGCTCGCCGTCATACCCGAGCCATGACAAAAACCCGAAAGATCAAGAAGCCCCAGCAGCAGAAACCGCAGGCGGAGCTCAGCGAGGAGCAGCTCGACAACGTGTCCGGAGGCATCATCGCCGTCCGCGCCCCCTCCCTCCAGGCTGACGAAGGGCCCGAAGAGAGCATTACGTTCGTGTACGGCAAGCTGGGGGTCAAGTATACGCCTCAGACTTAGTTCCCTTCGCATCGAGTGCGGTCGTATTCATCGGCAATCAGGCGTCGCCTTCCCGCCTCCGAGCTCTTGCAGAACGCCGTTCGTGCCGAGGTTCGTCGGCGCGAGCTGCTCGCCGAGGGGGATAAGTACGTTGCCGAGCTCGCGTTCCAGGTCGGGGAACCCATGCCGACGGTGTCGCCATTGTTCGGGTGTGACTCACGCCCGAATCACGGACCGCGATGCCATGGCGAGCGCGGGCGATGCCGGCCCGGGGGCACCGGACGCGCCGATTTCATCACTCCGCGCGAAGCGGCAACGGTGTGCGCCGTTCAGAGCGCGATGAGCATCGGCGCCAACGAACGGCGCTGGGTGGAGCCGAACGTCACTCCCCAGCCAACGCCAGGTGATCCCCGCCACGTCGCGACGTCAGCGAGCCACGGCTCACCCCGCGGCCGAAGGCTAAGCGTGCACTTCGTGCAGAGGATGCTGCCCCGTCCTGGACTCTTGCAGTAAGTCGGCGAAAAGGACACGGTAGTGCACCACCGCCTGCCGCAGCTCTTCCGTGTTGACCTGCCCGGTGCGGCTCGATTCCGACAACGCCCGGGCCGCCCGATAGTGCTGGACAACCGTGGGATGTTCGACGGATAGATCGGCGACCCGGTGCTCGTAGTCGCCGGAGGGGTACCCGCGGGCCTGCATGAGCTCTTGAATGAGAACGTTGGCCGCTTGCACCGCGCTTGCCGGGTCATCGACGAACTGCGCTTGGACGTTGGCCCACGCCGACGTAAAGCGGGCGCGGTCGGCGTCGCTCAGGTCGCGGAAGCGTACACCCTGCACGCGCCGAGCTCGGGCGGCGAGCTCCCGCTCCGCTCGGGCTGAGCTTCCCAGCTCTTCGACGGCTCGATCGTACTCCGGACCGAAGCGCCGTTTCAGCTCGACGGTTCGCAAGTGATTCCGCCGGCGCAACGTGGTGGCGGTCAACGCGATGATGAACGCGGCAGACAATAGAACGACGATGGTCCAAACGATGGCACTGTTCGTCATGACACTCGCCCTCCGATGCTCGATGCCACGTGTCGCCGAGGCATGCGTGCTCGCTCGTGATGTAATTCCCCGCTAGCGCAACCTTACGCAACGCTCGTGCCAGCAGCTGCCACCGGGTCGAGCCATTGGGCTCGCGGCGAACGCGGCTAGCCCGAACCGGCACGCGTTGCGGGAGCGCATGCGTTTCGCATGCGCGAGTCGAAACGTTACAGAGCTTCGTCGTGTGTGGTCGGAGCATCGGAGCCGTGGGAAAAAAGGTCCACCATGGAGACGGCCGATGAGCCCCCTCATTGGCTCCCGCAAAGGTAGAGCTCGGTCCGACCGGAATCGATTGAGCGAGCCACGGAGCGTTCCCACTCCACCGGGGATCAACTCGCTGCCGCGACCTTGGAGTTGAAGAGTCGGTGGACGACCGCCTCGACCGCTTCGAGGTCGATCGGCTTGGTCAAGTGGCCGTCGAAACCGGCAGCGAGAGCACGCTGGCGGTCTTCGGGCTGCCCATAGCCGGTCAGGGCCACCAAGAAAATGGGATCGCCCCCCGCAGCCCGAACGCGCTCGGCCACCTGGTAGCCATCGAGACCGGGCAATCCGATATCGATCAGCGCAACGCTCGGGCGCACGGAGAGAATCAGCTGCACTCCAGCGATGCCATCCTCCGCCGTATGCACGCGATAGCCTACATCGGCTAGGAGCTCGGCGAGAGACTCAAGGATATCGCGGTTGTCGTCGATGACGACCATCTCAAGCGATCGGTCGGTCGATACGACCGGCGCGCGCTTCGTCTCCCGTTCGAGAGCCGATGTACCCTCCGCCATCACATCGAGCGTCACCACGAATTCCGATCCTCGTCCGAGCCCCTCGCTTTGCGCGATGACTACGCCGCCGTGAAGCTCGACCAGCGAACGAACGATGGTCAGACCGACACCCAGACCACCTTGTGAGCGATCCAGCGAGTCTTCCGCTTGCGAAAAGAGGTCGAAGACGCGCGGGAGAACGTCGGGGGCGAGACCGATACCGTTATCCGAGATGCGGACGTTGGCTTTTCCCCCGATCGAGTCGAGGTGCGCGACGATCGTGCCACCGCGTCCCGTGTATTTGATGGAGTTGGCGATCAAGTTGTTGAAGACCTGTTCGAGCCTCACCGCGTCTCCCATTACCATCACCGATTGGGGCGGAAGCGCGATCTGCAGGCTGATTCCGTGGTCTTTGGCCCGCGCGCCCATGCATTCTTCGCACAATTGCAACGTCCGGCGCAGGTCGATCGGTTCGATTTGGAGCATAAGCTTGCCGGTGGTCACACGCGCGACATCGAGCAGGTCGTCGACAAGGCGTGACAGATGGCGTGAGTGCCGCAGAATGACTTCGCACCTCTTGGCCACATCCTCTGACCCCGCATCGGCCTTCGCACCAAGCTCGGCCGCAAGGACGACCGCCGCGAGCGGGTTACGCAGCTCGTGTCCGAGCATAGCCAAGAAGTTGTCGCGGTTCTGGATTTCGGCTCGTGCCGCGTATTGTCTCTTGCGTGCACGGAGCGCCGAAGCCACAGCCGTCAAGAGGGTCCGCGGCTGGGCCGGCCTCTCGAGCAGCGTAACGTTGCCGAGTCGCGCCAGCTGTGCGGCGTGCCGGCCGTAGGCGACGTCCTCCATGCCCACCGCCGAAAAGAGAATGAGCGGCAAATCGGACCAAGCAGGCTGCGCGGCCATTTTTTGGGACAATTGGTCGACGAACCACGGAGACAAACACTCTTCGGTGATCACCGCAAGCCCAACGCCCCGATCGATTCGCTCCAACAAGTCGGTCCCGGATTGGCATTCTTCTGCCGATATCCCACCGTTGCGCAAGATCTGACAGGCCAGCTGCCCATCTCGCCCTTGCGGAGCTAGCACGACCGCCGTTTCCGAGCTGGCCGACCGTGAAGAAGGGGGGGACATCAGCGCACCCGCTCGGTTTCGCCGGAGAGCGCCTCCAACTTTCCTGCGTAGGCGGGGACTCCCGTCAGAACACCGCGAAAGTCCACGAGCGCCTCCCCTACGACAAGACCGTGTTTGCCGAAGGACAGCTCACGTAACGTGTTCTCGTGCCACCCCGATCGCTTTTTCAAAACTGAAACTGCCTTACGTACGCATCCGTGGACCTCGAAATGGCGCAAGAGGATCGTGGTATCGGAGAGGTAGCTCAGATCGACGGGTGCCGTCACGGGACCCATGACGCCTGTTTGAGCCACCGTGATCACAGTTGCCACGCCCTTTTCGGCCAGGTACGAGAGAAGCTCGTGCATCTGAAGGTTGAGGTGTCGCGCATCGGGCATGGCGTTGAAGTAGCCGTTGATGCTGTCGATGACGACGACTTTCGCGTCATACTTTTCGACCGCTTCCTGCACCCTGTGGCTGAACTCATCGGGCGCCATCTCTGCAGGATCGAACTGCGACGCCATGATGCGCTTCTCGTCGAGAAAGCGGACGAGGTCCGGGTGAAGCACCCGGCCACGCGCACGCAGGGTCGGAATTCTCTCCTCGAAGAGAAAAATGGCGGCCTTCTCTCCTGCCGACGCCGCGGCTCCCGCGAATTGCAGAGCGATGCTGGATTTTCCTACCCCGGTGGGACCGATGATCAAGGTGGTCGTACTTCGGTCGATGCCTCCACCGAGGAGGTCATCGAGCCCTTCAATCCCGCTCTTCAGGGGCTCAGCCACGAGATCGCTACGATGCTCGGCAGCTACCAAGCGCGGGAACACGGTTAGCCCGCCGCGGTGGATGGCGTAGTCGTGCCGGCCGCTTCGAAAGGTCGAGCCGCGCACCTTGGCAACGCGCAAACGCCGACGGTCGGCTCCGTAGCCGGTTGATTCGACCTCCATGTCGATGACTCCGTGCGCCAGACTCCGGACGTCGACATCTTGCTTCTGGGATCCGCCTTGATCGTCGAGCAAGAGAACGGTGCAACCTCGGCCGATGAAGAAATACTTGAGCGCGAGCATCTGTCGGCGGAAACGAACGGGGGAGCCGGCCATCAAACGAATCTCGGACAAGGAGTCGAACACCACCCTGATAGGTCGCACGCGTTCGACTTCTTTCAACAAGACTGCAACGACCTCCTGCAGGTCGACTGCCGACGAATCGAAAAGCGTGTTTTCTCTACCCAGCTGGTGGGTCTGCTCGGCGGACAGCTCGTACATGTGGAGCTTGTCCAGCGACCATCCGTGTGACTCGGCGATCGAATCGAGCTCGTCACGACTTTCGGAAAGCGTGATGTAGAGGCAGGTCTCCTTGTTTCGTATTCCTTCGAATAGAAATTGGAGAGCCAGCGTTGTCTTGCCAACGCCGGGATCGCCGTCGATGAGGTACACACGGTCGCGGGGGAGCCCGCCTCCCAAAATGTGGTCGAGCCCTTCGATGCCGGTTTTGACACGCTGGGAGAGCTGTTTCATGACCTCTCGAGTAGGGTCTTAGAGGGTTGGCGGTACTCGCCGCGATGTCCAGTCACTTCGACTTCCGCAAGGTGGGCCTATGGTCGGATGGACTGCCTGGCGCCCAGCCAGTGTCTTCCAATCAAGAGATTCTCATCGTCAGTGAAAACATCCGATCCCGAGCCCCAGACGAGGCCGCGGGTTCGGACCCCGCTAACGTGCTCCAAGAACGACCCGGATCGCGTGCTCTGCACCGTCGTCGACCAACGCAACCTTGGTTCCGGCGTTCTCTAGACCATCCACCTCGACCTTGCCGACACCCGTGCAGACGCCGTGCGGGTTCTCTACGTGGATGCGGTACGTCGTGCCGGCGTGACGATAAGTCATGTCGAGCTCATGCCATGTGCTGGGAATGCACGGTTCGATGACCAGGTGACCCGCCCGCAAACGGAGGCCGAGGATCGCTTCGACCGCAACGCGGTACATCCACCCCGCCGACCCCGTGTACCAAGTCCATCCTCCGCGGCCTTGGTGGGGCGCGGCGTCGTAGACGTCGGCAGCCACCACGTAGGGCTCGACCTTGTAGCGTTCAGCGTCGGCCCGGCTCGCGGTGCGGTTGATGGGATTGAGCATGGAGAAGATTTCGCCCGCCCGATCGCCGTCGCCGAGAAGGGCGTAGGCGAGAACAACCCACACCGCGGCGTGCGTGTACTGCCCCCCATTTTCGCGCACACCGGGCAGGTAACCCTTGATGTAGCCGGGGTCGGCGGGCGACTTGTCGAAGGGAGGCGTGAACAGCAGCACCATCTCCTCGGCCGAACGGACGAGGTGCTGCTCGACGGAAGCCATGGCCTCGGCTTGCCTCTCGGGGCGCGCGGCCCCAGAGATGACGCTCCAGGTCTGGGGCAACGAATCGATTTTGCACTCGTCGTTCTGCTGGGAACCGAGCGGCGAACCATCGTCGAAGAAGGCGCGCTTGTACCAGGCGCCGTCCCATGCCTGCGTTTCGAGCGCCAACGCCAGACGGGCGGCGTGATCTAAGTAGCGCCCTGCCCTCTCGACGTCGGCGCGCGCTTCGCTGATCTTCGCGAACTTTCGCAGCGTGTCGATCAAGAACCAGCCAAGCCAGACGCTCTCGCCTCTTCCCTCGCCGCCAACGCGGTTCATTCCATCGTTCCAATCGCCGCCACCGATGAGGGGCAGTCCGTGCGCGCCGACCGCCAGGCTCCGCTCGATGGCTCGCGCGCAGTGCTCGTAGAGGGAGGCCGATTCGGCAGCGGCACCGGGCAAGAGGTAGTCATCTTGTTGTCCCGGCGCGAGCTCGGGCGCCTGCAGAAAAGGAACGATCTCGTCGAGGATATCGTCACGGCCCGTTACCTCGAGGTAATGGGCGACCACATAGGGCAGCCAGAGGTGATCATCGGAGATGTGCGTACGCACGCCGCGACCCGCTGGTGGATGCCACCAATGCTGCACGTCGCCCTCGACGAACTGACGGCTCGCCGAGCGAAGGATGTGCTCGCGAGCGAGCTCGGGGGCGATGGGCACGAGCGCCGCCGCATCCTGCAGCTGGTCGCGAAAGCCGTAGGCGCCTCCCGACTGATAAAATCCGGTTCGTGCCAGAATGCGCGAGCTCAACGTCTGGTAGACGAGCCAGCGGTTGACGAGGAGATCGAACGGCGTGTCCGGCGTGCGAACCTCGATCTGGCCGCAGAGATCGTCCCACCGCCGCAAGACCTCGTCGAGTGCGGCGGACACCGCCGGCTCGGACCGGTAACGGGCAACCAGGGCATGGGCCTCTTGCAAGTCGTTGCCCTCGCCGAGCAAGAAGATCAACACCTTCTGCTCGCCCGGACGGAGCATGACCTCCACTTGGATGGCGCCGCACGGATCGTAGCCCGCTCCCAAACGCCCGCTCAGGCCCCGGCGGCTCAGCGCAGCCGGCCGGCCGACGTTGCCACCGCCACCGATGAACTCGCCGCGATCGGCAGTGAACGAGCGAACGGCAAGGTTCGCGGCGATGAATGCCACGCGCCCTGCGAACTCGCTGCTGTACGCGTTCTGCGCGGCGAGAAACGAGCCATCAGCAGCCATGCTCGTCACTACGAACGGCGCCGCGCTCTCGCGCTGAACGCCCAGCACCCATTCGACGTAGTACGTGACGGTCAACCGACACTCGGCGCGACCGCGGTTGTGCAGGGTCAGCTTGGAAAGCTTGATCGGGTCGTCTTTAGGGACGAACACCGCGAGGTGCTGTTCGATGTCCTGCGCGCCGCTCTCGAAGATCGAATACCCCTGCCCGTGGCGCACGCTGTACGGTTCGGCGGAGCCGGTGGGAAGCGGCGTCGGTGTATGATACTGACCGGTGGCCTCGTCGCGGATGTAGATGACCTCGGACGGCGGATCGGATACCGGATCGTTCGACCACGGCGTGAGCCGGTTCTCGCGACAGTTCTCGCACCAGGTATAGCCGCCACCCGATTCGGTGATCAGCGTTCCGAACCGGGCGTTGGCGATCACGTTCGACCACGGAGCCGGCGTCCATTGCCCCGCGGCGAGCGCGATCTGGTACTCGGCTCCGCTCTCGGCGAAGCCGCCCAGCCCGTTGAAGAACTCCGACTTGCGGTTGGGCGCCCTCGTCGAAACGCCTGGCGGCGGCAGGCCCCGAGCGCGGCGCGGCGCGATCGGGGGTGGGAGCGGCGGCGGCGTCGGCTGCTGCTCGATCTGCTCGAGAATCGTTCCGCGCGCCCCAGTCAGCACGACCCGCGCGACGGTCAAGACGAGCGCCCGATCCTGCGGTGGCATGAGGTCGGAGCGAACGACGAAAATGCCCCCCGGCTTGTCGAGGCGATCGTGGGCCAAACTGCTGCGAATCACGGACAACAGGTGATCCTGGAACGATTGCTGGTAGGACGCCCCGTGGTCGTTGACGACGACGAGGTCGACCTCGAATCCCCGAAGCCGCCAGTACTCGTGCGCGTGCAACAGCTGCCGCACGAGCTCGATGTGCGCCTCCTCCGAGACGCACACCGCGAGAACCGATAGATCACCGGAGATGCCGTACTTCCACAGGCTCGACTGAGAGCCTTTGCTCTCTGCCAGAAGCTCGGGCGACGCACGAAAATCCCGGTTGGCGAAGATCAGCCGCGAGGCGAGCATGGAGAAAGCACGCGTCGCCTCGCCGTCGATGTTCAAGTAGTGCAGCTGCGCCTGGGCGTTGGTCCACGCGAGAGCCGATGCGCGCTGCGCCGCGCCCGCGCCCCGGTACTTTTCGGCGAGCCGCAGCGCCTCGTCACGCGAATCGGCCAGCGCCGTGGTGAACGAGATGAGCGCGGTCTCGCCCGCCTCGAGGCGTAAACGCCGGCGCAAGCTGAAGATGGGGTCGAGAACGGCGCCCACCGAGCCAGAGAGCGGCGCGTCGCCGAAGATCGCGGCCGGCGCGTCGGTCCCGCGCCCACGGCCGAGGAAGCGCGCGCGATCGGTCTCGTACTCGAGCGGCGCCTGCTCGGTCGCACCGCCTTCCTCGAGAGCCGACACGTGCACCGCCCAGCGCGACGGCTCGGCCGGCGAGCGCTTGCGCCGTGTCGCGAGGAGCGCACCCGCTTCGGGAACGAATTCCGTTTCCACGAAGAGGTTGCCGAACGCCGGATGGGCGGTGTCGGCCGCCGCCGTCGCGAGCACGATCTCGGCGTACGTCGTGATATCGAGCTCTCGCGGCGAGGACCCCCCGTTGATGAGCTTGATGGATCGAATCTCGGCATCGTCCTCAGCGGTGACCGAGACGACGGCCACCGAGGTGATCCCGTTTTCTTCGCGACGAAACTCGGCCTTGTCGAGGTAGAAGTCGACCTGGTAAGCATCGGGACGGGTAAGCGTTGGCTGGTGCGTCGCCGACCAGGCGCGGCCCGAGGCGCGATCGCGGATGTAGCAGTACTGTCCCCAGTGGTCGCGGGTCGCATCCTCACGCCAGCGAGTTACCTGCACGCCGTTGCATCGGCTCGAGCCGGCGCCCGACGCGGTGATCACCACCGAGTACGACCCGTTCGAGAGCAGGTGCGCCTGAGGAGGCGCGGCGGCGTCGAACGCGATGCGGTACCGGTTGGGCGCGAGTTGGGTCGCCGGGCGGAGCACCTGCGTCTCTTGCTGGGTGAGCTCGGCGAGCGGCACGTGGTAAGGCATCCGCTCCTGCAAAAGCAGCTGCGTCGCCTGCACGCGGCGGTCGGCGTGGAATCGCTCGCGCATCGGCCCATCGGCGAGGTACTCGGCCAGCGCGAGGAGCGTCATGCCCTGGTGGTGGGCCATGAAGGCGCGCACCACCGCGCCGAGCTGGCCGTCGGGCAGCCGCGCACGGGTGTAGTCGATCGACTCGTAGAAACCGTAGCGACCAGCGGCACCGTTCTGCGCTAGGCGGCGCAAGTTCTGCACCGCCTGGCGCGGCAGGAAGGGGAGGGCGAGCGCGGTCGCATAGGGTGCCACCACGACGTCTTTCTCGAGCCCGCGCTTGATACCGAGGCCAGGCACGCCGAACGGACTGTACTGGTAGTTGAGCTGGAGGTCGCGCGCGTTGTAGGCGGCCTCCGAGGTTCCCCACGGCACGCCGCACTGGTGACCGTACTCGATCTGTCGCGCGATCATGGCGCGATACGTCGAATCGAGCAGCGTGCCGCGGTAGTTTCTCATCACCAGGCAGGGCATCAGGTACTCGAACATCGTTCCCGTCCACGACAAGAGCACACGGCCTTGGTTCATCTGGGCCAGGGGCCGTCCGAGCCGGTACCAGTGGGCGACCGGAACGTCGGCCTTGGCGATGGCCACGAAGCTGGCAAGGCGAGATTCGCTGGCCAAGAGATCGTAAAAGGAAGGATCGAGGCGCCCCTCGGCGACGTTGAATCCGATGGAGAAGAGCTTGCGCTCGTGATCGAACAGAAAACCGAAGTCCATCTCGGTCACGAAGGCGTCGACGCGACGGGCCCGATCGAACAGCTTCGTGCGCAGGCCTTCCAGCGCTTCGAGAGCGGTGGTTGCGGCGCCGGCGAGCCGCCCCCGCATCTCGATGATCTCGCCCGACCACCCGGCGAGATCGTCGACGGTCGCCGATGTCCTACTCGACAGGAACGTCAGCACAGCCTGACGCTCGGCGCCGTCGGGCATCCCCTTCACGAACGGCAGCCAGGGAGCGAGGGCATCGACTTCCGCTTCGCGCGCGGCCAGCTGGCGCACCAGCGCGGTGGCGAAGTAGTGAACCTCCTCGAGGACGTCGACGTAGGTGAGCCCACCGCGCGCACGTTCCACCTGCTGCACGATTCGATCGGCGCTCACGACCATGCTGCGAATCGCGGACGGCCATTCAACGAGCTCGGGCGAGCCGGCTCGTTCGAGCTCGCCCAGCATCGCCGCCACCGCGGTCTGGATCGAACGCAGCGGCAGCGTCAGAGCCGACGCCGGAACCGCCGGAACGCGCGCGATCTCGTCGTCTAGCGCGAGGAGCGTGTCGACGACTCCGTCGATGACGTGCCGCCCGAGCAGTGGTCTGCCCGGCGCCTGGAGCAGCGCTTGCTTTAGCGTCCAGAGGTGCCCGGCAAGATTGCCGCTGTCGACGGTGGAGATGTAGCGCGGGTGCAAGTTCGCGAGCGTCGACGTGTCGTACCAATTCAAGAAGTGCCCGCGGTAGCGCTCGAGCTTGGCGATCGAATCGAGCGTCTTGCCCACGGCTGCCACGCCTTCCGACAGGGTGGCGTACCCGCGGTCGACGGAAACGACGTCGGCGAGAAGCAAGAGCCCGATGTTGGTGGGTGACGTGCGGCGCGCGAGTACCGGCGCCGGGCTCTCCTGAAAGTTGTCCGGAGGCAGATGGTGGTCGGCCGCGGTCACGAAAGTCTCGAAGAAGCGCCACGTTCGTCGCGCGGCCACCCGCAGAAACCGCACGTCGTCGGGTGCAAGCCGCGGCGTCTCGTCGACCTCGGGCCGGCTCACCCGCGCGGCGACGAGCGGCGCCAGCATCCAGGCAACGAGAAAGGGCGCTGCAGCGGGCCACGCGCCGCTGGGACGAGCGGCGAGTAACGCGGCCGTCGCCAGGGCGAGAGCCGGCGAGACCCACATGCGACGGTAGTGGCTGGCTACGGTGAGCGAAGCACTGCCCTCGGCGACGGAAGCCGGCAGCCACTCGAGTAGCTTCTTGTGGGTGACGAAGCGGCGCACCAGGGCGCGGACGGCGCCGTCCACGCTGATCCATGCCTGGTGGGGCAAGAAGCCAAGCGTGAGCAGAGCCTGCGCTCCGTTGCGCGCCGTTTCGCGCCCGAGGTTACCGAAGTAGCTCGGCAAAGTGACGCCCCGAGGGGCGCTGATGGCCGAAGTGGTGAGCCGAGCGTACGCCGGAAAGGCGACGGCCGCGACGATGGCGAACGTCCAGAAGGCGGGCGAGCCGATATGACCGAGCCACGCAAAGAGGAGCAGTGCGGCCAGGCTCGGTGCCACCAGCGTTCGACGCAAGTTGTCGCCGATCTTCCAGCGCGACAGGTACCCGAGCACGTTGCGCTCCCTGCCGAGCCCGGGAAAGAGCCACGAAACGATCTGCCAGTCGCCGCGTGTCCACCGGTGGCGGCGCATGGCGTGGGTCAAGTAGTGCGCCGGCGTATCGTCGAAGAGCTCAATGTCCGCAGCAAGCGCAGAGCGCGCGTACGATCCCTCGAGCAGATCGTGGGAGAGAATGGTGTCGGCGGGGAGGCGCCCATCGAGAACGGCTTCGAACGCCCTCACCTCGTAGATGCCCTTGCCGACGAACGAGCCCTCGTCGAAGAGGTCCTGGTACACGTCGGACACGACGGTGGTGTAGGGGTCGACGCCGGCCTGCGCCGAGAAGATCCGAGCGAAGGGTGAGCGCGTCGCCGACTCGAGGCTCACCGAGACGCGCGGTTGAATGACGCCGTGGCCGACGCGGATCGTGCGCGTCGCGCCGTCGACTTGGGGAAAGTTGAGGGGGTGCGCGATCGTCCCGACCAGACGCGCCGCGGTGCTGGGAGGCAGGCGCGTGTCGCCGTCGAGCGTGAGAACGAAGCGCACCTTGCCGAGCGCGCTGGAGTCGCCCACGATCTCGGAGAACGTGGTCGCGCCCTGCCCGAGGATCAGGCGATTCAGCTCGACCAGCTTGCCGCGCTTGCGCTCCCAGCCGATGTAGCGACCTTCCGAGCGGCTGAAGACCCGCGAACGGTGGAGCAAGAAGAAGCGCGGCTGACCGTAGCGGCGGTTGAGCTCCTCGATGCCGCGCCGCGCGGCCGCCACGAGCTCGTCGTCGCCGGGCGCCTTCGCGTCGTCGTGGTCGAGCCAATCGCTCAAGAGCGCGAAGTAGAGGTTGGGATCCTGATTAGCGAGGTAGCGGACCTCGAGGGCCTCGAGCATCTCGTCGACCCCCGCGAGGCTCGTGAGCATGGTGGGAACGGCGACCAAAGTGCGCGCGTCCTCGGGGATGCCTTGGCGGAAGTCGAGCTTGGGCAGCGGCGCGGGCGGGATCATCGCGGTGACCGCGAGATTCAAGAGATTGAGACAGAGCTCGCTCGCTGGAAAAGCAGCCAGCACCGCGACGAGCGACGACCGCAGCGGCGAAACTCCGAAGTGGTGCAGCACGACGACCAATGCGCCTACCAGGGCCGCGGTCATCGCCGCGAGACCGCCGAGGTAAATCGGTCCAGGGTGCGCGAGAAGGAGGGCGCTCGCGCGCTCGGCCCAGCTGGGGCGATAGCCGGTGGCGGCCTTGAAATCGCCGAGGCCGCCGGCCACGAGGTGGTAGCCGACGTGCGCGCGCCGTGGGTCGGCGCCCGCCTTCCCGTCGCGCGCGAGCTGGATGGCGCCCCGCGCGACGGTGACCTCGTCGATTCCGGTTCGCCTTGCGATTCGCTCGATGACGTGCCGGTACCGATCGCGGCTGGCAAAATCCATCCGTGGGTAGTCCGCCGAGGGATCCTCGCGCAAGATCGCGTCGACGACGCTGACCCGTTCGAAGAACCCGCTCCAATCGGTGGCCGTTATCAGGCGCATCGAAGTGATGGCGTTGCCGATGGATACCTGGTTCTGCGCCTGGCTCTGGTGCTCGAGGCGCACCGCGGCGTCGACGGTGATGCCTTGCTCGGAGAGCCGCGTTTCGAGCCACTCGAGGGCGTGCTCCATCGCCGGATCCTGGTCGCGCAGCCGCAAGAGCAGCTCGGTCACGAACATCGTGGTCGATGGATCGCCCCGCCCGGCCACGCGCTGGCGGAGGATCGCACGCACTTCGTGCGCTCCCATCGCCGCAACGCGGATGAGCTCGGCGGCCAGAACCGACGCGGCGTTGCGCTCGTCGCGCGCGCGGTCAACCTTCACCGCGATGCGCGCGAGGTTCTCGATGAGCGCGACGCGCAGGGCGATGGGAATGGCCCAGAGCTCACCCATGCCGAGCGGCGCGACAGCCTGGTACGCGCGAACGAAGCGTTCGAGGGTTTCGATCTCGAGCTTGCCGTCGGTATGGGTGATGAGCTCGACCGCCAGCCCGTAGACGCGCGGCAACCCCGACTGCGAACCTCCCACGAGCTTGGGGAGGTCACGGTAGTACGAAGCGGGCAGATCCTCGCGCGCCTCGCGCAGGTGCTCCTGGATGACGTGAAAATTGTTGATGAGCCAGTCGGCGGCCGGCGAGATCCACCGGCGCTGCTGCACCGCCTCGACGGTGCTCTGGTAGCTCGCCAACAGCGTCTTGCGATTCTCGACAAGGCGCTCCAAGAGACCGGGCCCGCGCACGCGCTTGCCGGTGAAGGCGTGCGTTGCACCGAGCGTCGACGCGAGCTGCTCGAGTCGCTCGGGCGTGTAGATGTCGCCACGCATCGGCTCGGCAACTTCCGCGGCTGGTCGCAGCGGAGGCTCGGAGCGCGGCGTTCGAATGGAAATCGGCTCCGCTACGCTGCCCGTTTCGACGGTTCTGGAGCTCCAAGCGTGGTTCGCCATTGCAGATAGTCGAATCGGGCGCGGCGCGAAACGGCCGTCAAGCGGCTCGCCTCGAAGCGGGCGATGCTACGAATTGCGCACCATCGCCGCGCATCCGAGTCGTTGCTCTTGGTTTGCACGTGTCGTGCCTAAGGCCGACTCCCGTGGGCGCCGCCAGGGCGCAGGGATCGCCGAGCCCTTTCTGCACATCGTGGTCTCCACTTTGCACGCCTCGACGGCCTCGGTGGCGGGCGGGGCTTCCGCGCCAACGTCCGTCGCCGCGAGGGAGCACCTGGGGTAAGAACGCAGCATGCGATTTTTCACCTGCCAGTGCGGGGCGACGATCTTCTTCGACAACAGCACCTGCCTGCAATGCAGACGCGAGCTCGGCTTCTTGCCGGTCGCACGAACCATGTCCGCGCTCGAGCCAAGCGAGCACCCCGATCGCTTCCGTGCACTCGCCGCGGGTGGCAAGCCTTACCGCAAGTGCCAGAACTACGCGCTCGAAAACGTGTGCAACTGGATGGTGCCCGTCGACGACGCTTCGCCTTTTTGCACGGCGTGCGCGCTCAACCAGACCATCCCGAGCCTCGACGCGCCCGAGAACCGGATCCGGTGGGCCAGCATCGAGGCATCGAAACGCAGGCTCGTTTACTCGCTGCTCGAGCTCGGCCTCCCCGTCGAGAGCAAGACCGATCATCCCACCAAGGGCTTGGCCTTCGCCTTTCTCGCCAACCCCGAGCCGGCCAAGGGCGGCGCCACGCATCCGAAGGTGATGACCGGCCACAACCAAGGCCTCATCACCATCAACGTCGCCGAGGCCGACGAGGTCGAGCGCGAGCTCACGCGGCGCCAGGTGCACGAAGTCTACCGCACGCTCGTCGGTCACTTTCGCCACGAAAGCGGGCACTATTACTGGCAGCGGCTCGTCGACCAGACGCCGGCGCTCGCGCGCTTTCGCGAGCTTTTCGGCGACGAGCGCGCCGACTACGCCACGGCGCTCGAACGGCACTACGCCGAGGGCGCGCCCGCCGACTGGACCAGCCGCTTCATCAGCTCCTACGCTTCGTCGCACCCCTGGGAAGACTGGGCTGAAACCTGGGCCCACTACCTTCACATCACCGACACCCTGGACACCGCTGGCGCTTTCGGCGTAGTCCCCGGGAAAGAGGCGCGGGCGCTCATCGACCAGCACGTCTTTGGCAGCCTCGACGCGAGCGACGCCAACGATCCTTTCGACCGATGGATGCGCCGCTGGGTATGGCTTTCCCTCGTGCTCAACGCGATGAACCGGAGCATGGGCATACGCGACCCCTATCCGTTCGTTCTCAACCGGTCGACGACCGACAAACTGCGCTTCGTACACGAAGTCATCGGCGCTCGACGTTAAGCGCCACGAGGCATGCTCGTGCACTCCTCGGTTTGGCCCGTCAGGGACAGCTCGGCAGCGACGTGATCCAGTCGCCGATCAGCTTCACCCCTTCGGTATCGACGACGTGGCTCGCGATCTGCGGCATGCGAACCATGGTGCCTGTATCGACGTAGGGCGCGTTCATACGGAGCCACATGATCGAGTCCATCGGTTTTCCGGGAACGAGGATGGTCGACGAATTGCTGCCAGGAACCATCCCCTTTGCCACTGGCGCGTTGCAAATCTTGGCGTCCTTCAGCGTGGTCGTGTAGCGCAGGTCGAAGTTCGGAAACGGGCTCATGATGAAACCGTCGTTCGGGCGGTGGCAGTGGGCGCAGTTGGCCTGAAGGTACGAACGGGCCTTCTGCTCCACGGTCGCGCTCGTGGGCGGGCTCCCGAGCTGACCTGGGTACGGCGTGACGAGCACGTCGCTCGCCTTCGGAGCCGCTGGCGGCGCCTCGAAGAGCCCCATGTCCTGGAACTCGGCGAGCTGGTCCTTCGCATGACCCGTCACCGTTCGGTACATCTGCGCGTTCTCGGGGCCGAGCGTACCGCCCGCGACTTCGTTGTGGCACTTCAAGCAGTCTTGCTGGCTCGGGAAGTACCAGTGCACCATGCGCTTGCCCGTGTCGAACATCACGTCGGCGCCCTCAGCGGCGGCCAGAGTCGCTTCGGTTTGCTTCGCCATGCCCTGGCCGTTCCATTTGTACGCGTAGCCGGCCCAGTGATCAGCGTCCGCGTGCATGAAGAGTCGTGTCTCGACGAGCTTCCCATCGAAAAGGAAACTCTTGATCATCACACTCCCCACCGGGAAGATCCACTTGCCGGTCGCCGCGTCGACCTTGATCTTCTGCCCAGCCGGCAACACGAACGCACGCGTCTTATCAGCACCGTCTGACCAGAGCGGGCTGTTGACCTCGTAGGGAACCGCCCGCGATATCGGCTTCGTGGGATCCTTCGCATCCATGCACCCTGTGAGGGTGAGGCTTGCGATGGGGTTGTAGATGTCCTCCGGGGGCGAGCAATTGCCCACCACCCCCGCC
>JADMIO011281678.1_pt1 | contig 18502 bp, 20 predicted proteins | sample 8958161 | NCBI WGS metagenome assembly JADMIO01 (sample SAMN16585339, study PRJNA669376) | soil metagenome | isolation source: Crop rotation soil | place: USA: Cullars Rotation, Alabama | collected 2011 | reverse complement strand
TTTCCCCGCCGCCACAGGTGCCCGCAAAGCCCCAGCAGCCCGCTCCGAGCGGGCTTTTTAACGCCCCAAAAACCCGCCGCGTGCGCAGCGCAGGCATCGGATCGAGATAAACAATGGCCGGAATCACACTCGAACAAGCAGAAGCGCAGCTCGCACTCTGGGTGGCAGCTGACACTGCTGTCGCCTCCGGGCAGGAATACCAGATTGCCGGGCGCACATTGCGTCGCACCGACGCCGCCGAGATCAGCAACAAGATCGACTACTGGAATAAGTGGGTGCAACGGCTGTCGCGCGGCGGCAATGGCGGGATGCGGATCCGCGGAGTCACACCTGTATGAAGTTTGCCGTCAAGGTTGGGCGCAAGGAAATCCAGGTCAACGAGAATCTTGTTGACCGTGCTGTCCGGTACTTCAATCCCGCTAAGGCCCAGCGCCGCATGCAAGCGCGCCTGCAGATGGAAGCGTTGTCGGGCGGCAGCAGCTACACCGGCGCATCGAAGTCACGCCGTGCCACGTCGGAATGGAAGACGACCAGCAACAGCGCGGATGCCGATCTGCTGCCGGACCTCCCGATACTGCGCGAGCGATCGCGCGACCTGGTGCGCAATGCGCCGCTGGCCTCGGGTGCGATCAATACCGTTGTAACCAACGTCATCGGTACCGGGCTCTCGCTTCAGTCCCGGGTTGATCACCACCTGCTGGGCATGACGGAAGAACAGGCCAGTGAGTGGCAAAAGAATACCGAACGCGAGTTCCGCGTGTGGTGCGAAAGTGCGGATTGCGACATCACCCGCACACAGAATTTCTATGAGCTACAGGATCTGGCTTTCCGCAGCGCGCTTGAATCGGGCGATTCCTTCGCTGTACTGCCGCACATACGCCGCCGTGGGGACGTGTACGGCCTCAAAATCCAATTGGTGGAGGCCGACAGGGTAAGCAATCCCGGCTTTGCGATGGATAAGCGCACGCTCGCTGGCGGCGTGGAGATGGACGACACCGGGGCACCGGTTGCCTATCACATCCTTAAAACACATCCCGGCAATCATCTCGCAAGTGCCAGGGAGTGGGACCGCATTGAGGCGTTCGGAGAAAAAACCGGCCGGCGCAACGTGCTGCACCTCTTCAAGCGGGTCCGCCCTGGCCAGAACCGTGGCGCACCCTACTTGGCGCCGGTCATCGAATCATTGAAGCAGCTGGACCGATACACCGAAGCCGAGATCATGGCGGCCGTCGTCAGCGGTATGTTCACAGTGTTCGTGCATTCAGAAGGGCAGGGGCTCGATCCGGCGAACCAGATGGGCATGGGTGAGGAGACAGGCGCACGCGAATCCGACACCGATGTGAAGATGTCGCCCGGCGCGATCATAGACCTCGGGGTCAACGAGAAGATCGAATCCGCCGATCCCGGCCGCCCGAACACAGCATTTGACCCGTTCGTCCAGGCAATCCTGCGTCAGGTAGGCGTTGCGCTGGAGCTGCCCTTCGAAATACTGATCAAGCATTTCACCGCCAGCTACAGCGCAGCACGCGCGGCAATGCTGGAAGCGTGGAAGTTCTTTCGGGTTCGCCGTGATTGGCTTGCCGCACGGTTCTGCCAACCCATCTATGAGACGTTTCTTGCCGAAGCTATCGCGACCGGGCGGATATCGGCGCCTGGCTTCTTTGATGACCCCATCCTGCGTGCCGCATACCTGGGCTCGGAGTGGATTGGCGATGTACCTGGACAGATCGATCCTCTCAAGGAAGTCCAGGCAGCCAAAGAGCGTATCGCAGGTGCCCTGTCCAACCACAGTATAGAAACAATGCAACTGCACGGACTGAAATGGGAGCCGGTGCACACGCAACTGGCGAAGGAAATCCAAGATCGGAAAGACAAGGGAACCCTCATTGACTTGCAGCCCGAAGCCTTCGGCGATGTGAACGGGTCAGCAAAAGGGGCTGATAAGACTCCGCAGCCGACCCAGGACGACGACACCGAAGACAGTGCGGATAAGACGGAGACGATTGACGAACAAGCGCTCCTAAACGCATTGCCGCCGGGAGACGAGGCATACAAAGAGAGGATCGCAGCACTCAGCACCTCTGTCGAGCAGCTGAGCGAGATAGTCGCATCGCTCCAGGCCCAGAAGCCTCAAGCGTATGTCGAGCAGATCGAGCGCGGAGAAAACGGCGAGATAGTCCGCGTCGTTCGCACCTCCGCCAATGGTCATGTGCAGATCGAAAGCATTGAGCGCGACCGAAACAACGAGATAGTTCGTATTCACAGAACCACACCACAGGAGCAGTAAATGTCAAACGTACTTTTTGATCCGGGTCGCGAGGGTATTCTGGACCGCACAATAGATATGACGGGGGATATCCGTGTCATGTTGGTGAAAAGTGCTTACACCTTCAGTGCGGCGCACAAATTTCTTTCCGATATCACCTCGGGAAACGACAACGGCCGTAGCGCTGCGCTGGGCTCCAAAACGTACACGGGCGGTGTGTTCGATGCCGCGGATACTTCGCTGACCGCCCTTGCCGCTGCAGCTTCCAATGCGCTTGTTTATTTCCTGCACACGGGCAGCGATGCCACAGCGCGGCTTATCGCCTATGTCGATACGCCCAGTGCTGGCCTGCCGTTCACGCCGAGCGTGGGGCAAACGGTCAACATCACGCACGACAACGGCGCCAACAAGATATTCAAGCTGTAAAGCGCTGAATTTCGTAGGAAAAGACAGGGGTAATCATGGCGACATACGACGAATTACTGACGGCAAACGGGAACCAAGCATTGCTTAACAAGGTGCGCGTAGCCGTGGTTGTCGCGGCTACGGAGATTATGACCGAAGCTCCAGCCACAAATAATCACCCGAACAGGCTGATCTGGGCGAAAACGGTATTTGCGAATCCCGCTCTAGCCGCTACACAAATGATGTGGCCAGTACTCGCGCAGAATAAAGCATTCACTTTGGCGCAGATCACTGGGGCAGATGACGCCACGGTACAGACGGCGGTCAATGCTGCGATCAACGTGTTCGCCCAAGGATAGCCATGGCTCTCACGAAAACAGCTGTCACAGTAGTGAGTAGCCAGACCCGAACCGCTGGGGGCGCTGCTGTCCGGGGTAGAGCGGATCTTGCGGATGCGTATGGTGCTTTCCTCACTATCAAGATAACGAACGGGGCGACGGGTCCGGCCGCGCAATGCGTCTGCAAGATCATGGTGGCGCACAACGCGACCCTGCCTGCCGCCGCTGCTGAGGGCGCGGACTGGAAAGTGATCGCGCAGTATGGTGGGGGGGTAACAGCGAACGCGATAACGGAAGTGGGAATCCCCATTGATATTGCCGTGATGCATCTTCAGGTTGATTTCGACGACAACACGTCCCAGAACGTAACGGTCGAAGCATTCCTTAGCGAAGTGACGACGGTATAACCGTGATCCCGCTGCTAAAACGGCATCTGATCCAGCCACAGTATTCTGTCGAGCTGGACCCGGCATGGAAAGACAGGATCGGGTTCGCGTCCATAACCGGTTTGCCGGGAAGTCAGGACATAGTAAGCCGCACGTTCCCTGCTGAGGGGTCAACGGTACGCCGACGCGCATCGCAAAAGGGCGTGGCGAGCTATACCGGCAATGTTGCGGACGGGCTTGTATGGGCATCGTTAAACCCGGTTCCAAGCATATTCCTTACCGGGATAACTCTTCTGCTGTACGCGAATCCGGCGGCGGGGGGAACGATACAGCGCCCGTTCTTCCTCGGGAACGAGGACCCGGTTCCGTCTAACCAATACAACCAAGTAAATATCCTGTTCAACAGTACCAAGGCCGGCGTGGCTTCTTCCGGCCTCTTTACCGCGTTCGAGTATAACTTCGGATTCCAGGGTACTGGGGAAAGTGCGGCGGGAATGGTAGACGGCGAATGGCATGTTTTCATCGCCACGCGGCCGCCTGGGTTCGGTTCCTTCACGTTGTACAGGGACGGCATTAATGTAACAAGCTCGGGAGGATCGGCCAACGGCATCGTAATGCTCGATGGCTGCCGTGTGCATTGCCACCCGTCCGGATCTCAAGGGTACATGGGCGAATCGGCGCTGGCAGTCGCGTTCCCGGAATACATCACACCTGAAGACGCGCTCAAGCTATCGAACAACCCCTGGCAGATTTTCAGGCAAGAGCGGGAGCTCGTATTCCCGTCCACCGGCGGTGGCGCTGCCAGCATCACCGGCGCTGGCCAGATCGCATCAGCCGAGGCGCTTGGCCAGCCCGCGCTTAACGTAAACATCGCCGCGGTTGGGGTAACGAGCGGCGAAGCGTTGGGCAGCCCAGCTGTTGCCGCTACTGTCGCTGCCTCCGGTATTGCCTCAACTGAGGCTGCCGGTTCGCCCGCGATTGCTGCTGCTGTAAGTGGGTCTGGAATCGCCAGCGCGGAAGCATTCGGAAGCGCTGCCGTCGCCGCCACGGTCGACACGGCTGGCATTGCCAGTGCGGAAGCAGTCGGGGCGCCAGCAGTCGGTGGCGATCCTGCAGCCGACATCACAGCTGCCGGTATCGCCAGCGCTGAAGCGTTCGGCTCACCCGTCGTCGGCGTGGTGGTGGCAGCCGCAGGCTTTGCATCGGCCGAGGCTTTTGGCCAACCGAACGTAGGCGCAGCAGCTGCAGACGTCACCGGCGTGGGGCAGATCCCAACTGCCGAAGCGATTGGAGCTCCCGTAGTCGGAACAGTGGTAACGGGTGCAGGAGTAAGCAGTGCTGAAGCATTTGGAAGCCCAGCGCTAGCTGTCCAGGTCACGGGCGTCGGCGGTATTGCCACAGCAGAAGCAGTGGGTGCGCCCCTCGTCGGTGAACTGGTTGCGGCCGAGATAACCGGCGCCGGCGGGATCGCCAGCAGTGAGGCTTTCGGCACCCCGACTGTGTTTCCCCTGGTGCCCTATACCGGGACGGGTTTCCAGCTCGGGTCTGGGCACAGGCCGCTTCGTTCGCGTCGCAGCTCCGCTCAGTTGACACAGAACATACAACCCCATCGCATTGCCGCTGCCGGCATCGAAAGCCAGGAGCGGTTTGGCTACCCCACGCTGGAATGGATCGGGCGCAGCCGCAAGATCCGGGATGAAGAGTTTCTGCTCGGCCGGGCAGCGTAATTGGAGAAAATATGAGCAAGCTACTCGATATCGTCAATTCCCCCTGGGCAATCCAGCCGGACAAGCTCAGGGAAATCAGGGCGATCTATGAAACCCACATGAAAGGGGAGAAGATCGACCTGGATGCGGTAAGGGCGCAAACGGGACTGCCCTTGCAGAACAAGCCGCAGGGCTACGATGTGGTTGATGGTGTTGCCATCATCCCCATCCATGGCGTTATCGCGAAGCGGATGAACATGTTCGCCGCGATATCCGGCGGCGCATCGTCGGAACTCGTCGGGCGGGACATTCAAGCCGCGCTCGCCGATTCCTCCGTGCACTCCATCATCCTGCACATCGACTCGCCAGGCGGGACCGTTGACGGAACGCAGGCACTTACCGACATCATCCGGGACGCGGGCGAACTCAAGACAGTGGTCGCGTTCGCCGATGGACTCATGGCGTCAGCAGCGTATTGGATCGGATCTGCAGCCTCTTCAATCTACATTGATGGGCCCACGACTCAGGTCGGTTCCATTGGCGTCGTCGCATCCCACGTTGACATTAGCCAGGCGCAGGCAAAGGAGGGAATCAAGACCACCGAAATCTCCTCTGGCAAGTACAAGCGTATTGCTTCCGGCTACGCTCCTTTGTCCGAAGAGGGGCGGCAGTCCATCCAGGATCAGACGGATTACCTTTATTCGGTTTTCGTCGAAGTCGTGGCGGTGAACAGAGGCGTATCGGTAGAGGCCGTGCTAAAGAACATGGCGGACGGAAAGACTTTCATTGGCCAGCAAGCCATCGATGCCGGGTTGGTGGACGGTGTTTCCACGCTCGACTCGTTGATTGCCAGCCTAGCAGCAGGCAGCAACCCCCTCAGTAAGCCAGCCGGTGCTGCTGGCAGCCATTCAATAACCATCGACGAAGGAAACCACATGTCAATTACAAAAGATTTTGTTGCAAAGAACCATCCGGATATTGCGGAGGCATTCCGCGCGGAGGGTTATTCACAGGGCCGCTCCGAGGGCGTCAACGATGGAGCCACACGGGAGCGTGAGCGCATCCTGGCGCTCGATGCCCTGCCTGCCCGTGGCCATGAAGCGCTGGTTGCCACCTTCAAGGCAGACGGAAAGACGACCGCTCCCGAAGCTGCATTGCAAGTCCTTGCTGCAGAGCACGCCAAGGGCGGCAAGATGCTCGCTGCCCTCGCTTCAGATGCGCCTAACGCAGTGCCTGCCGCGACTGAGCCCAGTACTGCTGCCCCGGCTGGAGACGATAGCCTTCCAGTCGAAGACCGCTGCAAAGCAACCTGGGAGAAAGATTCAAAGATCCGTGCCGAGTTCGGTACTTTCGATACCTATCTTGCCTTCGAGAAAGCTTCCAGCCAGGGGCGCGTGCGGATCCTGCGCAAGAGAGACTAAACAGCCAACCCGGAAAAACACAAATAGCTAAGCGAACCCGCCTCGAGCGGGTTTTTTAATGTCCCGTTTTTTGAAAAAAGGAAAGCAAACATGAAATTCATGAAATCACACCTGTTCAACATCGCGCTTGCTGCTGTTGTCGTCAGCGCCGTGCTCGTCCTGGGCGTGCCCCAGGGTACGGAGGCGACCTCACTGTTGCCCATGATCGCGGGATTTGGCATGACTACCCTCGCGGCTAACCAGCCTCGCGCCTACGAGCTGGGCAATCGCAACGAGATTCCGATGATTGCCAGCGACATCATCTATGAAGGCGCGGCGGTCGGTATCGTCTCGGCGAGTGGCCACGCACGGCCCCTGGTTGCGGCGGATGCGTTTGCCGGATTCGCCGAGGCCCAGGCGGATAACTCCGCAGGTGCCGCGGCCGCTATCCGGGTTCGCGTCGTCACTGAGGGCTTGATTGAGTTGCCGGTTGCAAGCGTTGCCATTACCAGTATTGGCGCTGCTGTCTATGCCTCCGACGATAACACCTTCACCCTTGTTTCGACCTCAAACACCAAGATCGGGAAGGTCCGTCGTTTCATTTCGTCGGGGATCGCCCTGGTCGCATTCGAGGCATTTGTATCCTAAGCATCGGCTCGCTCGGTACCTAACAACCAGACATTCTCAGATAAGGAACGAAAAACATGGATCAACAGATTTTATCAAGCCGTGCAATTGCCGGCATGTACTACGCCCGGCTGGAGACAAACCCGGGTCTGGCGTGGGTCGATGGCGTGTCGAACATGTTCGACTCTGACCAGGCAAGCGAGACGTATGCATTCCTCGGCCAATCGCCTGCAATGCGTGAATGGGTCGGCGGCCGCCAAGCCAAAGGCCTGAGTGCGGGTTCGTTGATTCTAACGAACCGGCATTATGAAGCCACGCTGGAAATCGCTGTGCGCGATGCCCGCCGCGACAAGACTTCCCAGATCGCAGCTCGCGTGCAGGAGTTTGCCGATCGCGCAATCACCCACTGGGCAAGCCTGCTGTCCACGCTGTTGCTCAACGGCGCATCTTCGCTTTGCTACGACGGGCAGTACTACTTCGATACCGATCATTCAGAAGGTGACTCCGGCACGCAAAGCAACAGTATCTCGGTCGACATCTCGACCCTGCCGGCTGCTGTACACGGTGCTGTAACTGCCCCGGCGGTTGAGGAAATGCAGCAAGCCATCCTCGCGGCGATCGCGCAAATCCTGTCGTTCAAGGATAACCGCGGCGAACCGATGAACGAGAATGCCAAGTCATTCGCGGTAATCGTTCCGGTTGGGCTGTACCTGACGGCATCTGCCGCGGTAAGTGCCATTACCACCGTGGCGCTTCAGCAAAACCTCAACCCCAACCTGATCGCGGGTCTGAAAATCGAAGTGCACATGAATCCCCGCCTGACCTGGACGGATTCCTTTGCCGTCTTCCGGACCGACAGCCCGATCAAGGGCCTGATTCGCCAGGCCGAGACGGAGGTGGATCTGAAGATCAAAGGTGAAGGCAGCGAGTTCGAGTTCGACAACAAGGCCTGGCAGTTTGGTATCGACACCTGGCGTACCGCCGGCTATGGGTACTGGCAGCGTGCCTGCAAAGTGACGATGACCTAAAAGCCCATCGCGTCAACCATTGGGGCTTCTCACTCGGGAGGCCCCTTTTTTCATGTTCTTCCAGGAAGAGGGGCATGAAAAAACTTCGAGGAGACCACTATGAAATACAAAGTTGCAGCACCGTTTGTTGAGCTGTATTCGGGTGTTTTAGCGCTGAGCAAAGAGCAGGCCCGCGACCGCATTCACAACCTGAAGAAGGTTAAAAGCGGCTATGAGATCGTCAAGTCCGTCCAGTTTAAGCGCGGAGAAGAGTTTGGCTACGACGCCGAGCTCACGCCCCAGCTTGCGGAAGTGTTCGGGATCCCATTTGAAAAAGAAAAAAACAAGAAAGCGGCCGTAGTGCAGACGTCTGCACAAACCGAAACCCTGCCAGGCAATCCGGAAAACATTCCGCTGGATGCTGAAAACGGCGCGGTCGCGGAGTAACACGTGGCATTTGCCGAAGACTTGAGCGTCTTCTTCGATACCGATGAGTTCGGGGATGCCGTCACGTACAACGGGGCGCCGCTAGCGGGAATCTTCGATAACGCTTATTTCGAAGGGCAGGGCATGCAGGGCAGCCAGCCTGTCTTCACCTGCCCGACGGCGGATGTCGCCTCAGCAAGGCACGGAGACCTTCTGGTGCGCGCCGGCGTAACGTACAAGGTCGTCGGCGTCGAGCCGGACGGTACCGGGATCACCCTCTTGAGGCTAGAGCGGCCGTAATGCAGATCGACATCCGGACCAACGTAGACAAGGTGCTCGCAAACCTGGTGACGTTCCGGTCTGAAATAAAAGACAAGGCAACTGTTCGCGCGCTGAATCACGCCATCGGCAAAGTAAAAACGGAAATCGGCCGAGAGATCCGCAAGATCTACAACATCAAGCTGGGCGCCATAACGAAGGCCACCAAGGTCACCAAGGCGCACCTGAAGCAGGCGAACTTGCGCGCAAGCGTGAGTGTTTCCGGAGGAACGATCAGCTTGGTTGAGTTCGCGGCGAAGCCCGTTAATCCCTGGAACGTGCCGGGCAGGCCGCATCGCAAGCTCGGCGGGGGAGTCAGCGTCAAGGTGAAAGTCGCTGGCGGACGTCGCACTGTGAAGCACGCCTTCATTGCCACCACTAAAGAGGGATACCGCGGGGTGTTCATGCGCGAGAGCATTCCCGGCGCGCCGAAAGCGCGCGGCGGTGCCCAGCAATACAAGGATCCAATTGTGAACCTGCGCAGCATCAGCCTGCCGACTGCCGTTCGAAACAAGGCTGTCATGACCGCGTTACGGACGGTCGGTGGCGAACAGTTCGAAAAAGAGTTCGCACGTCAAATGAACCTCTTGGGTAACAAATAATGGCAGATCACGTTAAAACGCAGCTTCGTGCAGCAGCTGTAACGCTGCTGTCAGGACTCAGCCTGACCGGCTCCCGTGTCTTCAAAGGCAGAGTTTACCCGGTCGAGGACGAAGAGCTGCCTTGCCTGCTGATTGCCACGCCGGCGGAGGATCCCGAATACACCTCGATCGGCTACCCACGCAGGATACGGAGCCGGATTACGCTGAGCGTGAATGCGGTGACAAAGAACAAGGATGATCTCGATGACGTGCTGGACACGATCGAAAAAGAGGTTAGAGCCGCTATTGGTGCCGACCCGAGCATCGGCGGTCTGGCGAAAGACGCCATTTTTAGCGGCTCTACAACCGGTCTGCACGGCGACGGCGAGAAGCCTCGCGGCATGGCCGCAATGCTGTTCACTGTAGAAATTCACACGAAGGAAGACGCGCCAGCTATCGCTAAATAGCACAGCGTTTTCGTAAACCGGATCCCGGCCTCTTAGATTCTAAGCGGCCGGTTTTTTTTGCCCGTCTCTGCGGGCGCCACCACTTGAAAGGAAAACATTATGTCAGTTCGCACATCCGCAGGGACGACGCTAAAAATCTCTGCCGCAACTCCCGCCACGTTTGATGCCGCCGGCTACAACGCACTTACATTCACCAATGTTGCCGAGATCACTGACCTTGGCGAGTTTGGTCGCGAGTATGCGCTGGTCACGCACAACCCCATCGGCTCACGTGGCACCGTCAAGAAAAAAGGATCCTTCAACGAGGGAACGATGGCGCTCAAGCTGGGCCTCGACACCGACGATGCCGGCCAGATCCTGATGAAAGCTGCATCTCTCTCCGACAACGACTACAGCTTCCTGATTACCTCCCAGAACGGGGATAAGTATTACTTCCAGGCTCAGGTAATGAACTTCAAGGTTGGCTTGAGCACGGTTGACGCTGTCACCAGCGCGAGCGTGAATCTGGAACTGACTTCGTCGTCCGCAGGCGTCGGTGTCATTGAAGTCCTGGCAGCCTAAGCTCATAGCGTAGAGCCAGGCCTAGCAACAAATCATAGAGGGGAATTGCAATGTCATCTTTAACGGGGAGACTTTCCTTGAATGTCGATATGGTGCTGAGCAGCGCACTCGATATCGGCGTGGCCGAGTACAAGCCACAGTACGGGGCCAATTACGTTTTTGAAAACGGGACCGGAGCAAACCAGGCTAATGAGATGTTTGCCGACATCCGCAGTCTTGCCGCGTCCGCTACGGAGAACCTGGACCTTGCCGGATCGCTGACGAACGCATTGGGTGTGACGATTACATTCGACAAGATCAAGGCGCTCATCATCAAGGCGGATGCTGGCAATACCAATGACGTACTGGTCGGCGGTGCCGCTTCTGCTCAAGCCTCTGCGTTCTTTGGGGATGTAACCGATGTCGTGAAAGTCAAACCCGGCGGGACGGTCGCTTTCATCGCGCCGGACGCCACGGGCTACGACATCACCGCAACAACCGCTGATCTGCTGAAGATTGCAAACAGCGCCGCAGGCACCTCAGTAACTTACACAGTCATCATTATTGGCGTGGTTTAACGCCTGACCGAGCACCGGCCAGGCCCGTCTGCCTCTCGCGGGGTGATGGGCTTGGCACGGGCATTTTTTATCCCCGCGAAAAGGAAGAAATCATGTTCGACATTAGCAAACTGGCAGTAAATGAAACGACCGACATTCATCTCCGCGGTGCAGACGATGAGCTGCTTTTCGATGAGAACGGCAATCCGATCACGATAACGATAAGCGGCCCTGGGACCAAGGCATTTGCCAAGGCGCAGCAAGCCCGGAACAAAGCGCTTATGGAGCGTTTCCAGCGCAAAGGGAAGACCAAGTCGGACGCGACGCTCGAAGACAATGCCGAGTTCCTGGCCGCAGTGACCGTTAGCTTCAATAATTTTGAGTACAAAGGCATGACTGGCTATGAGCAATTCAAGGCTTGCTACATGGACATGTCAGTCGGTTTTATTGCCGAGCAGGTAAATAAGGAGCTCGGTGACTGGTCAAATTTTACGAAGGGCTCTACGAAGAGCTAAGCCTGTACGTCCGGCAGATCGCTTGGCTCCAGGCGGTCCCGGAAGAAAAGAACAAGAAAAGAAGTAAACCGGGGGTCGATACCCCCGAGCCGGTATCCCGCATCGAGAAGATCAAGGAAAACGGCGGTGAAGTCCTGCTGCCGGAAATCGATGCGGCTGGATACCTCGTTGACTACCTGTTGGAGATAGGCCCGGCAAGCAGTAACGGCATGGGCTTCGCGCCGATCGCGTTCACAGAGTTGCAAGCCTGGCAGCAATGCTCAGGAATCGACCTGCAGCCCTGGGAGACGCACGTATTGCGCAGGCTGTCATCCGACTATATCGCAGAAAACAGGCGGGCTGAGAAGCCAGATTGCCCGCCACCGTACGGCAACCCTGAACTTGAATTTGACCGCGAAGTAGTGGCGAGAAAAGTCACTAATGCGCTGAAGGCACTCGCGCGCGCGAAAAGGTAACCCATGAACATCGGCACGATGACAATCGAGATGATGGCGAACATATCCCGGCTTCAGCAGGATATGAACCGCGCCAAAGGCATCATCGCCGGGACGATGGGCGATATTCAAAAATCGGCCAACCTCGTGAGTGGGACCCTCGGTTTGATTGGAGTTGGATTGTCAACTGGCGCATTTGCTGCCTATGCAAATCGCGTTGTCGACACCCTCGCCACAATTGATGATGCGGCGCAGAAAACGGGATCATCGGTTGAGAACCTGTCGCGTATCGAGAAAACGGCGCGAGCCTTTGGTGCCAATTTTGGGGACATCGACGCAGCACTCGTAAAGCTCGCACGGGGAATTGCTACGGTCGACGATGAATCAAACCAAACCAATCAGGCGTTAAGGGCACTGGGTCTGTCGTCACGCGACGCTGCAGGCAATCTTCGTGATCCGTCTGAGGTACTGATCGAGATTGCGAAGCGGCTGCAGAACTACCAGGATGGAGCTAACAAGTCCGCCATTGTTACCGATCTGTTCGGTAAGTCCGGTGCCAACCTGCTCCCCGTTTTGAACGACCTGGCAGAAAACGTCGACAAGTTCGGAAGTGTGTCGGCGGCCTCGGCTGCCCAGGCATCGCAGTTTCAGGACCAGATGGGTCTTCTCAAGGGGAAGGCAGACGAGGCGTTTACATCATTCTCACTGGGGCTGCTGCCTGCGCTGAACCGGATAGCCGGAGCAATGCAAGGATCGGCAGGCGGCATGGATATCTTTGCGGCTGCGGGCCGATCCGTCGGTTCCATGCTTGAGTTCCTGCTGGTCAAGGGATCGGCTGTCTGGATGCTGTTTGGCAATATGGGCGACGCCATCGGTACCAGGGCTCAGCAGCTGATCGCCGTTGTGAAAGGTGATTTTCATGAAGTCGGGCAGCTGCAGAAGAACCTGGACAATGAGATCGGCAAGCGTATCGCAGAGCATCAGCATTACGTTTCCACGATACTCGGCGGAAATAAGCAAATCGAAAAGTCTGTTGCGTCGGTCAAGCCCCAGCTGAACTACCTCTCCGGTACCGAGAAAACCACTGCGGCGTCAGCTTATGAACGTGCAACCAAGGCAGCCAACGACTACATCAATAAACTGAGGGAAGAGACCGAGGCGGTCGGCCTGAATGCCGTTCAGGCGAGACTGCTTGCCGCGGCCCGGGAAGCCGCCAAGGCACCCCTTGAGTCGCAGCGGGCAGCGATCATGGAATCCGCGCAGGCGTGGGCACTCGCCACACAGGCTCAGGAAGAGAGTGTCGCTGCTGCCAAGGCACTGGAGGCCGAAGAAAAGAAACGCCTCGACGGCTATGACGCCCTGGTAACTGCCGATGAGAAGGCACTCCAATCACTGAAAGAAAAAAACGACCTGCTTGAATTCGGAGCTGGGGCGGTTGCCGCCATGGGACAGGCCGATCTGCAAGCCGCGCTCGACCGCGCATGGGCCGCGGACAATATCGACATCAACGTGATCGCTATGCTCGAACGGCGGCTTGAGTTATCGAAGCAGCTTGCCGCGGAGGCAACCCGTGGCGAGGCACTGACGGCGGCCAAAGAAGCGGCCAAAGCTGCATCGGATGCTTGGCAACACACGGCGCGCGACATCAACCGGTCGCTAACCGACGCTCTGTTGAGGGGCTTCGAGTCCGGCAAAACGTTCGCACAGAACCTCCGCGACACCCTTGTGCACATGTTCCAAACGACCATACTGCGCCCAGTTATAGACTTGGCGATGGCGCCGGTGAGCAGGGGAATGTCGGGCGTGATGGGCACGCTTGGATTTCCTGGTACAGGGATCGCAGGAACTGGCTCAGCCGCCGGCAACAGCTTCAATTTGATGAACATCGCCAGCGGTACGAAGTCACTTTTTAGCGCCTTTACCGGTAGCGCGTCATCGCTCGTGACTTCTATCGGCACTTCGGCAATCGGACAGGCACTTGGGCTTGGTGTCGCTGGCGGCTCTGCGGTCGGAGCCGGCGTTGGGGCTGGTGCAGGCGCAGGCAGCGCGTTTATTGGTGGCGCTGGTACTGCCCTGGGGGGAACTGGCGCAACGGTGGCCGGGCTGTCTGGGATGGGATCAATGCTCGCTGCTGCTGCCGGTCCCCTTGCGATCGCTGCCGCTGCCGACATGATCTTCAGGCTAATTGCCGGGAACAAAACGATAAAGGGTGCGGAAGCGCTAACTTACGTTCCCGTTATTGGCCCGCTCATTAATGCGCTGTTCGGCATGGGTCCCAAGAAACTTGGCCCATCTGAGCTTACAGGCACGTTCTCCAATACTGGGTTCGATGGCCAGTTCGAGGCGGACTGGACGCGCAAGGGAGGTCTGTTCGCCTTCGGGAAAAAGAAGGGTCGCCGCGGGCTGGGGATCTCGGCGGAGCAGGATGCTGCGCTGGACGCCCTGGTCGGCGATATCTCCGGTGCATTCCTCGCCTTGACGAAAACGACGGGTGACGCGGGGCGCACCCTGGCGGGATGGACCTTCCAAGTAAAACAAGCCATCGAAACCGAGGAGCAGCAGGCCGAGCTCACGAAGAACTTATCCAACAGCATCGGCGAGAAGCTAATCCCCGAGTTAACGCTGATCCAGCAGAAAGGTGAGGAGCTGGCGGATACAGCTGCCCGGGCTAGCGCTGAGTTCACCCTGGTAAATTCAATCCTGGATCTGACTGGCAAGACCCTTTCTGTTGCGGGCCTGGCATCGCTTGGCTTGCGGGACAGTCTTGTCCAACTGCTTGGCGGCATCGATAACGCAGGCTCCGCACTTCAGCCGTTCTTCGAGAACTTCTACTCGGAAGCGGAGCGGGTAGCGTCCACGGGCCGCCTGATGAATGCTGAACTGAACAAGCTGGGAATAACCACGATACCGACCACCCGTGAACAGTTCCGCGCTCTGGTCGAGGCGCAGGATCTGAACACCGAAGCTGGGCAGAAGATGTTCGCCGCGCTCATCCAGATCGCGCCCGCTTTCGTTACGGTGACCGATGCGATCAGCAAAGCCGCCGACGAAGCAGCTGCTGAAGCAAAGCGGATTGCCGACTCGATCCAGCTACTAACCACTGATGCGTTCGCAACCCTGTTCGACTACACCAAGTACATCCGCTTGGCCGCCAATGCTGGGGTAACTGCCGCCCAGCCAGCCGGCCCCGTGTATCAAGCACCGGGACAGGTGTTCCTGCCCGGCTTTGCAAGCGGCTCGAACGAAATTCCGCACGACATGACGGCTCGGATCCACAAGGGAGAAAGGATCCTGCCGGCGGCTGATAACCGGGAGCTGATGCGCAGGCTTAGCAATCCCGGCGCGGCAAATGAAACTCTGGCCGCGGAGATACGTGAACTACGTGCTGAGCTGAGGGCGGCGCACCTCGCCATTGCAAGGAACACGAGCAAGACGGCGAAAATCCTCGACACATGGGATGGCAATGGGCAACCGCCGGAGCGGATCGCATGAAGATAGTCAGGCCAATTACGATTGACGATGCGGCTCTGCTATCCACCAATGTCAGTGAAACGCTTCATCCGCCCTATGACGCTGGTTACGTATTCGCCTTGGGGGATAGGGTCTCGGTGATCGCTGCCGACATCCATCAGGTTTATGAATCGCTGGTGGCAGGCAACGTCGGCAACGATCCCGCCTCATCGCCAACAAAGTGGGTTTATGTGTCCGCGACTAATCCGTGGCTGATGTTTGATAAGTCCGTCACATCGCAGACCCAAAACGCCGACAGCATCGCCGTATCTTTGCAGACCCACGGACGGGTCCCATGCCTTGGACTGCTGAATCTTTCCGGTTCCTCGGTGCAGGTCACGATGGCGGACGCTGTTGATGGCGTTGTGTTCGACGAGACCTTCAGCCTCGTCTCTGATAGCGGGGTCGATGACTGGTATGACTATTTCTTTGAGCCGGTCGTCAGGCTGCAGGATCTGATCGTGCTCGACATGCCCCTTTATGCCTCCCCGATTATCGATGTGACCATCTCAGCATCTGGTGAAACGGTGAAGTGCGGGACGTTAATTCTTGGGCCGACAACGAACGTTGGCGACACGGAATATGGCGCAACGGTGGGCATTCAGGACTTCTCTGTCAAGGAACAGGACGACTTTGGGAACTATTCAATTGTCGAGCGCGCGTACCGCAAGCGCGCCACCTTCCCGGTAGTCGTCGAACACAACCGCGTCGACACACTTCAAGCATTGCTGGCATCCGTACGAGCGACACCAACGCTCTACATCGGCGCAGACAACTATTCCTCTACCGCGATTTATGGATTTTTCAAGGACTTCACGGTTGAGATTGCATACCCGCTCGAATCTGTTCTTTCCATTGAAATCGAGGGGTTGACCTGATGAGCGCCTACATCGAGCCGGATTATATCGAAGAGGATTATTTTGAGGATGAAACTATGGCCGTAACTCCACTCCCTGATCCACCGCTCCGCTCTGACGCGCCGGCGGTTTTTGTTGAGAAGGGCAACGCTTTCATGGGCGCGTTGCCGCGCTTGGCGCTGGAGATAGACGCTGTTGCCACGGCGATGAACAACAACTCGACGAGCGCGACGAGCACCACGTCAAACACGATCGCGAGTTCTGGAAGCAAAACGTTTACCGTTCAGGCGCTGAAGGGTTTCCTGCCTGGCCAGACGATAAAAGCGGCCTCTACTGTTGACGGTACGGTGTGGATGCAGGGTGATGTGACCGCTTACAACTCTACAACCGGCGTGCTTTCTATCACGATGAATGCAAGCCAGGGGTCCGGCACGATCGCGGCCTGGACGCTAACTCTCGCGACATCAATAGCGAGCTCGCCCGGCTCTCTGAGCCAGGATTACTCCGTCAAGTCATTGCGGCACGCGATTGGAGCCGACATTCCCTCGGCTTCAACGATTGATCTGTCTACCGCAACGGGCAACATGGTTCGGGTGACTGGAAACACGACTATTTCTGCCGCCACAATGACCGCAGGCAAGGATGTATGGGTTGTCTATACCGGCACTCCTCAGCTTAACTATCATGTTTCCAATCATCAACTTAACAGCAATGGCGGGAACATTACAGCGGCGGCCGGAGGTTACGCGCTGTATACCTATGATGGCGTTACTGTTCGGGTTCTCTATTTCTCGCCGAGCGGGAAGGCTAACGTTGAGACCGCTCCGCCCGCGGGCGCTCCAGTAGGCTCCTGCCTTATCCATTTCGGATCCTCGCCCCCTGCAAATTATTTGACCTGTCCAACCACTCAGACAAATCTGAATCGCACCGCCTATAACGCGCTTTTCGTCGCGCTCGGTACGACTTGGGGCGTAGGTGATGGCGCCACTACCTTCGGGATGCCCTGGTTTGCTGCCGACTATGCAATGTTACAAGCCAGCTCGAATGTGGGCTCAGCCAGTACAGGCACGGTCAAGGCGCATACCCACCTAACGGGTGAGGATTCGGCTGGTACGGGGGGGAGTTCTCCCTTGGGGCCCAGTTCCAGTTCCGCAATGACCAAATCCACGACGTCGACGGGTGGCGCCGCGAACCTGGCGGCTGGCCATCGCGTTCTGATCTGCGTCAAATACCAATAAGAGGAAAACATGCCAAAGATAGTCTATCTCTATGACCAGGAGACGCGCGGCTTTACGGGTACGTACGAGGCGCAGGAAAGCCCGCTGGAGCCCGGCGAGTTCATCATGCCAGTGCATTGCACTGAAACGCCGCCGCCGCCTCTCACCGCTGGGCAGTGGGCATTTTTGGAAGCCGGCGGGAGTTGGGTGGTGCGCGGCTCACCAACGCCGACGGATGCCGACCTGCTTGCTGCAGAGGTTGATAGATACCGCCTCGCCGTCCGTCAGCACATGAGCGCCGTGGCAAGAGCCATGCCGGAGCACTTCAATAGCATCATTGAGGCGAAATCGTTCGCTGGCGTCGACAACCCATACCGCGCGGTTGGTGATGCATCGGTTGTATGGGCGGCAAATGTGCAGACGTCTGCAAATGCAACGCTTGATTCCGTGCTCGCCGGCGAGATCCCGCTCCCAGCCGTGGAAGACTTGATCGCATCGCTTCCTGCCTGGGTGCATCCATGATTCCCCTCAATCCAGTTTATCGAGCCGCAAAGGGCAGCAAGCTCACGTCGGAAGAAGGTGACGCGAACACACTCGCTCTTGCCCGGGCGATCGTGCTTGGGGCGCCGCGATTGATTGCCCAACGCTTCACGCCGATTACGCGCACATCCGACAATTCCACAGACGCCACAGCCGTTATTCTGGCCTCGGCAACGCTTACAGGCTTAACGATGGGCCTGAACAGTAAGTTAGTAATCGTATCGGACTGGGATGTTTTAGCCGCAAACACGAAGCATCTCGGCGTGAATTTTGGCGGGTCGAACGTGGGCGGCGCTTTCGACGTGATTAGCCCGACGCGCATCTTGAAAGTCTTGACCGAGATTCAGAACGTTAACAGCTTGAATGCGCAAAGCACCATGAATTCGGAAAAATATGAAAGGTCGG
>JADMIO010846036.1_pt1 | contig 18502 bp, 18 predicted proteins | sample 8958161 | NCBI WGS metagenome assembly JADMIO01 (sample SAMN16585339, study PRJNA669376) | soil metagenome | isolation source: Crop rotation soil | place: USA: Cullars Rotation, Alabama | collected 2011 | reverse complement strand
CGCGACAACTTGTCCACGTGGAATTCTAAGCTTAGGATCCCAATGTGCTGGAAAGCACCTACTTCGCCGCCGCCTTTGCACTGGAGGCGGTCCTGCTCATCCTGTTTGGAATCGTCCTCGACCGGCTCGACTTCGCGCCCGGCTCGTTAGCGCATCGCATCGGCTTCGGCATCGTGGCGTTTGCCGTCTTCGTCCAGCCCCTCATCGCACCGCTCGTGGGCAGGGGATGGCTGCAAGCGGAGGTGTTCGGCGTCGCTCCGGATCCCACCGTCGTCGGAACGCTCGGCGTGCTGGTGGCAGCGGGGCGCCGCGCGTTCCTGGCGCTCGGAGTCATTCCGCTCCTCTGTTGTGTGCTGAGCGGCGCGGTGACGCTGACGCTCGGATCGCCCGACGCGCCGGTCATGCTCGTGGCCGCCGCCGTCGTCGCCGGCGCCGTTGCGATGACGCGCGCGCGAACGACGTAGCTTTGACCCGACGAAACTGAAGGAGCCGCCATGGATGCAGAGAAGCTGCGCCGTTTGCAAGCCCCGCTCAAGGACCGCTACAAGGAGCGGCCCGAGGCGGCGCTTGTCACGCTCGAAGCCAAGGGCCGGCTGGGGGAGGGCCTGACCTGCAGCGTGCGGACTGCGAAAGCGCTCGTCGCGGCGGGGCTGCATCCCGCGACCGGCGGCGACGGCCTCTCGGCATGCTCGGGGGACATGCTGCTGGAGGCGCTCGTCGCGTGCGCGGGCGTGACGCTCAACGCGGTGGCCACGGCGATCGGCGTCCCCGTGCGTAGCGGGGAGGTTCGCGCCGAGGGCGACCTCGACTTCCGCGGTACCCTCGGGGTCGCCAAGGACGCGCCCGTCGGGTTCCAGCGGATCCGGCTGTCGTTCGACCTCGACACCGAGGCGTCGGCGGACGAGCTGGCAACCCTCATGCGCCTCACCGAGCGCTATTGCGTCGTTTACCAGACGCTGCGGCAGCCGCCCGAGATTGCCGTGAAGGTGCACGGGTCAGCGGGAGGCACGCACGTGGACGCTCCAGAATCGAAATCGGGGTCCGCCCGTGGGGGCGGTGGCTAAGGCAATTCGAGCGTGTGGAGCGTCGCCCACATTGCGCCTTCGGAGAGCCGCGCGTCCTTCTCCGCCGAGTCGTACGTCGCCAGCAGCAGCACGCGCCGGCCTCGTTGGCCGACGATGGTGATGCCCTCCGGGTGGTTCTTCTTCTCCTGGTAGGGCAGCTCGAGGAGTTTAGGCAGCTTGCCCGCCTCGATCATGCTGTCGCTCTTTGTGGCCAGCGCGTTCTTCCAGCGACGCACGTGCGCCTTGCCCTTGCCGCGCATCGGGGGTCCGGTCAGAATCAGGAGGTCGCGCCCCGCGAGGCAGAGATCGCGCACGCCGGAGCCTTCCAGATCGACGAAGTGCTTGCGATAGCGGGCTTGCGGCGCCGCCGGTGCGGTCGCGCGCGGGAGCCTGCGCAGCACGAGCTCGCCGCGGCGCTTGGCGTCGTCCATCACCGCGATCTCGAGCACGCAAGCCCAGCCGTCGATGACAGGTCCGCGCAGTCCGAGGAATACTCGACCGCCCGGTGCGACGGCAAGGCCTTCGATGTCGAAGCCGTTGTCCTTGCTCGGTATGGAGAGGAAGGGAGCGAAGTGCGCGTCCTTGCGCAAGAGTCGCGTCAGCGCGTCGTTCTTCCGTCCGGCGGGGAGGCGGGCGGCGCGAAGCACTCGCCCGTCTTGCAGCCGGACCTCGCGAGCGAGTGCGGCACCGTCAGAGCCGTCCTCCATCGGGATGCGCGCCAGCAGGAAGCGATTGCCGGCGCGGCGGATATTCGCGAGCGCCGCGATCGCCTGGTGGCCCGAACGCCCTTTCAGCGGGTCGCGTACGGCGCTGTGCGATCCCGTGAGCCACAGGTAGCCGTCCGCGATGGCGAGACCCTCGAGGTCGGCCTCCATCGATGCGCCCGATCGCCGGTCCGCTTCCGAAGCGGGCATCGCGAAGAACCGGCGCAGGTCGAATCGGCGATGTCGCGCATAGCGAATCGTTCCCGCGCTCGCTTTCTCCGTGCGCAGCCGCTCCACGACGACGGTCTCGTCGTGAGCGAGCCAGAGCGTATCCGCGATGGCGGCGGCCGCGGAGATGCCATCGGAAAGCCGATGCCCGCTCGGCAACAGATCCTGGGCGGGATCGAACTCAAGCCGGATCTTGCGCTTCCGGGGCGGCACGGCGTTCCCTTCGAGACGGCTTCACGCACCAGCGGCGGAAGCGACGCCCGCGATCATATCCCGGCATTCGTGACGGCCGCGACCGCAGGCGCCGCCGATCGTAGGGGTCGTCCGACACCGCGACGCGGCCCTGTCCGGTTTTGGCCGGGCTGCGCGGTGGCGACAATGTCGCCGTCAGCGATGCGTTTTCCGATGCCTGCATGGGTCCTGACACGAGGCGGAGACTTCCGCTCTTCGTGCGAGCCTCCAAAGCTCGGTAGGACACAACGAGGCAACGGACGGGGACTTGTTCTCGATTTGCTGACAGCGCGGCCGCCCAGTGCGGCCGCGTCCATTTGCGTGCGGCGATTGCGCCCGTTCACCGCGGGCGGCGGCTGCGTCGCCCAAGCCGCCCCGGGGAATAGGGTGGGCGCGATTTCGGTTTGCAGCGGAATGACGACACACTTGGGCTTCGCCCCTCACGAGCCCGCGTGCGACGGCGCCTGCACCCGCAGGGGCAGGGGCGACGCAAAGCGGGTCGGCACGCCATGACGGGACGTGTCTACCCCCTCAACGCCTCCGAGCATGCGGCCGTCGACGCGCTGCTCCCGTTTTATGCGAACCGCACGCTGCGCGGCGAGGAGCTCGAACGGGTCGAGCAGCACCTTGCGGCGTGCGCGGCATGTCGCCGCGAGGTCGACTGGCTGAAAGACGTCTTTGCCGCCTGCGCGGCGATGGCGCCCCTGCCTGAGGGCGAGCGGAAGCGTGCGGCAGGCACCTTCGCCTCCGGTGGACCGGCGATGCCCGGCCCGCCGGCCCGGGGGGCTCTCGCCTGGCGGTCAGCGCCCGCGTGGATGCGCATGCTCCTCGCGGCCCAGCTCGCGGCCGTGGTGTTTCTCGGCACGTTGCTGTCGCTCAATGCCGCCGACGAGTCGTCCTACCGTACCCTGGGAGCCGACGTTCGGCCCGCGACGGCGGGCGACGCGATTGCCGTCCTGTTCGATCCCGCGATCTCGGAAGCGGAGCTGCGGCGCGTGGTCACCGCTGTCGGCGCGCGGATCGTCGACGGCCCGACCACGACCCACGCGTTCGTGCTGGCGGTGCCGTCCGGGCAATCGAAGGCGGTTGTCCAGAGGTTGCGCGCGGAACCCGGCGTCCGGTTCGCCGAGCCGATGGGCGCACGGACGGCCCCATGACGGCCTCGCGCTGGCGGTGCGTCCTTCTCCTCTTGCTGTTCTGCGCGCTGTCGCCTGCGTCGCGGGCCGAGCCGGGCGCCGCGTCGACCCCCGCGCCGCGCGAGCTGCTCGTCATGCTGCGGCTGCCGCCGTTGCACTTTCGCCCCGACGCGGGCTACGTGGGCGGTTACGCGACGCAATCGGGCAGCGCCGCCCGGCAACGGATCGCCGAGGATCTGGCGGCACGGTTCAAGCTGCGGATCGTGGACAACTGGCCCATGCCCGCGCTGGGCGTCGTCTGCTTCGTGATGGAAGCGCCGGACGGTCTGCCGCTGCAGCCGTTGATCGACCGCATGGCCCTCGACACTCGCGTCGAGTCGGTGCAAGCCGTCAATCATTTTCGCGTGCTCGCACACGACGATCCTCTCTATCGGCTGCAGCCGACGGCGACCCTGTGGCACCTCGATGAGCTTCATCGCGTCGCGACGGGCAAGAACGTCCGCGTCGCTGCGATCGACTCGGGTGTCGAGGTCGACCATCCGGATCTTCGCGGCCGCATAGCGCTCGCGCGCAACTTCGTCGACGGGCGTGAGTCCGTACCCGAGCTGCACGGGACAGCCGTCGCGGGGATCATCGGCGCGCGGGCCGACAACAGTGTCGGCATCGTGGGCGTGGCGCCGGAGGCGCAGTTGCTCGCCCTTCGCGCGTGCTGGCAGGACGGGGCGGACGAGCGGGCGGCGGTGTGCAGCAGCTTCACTTTGGCGAAGGCGCTGCAGTTCGCGATCGACAACGGCGCGAAAGTGATCAATCTGAGCCTTGGCGGGCCACGCGACCGGCTGGTCGAGCGGCTGCTGGCCGTCGCCTCGTCCCGCGGTGCGGTCGTCGTCGCGGCCGCGGATCCGCGTGTTGCCGACGGCGGCTTTCCGGCATCGCTACCCGACGTACTTGCCGTCGCCGCCGATGACGTGCACGATGCACCCGAGGCCATCTATCTTGCGCCGGGACGCGACATTCCGACGACGCTCCCCGGCCGCCGCTGGGGCCTCGTGGGTGGCTCGTCGTACGCGGCGGCGCAGATGTCCGGGCTCGTTGCGCTGCTCGTCGATCTCGCGCCGGACCAGAGCAGCCGGCAGCTGCGCGAAACGCTGATCACCTCCGACCCAGCCGGTGTCTCTTCACGTCCCCGCGCCATCGTCGACGCCTGCGCAGCGGTCGCCCGGACCGTCGGGGCCTGCGCGTGCGGATGCCGCTTTGCGAGCGGCAGAGCCGCCACGTCCGTTCCCTGATCGCCAACCGTCGATCTTCCCGTTCCTCCCAGGAGCCCTTGCGCTCGTGCTCTGCGCCTTCGCGGGCAGCGGCACCGCACAGGTCTCGGGCACGCTGGCGGGCGTAAGCGACTATCGCTATCGCGGCGTCACGCTGAGCGACAGGCGTCCGGCGGCGCAAGCCGGGCTCACGTACGACGACTCGGTCGGGTGGTACGCGGGCGCCTTCGGTTCGACTGTGCAGCTCGACCCGCCCGGGGCGGCAAGCTCGAACTTTCAGACACTGGCCTACGGCGGCTACGCGAAACGACTTTCGTCGGGCGTGAGCCTGGAGGCGGGCGGAGTCTATTCCGCGTTCGCGGGATCGAGCGGCCTCAACTACGGAGAATTCTTCGTCGGAGCCGCCACCGAAAGCTTGAGCGTGCGGATCCACTACTCGCCGCGGTACTTCGGATCGTCCTCGAATTCGACCTATGGCGAGATCAATGCGGCGCATCCGCTGACCGACGCGATCCGCCTGCACCTGCACGTCGGGTTCCTGCACTACCGCTACCAGTATCCCTACGGGCCGTTGTACGGGATCAAGCCGACGCAGAACATCGTCGATGGTCGCGTCGGCCTGCGCGCAGACATCGACCGTTTCCAGCTGGAAATCGCGTGGGTGGGCCTGAGCAACCATTCCGCGTCCTACTTCATCACCGGTCGGACGAGCCCCAACGGCGCCCTCGCGGCGCTGTCGATGGCCTTCTAAAGTGTGAAGCGCCGCCGCCGGCGCGACGCGATCAACCGGCGTTGTGGGGAGCCGGTCGGGATTTCGTCGCAATCTCGTGAAGCGCTCCGCGCGCCTCCGCCAGGCGCGACAGGACGGTCGCTACGGGGATGCGGAGCAGCTTGGCGATGTCGACGTGCGACAACCGCTCGAGAGCCGCGAGCAGGAGGATTTCCCGGTGCTCGGGCGAAAGCTCACCCAGTTGCGCGAGGACTTGCGTGGTCCGCTCGGGAAGCGAATGCGCGGCAGTCCGTCCCGGAACCTGCAGTGCGGCCGCGGCTGATCCAGCACCCGGCAGCGGAGTCGTCTCACCGGCCACCCTCGGGTTCGCGGCTTGCAGAGCGGCGGGCAGGCGGCCTGCCGCGGTCTGCGCGCTGACCTCGCGCAACAGCGCGAGGAGCTCGAGGTACTGACCTCGTGAGCGCGTCGCTTCGCCGGCAGCGCTTCGAAAGCGCAGGAGCGTTTCTTCGACCAGGCAGTCGGCGAGATGCGAATCGCCGGTGAGGACGCGCGCGTAGCGGCGGAGCCTCGGAAGCTCGGCGAGGAGATCGGTGGAGCGATGTGGCGTCGACATGCTCGGGTTCTGCCCGACGATGGCGATTTTCGTTATACCGCCGAACGCCGAACCGAACAAGACGATGTACGAAAGCGTACGGCGCTTTGCCGCTGGCGCGAAGGGACCGACGCCACCGCGCCTCCTTCCCTCTCGAAGCGGCTACGACGAAACGGTCATCATGACGGGCGCGTGATCGCTCGTCCCGACGTCGGCCAGCACCTTGCATTCGGTCGCCCGTTCCGCGATTCCGCGCGACGCCAGGATGTAGTCGATCCGCCAGCCGATGTTGCGCTTGCGCATGTCGCGCCACGGCGGCCACCAGCTGAAGAGCCGTTCGTTGTCCGGGTCAAGCGTTCGCGCCACGTCGACGAGCGAGTCGCCGAGCAACGACGCGAACAGCGAACGCTCTTCTTCGCGTTGTCCGATCACGCCCGCCTTGCGTTCCCTGGGATGGACGTCCATGTCGGTTCGCGCGATGTTGATGTCTCCGCACAGGATGAGCTCGCGCCCCTGCGCCTCGATCGCGTGGGCCCAGGTCACGAGGCTTTGCACGAACGAGAGCTTCGCCGCGTAATCCTTGCCGCCGTTCGGCACGTAGACCGATGCCAGCACGATGTTGCCCAAGTCGGCGTGCACCATCCGCGTTTCCATGTCGAACTCGGGATGGGCGAACTGCGGGGAGTGCATGAGCTCGTGCCGGACGTGCAGCGACACGCCGGAGTAGCCGCCCGCGCCGTGCCAGAACGCGTGGTAATCGGCGAGCTTGCAGCGCTCGGGCACCTGGTCGGGTCGGGCCTTGATCTCCTGCAGGCACACGACGTCCGGCCGGTCGCGCTCGATCCATTCGCAGAGCTGCGCCTCGCGCGCGCGAATGCCGTTGACGTTCCAGGTGGCAATCTTCATCGGATGCTCAGCGAAGGGCCGATCGCGCGAGCAGCACTTCCGCGTCGGCGGCGGGCACGGCGCGCGCGAAGTAGAAGCCTTGTGCCTGATCGCACCCCGCCCGCCGCAGCAATTCGAGCTGGGTGGCGGCCTCGACGCCCTCCGCGACCACCGTCAGTCGCAGCGTGTGGCCGAGGTTGATGAGAGCCCCGACGATCGCGAGGTCGTCGGCGTGGTGATCGATGCCTTGGATCAGCGACTGGTCGATCTTCAAGTGGTCCAGGGGAAAGCGTTTGAGGTAGGAGAGTGACGAATAGCCGGTGCCGAAGTCGTCGATCGCGAGCGCGACGCCGCGATCCCGCAATGCCGACAGGATGGCGATGGTTTCGTCGCTGTGGTCCATCAGCGTGCTTTCGACCATTTCCAGCGTCAGCCATTCCGGCCCGATTCGCGCTTCGAGCAGCGCCCGCTCGACGAGCGGCGGCAGGTCGCTCTTGAACTGCCTGGCGACGACGTTGACGGACATGCGCACCGGACGAAGCCCCTTCGCGAGCCAAGCCCGGCTCTGTCGGCACGCCTCGAACAGGATCCACTCGCCGATGGACTCGATGATGCCGGCTTCTTCGGCCAGCGGGATGAAGCGTTCGGGATCGAGCAGGCCGAGCCGGGGGTTTCGCCACCGCAGCAGCGCTTCGACGCCGACGATGCGGTTGCTCTCCAACGCGACCTGCGGCTGGTAGTGGAGCACCAGCTGGCGCTTCGCAATCGCGCTCTTGAGCTCGCTCTCGAGCTGCCAGCGATCGCGCATGCCCGCGTGCATCGATTCGGCGAACGCCTGGAAGCTGCCACGGCCGTTCTGCCGCGCGACGTCGACCGCCGTCGCCGCCTGCTGCATCAGCGCCTCGAGCCCCAAAGCGCGCACGGCAGGACCGGCAATGCCCACACTCGCGGTGACGCTGAACCGGTGCTCGCGAACCGCGAGCGGTTGCTCGAGCGCGCCGACGATACGTTGCGCGAGCCGGGCGGCTCCATCGGCGCTGCAGTCGCACGAGAGCAATGCGAACTCGTCGCTGCCGAGGCGCGCCAGCAAATCGCCTCCGCCGACGCACTGCCGCAATCGGTCGGCGATCGCCCGCAGCGCGGCGTCGCCGATGGTCTCGCCCAGCGCCTCGTTGACGCGGCGGAAATTGTCCACGTCGATGCACAGTACGCAAACGCCTGCCCCATCGCCCGCCGCGTCGAGCTTGCGCTGACCTTCTTCCAGGAACAGCGAGCGGTTGGGCAGTCCCGTGAGCGCGTCCTGCCGGGACAGGTGGCGCAGGCTGCTCTCGGCGGCCTGGCGCGCAATCTCCACGCCATGCGCCGCCGCGCGCTGCGCCGTCACGTCGCGAAAGATGCCGTGAACGATCTGGCCGCCGCCCATGTCCACGGCGTGCAGGATCACATCCAGAACGAGCGTCTCTCCGTCCGCGCGCCGGAACTTCCACTCGAAGCGTTCGACGCCCGATCGGATGACCGCAAGCCTCGCCTCCGCAAATACCTGCGCCGACGGTCGTCCATCGGCCTGAGTTTCCGGCGCGAACGAAGACAGCGGCATCCCCACCGCGTGCTCGCTCGAATCGAGGCCGAGGAGGCGCAGCGCGGCATCGTTGCAATCGAGGAGCCCGTCCCCGTCGAGAAAGACCATGGCGTCGCCGGCAAGCTCCCAGACGGCTTTGAGTTTTTGTTCGGAAGAGCTGTGAATGCCTTGGGTCATGTGTCCCGTCGGTCTCGCAGGCGACCGCACTTCAACCCCATTGGCGAATGCGTGGCTCACCGGGGAAGTCGGGTTCCACCGCGTCGGCGTCGTTCGCCGGGCGTTCGACGAGCTTACAAGTCGACGGCCGTCCGTTCAGTCCCAGCTGAGCGTTCCGCCCGTCTGATACTCCGTGACCCTCGTCTCGAAGAAATTCTTCTCCTTCTTGAGATCGATCATTTCCGCCATCCACGGGAACGGATTGTCGGCCTTGTCGAACAGCGCATCGACGCCGATCTGCTGGCAGCGGCGGTTGGCGATGAAGCGCAGGTATTCCTTGAACATCGTCGCGTTCAAACCGAGAACTCCGCGCGGCATCGTGTCCTCGGCGTACGCGTATTCGAGTTCGACGCCCTTCTTCATCAGCGCGCGAATCTCCTCGCGAAACTCCGGTGTCCACAGGTGCGGGTTCTCGAGCTTGATCGTGTTGATGAGATCGATGCCGAAACTGCAGTGCATGGATTCGTCGCGCAGGATGTACTGATACTGCTCCGACGAGCCGGTCATCTTGTTCTGCCGGCCCATCGCCAGGATCTGCACGAAGCCCACGTAGAAGAAGAGGCCTTCCATGATGCAGGCGAACACGATCAGGCTCCTGAGAAGGCGCTGGTCCGCTTCCGGCGTGCCGGTCTTGAACAGCGGGTTCGTCAGGACGTCGATGTACGGAATGAGGAACTCGTCCTTGTCGCGGATCGACTTGATCTCGTGGTACGCGTTGAAGATCTCGGCCTCGTCCAGCCCCAGGCTCTCGACGATGTACTGGTAGGCGTGCGTGTGGATCGCTTCCTCGAACGCCTGCCGCAGCAGATACTGCCGGCACTCCGGCGCCGAGATGTGGCGATACGTGCCGAGCACGATGTTGTTGGCGGCGAGCGAATCGGCAGTGACGAAGAAGCCGAGATTGCGCTTGACGATCAGGCGTTCGTCGTCGGTCAGCCCGTCCGGGTTCTTCCACAGCTCGATGTCGCGCTGCATGTTCACTTCCTGCGGCATCCAGTGGTTGGCGCAGGCGGCGAGATACTTGTCCCACGCCCAGCGGTACTTGAAGGGCACGAGCTGATTGACGTCGGAGGAGCCGTTGATGACGCGCTTGTCCTCCATGCGGACGCGCCGGAACCCTTTTTCGCCCGCCTTCCTTGCGGCGGCGGAATCCGGTTCCCGCGCAGGGCCGTCTTCGCGATCGCGCTCGGAGTTGGAGGACGTCATGGCCTGCGCCAGGATGCCGGGCGAACGGACGCCGCCCCCGTCCGCAATGGGCGGGCGCCGCTGCGGCAGGGCCGTGGCGAACTCCTCTTCAAAGCTCAGCATGTCGATCTTCTCCATCACTTCGTGAGACCTCGTCGCGACTTCAACGTTGGGTCGGGAAACCCCGCTAGTGCATCGCGCTCAGCTTGTCGTACAGGTAGTCGGGGGCGAAATCCACGCCGTGGTGCCAGGCGATCGTCGCGAGACCGTAGTCGAGGTAGAAGTCCGCGAAGCGGCGCGTGTCGCGCAGTGCTTCGAAGGCCTCGCCGTACAGGTCGTCCGCGAGATCCACGACACCTTTCCTTCCGTCGTTGAATTCCAGCCAGATCTTGTAGTCTCCGAGGTACCGCGCTTCCGTCACATGTCGCTGCACATTTTCGTAATGGGCCAACTCGACCTCCAACGGGCAGGTTGACGAACGTGCCGCCGCTTTGAGGCTCCGGCGCATCGCGCTGGAGCGCATCGCAGCGGCAAACCGGCACGGGCCCTCGACGCCGGCCCGTGCCGTGGTGCCGGCTACTTGCCTCGCATCAGCAGCGGCGCGAACGTCGCTTGCTGCGGCGCCGGCAGACCCGAGCGCTTTCGGAAGTCCGCGTCGACATCCCGGCCGTCGCGTTCGCCTGCGGCGGCGGTCGCCGGCCAGCGCCAGTGGCGCCGGCCGGCCTTGTCGGTGTAGGACTCCCACCGGTCGGTCTTGTCGTTCATCGCATGCCCTCCTGTCCGGGTTTGCGGGGTTGGTTGCTCGCTGTGCGAACCGTTCGTGACTGTCCTGACGGCGCGTTCACAGGTGGTTCAACTCGATATAGAGCAATTCGAGCGGAATTCGCCTCGTTCGAAGCAGCCCTTTCGCGTGCGGGTCACTGGCACGCTTCGCAGGACGGATCGTCGATGCTGCAGTACTTGATCTCCGGCTCGGCGACCTTCGGCGCCGCTGCGGCACGGCTTCCCGCCGCCGCAGCCAGCGCCGTCGTACTCAACTGAGCCAGCTGACCCGAGCTTGGAACAGCATTGAGCTCGCCGCCTTCTCCGGTCGACTTCTCCGCTTGCGTGGCGGCGAGCGTGCGGAGGTAGTAGGTGGTCTTGAGGCCGCGCACCCAGGCGAGCTTGTACGTCTCGTCGAGCTTCTTTCCCGACGCGCCTGCCATGTAGATGTTGAGGCTCTGCGCCTGGTCGATCCACTTCTGGCGCCGCGCCCCCGCCTCGACGATCCACTTGGCGTCGACCTCGAACGCCGTCGCGTAGAGGTTGCGCAGGTCCGCCGGCACGCGATCGATCTTGGCGAGCGAGCCGTCGAAGTACTTGAGGTCCGCCACCATCACTTCGTCCCACAGGTTGAGCTTCTTGAGCTCGGCGACCAGATGCTCGTTGACGACGGTGAACTCGCCGGACAGGTTCGACTTCACGTAGATGTTCTGGTACTCGGGCTCGATCGACGCGCTGACGCCGATGATGTTGGAGATCGTCGCGGTCGGCGCGATCGCGACGCAGTTCGAGTTGCGCATTCCGTGAATGCGGATGCGCGACCGGAGCGCTTCCCAGTCCATCGTCGCCGACTCGTCGATGTCGACGTAGCCGCCGCGCTGCTCGCGCAGCATCGCGAGCGTGTCCTGCGGCAGGATTCCGCGCTCCCACAGGCTGCCCTTGTACGACGAGTAACGGCCGCGCTCGGCGGCAAGCTCCGTCGATGCCCAGTACGCGTAGTAGCAGACCGCCTCCATCGACGCGTCCGCGAACTTGAGCGCTTCTTCGGACGCGTAAGGGGTGTGCGTCAGGTGCAGGCAATCCTGGAAGCCCATGATCCCGAGGCCGACGGGGCGATGCTTGAGGTTCGAGTTCCGCGCCTTGACCACCGCGTAGTAGTTGATGTCGATCACGTTGTCGAGCATCCGCATCGCGGTGCGGACGGTGCTCTGCAGCTTGGCGTGGTCGAGCTCCCAGGACGTCCCGTCGGCGGTGCCTTCGGTGCCGTCCGCTCGGGCCGCCGGCCTCATGTGCGCGAGCAGGTTGATCGAGCCCAGGTTGCAGACCGCGATTTCGGTGGCGCTCGTGTTGAGCGTGATTTCGGTGCAGAGGTTCGAGCTGTGCACCGTGCCGACGTGCTGCTGCGGCGAGCGGACGTTGCAGGCGTCCTTGAAGGTCACCCACGGATGACCCGTCTCGAACAGCATCGACAGCATCTTTCGCCAGAGCTGCACTGCCGGGATCTTCTTGTGCAGCTTGATCTGGCCATTCGCCGCCAGCGCCTCGTAGTGCGTGTACGCCTTCTCGAACTCGCGGCCCCATTTGTCGTGCAGGTCGGGCGCGTCCGCCGGCGAGAACAGCGTCCATTCGCCGCCCTCGATGACGCGCTTCATGAAGAGATCGGGAATCCAGTTCGCCGTGTTCATGTCGTGGGTGCGGCGGCGATCGTCGCCCGTGTTCTTGCGCAGCTCGAGGAACTCCTCGATGTCGAGGTGCCACGTCTCGAGATACGTGCACACGGCCCCTTTGCGCTTGCCGCCCTGGTTCACCGCGACGGCCGTGTCGTTCACGACCTTGAGGAACGGCACGACGCCCTGCGACTTGCCGTTCGTGCCCTTGATGTGCGAGCCCATGGCGCGGACGTTCGTCCAGTCGTTGCCGAGGCCGCCGGCGAACTTGGACAGGAGAGCGTTCTCCTTGATCGCCTCGTAGATGCCGTCGAGGTCGTCCGACACCGTCGTCAGGTAGCACGACGAAAGCTGCGAGCGATGCGTGCCGGAGTTGAAGAGCGTCGGCGTCGAGCTCATGAAGTCGAACGTCGACAGCACGTTGTAGAACTCGATCGCGCGCGCCTCGCGCTCGACCTCGTTCAGCGCGAGCCCCATGGCGACCCGCATGAAAAAGCACTGCGGCAGCTCGAAGCGCCGGCCGCCGACGTATTGGTCGACGAGGAAGTACCGGTCGTACAGCGTCTGCAGGCCGAGGTAGCCGAACTTGAGGTCGCGCTCGGGCTTGAGCGCGGCGCCCAGCACCTTCATGTCGTACTGGAGGAGCGCGTCGTTCAAGAGGCCGATCTTGACGCCGTGCTGGATGAAGTGCGGAAAGTGCTCGGGATACCTGGCCGCCATGTCGGCCTGGGTGGCTTCCTCGCCGAGCGCTTCGTGGCGCAGCGTGTCGAGCAGCAGGCGCGCGGTGACGAAGCTGTACGCGGGGTCCTTCTCGATCAGGGTGCGCGCGGCGAGCACCACGCACTTGCGCACTTCCTCCATGGCCACGCCGTTGTAGAGGTCCTTGAGCGTCGCCTTGAGGATGCGCTCCGGCTCGACTGCGGCGAGCCCAGCGCACGATTCCTTGACGAGCGTCGCCAGCCGGTCGAGATCGAGCGGCTTCGAGATGCCGTTCTCGACGACGGTGATCGTCGTGACTTCCGGCGGGCCACGCCTCTGGGCCTTCTCCTGCGCGCGCTCCCGGGCCCGGCCCTCGCGGTACAGGACGTAGGCGCGGGCGACCTCGTGCTCGCCGCCACGCATCAGCGCGAGCTCGACCTGGTCCTGGATCTCTTCGATGTGGATGGCGCCGCCTTCGGGCTTGCGCTTCATCAGCGCGGCGACGACGACGTCGGTGATCTTCGCCACTTCGTCGCGAATGCGCGCGCTCGCGGCGCCCTGTCCGCCGTTGACGGCGAGGAAGGCCTTGGTCACGGCGATCGTGATCTTCGTCGGCTCGAAGCCGACGACGGCGCCGTTGCGGCGGATGACCTTGTATTGGTCGTACCGGCCGTCGGCGGTGTTCATTGCGCTACCGGCCTCGCCGGCAAGGAGAGTGCGCCGGGGCTGGTTCGCCGGGGCGGCCGAGGCGCTGTTGAGTTGCATGGACGGGTCTCCTGTCGAAATCTTGTCGTTGTGAATGCCAACCGCGGGTTTTCGCCGGTACCGGCCCTTTCGCGCAAAGCAAGCGGCCATGCGGGTTTCCGGACTGCGCGCTGGGGGTTCCCCTCTGGACGCCACCCCGGCCGAAGGGCGGCCGAAAGCGCAGCGGCAGTTTCTTCTTGCAAATCAAAAACTACAAGATCTTGTGTTGAAGTGCCTGCTGAGAACAAAGGATAGTAGGGTGATGGGCGCTTGGCAAGCGCTATTTGATGCACAGCGGGGGGTCTCGAAAACGACATTAAAAACAGCCCATTGGAGGTCCGTTTGCCGGATATTCACTCACGTTCCACCGCCGATTCACCGGGTTGTCCACAGGTTGCCAGCCGACGAACGGTTGTGCGCACGTTGCAGTTTTGCGACAGGCCGCGGGGGCTCGTCCGTCCGCCGGTAAATGGGCGGGACCGCCGCCCGATCGCGCGAATTGGGGGGCTGGACGAACGCGCTTTCACTTCATTCCGCGGCATCATCACGCCATGCCGAAGCTCTCCGCCAACCTCTCGTTCCTCTTCAACGAAGTGCCGTTTCTCGAGCGCTTCGGCGAGGCCGCGCTGGCCGGATTCGACGCGGTCGAGTTCGCATTCGCGTACGACGTCGCGGTCGAAGAGATCGCCGCTCGCCTTGCCCGGCATCGGCTCGCGTGCGTGCTCATCAACGCGCCGCCCGGCAACCTCGAGGCGGGGGAGCGCGGGATCGCGTCGCTGCCCGGCCGCGAGCGCGACTTCGCGGTCAGCATGAAGACGGCGCTGCATTACGCGACGGCGCTCGGATGCACGCGCGTTCACGTGATGTCCGGCGTCCTTCCGCCCGATGCCGACCGGCAGAGGAGGGAACTGCAGCGCGCGACGCTGGTGCGCAACCTGCGGACGGCCTCCGCCACGGCCCGGGAACACGGCGTCACATTGCTCGTGGAGGCGCTCAACCCGCGCGACGTTCCGAACTATCTCTTCTCGACGCAGGCCGAAGCGCACGCCATCCGCGCCGAGGTGGCGGCCACGAACCTCGAGGTCCAGATGGACTGTTATCACGCCCAGATCGTCGAGGGCGACATCGCCGCGAAGCTCGAGCGCTGGCTGGCCGGCATCGGCCACATCCAGATCGCCGGCGTTCCCGGGCGCCACGAGCCCGACGTCGGAGAGCTCAACTACGAGTGGCTGCTGCGGCGAATCGACGAGCTCGGGTACCGCGGATGGGTGGGCTGCGAATACCGGCCGCTCCGGGATACGGCGTCCGGGCTCGGCTGGCGGCAACGATGGGTTGTGTGAACGTCGCGCCCACCCATGGGCGAACCGATGATTTTGTCCCAATCCATTGCTTCTGCCGGACTTTGGCGCTAGCCTGACGGCCCGACCCCACGATAGGACATCGTCATGGCCATCTGGAAAGACAATACCGCCCCCCGTCTCTCCCCGACGCCCGCGCCCGAACCGAGGGATACCGCGCGACACGACGCACCGTCCGCCACGAGGCCGGAGCTCGCGATGCCCACGACGCCGATCACGCCCCCGCCGCCGGTCGCGCGGTCGGAGCCGAGCGGTCCGCGCAAGGAATCGCTCATCGCCTCCGACATCACGATCGAGGGCAAGATCGAAGGCGGCGGCAGCGTACGGATCGCCGGCAAGTTCAAGGGCGATGTCAGCGTCCAGGGCGATCTCACCATCGAGGCCGGCGCGAAGCTCACGGGGAGCGTTCGGGCGAACAAGGTGACGATCGCGGGCGAGCTCGAAGGCAACGTCGAGCAGGCGACCAACGTCGACCTGCTGCAGTCCGCCGTCGTGGTCGGCGACATCAAGGCGGGATCCCTCACTGTCGCGGCCGGCGCGCGCATGCGCGGCCAGACCGAATTCGGCTGGGACGAGGGCACGGGTTTCAAGCCCGCGAAGCACGGCTTGGGGACGTAGGCAGCACTCATGAGCAACGCGCGTCCAGGCGAGCCGGGGGCGACGCGGCAATGTCCGCACTGCCGGGAGACCATTCTCGAGAGCGCAGTCGTCTGCCCGTCCTGCCGTCATTACCTGCGCTATGGCGCCGGCGTGGATGCTCCGCGCGCGCCGCCCGCGCTCACGCCGCTCTGCATCGAGGGAAGCATCCGCCATCCGCCCGGCGGCGACGCCTGGGAATACACGGTGGTCGTGTCGATCAAGAACGATCGCGGGGTCGAGATCGCGCGGAAGCTCATCGGCGTGGGGGCGATGAATGCCAATGAGACGCGCACGTTCACGCTGTCGGTCGAGGCGGTGACCGCAAAGTCCAAGACGCCCGGGAAGGTCGGCGCGCGCTAGCTCGCGATTCGCCCGATCCGCCGCGCCGCACTGTTCAGCCGGTCGGACGCTCCTCGACCCAGCCGTCGCCGTCGCGTCGCAGCCAGCGGACGCTCGCGGCCGCCGGCGTGCGCGGCCGGTCACCACCGGTCAGGTTGACGAGCACTGTTTCGTTTCGCGGGAAGCGGCCGCTCTTTACCTGCTTCACCAGCCCTGCGACGGCCGTGGAGGCCGAGAAGCAAGGCGAGATCCCTTCGAGCTCCTCGGTCATCGTGCGCGCCTCCCGGATCTCGGGCTCGGTGACGGCGACGAAGTCGCCGCCGCTTTCCACCACGATCGACCTCACGTACGGGTAGACGCGGGACGGGTCGCCGCGCAGGATCGCCTCGGCGATGCCATGCGGACGGCGGACGATGTGCCTGGGCTCGATCGCGGCGCTGCCGTCCTGGAACGCCTGGACGAGCGGGGCGCAGGACTGCTGTTGCGCGCACAGGAGCTTGGGCACGCGGTCGATGCGGCCGATCGCCCGCAGCTCCTTTGCGCCCTTGTACGTGCCGTAAACGCCCATTGCGCTGGAGACCGCCTGCACGTACCAATCGATCGGTCCGGACACCTGGTCACACGCCTCGTAGTACGCCATCTTCAATCCCTCACGGCGCCCGAGATTGAAGAAGCCGCGCTCGGAGACGAGCTTGTTCTGCGCGGCGTACGTCGCCGCGTGATTGAACGCATCGACGAAGCTCGCGTCGCGCATGCCGAAGTGCTGCACCTGCGGATGGTCGGCGTGCTGGACGCGCTCGACGAAGTCCTCCGCGGTGAAAAGGTGGAGCGTCATGTCCGGGAAGGCGCGGATCGCCGCCGCGTACGAGGTCGAGCTGTTGCCCGTCGAAGACGTGCAGAACGAGCGCACGCCCCGCTCCCACAGGAAGCCCAGTGAAACGGCCGCCATCCGGTCCTTCGTCGACCGAGTGGGAAGAACCGTCTCGTCCTTGAGGTACAACCGCGGAAGGCCCAGGTGCCCGCCGAGCCCCTTCGCGTGGACGGTCGGCGAATACCTGGCGTCCGCCGGGAGGCGGTCGCGCGTGGCGGCGATCGGCAGGAGATCCTGGAACCGAACGTAAGGGTTGTCGGAATCCTGGAGCCGCACCTGCGCGGGGTCGTAGGCGACGTCCACCATGCTGCCGCACTTGCAGAACGCCTGGTAGGCGTCCCCGGCCGTCGTGTCGCACGCCACGCAATGAAAGCGCATCAGCGCGCTCCCCGCGGCGAAAAAGCCGCCACCGGCAGCGACGTGTCGCCCGTCACGATGAGGTCGCGGATGGCGGTTGCGATTCCGGTGCTGAGCAGCATTCCCTTGATCCCTCCTCCGTTGGCCACGAACACGTTGTCCCAGCCCGGCGCGCGCCCCACGATGGGCAGTCCCGTCGCGGTTGCGGGGCGCAGGGCTGCCAGCGGCTCGATCAGCGTCGCGTCGCGAATGGCCGGCATGATACGCGCCGCGCCCGCGATCAGCGCGCGCCTGCCGCTCTCCGTCGCGGTTTCGTCGAAGCCACGGCGCTCGCGCGTTACGCCGACCCACACTTCGTCGTCGCCGCGCCGATAGAGGGACAGGAGGCCGTGCGTGAAGTCGTGCGTGATGTTGGGTGGGGAGAGCCGCATGCGCAGCATCTCGCCTTTGACCGGCTCGACGGGAAGATCGATGCCGAGCCACTCACGGGTTTCGGCAACCCACGGCCCGGTCGCCAGCACGAGCGCATCGCACGCGTGCTCACCGGATGGGGTGAGCACGGCTCGGGCTGCAGTTGCGTTCGCAGCGTGCGGAACCCCGGTGACGACGTCGCGCACGAACGCCGCCCCTGCCTTCCGCGCGGCTTCGGCAACCGAGCGCACGAAAGCGAGGCTGTCGAGCGAGTCGTTGCCTTCGATCAGCAGGCCCTGATCGATGGCATCGGAGAGCCGAGGGTCGATCGACCGCAATTGGTTGCCGGCGAGGCGCCGGGTCCCGAATTCGGAGTGAGACGACAATTGCCGCTCGGCGCGGTCGAGCTCGGCGCGGTCGGCGTCGTCGAACGCGACGAGCACCCGCTTCACGGGGTCGACGCGGTAGCGCGCGCATCCCAGCGCCGACAGCTCCCGCGCCAACGCGCGATGCAGGCGCAGCGATTCGAGCGCCAGCGGCACGAGCTCGTCCAGGGCGCCGAGCACGGGATTGAGGTTGCCGGGATTGCGCCCCGATGCGTGGCTGCCGACCGGATCACGCTCGACCACCGTCGTCTGCAGGCCCGCCTTGGCGAGGTGATAGGCGACACAGCAGCCGATGACCCCGCCGCCAACGACCACGACCCGGCGCTGATTGGCGTTTGCTCGCGTGCCACTCACACCGGGACCTCGCCGCTCACAGCGCCGCCTCCATGTTGCGGCGGTGGCCATTCATTTTCCGTTTGTCGGCGGCTGGCGCTGATTCGCGTTTGCTCGCGCC
>JADMIO010846035.1_pt1 | contig 18505 bp, 21 predicted proteins | sample 8958161 | NCBI WGS metagenome assembly JADMIO01 (sample SAMN16585339, study PRJNA669376) | soil metagenome | isolation source: Crop rotation soil | place: USA: Cullars Rotation, Alabama | collected 2011 | reverse complement strand
CGAGGGACGCGACCGAGTCGCTACCGTGTAACATGGTCAGGATGCGGCAACATGGTCAGGATGCGGCGGCTAAAAGGTGTCCTGGCGCCTTTGCGAATTCAATGCGGGAATGGATGACTGTCTTCGCCGGTATGGTTTACAATCGAAAGAAGGAGAACGCATCATGAAAAATACCTACATCGTGACTGGAAATCTGGTGGATGAACGCACCGTAACCCTGGACGAAAGTTTGTCTCTGGGTGCCAGTCGCGTGCGCCTGACCGTTGAGTTGCTGGACGAGAAGTTGGTAGAGGAACAAAAGCCGGTTGACCAGGACAAACTCGAACGTGCCATCAAAACCATTCGAGAACGCCAACAGGCACGCAATTTCGTGCCGCCGTCCGCACAAAGCATTAGGGAGCGCATGCAGACTGAGCGCGATGCATGGGACGAGTAGAAGGAGTTGCTATGCGCCTTTACCTCGATACTGCGCCGATTATCTACTATGTTGAAGATGTTTCTCCCTTTGCCGCTGCTGTCCAAGCGCGTCTGTTTCCAGCATCAGACGCAGACAGTAGCACAAATGGTTCTGAAACCGGTGCCAAGAAGGACAAACCTATCTTGATTATCAGTGACTTGACGCGCCTGGAATGCTACGTAAAACCGTTGCGAGACCGCGATGCTGAACTTATACGCGATTACGAGGAGTTCTTCATGGTGGTTGATGAGACGGTGCCGCTTTCGCGAGAGGTGGTGGACGAGGCCACGCAGATTCGCGCCTTCTATGGTTTCAAAACGCCGGACGCTTTGCACCTAGCTGCTGCCCTCGTAGCAGGTTGCGACGCTTTTTACACCAACGATCATCGGCTGGATCGCTTCTCAAGTTTACCTGTTGAAATCATTGACGTATCATGAAAGTGCCGATCTGAAAAGTCCAGAAACCGCTCCCTGATCTTATCAGCGTAATACCGAGTGCGACTCGCGTCAACTCTGGACTTTACAAAAGGCCCACGAGCCGGTTGTATATGGTTATTATAATCTGCGTAGCAGTCTCAATTTCTGCGGGGGTGGTAAAGCGGCTTAATCCAAAGCGTAAGGTGTTAAATGCCTCCTGAGCCGATAGACCAATGCTTGTCAGAACGCGCGATGGCTCGATACTTCCTGAGTCGCAAGCAGAACCTGTGCTGACGGCTAGTTCTGGTAGATGGCCTAAAAGAACCTCAGCGTCGAGGTCGGGAAACGTTAGGCTACTGTTATTTGGCAGGCGTTGTGTGGGGTGTCCATTACGGCGCAGTCCGGGTATTACAGCCAGCAGGTTTTGTTCCAAGGTGTCCCGCAGCAGGGCAATCTGTGAGAGTTCTACAGAAAGAAGGTCATGACAGAGGGCAGAAGCCGCACCCAATCCGACAACAAGAGGCACAGGCAGTGTGCCAGGGCGTAGTGCGTCTTCTTGACCACCTCCCGACATAAGAGGCTGCAATCGTAATCGGCGTGGACCGCCACGCACCCAGAGCGCACCGATGCCTTTGGGGCCATAAAATTTGTGACCGCTAAGCGAGAGTAAATCAACGTCCCAAAGATGAACGTCCACTGGCACTTTGCCGATGGCCTGGGCCGCGTCACAATGCAGCAATGCACCATGTTCATGGGCAAGATGAGCGATTTTTAGCACTGGTTGAAGGGTACCGATCTCTGAATTGGCAGCCTGAATAGAAACGAGTAACGTATCGTCTGTGATTGCAGCAGCGGCCAAATCGTAACAAACGATGCCGTGTTGATCGACGGGTAGAATAATCACCTCCCAACCATATTGGGCCAGACGCTGGCATGGGCCAAGCACAGCTTTGTGTTCGATGGCTGTCGTGACGAGGCGGCGGCGCTTGCCACCAATGTGTTCATGTTGATGCGCTGCGCCTATGATTGCTAGGTTATTGCTTTCGGTTGCTCCAGAGGTGAAGATTACTTCGGTCGGTTGGGCGTTGATAAGCGCGGCTACCTGGTTCCGGGCAACGTCGACGGCTGCGGCCGCATCAGTGCCAACATGATGTGAACTGGCAGAATTACCGAATCGCTCGGTAAAAAAAGGCAGCATCGCTTCTAGCACGCGCGGGTCACAGGGCGTGGTGGCATGATTGTCGAGGTAAATCGGTGAGGACATAGACAAAACGGGCGGTTAAAAGTGCTTTGCAGTTTAGCTTTGCTGAGTGTTATAATCAAAGCGGTTACGCCCTCTAATAATTGATCTTGTCGGTTTCCAGCATCAAATTGTGCCCTTATGAATTTCCGCTTTTCCGGCCACGAAACGTTTCCCTGCCGCTATGCTTGGCTGCCCAAAGCCTATGCCGCACTCTGTGCCGACGAGCGTGCTTTTAGTGATGAGGACGAGGCGATGATGCGCTTGGGCGTTGGTAAGAACATGGCGCGGGCGGCGCGTTTTTGGGTGCAGGCGACGGGTGTTGCCGAGCCGCATCCTGACCGGTGCGGTTATCGTGTGACACGCTTTAGTCATGCCGGTGGATACTGGTGGAAGACGTTGATCCGCGTGTGTCGATGACGCGTGTCCTAGAAGATCCGCATCGGCCACTTTACAGTGGCGAGATGGCCTGAGTCCGTTGCTTTTGGTAGCGTGAAACCATGTCAAATGACGTTGAACTAACCGGAGCCGAAGACCTTTTTGTTGAAATCCTCCAAGAAGCTATCGGCGTGGAAGCCGTCGCATCGCTGGCGCAGCAATACCCGACGCAGGATATTTACAGCACGATTCGTTACATTGACTTCGCGTTGATGGGCCGTAGCGCCAAATACGCTTTCGAGATTGACGGCGAATACTGGCACCGGCCTGACAGCCCGCACGTTTCAACGCTGAAGTTTCGAGACGACTTGCTGCGGCAGAACAGCTTGATTCACGCTGGTTGGCGCATTTTTCGTTGGTCGGACGGTCAACTTGCCGAAGAGCGCGAACAGGTCAAAGACCAACTGCGGCTGTTCTTGCAAAATGACCTAACCGGCCACAGTTTCGACGGCTACTTGCCGCAACAGCAGGGCGAAGAGTTTTCCCTGCAAGAACACCAGAGCGATGCACTCGAATACCTCGACAACTTACGCGCTGAAGGCAAAAGCATTGCGCTGCTCAACCACGCAACGGGAACCGGCAAGACGATTACCGCGCTTTTTGACGCCAAAAAGCTGAACCGGCGCGTGCTGTATCTGGTGCATCGCGGCAATCTGGTTTCGCAGACGCTGGAAAAAGTGCGGGAACACTGGCCGGAAGTTTCGAGCGAAGCGTATCGCGGCGGGAAAGAGAAGCCCGATGTATTTTGCGTGCTGGCGACGGTGCAGGCCGTTCACAAGAACTTGAACCTGTTTGGACAAGACGAGTTCGGTTATCTCATTCTCGATGAGGCGCACCACGTCCCGTCCGACACCTTCAAGCAGACCATCAGCTACTTTCGCCCTGCATTCACGCTGGGTTTGACAGCGACACCCGAACGCATGGACGGGTGTTCGCTGCTCGAAATCTTTTCCGAGTTCGCGCCGCGCTTGGGTTTGAAAGACGCCATCGAGAAAGGCTTGCTGTGTCCGATTCGCTGTTTGCGTGTTCGCACCAACGTTGACCTGAACCGCATCCGCTTCAACGGCAGCGACTACCGCGCCTCAGAACTCGAAGAGCGCATTTCGGTTCCCGAACGTAATCGTCTTATCGTTGAGACTTACACGGGGCACGTTAACGGCAAACCAGGAGTGACGTTTTGCGTCAACGTGACGCACGCCGAAGAGATGGCGCAACTTTACTCGAAAATGGGAGTTTCAGCGGCATCGGTTTCGGGACGCATGAACCGCAAGCAGCAAGACGCAATTTTGGCGCGCTACGAACGCGGCGAACTTCAAATGCTGTGTGCATGCGACTTGCTCAACGAAGGCTGGGACGCGCCGCAAACCGAGGTATTGCTCATGGCTCGCCCGACGCTTTCGCGCGTGCTTTACGTTCAGCAATTGGGACGCGGCACACGGAAGCATCTCGGCAAAGAATGTTTGTGGGTGTTCGACTTCATCGACAACACCAATCGCTACGCGCAATCGCTCAACACGCATCGCATCTTCGAGAAGAAAACTTATCGCCCCGGCGAACTTGTCGCAGGCACATCGGAGCAGCAAGCGCAAGAATCGGAGCAGATGCAAAATGGACAGACGCCCGTCGCTTTGCTTCACCTCGGCTTGCGCATGAGCGGTTTGGAAGAAGTGGACATCTTCACCTGGCAGACTTTGCGGGCGCAAATGGTGTCGGCGTCCCAACTCGGCGTCGAGTTCGGGTTGGGACACGGCACCGTTGAACGTTGGATTGAAACGGGCAAACTCGTGCCCGACCATACCGTTGAAGTTGGCGAGCGCGATTACCACTATTTTGACAAAGCGCGGGTAGAAGCCATCCGCCAAGCACTCGGCTTGAAGAAGCGCACGCCGGAAACGCGCCGTGCCGACTTTTTCGAGTTCATCGAAGAAATGGACATGGCCTCTTCTTACAAGCCAGTTTTCTTGCTGGCACTAATGGACTCGGCAGACGACAACGGGCGTGCCGGAGTTAAGACCATTGCTACAAAGTTCGCGGGGTTCTACAAGCAGCGTCTCGCACACGGCTTGCCGGTTGAAGTTGCGCGCAATCGTATGGCACGCGTCGAAGAGTTAAGCGCCGATGAAATCGCGGGCCTTATTCTGACTATGCCATTTGAGAAGTTCGAGCGGAGGCAGTTCTTGAAACACGAAAAAGATGTAGCGTTCATCGGTTTCGACCGGGCGCTGTGGCGCGCGTTGACGCCCGAAGACCTAGACGCCGTTCGTTACAAAGCCCAACAAGCCGTCCAAACCTACTACGAACGCTTCGCGTAACGTGAGGCGATATAGTGCGGGGTGCAATTGCACAAATTCCACCTTATTTGTTTAGCACGCATGGGCACCCTGTCTGATTGCGTGTCGCTGTCCATGTCGCAGCGCACACTTCAATTGTAGCGGATAAGCACAACGATTAGGCATTTAAAGAGCACTCTCTACGGCTGGCGCGGCAGCCGAGTGCAGAGCAACTGTTCTTCGAGCATCCGCGTTTTGCCGACTTACTGAGCGCGTTTAGCGGTGAAGGCAACTTGCGTTCGGTTGTGCTGACCGGCACGGCGGGCAACGGCAAAGCGCACCTGTGCCGCTATGAGTGGGCGACACTCTACATGTGCTGCCGCACATCGGCGAAGGAAGTAGCGCCGAAACTGGCGAGAATCCAACCGAAGCCTCCAAGCGCGTGGCGGACTTGGTTGACCGCTATCTGACGCTGCACCTGCACGAGAGTGCGAACCTGTCGGTCTTGCTTTACAACTGCGACTCGGCGCGCTTGCCGGGTGCTGTCGTTGACCGCATCAACGCCATGCACGAAGGCGATGAGGACGTGCGCTGCCAAATCGTCCTGCGTCACCGCGATGGGCGCAAGTTACGCTCGCTTTACGAGCGCATCATCGAATCATCGGGCGCCGACCCGGACTCAGCCACGTCAGCAACGACACGCGACTTTATGGCCCGCCTGTGCATCGGCATCTCTGCGGACCAAGCGCCGCCGCCCAACCCCAAGGATGGCCCGCCCAACGACATCGTGTTTTCGCAGGACGTCATTGCGCGCCATGCGCAGGTGGATTGGTTTTCCGAAAACGCGCGTCCTGTCCCGCTGCATCAGTTGGTGCCTTCGCGCTGGTCGCGCCGTCGGCCTGCAGCCCGTGATGACCGCAAATCACGGGTCTATCTATGTTGCCCCGCGCAAAGCCGAGAAGGTTGGGCTTACTAACGGCTGTGTGCTCCTTCCTGGAAGGGGATTGGGATGGTAAGGAAGAGGAGCGTCTGCTGCCAGCGCGCCAACTCGACTTCAACGACCCGAACATGCGGCGCATTTTCGACGAGACGCACAATTTGGGCAACTGGGTTGTCAACTATGACGAACTGATCGACCGCCGCCAGTTGCTCAACCAAGAGGTGCGCGTAATTCGCTACAAACAGTCGGCGACACAGGGTCGCAATCTTATCATCTCTTCGACTGCACCAACCGGCCTTTTGGACTCGATGCTGATGAGCCGTCTGCGCGCTCTGGATATCGGTTTGCCGGAAGACGAATTGCGCGATTTAGCCACACGCTTCAAGCACGAAGCCGGTGAGATTTTAGGCGACATCGTGCCGCGCGCCGCCAAACGGGGCCGTAGCGCCAGCGAATTGATGGGCATTGTGCTGAGTCGCTTCCTAATTCGCCACGAAATCGAAAGCGCCTCACCGGGCGCGCACTTCGGTTGGTATTTCTTGGACGACTACGCGAACTGGCTCGGCCAGCGTGAAGAACAAATCGCCGACATCCTGATGCTTAGTCCCAGCAGTGACGAGAACGGTTTGCGATTGTCAGTCGTGGTCAGCGAAGCGAAATACATCGACTACAGTGGCTTGCCAGCAGGCAGCAAGAACTCACGAAGCCAACTACGCGATACCGTGCGGCGCGTCAATGATGCCATCTTCGGCGCGCCGGAGCGCCTTGACCGTGGCCTGTGGCTAGGTCGCCTGTCAGATTTGCTGCTGGATGGCGTGCAGTTTCCCGCGCGTGCGAACATCAACCTGGCCGACTGGCGGCGCGCGGTGCGCGACGGCGAATGCGCCATCTGGGTGCGCGGCTACTCACACGTTTTTGTCTCTGGCCCTCCCAATGCGCCCGACTGCTCCGATATATCGCTGGTGCCGGATATGAAGGACGGTTACCAAGAGGTGTTCAGCCGTACGCAGGTGCGTGATCTGGTGCTGAAATATCATCGTGGTGAGAGCCCTATGCCGGTGCGCGAGGCTAACGCTGCAACGTATGCTGTCCCCTCCATTTGGGACGAACAGATTTTTCTCCGCCCTACCAATCTTTTGGAAGTCACGCTGCCTCGCAATGCGAGGCTCAACTCCGAAATCTCTATCAATGAGAATGGCTCACAGAACGGTCCGCCGCCACAAAGCGAAACTCAAGGGAACGGCATGGTGCCGGAGCCGATGTTGACTCTTCCAGTTGCATCAGAAAATGGCACAGTCAGCGAATTGGCGCATCAACCTGTTGAGGTGTCAATGGCGGAACAACAGGATGTGACGACTTCTATGCAAATTGCAACGTCCGAACCAACACAGCCCGCTGAGGGTGAGCCGAAAAATGCTCCGTCGCGTTGGGCTTACGCCAATATTGAAAGCATTGTGGCCGTTGGGCAACCGACGACGGTGGAAAGCACTGAAGATACCGAGTGGCTGAGGCAAGTCGAGACCCGCACCAAAACGGCCCTGCAAGCCTTTGGTTTGCAGGCCAAGATACTTTCCAGCCAACTTACGCCCAATGCCGCGCTGTTGAAGTTTCAAGGCAGCGCCAACCTGACCGTTGACCAAGTTCTACGTCGCCAAACGGAGTTCAAAACAACCTATGGCCTGACCTTGATTTCGGTGCAACCGGAGCCGGGACAAGTCGCTCTGGCACTTGAACGCCAGAGCCGGCAAGTCGTGACCTTGCAAGATGTCTGGTCGCGTTGGGCGCAAATGGAAGCAGGAGCGTCCGAGACTGGCAACCAAGAGTTGCCTATCGCCACTCGCGAAGACGACGGCAACCTGCTATTTCTATCACCGCAGCGTCATGCGCCACACACCCTGATTGCCGGTTCAACTGGCAGTGGCAAATCGGTGCTGATGCAAAACATCATCTTGAGCATCGCGGCGACCAACACGCCCGCGCAAGCCCAAATGTTGCTCATCGACCCCAAGTTGGGCGTGGACTATTTTGCCTTCGAGACGCTGCCGCATTTGCAAGGCGGCATTATCGACAGCCAGGAGATTGCGCTGCAAAAGCTCAACACATTGGTTTCGGAGATGGACGGCCGTTATCGGCGCTTCCGCGAAGCGCGCACACCAAACTTAGCGGCTTACAACCGCAAAGTGAGTGAGACTGAGCGGCTACCCTCCATCTGGCTAATTCATGATGAGTTCGCCGAGTGGATGTTGGTCGACGAATACAAACAGCAGGTCACGGCTCTGGTCGGGCGCTTAGGCGTCAAAGCCCGCGCCGCCGGCATCTATCTGGTGTTTGCTGCCCAACCTCCCGACCATAATGTAATGCCCATGCAATTGCGCGCAAACTTGGGCAACCGTCTTATTTTGCGAGTTGATAGCGAAGGCACATCGGAAGTTGCACTTGGTGAAAAAGGTGCCGAACGGCTGCTGGGCAAAGGTCACTTGTTGGCCAAACTCGAGGGCGAGGCAGACCTTATTTATGCCCAGGTGCCCTTCGTGAATGAGGTTGTGATGGAGCGATTGGTGGAGGCGTGTTCGCCTTAAAAGTCGTGCGCGGGATTGAGGGAGTCCTGTTTTGCTCCAAAGTGCCGGTCCGAAAAATCCAGAAACCGCTCCCAATCCCAGGCCGTGACATCATGCCCGCCGCTCCGCAGGTGATAGCCGATGGTTTTCCCAAGAGGCTGGTCTACCGCCGGCATTTCGAGGGTGTCCCCGTCAAGGCCTAATCCATCTTTACCCAGCAAGGTATAGACCGGCTCCGCATGGTAGGCCGCTAAAAACTCGCCTTTGGGGTCGGCCCACAAATCCTCGACGGCGCTGGCCACGTAAACCGGACGCGGCGCAATCAGGGCGATGAGTTGATGCTGATCCATGGGCAACGCGTCTTCCCGATCGTTATAATCCCGGAAGCGAGTGCAAAACCAATGCGGAAAGGCCGTGTTGATGCGCGCCACGGTCTCGCCGAAACGGCGCCTTGAGAGCGCCGCGCCGCCGCAGCCGGAATTGTTGGAGACCACGATGGCGAATCGCTCATCGCAGGCTCCCGCCCACAACGCTGCTTTGCCTAACCTTGAGTGCCCCATCAGGGCAACGCGATGGCTATCAACATCCGGGTCGTTTTCCAGATAATCCATTGCCCTCATTAAGCCCCACGCCCAGGCACCGATGGCGCCGAGTGCATCGCTCGCCCGTGTTTCTCCATTCTTCCACAGCGGTTGCACGCCATTCTGGAATCCATCATCGAAATCAGGATCCAGGTCGCCGTAATAGGCGGTCGCCAGAGCGTAGCCGCGTTCGATGATGCGCTCAACGGGCCAGCGCCCGGCGGCAATGCCCCGCGACGCCTCGCTGGCACGATGGTCGGTGATGCCTAACTTTTCGTTGTTGGGCACCCAGGAATCCGGCAAGCAAATGCCGGGATCGGCATGAACTGTGTGATTGCCCAGGAAGTTCAGGCCCAACCACAGTGGTAAGGGGCGTGGTCTCTCCTGCGGCAGGTAGATGAGCAAATCCAGGTGTGGCCCATCGGCATCGGGCGTGAAGTGAATCCTCACCTGGCGACGTGTGGCTTTGCCATCGAGAGCGGTTTCATCAATCGTGATGGTTTCAAAGCGCAAGTTGTCGGGCCCGGCGGGTAGGGTGCCATAGACATGTTGCTGAAAAAGGCGCAAGAGTTCGGCGCGGCGGTGACGCCACGTGGCGGCATCGAAGACAGGTGCCCCGTCCTCGAAGGTCAACGGGTCGGGCAGGGTATAGGAGGGGACAAGGTTCTCGTCCTCAATGGGTGCCATAGGCCGATGAAATTGAAAATGCAAAAGCCGGCAGCTTGGAAGCTACCGGCCTGATGGAGCGGAAGACGGGATTCGAACCCGCGACCCTCAGCTTGGGAAGCTGATGCTCTGCCAACTGAGCTACTTCCGCAGTTTTATGCGTGGCGACAGCATCAGCTTATTTCGCTTTGCCTGTCGGCTTTGACGAAGTTGGTGCTCTCGCTGCACTTTATTTTAGCCGTTTTTTGGTCGGTAGTCAACCTGCGCGCCGGGCTATTTCCCCACCCCTTACCATTTCCTTTAGGTTCGCTTTAGTCTCGCATTCCTTGATTTGTGATGCCCTCGAATTCTATGATACGTGCTGTCAGGAATTGTGTCAAACTCTCTTTTGTAGCATGAAATACGCTTTTAATCTTCGGGTGATTGCACCGGACATGTGCACATGTGGCATCACATGCTGGCTCCAGACGCCCTCAATTGAACTTTCAGAACTTCATCAATGAACCCCGGTTCCCCGTGTTTGGGTGGGCATGCGAGAATGCACGGCGCGCTTCCTGCGCCAGCAACCTAACGCAGCTTGAACTGGCCTTTCTGCAATCCACGAGACTCGTCGTTGCTGAGGGTGATACCACAAATAAGGGCTAAGGTGAGAGCCGTGAACGATAGAAGCATCCAGAGATCGCGTTTCATGCCTGTGCTTATACCCGGCGGTGTTAGAATAAAAGCAAGGGGTGGCGTCATGGATCGCGGTTGTCTCGGTTGCCTGGGCCATTTGGCGTTTTGGGGCGGCTTAGTTTTCTTCGTATTTCTGTGCTACATCCAATAAGCGTTCTGGTGTGATGGTGCTTTTCACAACGGGGCAGCTTCCATGAGGCCGTTGTAGTTCATCGAGTAGTTTCCCCGCCACCAAATGTGACGAAAATTGGTGTGCCCGTTGCTGTGCCCCGCTGCCATTGCCAACACCTTCGCCCCCTTCATCATTAGCTTTGTCGCTGGCCTCATAGCGATATTGCGGTAGGGACGGAAAGGGGAAAGTCGTTGGCATGGCAGTAGCGGCGGGTGGAACCCTCGCCATCACTACGGTGTCACCTGGTTGGCTGCGGTAGGCGGTAGAAGGCGGCGCCCGCGATAAGGGCCAAGGCTAGAGCAGCAGAGGCAAAGCCGTGCGCCGGGTGATCTGTTGTGCTGTCGTTACGAGTTCGGGGCCGATGTGTGTGCTCGGTTCACAGGAGTATAGGTACAACCAAGTGCGCACACCAAGGTTGGCTCAAGCAACGAAGCGGAAGGACTGTTCGCAACTTGAGCTAGAATCCCATCCGTGATACTGCCATATCGCCAACCCGGTTGCGGCCCGTATTTGCTCAAAAACCACTCTACCGTCAGAGTGCCCCGTCCACGATCATAGATATACGTCCACTGGCACCAATCGGGCGCCGCTTTGGGATATCCCCATTTCAGGACGAACCGTGTTGCGCTTTTGTCCGATTGCACCCATTCTGAGAGAGCACGCGAGGCAATTTTGGGTTTTATCTGCAATCCCAAGTCCCGGACACCTGCATCACGCACTGGGACATTGCGTAGCGCACTATGCTGTGGCCTTGGCGCCGGTGGACGGCTCAGCCACCAGGCTCCAAACGCCATGCACACAGGGACGGCAAACAGGAACAGTTCGGCTCTGCTCAAGCGGGATCGGCGCATACCGTTGTGTTACCATGCCATCCGGCCCGCGGCAAGGGACAGGATCAGGGGACGAAAGTGGGGCATCCCCTCATGCAGGGGCCTGCCGACAACCCCACACCCTGGCGCGCAGGTTGGTTAATCCTGGCCAATTGCAAACTCGGCCAACCGTGCCACCGCGCTATACCGGGGTGATGCCCGAACTGCCCGCATCCGCCGTGACCCCGATTTGCAGCACAGAACAGCAACAGCAAGCTCGCTACTGCACATCCAATCTTTTTCATACCGTGACTATCGCACACCTTAACGCTGCATGCAAGCGGGCCAACGCCTCAATTCACCCGCGCCCGAAATGGAATGAGGAACGAGCGGACTGTCAGCGAGCGGGTGCAGTGATTTGTTGTGCTGTGTTTCACCCCCTGCTTGCGCGGTTTTTGCGGATTAACCCTACCACACCATTGAGCAGCACAAAGAAAAGCCCGGCTGTCATCACTAATGCCCAACCAACAACTAAACCCGCAGCTAAACCGGCCAGCACACGAACAGAATAAGCCCAACTGGTGGCGAGGCACGCCGCAGCAACCGAATAGGTTATGCCAATGAGCAACCCGACATACAAATCCACCATCGAACCGATTCTTGAGCCGCGTTGCTCAAGAATGACGTAGACAATCGCCAGCCCCAGCGCCAATAGGACAAAACCGATGAAGAAGGATTGATAGCTCATTGTGTCCCGTCTTGTATTTTACTCTTCCGTGCGCAGTTCACAAAAGCAAACCTTTGGTTCCAATGTGGATAACACTGTGGATAACTTGTCGTCTTCATTGGATCAGGCCGCAGTCATGGCTTTCGAGTTCAGCCGCCCGCCATGCTCAGTCGCCCGCCGGTAGGCCATCGTAGCGCAATCCCAAGTGCCCGCACCAGTGAACCATCAGCACCGACGCTAAAACCGGCTGGAATAGCCGCTATTGAGCGCCAGGAAGGGCATCCCGATGGCCAGACACCCTTCTGTTGAGGGTGTGGGCTGCCGTCTGACGGATGGTTCGCAGGGGAGAAGGGGAACAATTCTCTTCTCCTACTCGATTGACTATCGCGCCGAGGCGCTATTATTTCTTGAAACGCCAACTATACAAGGTGAACTCTTGATACGGCTCACTCATGGACATATTTGGTTCGTCAGGCGTCCATAAAACTTTGGGGTACAGTTTCCCAATCACCATCCTTTTCTCAATGTGATTTCCAATTTTCTGAAGGCTCTTGCTAATACTTTTCCTCAACGAAGTGACAACCGGCTGGTTTGAATCCGCACGAAACTTGATGGCCCGTTGTTTTCCTTGATCTTCCACGAAATCTGGAATTCCCGTATTATCCGCATAGAAATAGCGATACTCGCGCTTCTCGACAATCGTCTTTGACGGCGCAACGGTATGCTTTGACACTATATTCTCATGCCGGGAACAGCCTAAACAAGTGAGGATGAGAATAAAACCTGCGCCGATTGAATGAATAGATTTCATATATCTGAGTATAGCTTGAAGGATTTGCAGTTTTCGCCAAGTCGCGCGACAGCACAACGACGTAGTTCACCCGCTGCAAGAAGCCCTGCACGGAACGAGCGGCCTGTCCGCGGTTGGGGGCAATGATTGGTTATGCTGCTTGTTGGGCCGTGTGGCGCAACGCTCATTCGGAAATGGCATCGGAAGAAGAAACCTTGTGCCAGCGAATCTTCCACAATAATCCATACGCAATCTTTGAGGCGCGGCGCATGGCTTGAGGGCCGCTATCCGAATATGCGATAACAGTCTTTTTTCGATTGCCATACGAAATCTCGAACTTTTCGCTGGCGACTTTACGCTCATTGTATGCGTTATACGAACTCCGCCACTTCTGGAAATGGTTTTGCTGAAAGAGATTGGCGAGGCGCAGAAAGTCTTTCTGTTCAACTTTGCCGTGATAACGTCCGATACGCTTCATATAGGTTTTGCTGCCAACGTAAACGGCGGTGCCGTCGCGCCGCAACAAAATCCTGTAGATAGGATCAGCGTTAGGGTGCGAATCATCGCTGCCCGTATATTGAGTGACAACTATTTGTGAAATGGCCTGTTGTGCTGCTTCAGGCTGTGAAGCATAAGGCGATTGAGTTGTAGCGGTTCCCGCACCAACCAGACAAACCAATAAAGCCGATCTCATTTTTATTTCATCCTCAATGTCATCTTACACTGTTGTGTGCTTTTATGCTGCACGCAAACAGCCCAGCCTTGTTATGCACCCGCCATTTTGCGCTCATACCGTGTCGTTGGACTTTGCAGCAACAGGCACAGCGGGCCATTAAGCAGCAAGCCAGGAAAGGCGGGGGATGGAGATCAGCATTTCGTCGCCTGGCGTGCGGGTGAGTGCGGCCAAGGCGTTGCCCAACGTCTGGCGGCAGTGCAGGAAGTGTTGGTTCAAGGGGAAGAACTGGACGATCTTCAACGCTGAAAAATGGGGCTTAGAACCCGTGACGGATTGCTTTGGTTGTCTTGTTCGGCGAGGATGGGACGATTATGGGCGTTTTGCACTAGTGGGTCACTTGTCACGGACATGGCCTTTCCCGATTGAGCCAGGAAAACTCGATCTGTGCTGCTGCGGCGCCAGAGTGCAATCCGCATCCGCACGGATGAAAGCCTATTTGCGTGACAAGTGACTCACTAGTTTTATCTTTCCGCTTTATCAAGAAGCCAATGGTTATGCTGATTAAAGCACCGATGGCTGGGCATAAGATTACAACCGTCCAAGCTAAAGGTGAGATGTCCTCTGGTTTATCCATTTCATACTGATTTAACGCATTCCAAAACGAGACCACCAGCCCAGTAGCAGAAACGAATGCACCAACAATCGCGCCCGAACAGACTGTAAAACTATCACCAGCTTGTAGAATTCGCGATTTGCCGCTCTCATCGGCCATTATGGTTTCTGAGTATGGCACGCCACCACATTTCACGCACATAGCCCAACATTGGTCAGTTCGCTTCGTGTAATCATTCCTTCTCGATTATGCCATTTTTGATCAAGCGGCGCCCACTGATGGCGGCTGCGATCTCCGCAGCAATCCCATCATGAACCCCAGTGGGTGAAAAGTCGCCCTGCTGAGCCACCAGGCATTATCGGCACATCCTGCTTTCTGGTACACCTGCAACCAATATAAAGCTACTTCACATCGTCACTGTCAAAGTGCCCCGGCATCCATCATGTTCTCCTGGTAAGCAATGGAGATGGACAGGAACCACAAGGGCAGGGTAAAAACTTGGCTCACGATGCTCAGAAAAAAGCAAATGAACCATAGCTCCTGCGAGCCGCTGGCGGAGTGCAAAGCCCACCCCGCTAAATTCAGGATTAACGGGAGGCTCCCCATGGCCAGGGACACCAGAAAGAAAAACCAGGCCGCTTTCCAGCCTCGTCCTACCAGTGTTGTCCAACTGCGCCGTATGGCTTCCCAGGAGCCGACTTGCTGGTCTACAATGAGCGGCAAAGTAAACATCAACTGACCGGCCACAAGTAATCCCGGAATGATGAACAGCCCCCACACCGTCAAGAAGGAAATGGACTGCGGCAACCCGGAAAGGTTGAGCATGAGCAGTACCATGAACAGCAGTATGGCCATGAATATGAAGGTGGTAACCGTCAAGGCAGCCAGACCCAGCAGAGGAGCCGCCATATCGAACGCGCTGAACAAGTCTCCCGCACCGTTGGGTTCCCCACGCAACTGCCGGATGGCCATGCGAAACAAACCACCCGCCAGTAGATATGTCACGGTTGTTGACAACACTAAGCCGAATAAAGCCCCCAGTGGGATGCGTGATACAACGGTTATCACCACGCCCAGGATAGGGCCGCAAATCAAGTTCACCAGGATGTAAAGCAAGGCAGCGCCTAGCCAGGCAATTGTATTCTGCCCGAACAGATTCCAGGCTTGTCCCAGAACCCCGAAGGCATTTAATTGCATTCCGGCATTTGAAAAAGCTGAGGATGGAGCCGCAACCGGAGCCTGTTGATTCCAGGGGGGTGAATTGGGTTGACTCCAGTTTGGTTGATTCCAGTCCGGCGGAGCCGATGGAGCCAGGAGAGTTGGATCTGTTACTCCGGCCGGCACGGCGGATGCCGCTGCTAACGTTGCCATCAGCCCGGCATCCGAGCGCGACACGCTCAGAGTGTAAACGCCTTGATCCAACTGATATGGAAATTCAAACCGGCCAATTTGTGTCAGGCGATAGGAAAGATGAGCCGGCACAATCTCCTGTAAAATGCCTTCCAGGCGGCCGGCGGGTATGATCGCGCCGCTGATCGATTGATCGGCGTACACCAGACGCACTGGCTTGTCACTCATCAATACGGCACGCTCGGCATTCCGTTGTGCCATCATTGCAATCAATTTGTCAATTTGTGCCATGATTTTTGCTGCCGATTTTTCTCTGGGGTGTCTTATTCCGGGCGATTTATCATAAAGGTCGCGGCACGTTCAAAATAAGCCAGCATCGTGTCTTCCAGGGTGGTCGGGAGTTGCTCGGCCTTGACAGCCGTCTCCATGTGGCGCATCCAGGCATTGCGTTCGGCGACGCCGATTTCAAAAGGTAGATGCCGCATGCGCAATCGGGGGTGGCCGCGCTCCTGGGAATAGGTTGCGGGACCACCGAAGTATTGAATCAAAAAGAGCGCCAGATGGCGCTTGCTTTCCGTCAGGTCATCGGGATAAAGAGGGCGTAAGGTGGAGTCTGTGGCAACACCCTCATAAAAGTGTTCGACGATGCGCTCGAACGTCGCAGTTCCTCCCACGCTCTCGAAAAGAGTGGTGGCTTCTTGATGCGGCTGGATCATCATTGTCGTTGTAGGGGCTGTATATTAAACTAACAATCTTAGGCCGAAACACACTGACGGTGACATGTTTGCCTGTCCGGCCATTTCAGACAGTTTAACAAGGAGCCTGATCGCATGAAAGACACGGTTAAACAATCGCTTTTGGGTTTGGTTGCACTCGGATGCCTGATGGCTGTGCCTGTGACCGCTCAAACGGCTGATCCCAATTCGACTCCCACTGCGCTGTCTACACCGGAGACGGCCACAACCGCGCCAGCCTTTGCTCCGCTTCCTTCGATCACGTCCCATTTGCAATTGCATCCCAAGTCCATCGAGAAACTCAATCGCCTTTATGACACTTACGCCGCGCACCGTTTGAAGCAGGAACGCTCCATTGCGGAGTGGCAAAGGCAACTTCGGCAGGCCCAGGCTCCAGGTTCATTCGATGAGCGTGAGGCCACACGATTACTGCGCCGGATCAATGAGGCGCGGGGAGAAATGGACACTGAGTTTCTGTCCACACGCGTCAAAGCCCTTAAGATCCTCACGCCAGTGCAACGATCCCAACTGGAGAGCCTGGCTCGTGACTCTCGTATCAAGCTGCGAGAAGACCGTTTCTTCCAATTGCTGTTGCTGCCGGTCGAGGAGATTGGCGAAGTTTCTCTCGAATCGGATGACGAATCGAGGCAGGCATCCACGCGCCGCCAGCGGGATCGTCGCGCTAGAGGCTACGGCAGCTACGGCGCTTACGGCGGCTACAGTTATGGCGGGCCGAACTACGGGGTCTACGGCAATTACGGTCAAGGCGCGGTTGGTGTTCACGCCGGCATCGGACGCTACGGCCCTTCGGTCGGCATCAGCATCGGCGGCATCTTCGGCGGCTGGCGCCTTCGGTAACCGGACCGTCTCTGACGAAGATGGACTGGAACGTGTGATTCGAGAGAGTGGGAGGAGACAATGCTGACCCTGGCCATTAGCCCGGATCTGGAAAGACGCCTGGAAGAAGAGGCTGCTAAACGCGGCCTGCAGGCACCAGAGTATGCCTTACGGTTGCTGGCCACGTCACTGGCCACACAGGACGACGACTTGGACATTTTGCTCGATGAGGCAATGGGCGCATTCGCTCATGTCTCGTTCTCTACTGAAGATTTGCACCGCGAGCGGCGCGAAGACCTTGAGCGCGAGGAGCGCCGCTGGCAGGAGCGGTTTGGAAAAAAGGATCGCCTATGATCGCTTGGGACGCGGGAGGATTAATTGCCCTGCTGCGCATGGAGCGCGGAGCGTCAGCAGCCAGGCGGCTAGTGCGCGCTCATCATCCAGAAAACCACATCCACTCAATCAACCTGTTTGAAATCTATTACGGCTTAGAGCGCGAATCCGGTGTGGTCAATGCAGAGCGAGCATTGAACCTGTTAACTCGACTCGGCATCCAAGTTCACGAGGACATGGATACTGCCTTCTGGAAAGACGCCGCACACGTCAAAGTCACTCACCATATGTCCGTTGCCGACGCTTTTGCCATCGCCATGGCGCGGCGTTTGAATGTGTCGCTTGTCTCCACCGACCACCATGAACTGGATGCAGTTCACGCGGCCGGCACATGCCGCGTGCTTTTTGTCCGTTGAGTTCGTTTGATCCAATCTGGCACACCTAATGACATCACCTATAAGGATGAAATCATGATTACCAGCCAATCTCTTTCACTTTCTCTCGCCCCCGGAATCAACACGGCGTGCCCGAAAGGCATGCCTCCATGATTCCGGGAGGACGTTGTGCGATTGGAGAAAAACTCCAGGCGAGCTTTGCGCCGCCATCATCGCGAGCGCATGATGCGCAAGGCGCATCGGTTGGCCATGACTTGGTGGAGCGGCTGTTCGCTCTATGTTTATCAGGGAGAGTTGCGGCGTTTGGGTGACACCCTTGAGGAATATCGGGAGTGGTCACTGCGCTATGCGCAGCGCCATCACAATGACTTAGCTGTGTGTTCCTGCTACATGTGCGGTAATCCGCCTCTCACGAACGCAAAAACAAATAGGCTGACATAGCAAACCCGGTAACGACCACAAAACGACGCACCAGGGCCGGTTGCACTCGGCGTGATAGCGCCGCACCCCAGTAGCCGCCTGCTATGGCCGCCACGATCATCAACAGAGCTTCGGGCCAGGCCACGGCTCTGGCAATGATAAATGTCACGACGGCAATGCCGTTGATCACACTCGCCAGAAACGTCTTGAGGGCGTTCATTTCGTGGATGTCTTCCATCCCCATCAGGGCCAGCGCAGCCAGCATCAAAATGCCGATGCCGCCCCCGAAATAGCCGCCGTATACGGAAATCAATCCTTGCAGCGCAACGCTGCGCCAGCGCGGGGCCCGTCTCTGCGCTTCGGTGTGGGCTGTGTCCTCGCCGGGTGCGGGATGCGGTGGGGGGAAAG
>JADMIO010361725.1_pt1 | contig 18505 bp, 12 predicted proteins | sample 8958161 | NCBI WGS metagenome assembly JADMIO01 (sample SAMN16585339, study PRJNA669376) | soil metagenome | isolation source: Crop rotation soil | place: USA: Cullars Rotation, Alabama | collected 2011 | reverse complement strand
CCGCGACTTCAAGTCACGTGAATTCCAAGCTTCGGATCCCACTGTGCTGGAAAGGGGCAGATGAGATTTGTGCCCACGGGAACCTACAGCGGCACGTGCGCAGTGCTGTGTCATGGCGACGACCACACCGCGATGCATCATGACACTTACAGCCGCACGGCGGTGCCTGTGATTCCGTCGCCGCTGCGCAACTCCAAGAGAGGTTTGGCCCCGGGGCGCATCAATTCGGGGCGGAGATAGCGCCGCGCGCCCGGGAATTGCCGGCCTGTCGATTCCCCATTGATTTAGAAGCATCGCGCCTCGACATTCTTCGTTTGCATCATTGGCACATGAGGAACTTTGCTTTCAACCCCGGTCTGGCGATCCTGGCCGCCTTGTTCTTGCTGGCGCCATTCGTGTATTCGGCACCAGCGCCTGATACGCGCAAGCCCGGCACGATCAAGATGGCGGCGATGATCGATCGCATCGCGGCCAGGGCCAATCCCATGGGGAACCTATTCCTCAGCCGTGAACGCGTTGCGGGCCTAAGCGCGGCCATCGCGGCCAATCCGGCCCTGACGAACGCGCCGGAGATGATGTTTAAGTATGGCAGCGAACTGCTGAACGCGGGGCAGAATGAGAAAGCGCTCGAGGCATTTAATCGCGTGGAGCAGCTCGGACGCGCGACCGAAACGTTCCGTGATGCCAACGAGGCCAACGTGCGTTTGAACCAGGCGCTGTGTCACATGCGAATGGCGGAATTCCGCAACTGCCTGAGCAACCACAACGCCGACTCATGTCTCCTGCCGATCCGCGGCGGCGGCATTCACGCGTGGCAAGATGGATCGCGCAGCGCGATGGGCGTTCTATCTCAGCTTCTGCAAAGCCAACCGGACAACCTGTCGGCGCGATGGCTCCTGAACGTGGCTGCGATGACGGTGGGCGATTACCCGGAAAAGGTCCCGGCTCCCTGGTTGATCCCGCCTGCCACGTTTGACTCGGATTACGATATCAAGCGCTTTCCCGACGTAGCCGGGGCGGCGGGCCTGGCGGTGAACGAGCTGTCTGGCGGAAGCGCGGCGGAGGATTTTGACGGGGATGGATTGCTTGATGTGATGGTTACCTCGATCGGATTGCGCGATCAGATGCATTTCTTCCACAACAACGGCGATGGGACGTTCAGCGATCGCACGCGGGAAGCAGGGCTTATGGGCCTGACCGGCGGATTGAACCTGCTGACGGGTGATTTCAACAACGATGGTTTTGTGGATGTGCTGGTGCTGCGCGGCGCGTGGATGCGCGACCAGGGACGCTTTCCGAATTCGCTCTTGAAGAACAATGGGGACGGAACCTTTGAGGACGTGACGCAGCAGGCAGGCATGCTGTCGTTTCATCCCACGCAGACGGCCGCCTGGCTCGACTTTGATGGCGACGGATGGCTCGACTTGTTTGTGGGCAATGAATCGACGGGGCCACAAGGAAACGACGCTTGCGAGCTGTATCACAACAATCAGAATGGCACCTTCACCGATGTGGCGGCGTCGTCCGGAGTGGCGGTGCGGGCCTATGTGAAGGGAGTGGCGGCGGGCGATTACGACAACGACGGAAAGCCGGACCTTTATCTTTCGGTGCTGCAAGGCGCCAATATTCTATTTCGGAACACAGGCGCGACGAACGGCGGGTGGCGCTTCGAAGACATGGCGACGCATGCTTCAGTGCAGATGCCGATGGCGAGCTTTCCAACGTGGTTCTTCGATTTCGATAATGACGGCTGGGAGGATATCTTTGTAGCCGGGTACGGGATCCGAAATGTGGGCGACATTGCGGCGGATTATCTTCATCTGCCGGGCAAGGGCACGGCGGCCAAGCTTTACCGAAACCTGGGAAATGGCACGTTCGCCGACGTGACACGTGAAGCGCGGCTCGACCGCGTGCTGCATGCCATGGGCTGCAACTTCGGGGATCTGGATAACGACGGATGGCTGGATTTTTACGTCGGCACCGGCGACCCCGACTTGCTGACGATTGTTCCCAACCGAATGTTCCGCAATGCGGAAGGCAAGTTCTTCCAGGACGTCACCACGAGCGGCGGATTTGGAAATCTGCAGAAAGGCCATGGCGTCTCATTTGCCGATTTCGACAACGATGGCGACCAGGATGTGCACGAAGACATGGGTGGAGCAGTATCGAGCGATATTTATCCGAACGTGCTTTTCCTGAACCCAGGGCACGGGAACCATTGGTTGAAGCTGCAATTGGTTGGAGTGAAGGCGAACCGTTCCGGAATCGGGGCGCGCATAAAAATCACGGTGAAACGACCGGGCGGCGAACGTGTGATCCATCGAACCGTCAATTCCGGTGGCAGCTTTGGGTGCAACCCGCTGCGCCAGGAGATCGGGATTGGAGATGCAACTGAGATCTCCAGCATCCAGATTCGCTGGCCGGGAAGCGGAACCGTGCAAACTCTAAGTCGTCTCGATCGCGACGCCTGCTACCGAATTCGCGAGGGTGAAAAGACGCCAGAGCGCGTGGCGCTAAAAACATTTTCGTTCCGTGTTGCCCCGCCCGGCGAGGCGCACCATCACCATTAACGGGCGAGTTGGCTCCTTATTTCACGAATCGGACTGCGTCCACGAATTGGCCGGTCTCCATCCTTTTGGACTCGGCAGCCAGCGTTTCTCCTGCAATTCGAACCCGTTCAAAAGCGACGTTTGCCACCCGGTGCTGATCGTCGGCACCGCTGAGTTGGACACGGTACGGCGCCGGTTTGCCTGATAGAGTGAAATCGCGAAACGTAATGTTTGCCACATGGCCGGGCACTTTTGTTTGCATGTATTGGTTCACAACGGGTTTGAGCCGAATCAGCTCATTTTGTCCTTCCCCGTGGATGCGGATGTTCTCCGCCGTGAGATTCTCCAGGCGCATTTCCTCGCCCGGCTCGAACAGGAACGCAGTCATCGTGAAATGAACGATGTCGAGGTTGCGCAGCAGGATGTCTGACATCAACGGAGCGCGGCTCTCGTGCCCGAGCAGGAAGATTCGCGCCCGATCGCACCAAAGCACGCAGTTTTCAACGGTGACACGCTGCACGTTGCCGCCAGCAGGATTGAGTCCTTTCATCGCCACGCAATCGTCGTCGGTGCGAATGAAGCAATTGGCGATAAGCACATCCTGGGAGTTGCAGGGGTTGATTCCATCATCGTTTTGCACGCGGCTCCCGCAAATCTTCACATCGCGAATCGTAACGTTGCGGCTGTCCCGGGGCACCACTGTCCAATGCGACGCGCCCCGGATGGTGATTCCGGAGACCTCCACATTTGTGCCGCGAATCGAGATTACATGCGGGGTGGGGCCGCGCCGCCATTCAAAGTCCGAGCTATCCAGGATCCCGCGACCGCAGATTCGAATATTGTTTCCCTCTGCCATGACCCCTCCCTTCACCACCGCGCCGCCGGCGAGATACAACGTCTGGTCATTCGAGAGGGCAACCCGGCCTGGTTGATGAACGCCGGGGCCAAAGTAGACCACACCGGGCGCGCCCGGCTTGGGCCGGTCCTGTTCGAGCGGGTTGGCGAACAAGAGCAGAGGGCCATTTTTTCCGTCTGGCTCAATGCTCAGCTTGCGCGGTCCGGGCAAGGATAGGATGAGCGTATGATCGCCCTCGAAACGCGCCGTGGCGCCGGCGCTTTCCGGCCGCACCACCGTGTTTGTGAGCGGGCGCCGGCCCACAATTCTCACCTCCGTGGCGCCATCGGTATCAAAGTTGGCGAAGGAGTAGGGGCCGCCAAAGTTCCATTGCTTGCCCGCAAACGGAGCGTCCAGCGTGCGCGCTGAGTAGACGTCAACCTTTTTGCCGCCGACGGATATTTCATAATTGGCGTCCGGAGTTTCTCCGGCGGGTATTGGATACGTTACGAGGGCAGCGCTTGCGGAGCCAAGGGCGCACAGGCAAATCAGCCAGGGGGTCTTCATGCGACCAGATTAGACTGCGGCAGCCGTGCGGCGCATTCACGGTTTGCGCTGGAGAACGAGATGGCAGCGGCAATGTCAGGCGATCCCGGCAGGCGCTGGGTCTATGCTGGCCCTTGATCGGCGCCGGAAAGCGCGCAACTCCAGCGTGTAGTGCGCCACGATAACGGAGAGCGCGAATGACAGCGCCCAGACCGTGAGATCCGAGACCACGGAGGGGCCATCTCCAAATCGGTTCGCAACGGTCTTCAACACTTCAATAAAAGCCACGTGGCTGAGGTAGACGAGGAACGCAATTTCCGCCCAGTTCCATCCCGTCGTCATCCAGGCGCGATTGGGCTGCGTGCTTGTGAAGTAGAGCAGGGACGCGCCTGCGAGATGCGGCCCGATGGGGCTCTCCAACGGCGTCAATTCCGCGAGCGCAAACATGACGCCGATCGCCAGCACGGCATATCTGAACCCTTGCGGCGCGCCACGGCGGGTGAGCCAATACACTGCGGCCCCAAGAAAAACCGAGGGCAACGCCCGCCATGCATGGTCGAGGAAATACGCTACAGGAGTGCCATTGGTCGTGGCTGAAGGAATCGGACCGAACGCCAGCACCAACGCGATGATCACTGACGATCCGGCGAGAATGGCTCGACGTGTTTCACCCCATGGCCGAACTGCGCGGGCAATGGCAAACATGCCGACAGAAATGATGGCGGCAAAGGGCAGGAACCAAAGATGATGCGTGCTGCCGGTCAACAACATCGCGGGCGAGAAGACGATCGCAGAGCCCTCATGGACGGCAGCGTGCTTGCTCAAGCGCAATGCGAGGTAGAACGCGCTCCAAAGAAGGAACGGAAGATAGAGCCTCTGCACCCGCTGGGCGCAGTAGGTGAGAAGAGCCGGGCACTGAGGCCGGGCCGCGCGCGCAAGGATGAAATAGACCACGGCGGCAGTGAAGAACGGCACTGCAAAGCGGCAGAGAGGCAGCGAGGCGCGAGACTCTTCACAAGAGGTGACGTGAATCCATACTACGGCAGCGGCGGCAACAAGCCGGGCAACATCCACAGCGATAGAGCGTCTACCGGAGACTTGGACAAACATCACACCTCCCATTTTTCGGCGTCCGGTGTCGCAGGCTCACAACCGGACAATCCAGTAAGTGCGCTGATTTAGCTCACGGATCGGCGACCGCAAGTGGAATTTCCCGCCATCTGCGAAGGCGGGTTGAAGAACGCACGGGTGACCCGGATCCTAGCACAAACCGCAGTGCAAAGCGCAAGCGGCCCGGCGCGCTTAAAGTGGATTAGGTAATGACACGCGGTAGGTTAGGCCGAGGAGGACGGAATGGAGAATGGGAGTTTTGGCGGCAGAGATATCTCAACACAAAACGGCGATGCGTCCGTGGATAGGCGTTCTCTTTGGGTGTGCGTTGGCGCGACAGCGGTGATGATTGGACTCAGCGCCATCGCGAAACCCGGAAGCACATACCGATTTTCGTTCCTTTTCCTGTCGGCGATCCAATGGGGCGTTTTTGCCGCGCGCCGGCGGCTTCATCTTGCTCCAGCGCATCATGCGTTAGTCGCTTCGGCCCTGATCTTTCACAACCTCGGAGTATTTGGATTTTATCGCCGGGAATTCTTCCACCTCGAGTTCGACACCTACGTCCATTTTTACTTTGGGATGGTGGGTGGCTTCCTGCTGCGCAATTCTCTCGCGATCGGCTACGGCTTGCGCGGCTGGCGCGTGTGGCTCGCTGTGACGATTGGCATTCTTGGCTGCGGCGCCATCCACGAGCTGATTGAATTCGCCAGCACGCTTGCCATGGGGCCGGAACGCGGAATGTTAAAAACCCTGGCCGAAGATCCGTACGACACGCAGAAGGACCTGCTCAACAACATGCTGGGAACGCTGCTGAGCCTGCTCTGCTCCACCGTCCTGGCCGCGAGTCGGCGTGTCAGTTCACAAAAGAGAACTCGTTCGCCTGAATCAGGCCATGAGCGTATTCCTGCCACGCCGTGAGGGGGGCGCGGGCCTGGAATCCCCGACTGCGGCCGCCTTTGCGCGGCTCGCCTGCCTTGCCTTTCCCTTTCGCTGCCAGCGCGGCCGGCTGCAAAGCCGTCACGTGCTCTTCCGATGGCAATTCGGCAAGGAAATCAATTCCGAAATCGATCTCCTTCGCGGTGGGACTTCGCTGGTAGAGGGTCCTGTAAAGAAACCGGATCCGCTCCTCTTCCGTGGACAACAACACGAACTCTTTGCGGCGGACGAGGTTCTTTGCCGACTCCACAACCAACGGACTGTTCATAAAGAATAGCGCCTGCTGCGGCACGGTGGTCTGGTGCCGCTTGCCGTTGGTCATGTCCGGATTGGCGAAATCGAAATTGACGAGGGTGTCCGAAGGATTCTGCCGATCGACGAAGCCATAGATGCTGCGGCGCGTCGAATAAGGCTCTTTAAAGATATCAACCGAGCGGCCGTAGAGCGTCCGATCGAGAGTGCCGGCAATATCGAGCAGCGAATCCCGCAGCGGCTCGAACTCGAGGCGCCGGATGTTCGCCCGCCACAGCAGCCGATTGTAGGGATCGATTTCCGCGTAGCGCGGATTCGTGGCGCTGCTTTGCTGGTATACCGCTGAAAGCATGATCAGCTTATGCATCTTCTTGATGCTCCAGCCCTCGTCCATGAAGCGGACCGAAAGATAGTCGAGCAGCTCCCGATGGCTTGGCGGCTCGGACATCGTGCCGAAGTCGTCCGGCGTCAGGACGAAGCCTTCTCCGAAGTGGTGCTGCCAGATGCGGTTGATCATGACGCGGGCCGTAAGCGGATTCGATTTGCTGGCGATGGCCGCTGCCATTTCAAATCGACCGCTGCCGTTCCGAAATTCCGGCGGGTTTGGGCCGGCTACGAGCGACAAATAATGGCGCGGGACAATGGCTCCTTTGTTCTCCGCCTCACCGCGGATGAACAGCGGCGAGTTGCGCGGCTTGGGCAAATCTTCAAGGATCATGGCGCGGGCAGGCGCGCCCGGCGCGGTATTCTCCAGCGATGTCACGGCCACGGCATTTTCCTTGAACTGGCGCTGGAGCTGCTTTGTCGCCTTGGGATCGCGCTTTCCTCGCATTTGTTTGATTTGCGACTGGAGCTGCTCTTCTTCCCGCAGGAGCTTGATTCTCTTCTCGTAATACTCGGGGTAGCCCCCCTTGGCTGAGACATTCTCGATCACTGGCTCCAGCTCTGGCTCGCGCGTGCTCGCGAAAACGCCGTGCAGCGCGTAGTAATCCTTCTGCGGTATGGGATCAAACTTGTGATCGTGGCATCTGGCGCAGCTCACCGTCAGGCCTTGGAACCCTTTCGTGACCACGTCGATGCGGTCATTGATGATGTCGTGCTGCATGCCGCGAAAGCGCTCGCCAATGGTCAGGAAACCCAGGGCGGCAAGGTTGCTTTTGTTTTGCGAGCCCAGCTTGTCGGCTGCGATCTGCTCGGCGATGAAGACGTTATACGGCTTGTCTTCGTTGAAGCTGCGAATCACGTAATCGCGATAGGTCCACGCATGCGGGTACAGTTCATCCTCGCGCTGGCGCCGGATCTCCCCCTTGGTGTCGGCAAAGCGGGCCGTGTCGAGCCAGTGGCGCCCCCAGCGCTCGCCGTAGTGGGGCGAGGCCAGCAGCTTGTCGACGACCTTCTCGAACGCGTTGGAAGACGTGTCGCTGACAAACGCGTCCATTTCCGCGATCGTGGGAGGCAGCCCGATGAGATCGAAATAGGCGCGCCGTAGAAGCGTCTCTTCCTCCGCCGGCCGGTTGGGCTGCATGCCCTTTTCGGCGAGCCTGGCGACAATGAATTGATCCACGGGCGTCTTGATCCAGGATCGATCGGACACGGCTGGCGGCTGCTGGCGCCTGGGTGGCTGCCATGCCCAGTGAGTTGCCGAGTTGTCCTTCCAGGCGCGCTGCGCCACACTTGCCGAGCGCGGATCAGGGGCGCCCATGCGAACCCACTCGGTCAGGTCAGCAATCTGGTTTGCCGCGAGCTTCTTCCCCTTCGGCGGCATTTCCAAATCAGGATCGGAATAGCTGATTGCCTTGATGAGCCGGCTCTGTTCGGGATGACCGGGGACGATCGACACGCCGGAGTCGCCGCCTTTCAGCAAGCCTTCCCGCGAATCCAACAGCAGCCCGCCCTTAACCTTCTCAGCGTTGACGCTGTGACAGGCATAACAATGGTTTGCCAGCACCGGCCGGATCTTCGTCTCGAAGAATTGCAGCTGCTGCGGCGTGGGGTCGGCGGCGACCACGGAGCCGGCGGCTGCGAACACGGCGCAGATGGTGCCAAAACCCTTCACGCGACGATTCCTTTCACCACCTGCCCATGCACATCGGTGAGGCGGAAGTCGCGTCCGTTATACCGGTAGGTCAGCTTTTCGTGATTGAAGCCCAGCAGGTGCAGAATGGTCGCGTGCAGGTCATGCACATGCACCTTGTCCCGCACGGCCGCCGCGCCAAATTCATCGGTCGCGCCATACACCGTGCCGCCTTTCACGCCGCCTCCCGCGAGCACGGTGGTGAAGGCTTTGCTATTGTGATCGCGCCCGGGATTGTCGTTGCCGTTCCGGTCGCGCGTCGGCTTGCGGCCGAATTCGCCGCCCCAGATGACCAGCGTTTCATCCAGCAAGCCGCGCTGCTTGAGGTCGGCCAGAAAGGCGGCAAATGGCTGGTCGATCTCCTTCGCCTTGGCCGGAAGCCGATCGTCGATATCCTGGTGATGGTCCCAGCCGCCGGCCCACACCTGCACAAAGCGAACGCCCCGCTCGATCAGCCGGCGCGCTATCAGAAGCTGATGGCCTTGCGGCGTATTGCCATAGGTCGCGCGAACGGCGGCTGGCTCTTTGCTGATGTCGAACGCGTCAGTTGCCTCCGTCTGCATCTTGAACGCCATTTCGTAAGCGGCCAGACGGGCCTCGAGTTGCGCATCCTTCTGCAGGTTCTCGCTGTGGAGGGCATTGAGCTTCTGCACCAGGTCGAGCTGTCGCCGTTGCTCGCCGATGACGACGTACGGGTTGCGGATGTTCTGGATGAGCTGCTCCACGGTGGTGACCTGCGTGTTGATGCTCACGCCTTGGTACACCCCGGGCAGGAACGATGCCTGCCAGTTCGATGCGCCTCCCGGAGGCGTGCCTCCCGGCCGAAGCGACACGTAGCCGGGCAGGTTTTGGTTTTCGGACCCAAGGCCGTATAGCGTCCACGATCCGAGGCTCGGCCGCGCGAGGCGAAGCGAGCCCGTGTTCATAAAGATGGTGGCAACGTCGTGCGCGGGAATGTCCGTATAGCACGAGCGTATTATCGCGAGGTCATCGACGCATTTGGCGAGATTCGGAAAAACCTCGCTGACTTCAATGCCGGACTTTCCATGCTTCGCGAACTTGAAGGGCGAGGCCATGGCCACGCCGCCGCCGGCTCCCTGGATCTCTTTGCCGTCATATTTTTCAAGAGCTGGCTTGGGGTCCCACGTGTCGACATGCGAGGGGGCTCCCTGCGCGAAAATGTGGACAACGTGTTTGGCCTTCGCGGGGAAATGCGGTTTCCGCGGGGCGAGCGGGTTCGCGGCCGCTTCGAGGGCGCTCGCAGGCGGGGCGAACAGATGATCGGCCAGCAAAGCGCTGGCGCTCAGAGCTCCAAAACCCATGCCGGCCCGTTGTAGGAACTGCCGGCGGGTGAGAAAGAAATCCTGCGGTTTAGCCGAGTGTTCGCTGGGATCCATAACACGTCAATCTTACCTGAATGGACGTGTTTTGGGAGCGAAAGGTTTCCCAATTTTGGCCTGTATTTGCCAAAATCCGGCTTATCCGCCCGCGAAGACGGGGCTGAACCCAGCCTCTCGAAGAATGCGCGCGACGTCTTCCCGTTTGTCCCCCTGGATTTCGATGCGGCCCTCTTTCACCGTTCCTCCGACACCGCACGCCTTCTGCATGGCCTTGGCGAGCTTCTCTTTCTCCGGAAGGCCTATTCCCACGAAGTTCTTTACCACCGTCACCGTCTTGCCCCCGCGGCCGGATTTCTCCCGGATGATGTCCACACGGCCGCGCGATTTTCTCGGCGGTTCTGGACGTTTTACATCGTCGGGATTTCCGGGCGGCAGCCCGGCGCCGTCCAGATTCGCGAAAGGATTATTGAAATCGGCCATCTTCGAGATGGTGATAACATCGGTCGAAGATGGCTCGTAGTAAATAAAGGAACGTCAGGCGCGGTAGGCTTGGAAAAAGCCGGCCAGCAGCATCAGTTCAGGATGCGACACAGTCAGCTTGGGGAGGACGAGTTGAATGCGATCGCGATATGCCGCCAGGCTTTCGCGCAATGCGGTGAGGTCCTCCACCTTATTCCAATGCAGCTTCTTCAGGTCGAGGACCAGCCTGGTTTTGCTATTCGCGAGCGACTCGCTGAGCCGATGGGCGACGCGCTCGGCGTGCTTGGCGGTGAGCGAGCCTTCCAGGCGCATCCAAACCTGCTGGCGGGCATGCTGGAGCTCGACCTGAAGCGAGAACTCCGGGCTCGAGAGCTTGTGCTGAAGCTCGTTCCAGGCGTGGAAGGCGCTCCAATGCTCCTCGGGCATGCGGTAGCTCGTGCGGATCAGTTTTGGGTGCTGGAATAGATTGAATTTGAGTGTTACTGCGGTCCACATGGCGGCCGCCACGGCCAGGACAGACTTGCAGCGGTTCTGGAAGGTCGGCGCTCCGAGGGAGGCATGGATCTCCTTTTCCAACTCGCCAAGCCAGCGCCGAATGTTGCGATTCGGGCCGAAGAGCTTGCCCGGCAGGAACACCGGGTAAGCGTATTTCAGCTCGTCCGCGAAATACTGGGCTTTCGCCCGCAGGATCGGGTTGGGTGAATCCTTCAGTGTTTTCCACCCGAGGAACCGCGATTCCAGCACGCGGTAAATACTCGGGCCCAGCCGCTGAAAATCCTGATCGAAACACCACTGCTGCAAAGCCTCGATCTCCTCCGGTGAGAGCGTCGGGTGTTTGATCATGGTGCGGAAGCCATCGGCGCGCCGATAGAACAGCTCCATGTCTTTGGTGTAAGTGTCCTGAAGCAGGTTGTCTTTGATCACCCGCTCATAGAAGGGTGTCCCGGGGACCGGTCCATAGATCAGGTACTGGCCGAGGGCTGGCTTGAGCTTCATCAGCCCTGCAAATTCCTGCGCCACCACCTCGGGAGTCTGATAATCGAACCCGACAATCATTGAGGCGAGGATCGTGATGCCATGCTGGCGGAACTCGGTGAGGATTTCATCGACCGGCCGGCCCTGCTGCTTCGCGTAGCCGGATCGGGTCCCTTCGTAGCCGATCCAGAAACCGTCGATTCCCATTTCAAGGATCTGTTCCACGGTGTACTGGCTGATGGCCTTGACGCTGGAAAACGCGAAGATCGAAGGCTTGCGCGGGCTGTTCATCACGCACTCGCGAAACTCCATTGCCCGCTTCTTGTTCAGCAGAAAATCTTCGTCAATGATCAGGAACACGAGGCTCGGGTCCATGTCGAGGTAGCGCTCCACGACGTTGAAGATATCCTGACCGGTGGGCAGCAGCTTGATGTGCTTGCGGGAAAAGAATTGGGACGTGCAGCAAAAATCGCAGCCGTTTGGGCAGCCGAGTCCGCCGAAGATTTTGCCGGTGCCAGAGACCCTCCAGCCGAACACCTTCAGCCAGCTCACGATCAACGGCTGGTTGTAGGGCATGGCAATTTCAGGCTCGCCGAGCAGGCGCCGGAAATAGCCGACTCCTTCCTCGCGGCAGAAATAATCCCCATAGGGCTGCAGCACCTCGTCCTTCAGCACCGTGCCGTAGCCTCCCAAAACGATTTTGCTCCGCGGCGCGTATTTGCGAATGAGCGCGACCGTCTCCTTCATCTTGTGCATTACCGCCATGAGGAACGAGACGCCGACGTAATCGTAGCCCTTCTTCAGCTCCTTGATTAGCTCCCGTTTGGATGGGTATTGCAGCACCACCGTGGGCGCGTCCAGGTTCGCGGCGATGTATTCGAGCGAGAAATGAACGTTGACGGTGCGGGGGCTGAAGATGCCCTGCGCCCGCGTGACCTGACGGTAAAGGAGTTCGTAGCCGACGGAAGAAGCATCTCCATTCTCCGGTCCAAGCGGACGGCAGACGCTGGTTAACAAGACTTTTTTGCTCATGTATCAAGGCGATCCCGCGCTCCCCGGCTGAGTCCCTGAAGAGGTCGCGATCGAAGCTTGAAAGCATGCCCGAGCCGACGCTGTCCCTGCTTGACCCAAGTCAATCGATTGCAATGACCGGCCCGTCTGGCTCAGTGCGACGTTGGCCATTTGCCTCCCCCTTTTCGCTCATCTGCGGCTGGCGTAATTTGGCGTTTCCAGCGATACTCGCTGTGTTCATGCGGTTGCGACGCGCGTATGCTTCACTGTTGATCCTGTTGTTGTGCGGGACCGCGTTTGCTCAGGATGATTCAGAGCTGTATTTCCGTCGGACCCATGCTGGCGCGGCGCCGCGACCGGGCGATCATCCCCGAGATCATTCGAACGAGACGGCGTTGTTTCAACCCGCGTCCGGCCAGCGAGCGATCATGGCGACGGCTTCTGCGCTGGACTCAGACATTGATCCGGCCAACCTCGGAAAAGGGGATTGGATTTGGCAGGTGCCGACCTGCATCTCAGCGCTGGGACTGGGCAGCGTTCAGGGATTGATCGATTTCGAAAAAAGCCGTGGCATGCGCTGGATCACCGTCAAATGTGGCGACGGAGGCAGCGTCTGGTCGCAGTTCAACAGCGACCTTGTAACAAGGGCGCATGGCGCGGGATTGAAAATTTTCGGCTGGGCCTACGCGTATGGGAACAACGTCCAGGGCGAAATCAATGTGGCGTTGAACGCTCTCGGGCTGGGCGCGGATGGCTTCATCATTGATGCTGAAACCGAATACGAGGCGCTGGCGAACAACAACGTGGCGGCTTCCAATTACTGTTCTGCGATCAAGGCCTCGTATCCGACCCGGTTTCTGGCCCATGCGCCATACCCCATCATCAGCCTTCACTCCGGTTTTCCATACGTGATGTTTGGAAAGTTCTGCGATGCGGTGATGCCGCAGGCGTATTGGGCTGACATCGGAGGGACGAACTACGCCGTGACGATGGTCGCGCGAATGAACAGCGAATGGCGGGCATGGCAGAACGGTCTGACCGGCGCGAACACCAATGCGATCAAACCCATTATTCCAATCGGGCAAGGTTACAATTCGGTAAACGGGACAGTGACAGGGCTTCAAATCAGCAACTTCCTCAACGCGCTAAAGACGAACACCACCGTGGTGACGCCGGGCGGATACAAAGGGGTGAGCTTCTGGAGCTGCCAGCATCATTCCCCGGACATGTGGAATGCGATCGAGTCGATTCAGATTGGCGATGATCCGCCCGCGATCGTGGCGCAGCCTTCCAATCGTTCAGTAGAGCAGGGGAGCAATATCACCTTCGTCGTGAGCGCGAGCGGCGCGTCGCCGCTGCGTTACCAATGGCGCTTCAACGGATTGCCCATTTCCGGCGCGACCACCACCTCAATCAGCCTGCCGAACGCGCAGGCTTCGATGGCTGGGGTTTACGATGTGATTATCACGAATCGGTTTGGCGCAATCACCAGCGCGGTGGCGCGGCTGTTCGTGAATCCATCGATGGTGTGGCAGGTCGCCTGGGCTGATGACTTTGAAACGAACAGCAGTGGCCGTTGGAATTTATTCGATGGGTCGGCCAATGGGATTTCTGATTACGCCGTTTTCTGGGCCTTCAATTACGCCACGCAATTATACACTGGGAATGGAATGACTGGCGTGATCCCGGCGATTCAGGGTTCCACAGGCTCTCGCGGGCTGAAGCTGATAGTAAACAAGAACGATACCAACGCCGCGCTCGCTGGTGTCAGCCTGTATCCGAAAAGCAGTTTCTTCAGCGGCGATCATATGCTGCGCTGCGATATGTGGCTGAACTACAATGGGCCGGCTGGAGGAAGCGCCGGTTCCACGGAATTTGCGTCGGTTGGGATTAACCACAGCGGGACGCGGGTGAATTGGGGAGGCGGTGCGGCCAGCTCCAGCGATGGATTGTGGTTCGCCGTCGATGGCGAAGGCGGCACGACGAGCGACTACCGTGGATATGTGGGCAACGCGAGCGGCGCGCCGACGCTGCTTCCGTTCGCCGCGAGCGGTTTGGATGCGAATGGGGCGGAAAGCGCGGATTCCCTGGACTCGTTTTTTCAGGGGCTCTTTCCCGCGCCCACCTACGAATCTTCCGGCAGCCCCGGAAAGCGATGGCTGGAATGCGAGGTCAGCCAGATCGGCGGCATGGTCACATGGCGGCTGAACGGCGCGGTGGTGGCGCAGCGCTCCAACACGACGTCATTCGCCAGTGGCAGCGTGATGATCGGCTACATGGATCTGTTCTCGTCGATCCCGAGCCCCCTTGATCAGACGTTTGTTATTTTCGACAATGTCCGAGTGCTGGTGCCCATAGTGCCGCCGAGCATCACGGCGCAGCCGACAAACCGGATTGAAAACGCAGGCGCGGACACCACATTCGCTGTTTTGGCGGGTGGCAGCGCGCCGGGGTATGCGTGGCGATTCAATGGTGTGAAACTTGCCGGGGCGACCAACGCATCGTTAACGCTCACGAATCTGAGCGCCGGGAATGCAGGCAGCTATTCGGCCGTGATTACCAATGCCGCTGGCGCGGTCACCAGCGCCCCGGCGATTCTCACTGTCACGACATTGCGCCTGCTGGGACTGAGCGCCTCGCCGCAAGGCTGGTCACTGGCGGTGACGGGAGCTCCGGGCTCAGATTATTCCCTCGAAGCTTCAACGAACCTTCAGCAGTGGACGTACTTGAAGTCATTCACCAACGGCGGGGCGCCGGTTCTTTTAGCGGAAACCAACTCGCCGCAAATGTACTTTCGAGTCACAGCTCCGCGTTGAGCGGCTAGTTCGCAACAGTGCCGTGTTGCTGCATGAAACGAAGGTCGTTTGCGCTAACCGTTTGGCTCTTGAGCACGATCTTCTTCACGGGCGGATGAAAATCCCAGATGTGCTTCTCAACGTGGCCATCTGCGAATGAAAGCACGCCCGCGCCGCCGCCGTGATTGGAGCCGATGATATCAGGAAACGTGGTGCTTCCCATGCTAATCTGAAAATAGCCGTCGTTGATGCTGTCGGGATGTTCTTCGATAAATACGAACGCGTCTGAAGGCGACCAGGCCTCGAGTTCGGCTGTCTTCTTGAATACCCGATAGCCGGGATTGTAATTAGGCGGAGTGTAAGGCGCGCCGAACGGATCGGTGCCTCCAATGTGCCCCATCTGGCTGTTCATCGAGAAGCTGCGCAGCCGCGCGCCATTTTTCGCCTTCTCTTTGTCCGCGGCGCATTTGTAGATCTCCGTGACTTTCTCGCAATAGGGCGCGAGCAGCGTGTTCTTAAGCAACGACACGTTATTGTTTGCCGGGCTGGTATTCCAGTCCATGTAGATGGAGCTAACCCACACGAGGTTTGGAGGAGCGCCAGCCGGACCTGCCGGCACCATGGTGTCGTCGTTGTCGTCCGCGTACAGGATCCACGCGAGCTGCATTTGCTTCAGATTGCTGGTGCACTTGGCGAGCTGCGCCTTCTGCTTGGCCAGCCCCAGCGCTGGCAGCAGCAGCGCCGCCAATATCGCGATGATGGCGATGACCACCAGCAGCTCAATCAATGTAAAACCTCGACGTGCAGCGTCTGTTCTCATGCGCCTCTCCATGGCCGTCGGCGAGTCGGTGACGCCGACGGCTTAAATTGTTAGCTCACTTCTGAATTCGATAAAACCGCTGGGGCGATCCTGCGTTTAGCGACGTGGCGCGGAAATTTCCGCCCCCCAATGAGGTAACAGTCGCGCCTGCATCAGGCGAAAACCCGCCGGTCACCGTGGTGGAACTGAGCAAAGTGAATGCTCCCGCCGCATCTGCCGGATCCGCCGTAAAATCGATTTCGACGGTGTTGCCCACACGGCGAATGGCTGTGATGGAAGGCGTGACTGTGGTCATATTCACCACACGAACATTGTCGAAGATCGTGTAATTATTCAGGCTGCCGATGGAGGCGAATGAATCCATATGCCCGAACATGATCGTGCCGCTGGTGGAAGCGCCGTTATTGGTGCGGGAAAGGATGACCACGCCGTTGATCTTCAGCGTCCAGACCAGCGAGCCTGCGCGGTTGGTCTGTGAAAGCTCGACGTCCACCCACTGACCGCTCGGCGCCCCCCCCGGAATACCCAGGTATGGTGGCGCGGTAAAGTAGGGGTCAAACGTCCGAGCCGAGGCGCTGCTGAACGGAGCTGCAACGGTGCTGTTGGTGCTGGCAAAGATTGCATAGCTTCGACCGCTGCTGCTGGCGGATCCATCCGTTTCAATTGCTGACCAGACACCGTCACCCCCCGCAACCGCAGCGGCGCTGAGGGCTCGATTGGTGTGAGCGCCGTCGTGGTTAATGCCAAAAATCGCGTGCTCGGTCGTTCCTGCCGCGGTCCCGAACGTGAGGAACATGTCGAACCGCAGGGCGTAATCGTTGCTGAAGCTAACGCCGCTGGCATAGACGTTCACGCCAGCCGCCGAAGCGGTCCCATCCTTGTTTACCGTCACTTTGAGCCCGCGCGTCGTGCCGCCGGTGCTATGCGGCGCGCTCGGAATGCCCGCCGTGCTGTAATCGAAATTGAAATCCACCAACTTGTCATCGACGCCATTGTCGGCGCCGAACACGACCGTATAGCTGGAGGAGTGGTCGGCATCAAAGTCATCGGTGAACAAAACCGGAAATTCGTCCGCTTCATCATCGCGAATCGTGACGGCAGCGGAGCCTGGGGTGCCAAGCGTGTAACCCGCGTCCTCTGCTGCGGATACGATGATCGTTCGGTCGCCGTCGCGCAGCGCGTTGTTCAAGGGTGTAAAGGTGATTGTGGCGCTGATCTGCCCCGCCGGGATGGTGACGGACGCGGGGGGCGTTTCATAATCGACGCCGGGCATGGCCGAGCCGCTAAAAGAAAGCAAGACAGTCAAAGGCGCGGCGATCGAACCCAGCCGCGAAACCGTAACGGCGGCATGGTCGGCGACGACTCGCTCATACATGTTTGTATCACTCGCGGTGAATGTCAGGAGCGGCGGATTGTTGATCACACGCGAAATGCTGAATGTGCCGTCGCTGCCCGTTGTGGCCCGGGATCCATATCCGGGCGAGTAAACGCGCACCGAAGCCTGGCCGGAACTCGCGACATAGAGGTTGCCCGCTGCGTCAAAGGAGAGATCACGCCCCAACGTGGTTGTGGGCGGGTTGTCGATCAGCATGCGCTGCGAGAGGTCTGGAATGCCGTTGACCAGAGGAATGATCCAGATCCGATTGTCGTCGCGGACTAACGCCACAACGCTGTTGTCAGGCGAAACCTTTACCGCTCGAGTTTGGAAGAGCAGGTCATTTGTCGCGCCGAGCGTCAGGCTCACGGTCCGTGAGCTGAATACGACGTCAGGGAAACCCGACGAATCGGAGTCGCTCGTCGGATCGACAACGAACAACCCGGATTCGCCGCCGGCGCTGCGGTTTTGGACCAGGAAATATTTTCCGTCGGGGGCAATATCAAGATCTGAAAGCACGCTCGGCACATCGGCGATTAGAATGGGCAAGTCGGTTGTCCGCACGGGTGTCGCCGAAGAGGGAAGCGGTCCGGAACCAATATCCCAGCGCTGCATGGCGCTGAACGAGAAGGAGGGAAAACCCTGATATTCATAGAAAATGTTGTTATCCGGGTAGATGCCATAAACGGTAAGATTTCCGCCTGCGAGTGATCCGCGAACGATTGCTGAGCTCGGGAAGCGTCCGGAGACGGTTGGATCAAAGACAAACACATTGGTGCCGGAGGTGGCGGATAGATTCCCATCGGCAACCCAAAGATTACCAGTGAGCGTGTTGGTCGGGCTTGTGTAGTCGGAGATGTAAAGGTTGTTGTCCTCACCCACCTCGACTCGAAATGGCTTATTGGCCGTATCATTGAGATTGGTGCGCCAATCGATTCCGGCCGTGCGAGCCACGTCGCCCTGGCCAAGCGCGTCCGTGAAGTCCGCGTTGAGGGCAAACAGGCCGTCGCCTTGCACCAGGTTGCGCGCGGGGAAAGAACCGGAGACAGCCACGCTGCCGGTGTCCGCGTTGGAAACATAGACGCGGCCGAAGAGAGGAGAGGCGGGATTCTGGTTCACGGCCACTCCGCGTGGAGCGTTAAACCGGAGCAGTTTGTTTGTGTCCGGGCTGATCCGCGTGAGCACTCCCTGCAGATATCCGAAACCCGGGTTTTTGCTTACTTCCACCTTCACCGCGCCCGAAATGGCGAGATTGGTCACGGTTAATCCAGCCGGACGCGCGCCAAGATCATTGGTCGTTGCCCCGCTGTTCGAAATGATTTTGACGGAATCCGCGGCTTCATTGAGGCGGACTTTCCAGCACATTGGGATCCTAAGCTTAGAATTCCACGTGGACAAGTTGTCGCG
>JADMIO011298092.1_pt1 | contig 18507 bp, 9 predicted proteins | sample 8958161 | NCBI WGS metagenome assembly JADMIO01 (sample SAMN16585339, study PRJNA669376) | soil metagenome | isolation source: Crop rotation soil | place: USA: Cullars Rotation, Alabama | collected 2011 | reverse complement strand
CCGGCGGCGGCACCTGCCGCGAGGCGGGCATCCCACCGGCGGCCGGCGGGATCGGCGGCATCGCGGGCATCGGGCCGTGCGGGCCCATCATCATGGGCCGGCCGGGGCCGTTCGCCATGCCGGCGGGCGGGATCATGCCGGGGGGCATCATGCCCGGAGGCATCATCCCGGGCGGCATCATGCCGGGGCCCTGCCCCATCCCGGGCGGCATCATGCCCGGGGGCATCATGCCGGGCTTGCCCTGGTACGGGCTGGGCGCGTCCATCGCCGGCGTGTTCGGCGCTTCCAGGTCGATGTTGCCGACGCGGACCACCAGCAGGATGCTGCCGCGGCGGTGGGCCTCGGCGATCGGGTCGGCGCCCGGCTCCAGCCGCGTCGACACGACCTCGTCCGGCCCGGTCACGGCCAGGTCCTGGTACTGCGGGTCGGGCAGGTAGACCACCTTCACCAGGTAGTTGCCCGCGGCGACCTGGTCGAAGTCCTCGTCGGTGAACACGACCGGCACGGCACTGTGCGCCAGGAAGGCGTCGGTGCGGTGGTTCGACGGCACCACCTCCAGCGTCGGGTACAGCTCCAGCCCCGGGCGGCCGGGGATGTCGCTGAGCTTGAGCCGGTAGATGGCGGCCTGGAGGAAGTTGTACCGGCCGGGCACGTCCAGGCGGTTGGGGCCGAACCCGCCCTTGCCGTCCGGCGTGCCGGTGTACCACGACACCTTCATGCCGGCCGGGGCGGTGAAGCGCACCTCGGTCCGCTTGACGCACGGGGCCCCACCGGGCATGCCGGCACCGGCCCCGCCGGCCCCGCCGGCCCCGATGGCGCCGACGGCGGCGACGGCGCCCGCGACGGGCGGTCCCGGCGGGCAGGCCGCGGCCTGGTGGCCGACGGGCACGATCGGGCCCTGGTGCGGCAGCGGCATCGGGCCGGCCTGCGCGAAGCCGGCGGGCACGATGGCCGGGGCGTTGCCGGGCAGGGCGCCGCCGGCCTGCTGGACCATGTTCACGGGCATGCTGTTGGCCAGCATGGCCTTGGCGGCCATCTCACCGGGGGGGTCGGCCGCGTACGGCATGGCCATGGCCACCGGCTGGCCCCACGGCCCTTGATAGCCGGGCACGGTGGCGGCGTGGCCGGCCTGCCCGCCGCCGCAACTGCTACAGCTCGGGCCGCCGCCCCACGGGGGCGCTTGCCCCGTCGACACGCAGCCGCCCAGCGCGGCCAGCAGCATGAGCACACCTGCGCAACGCTTCATGGTCTCCCCCTTCGGCGAACGGTCCCCCAACCCCGCCGCGGCTGCCTGGTCCCCCCTCGCCCCCGCTTCGGGGGCGAGGGGTTGGGGGTGAGGGGGCGGGGCGCTTCCACCCCTCACCCCCGGCCCCTCGCCCCCGAAACGGGGCGAGGGGAGAAGCTCGATCTTCGCCTTTCTCCAACCGTAGTCCGTGGATATACTCGGCCAGAGGTGCGCCTGAACTTTCGACAAACCCGGAAACCCCCGCACATGTCGCACGTCCGCCACGTCTGGCTGCTCTTCGCCGTCGCCGCCGCCGTCCTGCTCCCGGCCGCCCTGGCCCAGCAGGCCGCCCAGCCCACCAAGCCCGCCGAACCGGCCAAAGCGCCGCCGGCCCCACCGGCCAAGGCCGACCCCGACGCGGTCAAGTCGCTGGACCTGGCCCTGGAGCGCTACGGCCCGCGCCGCACCGGCTGGCTGAAGACGACCCTGTGGCAGCAGGTGGACGTGCAGGGGCTGACCTACCGGGCCGAGGGCACCTACCTGTCGGGGCCGGACTACCACCTGCGGTTGGACCTCAAGGTGCGCCTGGGCGGCACGGCCAGCGAAACGGTGCAGGTCTGCGACGGCAAGACGGTCTGGCAGGCGCTGGACGTCGGCGGCGAGCGCAACGTCGTCAAGTACAGCCTGAAGCAGGTGCTCGACGCCCTGAATGCGCCCGGCGTGCCGCCGGAGATGCGCGAGCAGTTCCTGCAAGAGCAGGCGTTCGTCAGCGTCGTGCCGCTGCTGCACAACCTCAAGCAGCAGGTGGTGTTCACGCGCCAGGAAAAGGCGCAGTGGCAGGGCCGCGACGTGCTCGTGCTGACCGGCGTGTGGAACGCCGACGTGACCAAGGTGATTGGCCCGAACGAGCGCCTGCCGGCCTGGATGCCGCGGACGTGCAAGGTGTACCTCGACGCCAAGGTCCACTGGCCGCTGCGCATCGAGTGGTGGGGGCCGGCGCCGCCGCAGGGCGAGGACGTGTTGCTGCTGCAGATCGAGTTCCGCGACCCGCTCATCCTGGCCGCCGACGCCAAGCCGCCGACCGGCCTCGAACGGCAGTTCACGTTCGACGAGGGCGGCGCTACCGTGACGGACCAGACCAAGCCCCTGACCGAGAAGCTGCGCGCCCAGGCCAAGCAGTTCGCGTCACAGAAGAAGTCGGCGCCGGCCCAGCAGCCGTGAGCGCCGGCGGCTTACGCCGCCACGCCCTGGAGATGGAACGCCGCGTTCAACGTGCCCACCGTGGTCTCGTCCCCGTCGCGCACGACTACCGAGATCCCGCAGTTGTCCAACTTCACTTGCCGCGCCTGGTCCGGCGTCAGGCCGAGCAGTCCCGCCAGGTAGGTGCGGTTGACGACGTGGTGTCCGACCACGAGTAGCGACTCTCCCGCGTGCTGTCGCAGCAGGTCGTCCAGGCACGCCGCCGCCCGCCGGTGGACGTCGGCGAACGACTCGCCCTCGGGGTAGCCGTGCGCCGCGGGGTTGGCCAGGAAGCGCTCGTACGCCTCCGCGTCGCGGGAGCGGATGGCCTGCCAGTCGAGGCCCTCCCAGCGGCCGACGTCGCACTCGGTCAAGGCGTCGAGCGCGACCGGCGGCAGGCCGTGGGGCGCGGTGACGATGGCCGCGGTCTGCAGGGCGCGGAGCAGGGGACTGCTGTAGCAGTGTTCGATGGGGCGGATGGCCAGGACGTCGCGTGTGGCCTCGGCCTGGCGGACGCCGAGCCGGGCCAGCGGCGGGTTGTGCCGCCGGCCTTGCAGGCGGGCCGGCTGGGCCAGGTTGGCCTCCGTCGCTCCGTGACGGATCAGGTACAGAACGGTCTTCATGACGCCCCCTTCCGAGCTTGCGGTTTCGCGCCAAGCCCTTGGGACGAGGTTGTTTTTTCGTTTTCGTCGGAGCCCCGAGCGTCAGCGAGGGCGGCAGTTCCTCCTCCCTCGCTGACGCTCGGGGCTCCGACGGGTAAGGTTGTCACCCACTCGTCCCCGAGCTTAGCCCACCAGCCGGGCCGCGACGCGGGTCGCCTCGACGAGGCTGGTCGCGTCGGCGACGCCCCGGCCGGCGATGTCGTAGGCGGTGCCGTGGGCCACGCTCGTGCGCACCAGCGGCAACCCCAGGCTGATGTTGACGGCGTGCAGGCCGCCGAGCAGCTTCAGGGCGACGTGCCCCTGGTCGTGGTACATGGCCACGACGCCGTCGAACGCCCCGCCCCGGGCCCGCACGAACAGCGTGTCGCTCGGCCACGGCCCGGTCGCGTCGAGGCCCTCGCGCCGCGCCGCCTCGACCGCCGGGCGGATGACCGTCGCCTCCTCGTCGCCGAACAGGCCGCCGTCGCTGGCGTGCGGGTTCAGCGCCGCCACGCCCAGCCGCGGCCGCCGGCCGAGCAGCCGGGCCATCAGCCCGTCGAGCAGCCGGACCTTCTCCAGCACCGACTCGGTGGACAGGTGGCGGAAAACGTCGCGCAGGGCCATGTGCAGCGTGACGTGCGCCACGCCGATGCCGCCCGCGTAGAGCATCATGGCGAACTGTCGCGTCCCGGTGCGCTCGGCCAGGATCTCCGTGTGCCCGGGGTAGTGCAGCCCCGCCGCCCGCAGTCCTTCCTTGTGCAGAGGCGCCGTGACGATGCCCTGCGCCTCGCCCGCGAGCGTGCGGTCGATGGCGGTGCAGAGGAAGTCGTACGCCGCCTTGCCCGCGGGGGCACACACGACGCCCGGCTGGACGCCGGACAGGTCTTCGGTGCTGCCGGGCAGGCAGGGGATGACCGCCGCGGCCGGCTCGCATTCGCCCGGATGCCGGACCGGCCGGACCTCGGCCCGCTTCCCGGTCAACTCCAACGCCCGCCGCATCCAGCCGGGGTCGCCGACGACGACCGGCCGGGCCAGCGGCAGCAGGTCCGGCCAGGCCCGGGCGATGATCTCGGGGCCGATGCCGGCGACGTCGCCCATGGTGATGAGCAGCAGCGGTCGGTTCTTCATCGAAGGTTGCGACTCGGGGTGCGGCGGTTGTCTCTCGTCATTGTATCGGCGCAGCGCACGGGATCGGACGATGGGCCGGGAAGACGGGCGGCGGGCACGATAGCCGAAGCCGCGGCGGGGCACAAGAGCGGCTTCGGGCCGCGCCGCGCGGCCGCAAGCCGCTCCCGCGACCGGCCTTGCACGGGCCGAACCCCTTGCCTACAATCCCGCCCGCCCCGCGTGCCGCGGGCAAGGAGGCTAGCGGAACCGATGAGCACGGAAGAGGCCACGCCCCATCATCTCGTCCCCCGTCTGCTCGGCGCCGTCGTCGCCGCGTCCGCGCGCGCGCCCTGGCTCGTCCTGGCGATCAGCCTGGCCGTCAGTGCCGTCTCGACGTACTTCTTCTGCTACCGCCTGACGTTCCACACGCAGCGCAGCGACCTCGTCAGCGCCGACAAGGACTACCAGCGCCGCTGGCGGCAGTACCTCGCCGAGTTTGGCAACGACGACGACATCGTGGTCGTGGTCCAGGGCAACGACCGCCGCCGCATGCGCGAGGCCCTCGACGCCATCGCCGCCGAGGTGCGCCGGCAGCCCGAGCTGTTCGACCGCCTCTTCTACCAGGTCGATCTGCGCTCCCTGCAGGACCGGGCTTTGCTGTTCCTGCCCACCGAGCAGATCAAGGCCATCCAGAACAACCTGGCGAGCATGACGATGCTCCTGGAGTTCGGCCCGCTCAGCTGGCGGGCGTTGACGCTCTACAGCCTGCTGCACGAGGCCCGCGACCGGGCCGGCAAGATCACGCCCGGCAAGGCGCTGTCCGCCGCCGACGAGCAGTTCCTGACGCAGCTCCTGGCCGTCAGCCGGTCCGCGACCGCCAGCCTCGACGACATCTCGGCCTACCGCAACCCCTGGCACAGCCTGATGCCCGCGGCCCCCGAGCAGAAAGACCTCCTCGCCGAGCCGCAGTACTTCTTCAGCGGCGACGGCACGCTGGCGTTCCTCCTCGCCCGGCCCGTCCAGGAGGAAGGCTCGTTCACCGCGGCCCAGAAGAGCGTCGAGGCGATGCGCGGCCTCGTGGCGGCGGTGCGGCCGCGCTTCCCGGAGCTGGAACTCGGCCTGACCGGGCTGCCGGTCCTCGAGACCGACGAGATGGTGGCGTCGCAGAACGACACCAACCTGGCGTCATGGCTGGCCCTGGGCGGCGTCATGCTGCTGTACCTGCTCGTCTTCCGCGGGCTGCGCTACCCGCTCTTGACGATGGCCACGCTGCTGGTCGGCACCGCCTGGGCGGCCGGCTGGCTGACGTTGACGATCGGCCACCTCAACATCCTGTCGGCGACGTTCGCCATGATGCTCATCGGCATGGGCGACTACGGCGTGCTCTGGGTGACGCGCTACGAGCAGGACCGGGCCGCCGGGCTGGACGTGACGGCGGCGCTGGCGACCACGGCGGCCGAGGTCGGGCCGGGCATCCTGACGGCGGCGACGACGACGGCGCTGGCCTTCTTCGCCGCCATGCTGGCCGACTTCAAGGCGGTCGCCGAGCTGGGTTGGATCGCCGGCAGCGGCGTGATGCTTTGCGCCTTCTCCTGCTTCACGGTCATGCCCGCGCTGCTGCGGCTGGTGGACCGGCGGCGGACCGTGGGCGGCGGACCGTGGTCCGTGGTCAACCGCGACGGCGAGTCCTCCCCGACGGCCGGCCCGGTGCAGGCGTGGCTGCCGCTGCTGGCGGGGCGGCCGCGCTGGGTGATCGGCGTCGGGGCGGCGCTGACGGCGGTGCTCGGCGTGTGCGCGTGCTGGATCCACTACGACCACAACCTGCTGCACCTCCAGGCCCGCGGCCTCGACTCGGTCCAGTGGGAAATGAAGCTGATCGAGCACACCGCCGGCGCCAGCTGGCACGCCCTCAGCTACACCGGCAGCCAGGAGGAGGCCCTCGCCCTCAAGGCCCGCTACGAGAAGCTGCCCGAGGTCGCGCGCGTCGTCGAGGTGGCGTCGCTGGTGCCCTTGCAGCAGGGGCCGAAGATGGAGCTGCTGCGCGACATTCGGCACCGGCTGCGGCGGCTGCCGGAGCGCGGCACGCTCATCCCCCACGCCCGCCCCGACCCGGCCGACCTCAAGGCCGAGCTGAGCTGCCTGATCGGCCAGCTCCAGCCGCTCGCCGACGCCTGCCCGCAGCCGCTGCCGCTGGACCTGCGGCGCAGCCTGGTGGCGCTGCACGACCGCCTCCTCGACGTCCCCGGCGAGCTGGCCGCCCGGCGGTTGCAGGACTTCGAGCAGCGCCTGACCGGCGACCTGGCGGAGGACCTGCACTGCCTGCGCGACGTCTCGACGCCGGCGCCGATCGCCCTGGCCGACCTGCCGGCAGAACTGCGGGAGCGCTACCTGGGCAAGAGCGGCAAGTGGCTGCTGCGCGTCTTCGCGAAGGACTGCCTGTGGGATTATGCCCCGCTGGCGCACTTCTGCCAGCGCATGCAGGCGGTGGATGCGGAGGCGACGGGCAAGCCGTTCGCGACGCTCGAAGGGCTGCGGGCGATGAAGCACGGCTTCCAGTGGGCCGGCCTGTACGCCCTGGCGGCGATCGTGCTGGTCCTGGCCCTGGACTTCCGCCGTCCCAAGCACGTCCTGTTGGCCCTGGCGCCGCTGGCGATGGGGCTGGTGCTGACGCTGGGCGTCATGGCCCTGTGCGGCTGGCCGCTGAACCCGGCGAACATGATCGCGTTTCCGCTGATCCTCGGCGTCGGCGTCGATAACGGCGTCCACGTCCTGCACGACTACCTGGCCCGCGGCAACGGCCGCCGTTACCTGCTCAGCAAGACGACCGGCCAGGGCATCTTCGTGGCGGCGCTGACGACGATCCTCGGTTTCGGCACGCTGATGATCTCCCGCCACCAGGGGCTGATCGGGCTGGGCTTCATCCTGACGTTGGGCGTCGGCTGCTGCATGCTGGCGGCGCTGATCGTGCTACCGGCCGCCCTCCGCATTCAGAGCGCCCGCCGCCTGCGGGCCGCCCTGATCGAGGTCGTCAAGCCCCGCGCTCGGGAAGCCGCCTGACCCGCGGCCCGGGTCGTGGGTCAGAATGCCAACTCGGGCAAAACGACCGGAACGGAGTCCTCACGTTCACCCGCCGGCCCACCCTCTGCGGGGCCGGCGAAGAAGGCCTAGCAACGTTCAACCCGACCTGCCGCGCTGAAGCCCGAGGCGACCGCTGAAGGCGGTGTGTCGGACGAATGGCACGTAGATCTTCGGTAAGCCGGTCGCCCCAAATGACATAGGCAAGGAGGGCCTCGCTTGCTGAGATGGGGCTTGGCAACCGTTCCATCCCCAGCAAGGAGGCCCCCCCCGGTGCGGTATTCTAACTCGGCATCGGTCCGCGAACAGGTCGGCTTCCTCCGCCGCCAGTTCCTGCAGGACGGCGACCTGCCCTTCACCGACGTCCTCACCGAGGACGTTATCACGCCAGCGCTGGCCGCGGTCGGCGGCTGGCTCGACCGGGTGTTCTCGCCGCTGGTGACGCTGTGGGTGTTCCTGGGGCAGGTCCTCAGCCCCGACCACTCCTGCCGCGCCGCCGTCGCCCGCCTGATCGCCCACCGGCTGGCGCGGGGACAACGGCCCTGCTCCGCCGAGACCGGCGCCTACTGCCAGGCCCGCCAGCGCCTGCCCGAGTCGTTCTTCGCGGACGTGGCCCGTCAGACGGGCCGCACGCTGGAGGCCGGCGTGGACCCACGGTGGCTGTGGAAGGGCCGGCACGTCTACCTGTTTGATGGGACGACGGTAACGATGCCCGACACCCGGGAGAACCAACAAGCCTATCCGCAAGTCTACAACCAGAAGCCGGGCCTGGGCTTTCCGATCGCGCGGCTGGGGGCCCTCATCTCCCTGGCTTGTGGGGCCGTGGTGGACCTCGGGTTCTGCCAGTACGCCGGCAAGGGACAAGGCGAGGTCAGCTTACTCCGCCGGTTGTGGGACAGCCTGCGCCCCGGGGACGTCCTCCTGACCGATGCGTTGCTGGCCAACTGGGCGAACTTCGCGATGCTCCAAGAGCGCGGCCTGGAACTGGTGGGCCGCCTGAACAAGGCCCACCGGACGGCCGATTTCCGCCGTGGGAAGCGGCTCGGGCAGGAGGACCACGTCGTCCAGTGGCGCAAGCCGACGTCGATCCGGTCGCTGGACCGGGAAGAGTACCACGCGCTCCCCGAGTTCGTCACCGTTCGGGAGGCGAGGGTCCGGGTCTCCCAGCCGGGGTTCCGGACCCGGTCGATCGTGGTGGTGACGACACTGCTCGACCCGAAGCAGACGACCAAGGAGGACCTGGCAACGCTCTACCGCGCGCGCTGGCACAGCGAACTGGATATACGATCCCTCAAATCCGCCATGCAGATGGGGGAACTGCGGTGCAAGACGCCGGAGTCGGTGCGCAAGGAGGTCTGGGCGCACATCCTGGCTTACAACCTGATCCGCACCGTCATGGCCCAGGCGGCGGCGCGGCACGACATCGAGCCGCGGTCCATCAGCTTTACCGGCGCCATGCAGACCCTCGATGCGTTCCGGCCGTTGCTGGAGTTCGGTGCCGCGCAGGACGCCGCCGGCCGTTTGCGCCTGTATCACGACCTGCTCGATGCCATCGCCACTCACCGGGTCGGGGACCGCCCCGATCGGTACGAGCCGCGGCTGAAAAAGCGCAGGCGCAATAACTACGACTGGCTGACCAAGCCCCGCGCCGAGATGAAACGTCAGATGGCGAAAGGCATTACCAAGAAGTAAGTACCATTCGTGTGTCGGACCTCAGCAGGATGCGCACATCGCCTTGGTTGCTTCGGTCGAGGTGACCGCAGCGCGCAACGTGCCCGCGCTCAGGCGGCCTCGTCGAAGCAGGAGCCCGTGACGCCGCCGTACTGACCGCGCCGGGCACTTGTGTCGAGACCAAAGAATCGCTTCTTGTAACGCCTTTTCGTTATGATAGGGACGGCGAAGTGCCTCGGTCTGTCCCCCGTCGTAGCCCTTGCTCAACTGGAGGACGCGTCCATGGCCCGCATTGTTGAGGGAATCCTGGTTCTTGTGCTAAACCCGGCGGTGGCGCTGTAAAAAATGATTTGGCGCCGCTCATTCTTCTTGCAACGGGATCGATTCATGACGCGCACAACCTCGCTGGCCTGGGCTCTGCTGGCACTTTGCCTTTCCCGACCGGCTCTCGCGGACCAACCGACCGCGATTCCCCGCGCCACAACGCCGCAGGTCCACCAGGCGGTCGATCGCGCCACGAAATATCTGCAAACCGAAAGTGCCGCCTGGTTGAACACGCGCAAATGCGCCGCCTGCCATCACGTGCCGCTGCCGCTTTGGGCCCTGGGCGAGGCCGATCGCCAGGGGTACACGATCGACAAGAAGTACGTGACGGATACGGTCGAGTCCTTGCTGGGCAGCAAGGACAAGTTGCTGTCCACGAGGATTTTTCCCAACCCGGCGGACCCGCCCGACACGCGCCCTCAGGCCCGAGGGCTGAACATGGGGTTGCCGTTCCTGGCCGCCGCCGTACAGACGCTCCCTTCGCTCACCGATGGGCAGAAACAAAGCCTGAAGTTGATCGCGGAGGAGATCGTCAAGAAGCAGCAAGGCGACGGCTCATGGGAGTGGTTTGCCGGCCTACGGCGGCCGCCGATCAACGAGAGCCAGACCACCGACGCCGCCTGGATCATCATGGCGCTTGAAGGACAAATGGGGCCGGGGGCGCCGGAAGCGCAACGCGAGGCGCTGACCAAAGCGAACGCCTGGCTCGACGCGGCCAAGAAGCGCGATCTGCATCAGGACAAGGTGATGAAGGTGCTGCTAGGCGTTCGCTCCGGCAAGCCACGCAAAGCGCTGCAAGCGACGATCGACGAGCTGCTGGCCCTGCAACGCGCCGATGGTGGCTGGAGCCAGACTGTGCCGGAACTAAGGAGTGACGCCTTTGCCACCGGCCAGACCTTGTACGTCCTGTCGCTGGCGGGGTTCACGGCCGATCGGCGCGAGATGCAGCGCGGTATCGACTTCCTGGTATCGACTCAAAAGGCCGACGGCAGCTGGCCGATGATTTCGCGATCGACCCCCAATGGCGAGCCCGGCAGTTCGAAACTCTTGACGCCGATCTTCTGCACCGCCAGCTCCTGGGCCACGCTCGGCCTGGCGAGGCTGGTGCCGAAGGACAGTCCCGCTCGCAATGCTCAGAAGATTCCCACGAAGATCGCCGGCATTTACAATAACGGCGAGTTGGTCGAGCTGCGCGTGCGAGGTCGCATCGCCTACCTCATCAAGCCGATCGGCAAGGTCGATCCGCAAAAGCGCTGGGTGTGGGACTTTCCGTTCTGGCTGGCGATCAATGACGGGTTCGGCAGCGTGGCCCACCGCTACTACGTTGAACAATTGCTGGCCGCCGGGTTCCACGTCGCCGGCGTCGAGGTCGGACCGTCCTGCGGCAGCCCCGCCGCGGCGGAAGTCTGCCAAGAGTTCTACGAGCAACTCGTCTCCAAGCACGGTCTGAACAAGCGGGCTCGGGTGTTGTCGCACAGTCACGGCGGCCTGATCGCCTACGGCTGGGCGTTTCGTCATCCGAAATGCGTGGACCGGATCGCGGGCATGTGTCCGGCAACCGACTTCCGCACCTATCCCACCCTGCCCAACGTCGTCACCGGTCCAACGAAGGGACTGGACTATGGTCTGTCCCTTGAGGAACTCCAACGCCGCGCCGGCGAGTTCAACCCAATTGACAACCTGGCTCCTCTGGCGAAGGCCGGGGTGAAGATTCTGCACCTTCACGGCGACGAGGACACCCTGATACCGACCGGCGCCAACTCGAAGGAACTGGCCCGCCGCTACCGTGAATTCGGCGGCGATGCGGAGATTGTCCTGCTCAAGAAGTTGGGCGCCGAGCGTGCCAATTCCCGCGGTCATGACGGGCCGGAACTGTACGAGTCGGAGGCGCTCTTGAAGTTCTTGCTTGCCGATTGATGCTCTGGGACTTTGCGCGCGACAGCCGTGCCGATCTTCGACAGCCCAGAGTGCAGACTAACCTGAATAGTCGGTGGTGACTCTGCAAGGCTTCCTTGAAGTTTTCTAGGCTGCGCAGGATAGTGTACGCCTGCTCTTTTGCTTGGAAACTGACTTCCGAAGCCCTACGGAGTCACTACCGAATAGTCGTCCTCTGACCGTGCGGGAAGGGTCGTTTTCCGGCACTTGTCGCGGCAAGTCTTGTAATCGAAATGCTCCGGACACCAACGTCTGCAAACGCATTTTAGCATCGCCCAACGCAGGCTAGTTGACGCTCCATCAGGGCTCCTTGTACGGCATTCCGTCCGCAACCTTGAGCGCTTCGGGCCGCCCCACCTCAGCGCGCATCGCAATGCGGCCAATCTTCTCCGGTCACATCGACCGAAGCAACCGGGAAGTGTCTCCAAGGCTCGATCCGGCGCTGTACGGTTGTCATCCTCGGCTCGTGAACGGTTACCCGATACCCACGCCCTCGTCGTTGGCCCGGTAGGTCGTGGCCGCGAACTGCACCGACGGCCGCGGGTCGTTGTCCGTGATCGTCACCGTGGCCGTGTTCGGCGTGCCGAGCGTCGCGTCCGGCGAACCGGTCAAGGCCACGGTGAACGACTCCGACGGCTCGTAGTCGGTGTCGTTCACGATGCCGATGTCGAAGGTCTTGCTGCGCTCCCCCGGGCCGAACGGGACCGTGCCGCTGCCGGGCACATAGTCCGCCAGCGAGGCGGTCCCGGGGCTGACCTGGTAGCCCACGTTGATGGTCTTCTCCGAGGCGTTGCCGCTCAAAGCCGCGGTGAACCGCGCCGGGCCGCTACCCTCCTGCACGGTCAAGGACGATGGCGTCAAGCTGACGGTCGGCGGGGCGTCGTTGTCGAGGATGACCAGCGAGGCTTCCGGGTTGCCCATGGCGGGGTCATCGCCCGTCAGGCGCAGGCGCACGTTCTCGTTGTTCTCGTCGATGGCGTCGTACAGGATGGGCACCGAGAACGACTGGTCCGGCGGGGAACCCGCCGGGAAAATGAAGTAGCCGCTGACCGGGGTATAGTCCCGGTTGCCCACGGCGGTGCCGTTCAGGGTGGTGTAATTGACCCGGATCATGCGCTCGGTCGGGGCCAGGATCCGGACGGTGACGTTGGCGGAGGTGGGCGGGGTCGGGGACCCGTTGTCCTCCGCGACCTCGTAGTGATCGAGGCCCGGGGGGAAGACGAAGCCGATCGGGGCGTCGTCGTCGTCGAGGATGGTCAACGTGGCCTGCTGCGACCCGCCGTACAGGACGGCCCCGCTCGGCTGGTCGAGGAAGAGGTTGACCGTCTCGTTCAGCTCGTCAACGTTATCGTTGTTCACCACCACCGGGAACCACTGCCGGGTCTCGCCCGGGGAGAAGACCGAGACCGCGTCGGTGTCCACGTAGTCGTGGCCGGCGCCCGCCGTCGCCGTCCCCGCCGTGGTGTAGACAGGGACGCCGACCGGCTGGGCCGAAGGGTGGGTCAGGTCCATCTGGATCCAGGCCGTCCCGCCGGACTCGAGCAGCGCGTAGGTTGAGCGGTCGAACTGGAGCGTGGGCATCGCATCGTCGGAGTGGATCTCCACCTCGGCGCTGGACGGCGTGTCCAGCGCGGCGTTCGTCGGGTTGAGCAAGTTGACGCGGGAGCGCTCGTTGACCGGCTCGTAGACGGGGTCGTTCTTGATGCCGACCGAGAAGGTCTTCACCGTGTCCCACGGGGCGAAGGTCACGACGCTGGGGTTCGACGGCGTGACGTAGTCCTCCGCTGCCGTAGCCGTGCCGTCCTGGGTGCGGTACTGCACCTGCACCGGCTGCCGCGACGGACGGTTCAACTGCACGGTCAGCGGCACCGAGCCGGCCGTCTCTTCGACCGAATACAGCGTGTGGCTGAAGTGGACCGTCACCGGCGTGTCGTCGTCCACGATCGTCACGGTCGCCGTGGCGGGGCTGCCCACGGTCGTTCCCTGGAGCGCGGTCAGGGTGACGCGGAAATCCTCGGTCCCCTCGGGCGTTGAGTCGTTGACGATGCTGACCGGGATGAAGAACGGTCCGACCGTATTGGGAGGAAACTGAAGCGTGTAGAACGAGTTCGAGACGTAGTCCGGCCCCGGGCTGCTGGAGCGGGCCGAGTTGTCCTGCATCTGGCAGGTGGCATAGACGTCGGAGTTGACGGCGAAGCTGAGCGTCACGCCCAGGTAGGCGGTCCCCTCGTCCTCGAACACGGCGAACTGGTCGCGCTGGAACTGCACGGTCGGCGTCCCGTCCAGGAGGCAACGATCCTCCAGGCGCTCCAACCCAAGCCGGGCGGGGCTTTGGAAGCGCGGGGCGCGACGCGATGGGATCAGACGACGCAGGGACTGCGCGCGGAAGAATCGCGACATGGGAGGCGGTCCGTGGTGAGGGGCCGGGCGTCGAGCCGACGCATCCCTGGCCGGCCGAGGCTGGTCTTCTGGACCGCCGCCTCCCTGTGCGGACCACTGGCACGAGAACGCGTGCGAAACCGGCGTAGCTGGCCTGACCCAAGAAAAGGTCTGTGCTCACGAGACAGGGGCCTGTAATAGCCCGCAAAGGTGAGGATCAAATGGAAAGGGTGGGGCTCGTCTGAGGCGCGGGCGCGGCCCTCTCGCACACCGGGGGACAAGAGGCCGCAGTGTAGGATGCCTAGCTGCCCCGGTCAAGGCGCCTGGCGCGGCCGAGGCGTGTCCGCTTTTTTTCCGCCGGACACGCTCGCCCAAGCCACAAGCCAAGGCCGGCATTCAGTCTAGGCCGAATACACGCGTGACCGCCCCCCCGTTTTTCCGGACAAACGAGGACACGGCCTGCGCCCAGGATTTGTCACGGAGCGTACTGCCCGCAGCCTGCGGAGGGCCCGGCTCAGGGTCGGCAAGCCCTGCCCCGGGAAGTGGCCGGAGCACCGCCGGATCGGCCAAGGATTCGGATTGCACAGTCCCACCCGCCCCAGCCTCAGCACATCCCCTCCACTTTGCCCATTTACCCGGAACGCCGGCGCGATAGACTGATGGCCTGCGCCCGCCACGCGGCTGCCAGCCCCGCACCCGTTTCGGTCCTTGGCAATGGGTACGGTCCATGAGTCGGCGCTCCGATCACTTCTTCCGCCCGGTGCTCGAATCCCTCGAAACGCGCGTCACGCCCAGCACCCTGCCGCCCGGGTTTACCGAATCCGTCTTCGCTTCGGGGCTGACCGGCCCCACGTCGATGGCCTTCGCCCCGGACGGCCGGCTGTTCGTGACCGAGCAGGGCGGCACCGTCCGCGTCGTCAGCAACGGCACCCTGCAGCCGACGCCGTTCGTCAGCCTCGACGTCCAGAACTTCGCCGAGCTGGGCCTGCTCGGGCTCGCCTTCGACCCCGACTTCGTGCACAACCACTACGTCTACGTCCAGTACACCGCCAAGACGCCGACCGTCCACAACCGCGTCAGCCGGCTCACCGCCGACGGCAACGTCGCCGTGCCCGGCAGCGAGGTCGTCCTGCTCGAGCTCGACCCGCAGGACGGCAACCCCAGCCACGTCGGCGGCGCCTTGCAGTTCGGCCTCGACGGCAAGCTCTACGTCGCCGTCGGCGACAACGGCCAGACGGTCAAGGCCCAGGCCCTCGACAACGTGTTCGGCAAGATCCTGCGCATCAACCCCGACGGCACCATCCCCACCGACAACCCGTTCTACAACACGACCGAGGGGATCAACCGCGCCATCTGGGCCTACGGCTTCCGCAACCCGTTCACGTTCAGCGTGCAGCCGGGCACGGGCCGGATCTTCGTGGACGACGTGGGCGAGGCGACCTGGGAGGAGATCGACGAACTGGTCCCCGGCGGCAACTACGGCTGGCCGCTGTACGAAGGCCCGGTGCCCGCCACGGCGGCGGGCATCCAGGCGCCGCTGGCCGTCTACCACCACGGCTTCGGCGGCGACACCGGCTGCGCCATCACCGGCGGCACGTTCTACGACCCCGCAGCGGCGTCGTTCCCGGCCTCCTACGTCGGCAGCTATTTCTACGTCGATTATTGCTACAACTGGATGAAGCGCTACGACCCCGCCACCGGCCAGGTGACCGACTTCGCCACCGACCTGGCGGACTTCATCGTCGATCTCGACGTCGACGCGGCCGGCAGCCTCTACTACCTGTCGCGCGGCAGCGGGGCGGTCTACCAGATCGCGGACACGACCGACCAGCCGCCGCACGTCACGCTGCAGCCCCTGGACCAGAAAGTCGCCGACGGCGAGGCCGTCACCTTCGAGGCCAGCGCCGCCGGCAGCGCCCCCCTCACGTATCAATGGCTGCGCGACGGCGTGGACATCCCCGGGGCCACCGCGCCGACGTACACCCTGCCCGCGGCCGCCCCTGAAGACAACGGGGCGACCTTCCAGTGCGTCGTGACCAACGGCCTGGGGGCGGACACGACCCGGCCGGCGACGCTGTCCGTACTCACGGACCGGCCGCCGACTGCGACCATCGACGCCCCCGCCCTCGGCACGTTCTACCGGGCCGGCGACACGATCACGTTCGCCGGCCGGGCCCTCGACGGCGACGGCGGCGACCTGCCGCCCGGCGCCTTCACCTGGAGCGTCGAGTGGCACACCGGCGCGGCGGTGCGGCCGGTCATCCCGCCGGTCACCGACGCCACCGGCGGCTCGTTCACCGTGCCGACCGACGTGTCGTACCGCCGGGCCGACGTCTTCTACCGCATCACCCTCACCGTCCGGGACGCGAGCGGGCTGACCTACACCACGTTCCGCAACGTCTTCCCGCAGACCGCCACGCTCACCCTGGAGACGAACGTCAGCGGCCTGCAGCTGACGCTGGAGGGCCAGCCGGTGACGGCGCCGGACGCCGTCCTGGGCGTGAGCGGGCTGTTGCGCACCCTGGGCGTGATCTCGCCGCAGACGGTCAACGACGTGACCTACGTGTTCAGCGGCTGGTCCGACGGCGGCCCGACGCAGCGCATTCTGGAGACGCCGGACCAGGACACGACCCTGACCGCCGTCTACTACCCCAGCCAGATCGGCGACGCCGCCGGGCCGGACGAGGACCAGCTCCTCGTCGCCGGCCTCTACCGCGACCTGCTCGGGCGGGACGTCGATCCGTCCGGGCTGAACACCTTCGCCCCGGCCCTGGACCGGGCCCGCCAGCCGGTGCTGCAGCAGACCGCCCTGAACTTCCTGACGTCTCACGAGCACCGGGCCGAGCTGATCCGCGGGTTCTACTTCATCCACCTGCGCCGCCCGGCCCTGGACGGCGAGGTCAACACCTGGCTCGGTCGGCTGGACGCGGGCCTGACGCTGGAGCAGGCGGAGAGCGCCATCGCGGGGTCGGAGGAGTGCTTCCAGCGCCTCGGCCGGGACAACGGCCGCTGGCTCGACGGGCTCTACCAGGACGTGCTGGGCCGGTCGCGCCAGGGGGACACGCCGTCGCAGTTCTGGGTCACGCAGCTCGACCGCGGCCTGCCGCGCAGCAGCGTGGCCGCGGCGGTCCTGGCCAGCGACGAGGCGCGGGCGATCGTGATACGCGACGCCTTCACGAAGTATCTCGGCCGGCCGGCGCGGGGCAGTGACCTGGTCTTCTGGCTGCCATACTTCCACAACCCGGCCCCGGCGGGCGTCGCGACCGGCGAGGTGTTCCAGGCGCTGGTGCTGGCCTCCGACGAGTCGTTCCGCCAGGGCGGCGCCACGAGCGGCGGGTGGCTGGCGAGCCTGTACACCCGGGTGCTCGACCGCGACCCGGACGCCGACGGCCTGCAGGCGCACCTGGCCACGCTGCTGGCGCAGACGGCGGCGGTCCGGCAGGAGGTGGCGCTGGCGCTCTTGAACAGCGACGAGTACCGGGCCGGGTTCATCGCCCGGTCGTTCGTGCAATACCTCGGGCGCCCGGCGACGGACACCGACGTGGCGGTGTTCCTGGCCGAGTTCCGCGCCGGCCTGACGCGCGAGCAGTTCCTGACGACGCTGCTCGGCTCGGACGAGTACTTCGCGAAGCACGGCAGCGACAACACGGCGTTGCTGGACCAGCTCTATCTGGACCTGCTGGGGCGGGTGCGCGACCAGGACGGCTCGCAGTTTTTCCTCGACGGCTTGCAGGCGGGCGTGCCGCGCGCGGAGATCGTGACGATGCTGTTGGCGACGGCGGAGCACCGCCGGCGGACGATCGACGAGATGTACCAGGCGGTGCTGCGGCGGCCGGCGTCGGCCGCGGACGTGGACGCGGCGCTGGCGGCGTACCAGGCCGGCATCGGCGACCAGGACTTCCTGGGCGCGGTGCTGGCGTCGGCGGAGTACGAACAGGGGCCGCACGCTTCCGTGTGAGCGGCTGAGCCCGGCGCGCCAGCAAGGGCGGATCCCTCGCTGGCGCGCCGGGCTCAGCCAATAACCCGGCCCGCACAGCGGACCCTACTTCTTGCCGCGGTGGGAGACGCAGCCGGCACCGCAGTGTCCGATTAACGCCCTTCGCCAAGTGGCCCGTCCGGAGCGCAAGCCCGCCCTCGCCGGTCCCGGCGGCACCGACCGGGCATCGACTGACTGGCTCGCGACCGGCGCCGGCCCGGCCTCCGGCCCGGACAGCATCTCCAACCCGATCATGAGGAGCAGGGCCGCCGCCAGGCCGGCCCCCGCGGCCGCGTGCCTGCGGTAAGTCCTCAGGCGCGGGAGGGCGTGCCAGAGCCCTGCCGACCCGAGCAGGCGCCGGCGGACGCGCGCCCGGTAGGCGGGGTCGGGCCCCGGCGGCGGACCGCCGTCCGGCGGGCCGGCCGCGGCGACGGCGCGCGCCAGGGCCTCGCGGGCGTCCTGCTCGGACGCCAGGCACGCTTCGAAGGAGCGGACCTCGGACGGGTCCAGCCCGCCGGCGGCGTAGAGAAACGCGCGCAACTCCAGGGATTCCGGGGCCTGCTCAAGCGGTTCCTGCATGCTCGCGCTCCCACAACTGGCGGAGCCGTTTCAACCCTTCGTGCATCCGCGCCAGGGCCGTGTTCAGGGGGCAGTTCAGCGCCGCGGCGATCTCGCGGAAGCGCTTGCCCTCGTAGACCCGCTGCCGGATCACCTCGCGCTGCGCCTCCGGGAGCTGCCGGAGCAGTTCCCGCAGTCGGCGGGCGTCGTCGCGCCGGGCGGCCTCGCCGAGCGGCCCCGGCGCCGGGTCGGGGAACTCGCCCCGCGGTGCGGGCAGCGGCACCGGCCGGTTGCGGCCGCGCCGCCGGACCAGCATCGCCTGGTGATAGGCCACCGTGAACAGCCAGCCGCGCAGGCGGGCCGGGTCCACCCCGTCG
>JADMIO011306064.1_pt1 | contig 18508 bp, 22 predicted proteins | sample 8958161 | NCBI WGS metagenome assembly JADMIO01 (sample SAMN16585339, study PRJNA669376) | soil metagenome | isolation source: Crop rotation soil | place: USA: Cullars Rotation, Alabama | collected 2011 | reverse complement strand
GCAAATTTCGGCCAAGGCCCGGGGCCGGCGACCGGCCAAGCTGGCCAACGCTCCGGCCTGACGGCTTGCCAGCCCAGAGCGCAATCGCGCATAACCCCGGCCCGCAATGGCCAAGCCTATGAAGAAGCTTTTCGTCAAAACCTACGGCTGCCAGATGAACGTCTATGACTCCGCGCGCATCGCGGATCTGCTGGCGCCGCTCGGCTATGCGGCGGCGGATTGCCCTGAAGATGCAGACATGGTGGTGCTTAACACCTGCCACATCCGCGAGAAGGCGGCGGAGAAAGTCTATTCCGAGCTTGGGCGCTTGCGCCGGCTAAAGGATGCTAAGGCTGAGAGCGGCGGGCGCATGCTGGTCGCTGTGGCGGGTTGCGTGGCGCAGGCGGAGGGCGAGGAGATCGTGCGGAGGCAAAGCGCCGTCGATATCGTGGTCGGTCCGCAGGCCCTGCATCGGATTCCCGAAATGGTCGCGCGCGCGGAACGCCTCGAAGGCCGTGTACTGGAAACCGATTTCGCGCCAGAGGAAAAATTCGATTCGCTGCCTGGCGCTCGGGCGGAGGGACCGACGGCATTTCTGACCGTGCAGGAAGGTTGCGACAAGTTTTGTACCTTCTGCGTAGTGCCGTACACGCGCGGCGCGGAATACTCGCGTCCTGTGGCGCAGATCGAAGCGGAAGCGCGCAGGCTTGTGGAGCGCGGCGTGCGCGAGATCACCTTGCTTGGCCAGAATGTGAATGCCTATCGTGGTGAAGGACCGGACGGCGAGGCCTGGAACCTGGCGCAATTGCTGCGCCGTCTCGCGAATATCGATGGTCTCGAACGGTTGCGCTACACCACCAGTCATCCGCGCGATATGCACGACGATCTGATCGAAGCGCACCGCGATCTTGAAAAACTCATGCCCTATCTGCATCTGCCGGTACAGTCGGGTTCGGACCGGGTGTTGGCTGCCATGAACCGGCAGCACACCCGCGAGAACTATCTACGCCTTGTCGAGCGCATTCGCGGGGCGCGTCCCGACATGGCGTTGTCATCGGATTTCATTGTCGGATTTCCCGGCGAGACCGATGTGGATTTCGAAGACACGATGGCGTTGGTGCGCGAGGTGGGTTACGCCCAAGCCTTTTCTTTCAAATACAGCCCCCGTCCGGGGACGCCGGCAGCTGCTGCTCGCAAACAACTTCCGGATGGCGTGAAATCCTCGCGGCTGCAAGCGCTTCAAGCGTTGTTGGCCGAACAGCAGCACGCATTCGGGAAGTCCTGTGAAGGGCTCACCATGCCGGTGCTGGTCGAGAAACGCGGCCGCAAACCAGGACAGGGGGTTGGCCGCTCGCCATATCTGCAACCCGTTCACGTCGACGACGCGGAGCACTTGATCGGGACCATTGCTGAGGTGCGAATCGAGCACGCGCTGACGAACAGCCTGGCTGGCTCGCTTGCGAACGCAGCGGCGCAACGAATGGCTCTCGCGCATTGAGTCCGGCGCAGGCCAAAAATCGAAGACCTGCGCGCGAGCAGGTGACGCTCGAATTTCCGAACAACGCCCATCTCGCAGCGCTCGGTGGGGCGCATCAGAAGAACTTTGTCCGCCTCGAGCAGAAGCTCGGCGTTCGGGTGGCCACCCGCGGAAACATGGTAGCGGTCGAAGGCTCGCCGGACTCGCGCGAGCGCGCCGCGTCAGTCCTGCGCGCGCTTTATGCCCGGCTGGAAGGCGGTGAAGACGTGGGCAGCGCCGAAGTCGATGCCGAAATTCGATTCGCCAGCCATGAGCAAACGCCGGCAGACGCGGATTTCGCCACGCCCTCAGTCAAGACGGCGGCAGGGCGCACGGTACGCGCGCGTTCGCCTGCGCAGAGTGCCTATCTGGATCTGATGCGGACGCATCCGTTGGTGTTCGGTGTTGGACCGGCTGGCACCGGCAAGACTTATCTCGCCGCGGCCTTCGGTGCGCATCTCCTCTACGAGCGGCGTGTGGAACGATTAATTCTGTCCCGTCCGGCGCTGGAGGCAGGCGAGCGGCTCGGGTTTCTTCCGGGTGACATTCGCGAGAAGATCGACCCATATCTGCGTCCCCTTTACGATGCCTTGTTCGACACCATCGGCGATCATGCGCTCAGGCACATGGAGTCAGGCGTGATTGAGGTGGCGCCCCTTGCCTTCATGCGCGGCCGCACCCTTTCGCGCGCATTCGTCATTCTGGACGAAGCTCAGAACTGCACGTCCGCCCAAGTGAAGATGTTTCTGACGCGGCTCGGCGAAGACAGCCGCATGGTGGTGACCGGCGATCCCTCGCAGAGCGATCTCCCCGGCGGCCGTGCCGAAGGCTTGAACGAAGCGCTCAATATCCTCAGCGGCGTGGAAGGTGTCGCGGTCGCACGCTTCAGCGAGAAGGATGTGGTGCGCCATCCGCTCGTGACCCGGATCGTGCGCGCATACGCGGACAGCGAAACACCCGGCCTGCCACAACGCTATCGCAAATGAGCGCACCGCGTGTGCGCGGGCGAACGCGTCCGCAAAGGATTTCGATTGTGGTGGAAGATGACATGTGGCGGAGCGCGGGTGTGGCTCTCATTGCCGACATGAAGCGGGCAGTCCGGCACTGTCTTTCGCACGCGGCTACCTCATCGGCATCGCAGCTGACCATTCTGCTGACGTCGGACACGCGCGTTCAGGCGCTCAACAGCCAGCATCGCGGGAAACACAAGCCAACCAACGTCCTTTCCTTCCCCTCCACGCTTCCGGATTATCTGGGGGACGTTGCCATTGCCTATGGTGTGACGGCAGCAGAAGGCTCGGCGGCGGCGAAGCCGCTTGCCCACCACGCCCTCCATCTCACCGTGCATGGCGTGCTCCATCTTTTGGGTTATGATCACATCAAATCGAGGGATGCCGACCGGATGGAAGCGCTCGAAACAGAAATCCTGGCGGAAATGGGGATTCCCGATCCGTACAGGCGGGATGCCGCCTGAAGCTAATGACAAACAGCGAACCTTCCGAGCCGGCACAAAACGACGCCAGCGGTGCGTTTTCCTCTCTCTTGCGGCGCCTCGGCCACGCCCTGCGCCATCGGCACGGCGATTCCATACGCGAAAGCCTTGAGGAAGTCATCGAGGAGAGCGAAAGGCAAAATCCGGCGCTTGCGCGCCGCGAGCGCGTCATGCTCGCGAACCTGCTGAAATTCGGTGAGCTGCGTGTCGACGACGTGAAAGTGCCGCGTGCCGACATTATCGCGGTGGACGAATCGATTTCCATTTGCGAGCTGGTGGCGAAATTTCGCGAGGCACAACATTCGCGCCTGCCGATCTTTCGCGAGACATTGGATGATCCGATCGGGCTTGTGCATATCAAGGACGTGCTGGGATTGGGCGAACTGGGTGCGGATGGCATCATGCGCTGGCCGGAGGTGCCCATCTCGCAAGTGCGCCGCGAGATTTTGGTGGCGCCACCCTCCATGCCCGCGAGCGATTTGCTGCTTAAGATGCAGACAACGCAGATCCACCTGGCGCTGGTAATAGATGAATATGGCGGTACCGATGGACTCGTTTCTATCGAGGATCTTGTCGAAGAGATCGTTGGCGACATCGGCGACGAGCACGATGTTGATGAAAACCCCCATCTGACGAAACTTCCTGACGGCGGCTATGAAGCCGACGCACGTCTTGATCTCGAAGATTTCACCGAGCAAACCGGCATTGCGCTTGAGCCACCCGATCCTGAAGAAGATGTGGATACCTTGGGCGGTCTTGTCGTCTCTTTGATAGGCCGCGTACCACAGCGCGGCGAGATCATCGGGCATGACGGCTTCGAGTTCGAGGTGCTGGAGGCCGATCCGCGACGTATCAAGCGCCTTCGCTTGCGGCCACCGAAGCCGCAATCCGTGGAAGCATGACGTTTGCACAATCCTTAGGTCACGCCTTCGCGCATGCCGGCGAATGGGTGCGTGGCTTGCGTGGTTGGCGGCAACTTATCGTAGCTCTTGTAGCAGGACTGTTAGCGGCGTTGTCGTTTGCGCCGTTCGGCATTTTTCCGCTCCTGCTCGTCTCGCTCGCCGTGTTGGTGCTATTGCTGGATGGCGCCCAACAATACGGACGGCCGATCTGGCGGAGTGCCTTCATCGGCTGGGTATATGGCTTTGGCCAATTCCTCGCTGGCCTGTACTGGGTTGCGTATGCATTCCTCGTCGATCCGCTGCAGCATGCCTGGCAAATCCCCTTTGCATTGCTTCTGTTTCCTGGCGGGTTGGCGCTGTTCATCGCCGCCGCCTGCGCCTTGGCGGCCCGCTTCTGGCGCGAAGGAATCTCGCGGGTCTTCGTCTTCACGGTTGCCTATGCACTCGCAGAGTGGCTGCGCGGTCATGTGCTCACGGGCTTCCCGTGGAATTTGCCCGGGTATGGCTGGGCGGCTTCGCTTGCCGTTCTGCAAAGCGTTTCGATCTTCGGCGTCTACGGGCTCACTCTGCTCACGCTGCTCTTCGGCGCCTCGCTTGCACTCTTGTGCGACAGAGGCCGGGCCAAAATCCTTGCGGGGGTGATCGCCTTACTTTTTGTAGGCCTCTGGATTGGTGGCGCAATTCGCTTGGGAAGTACGGGCTCGCAAACAATCCGGAATGTTCGTTTGCGGCTCGTGCAGCCGAACGTTGCGCAGGCTGAGAAATTCCTGCCGGGCTTGCGCGCTGCGCACTGGCAGGAATTGTTGAATCTCAGTCGGGTGCATCACGGGCCTCCCCCAACGCACATCATCTGGCCAGAGGCAGCGCCGCCGTTCCTGCTCGCACGCGTTCCGGAGGCGCTAGATGGTGTTGCCATTCTGACCGGCCCGAACAAAGTGCTGATGACCGGCGCTGTGCGGCTTGTCGACGGAGCAAATTCTAAACGGAGTTTCTACAACAGCTTCTACATTTTCGGTCCGGGTGGGCGATTGCTTTCGACGTTCGACAAGTTTCACCTCGTGCCCTTTGGTGAATACATTCCGTTCCCAAAGACTCTGCACGCAATCGGGATCGACAAGCTGGTGAACCAGCCCGGCAGTTTTGGGAGCGGCGATGGTCCGCACACCTACAGCGTCCCCGGCGCGCCGCCTATCGGTCCATTGATTTGCTACGAAGTGCTCTTTCCAGGGGAGGTGGTGGGCAAGGACCGGCCCGGTTGGCTGGTGAACGTCACCGACGATTCCTGGTTCGGGCCGGCCTCGTCCACCGGACCATATCAGCACTTCCTCATCGCACGTGTGCGCGCGATTGAGGAAGGTTTGCCGATCGTGCGCGTGGCCAATACGGGTATTTCCGCAGTGATCGATCCGCTGGGGCGAGTGACTGCGGAGTTGGGCCTCGGGCGGACCGGAATTGTTGATGCCGGTTTGCCTGCCCCGCTTCCGCCAACTCCTTTTGCGCGACTGCACCATGTAATATTCTGGCTGCTGTGGCTTGCAAGCGGCGTCACCGCGATGGCAACGAGTCGCGCGGCGGAATCTTCTCTTTTCGCAAAGAGAGAAATCCGGCTATCGTCCCGGGCGAAGCTAGGCTCATAACTCTCCGTGAAGAAGAAACAGGCGACCTCAGTCGACGCCCACGTTGGGCAACAGATACGCGCAAGGCGAATGGCGCTGGATATGAGTCAGGAGGAGCTCGGCAAGCAGCTGGGCCTCACCTTCCAACAGGTCCAGAAATATGAAAGAGGCATGAACAGAATTGGTGCCGGCCGGCTATTTGAATTGGCGCGGATTCTGGGTGTCGGAATTCTGTATTTCTATGAGGGCGTCGTAGGTCACTCTGGGAGACCATTGGGTTTTGCCGAAGAGAGTGCACCTTCACCCGTTCCACCCCGAAACATGGAGGGGGCACTGCTCAGCAGCGCCTTTGCACGAATTTCCAATCCCAAGATTCGGAAGCGAATCGTCGATTTGGTGAGGGAACTCGCAGACAGCTAGTCGGGCGCAAACGAGCGCCTGCGCCACCTTCCGGGTGGCGCCTTGCAATTCGCCTTCGCTCCGATCTCCTTGAGCTTGACCCGCTGTCTGATCGACAGGGATGAACCGGGTTCGCCTTTCTCAGGATCTCGGAAGGCTCGGCCGTAGTTCTCCACGCGGTCTTCCACCGAACCCAGGAACTCGCCTTCCCAATCGGACAGTTTGGCGCCCGTTCGCTCGACCGCACGCCTCGCTCGCTTCAGCGCGCTGAGCGCGGCCCGTTTGGCGCGCTCTCGGGAATCGACCGGCTTTGTCTTCAGCCCCATCGGGCGCAAGGATAGCAGCGGCGGCGCTAGGGCTCCAGTTCGGAATCCCAGTAGAGATAGTCCGCCCAGCTCTGGTGAAGGTAGTTCGGCGGGAATGCGCGGCCGTTGTTGCGCAGCTCGTTGACCGTTGGCCTGTGCGGCGGGTTACGGGGATACATGGCGATGTGATGCGAAAGGCGCGCCCCTTTCAGCAGATTGCAGGGTGCGCAAGCGGCCACCACATTGTCCCATGTGGTCTTACCGCCGCGGGAGCGAGGAATCAGGTGGTCGAACGTGAGGTCCTCGCGACAGCCGCAGTACTGACATTCGAAACGGTCGCGCAGGAAAACGTTGAATCGCGTGAAGGCAGGATTGCGTGCAGGCTTCACGTAGGTCTTGAGAGACACCACGCTGGGCAGCTTCATTTCGAAGTTGGGGGAACGCACCACCCGCTCATATTCGGCGAGGATATTCACACGCTCCAGGAACACGGCCTTGATGGCGTCCTGCCAGCCCCACAGCGACAGGGGGAAATAGCTGAGCGGTCGATAGTCCGCATTCAGCACCAGCGCCGGGCAGTTTTCCGGGGCACGCTCGGCCGCTAACACGACACGTCTCCTGTGAAGGCCCAACCTCCGTCGTTGTTGCGGCGCACTCTAGGGGCGTGATCGCCAAATGCCAAGGCGCCCGTGCGGACGCAATCTACGCGATTCGAGGTGACAATACGACGACGCTCAGCCCACGGAGCAACAGATTTCCGCCGCCGTGCGCTTCAGGAGGCCACGAAAAGCCATTGCGAGAAAGGTGCCGCCGAGTGCAAGCCCAGGCTCATCGATGGAGTGACCGACCTGAGGCGACAGATGCCATTGTACGGCCGCGCCGGCCTGCCCCAGCGCCCCGGCTGAACTGAACAGGAATTGCGCTGGGATCATCTGGTCGGCGTCGCCATGGATGAGAAGAATCGGCGGCGCATCGCGGCCGCATGGTTCTAATCCTTCGGCGTTGGTGAGCATGCCGGAATAACCCACTATAGCTGCCGGCTTCACTTTGCGTCGCAACCCCACATGCAAAGACATCATCGTGCCTTGGCTGAAACCCACCAACGCCAAGCGATCCGGCGCTAGATTGTGGCGCGCCAACTCGGCGTCCAGGAAGGCGTCTAGTCCCGCGGCTGCGGATTCCACACCGCTGTTCATCAACTGCGGGTCGAGCCGGGAGATCGGGAACCACTGATAACCGGGAGAGCCGGCACAGCGCTCCGGCGCATTTGGAGCGGCGAAAGCAACGGTCGGCATCAATCGCTGCCAAATGGGTGCGAGGCCGATGAGGTCATTGCCGTCCGCGCCATAGCCATGGCAGAGCACTACGAGATGTGTCGCGCTTCCGCGTGCGGGTGGTAGTCGCGGCCCACTGAGGTCCCTCTTTCCAAAAACCATAACACTCCGTTTCGGGTAGACTTGCCCGCATGATTGTCACGCGATTTGCGCCGAGTCCAACGGGTCATCTGCATTTGGGCCATGCCTTCGCCGCCGCTACGGCGCACGACACGGCGAAACGGAATGGCGGACATTTTCTTCTTCGCATCGAAGACATCGACCGCGGCCGTTGCCGTCCGGAATTCGAGCAGGCGATTTACGAAGATTTGCGCTGGTTGGGTCTCGACTGGGCGGAGCCGGTGCTGCGACAGTCAGACCGATTTGGAGTTTATCGCAGCGCGCTCGAGCAATTGGATGTGCGGGGGCTGCTCTATCCCTGCTTCTGTACACGCACCGAGATCGTGGCGGAGATCGCAAGTGCGGGCGAAGCGCCCCATGGCCCTGAGGGACCAATCTATCCAGGCACGTGTCGGCACCTGGCTGAGCCTGACCGCAGTGCCCGGGTGAAGTCGGGCATGCAATACGCGTTGCGGTTGGACATACAAAGGGCGATCGCAATAACCGGTAAGTTGTTCTTCGAAGAGCAAGGTCACGGTCCGAGTGGCGAGCGTGGGACTATCCTAGCCAATCCGTTGCTGTTCGGAGATATCGTGTTGGCGCGGAAGGACGCACCTGCTTCTTATCACCTGGCGGCCGTGGTGGACGATGCCTTTCAAGGCGTGACTCTGGTCACGCGCGGTAACGATCTCTTCGCTGCCACACACGTACAACGTCTTTTACAGGCGCTGCTGAAGCTGCCTGTGCCATCGTACTCCCACCACAAGCTGGTATTAGATGAGCGGGGACGGAAATTCTCCAAGCGCGACCAGGCGGTAACGCTATGGAGCCTTCGCGACCAAGGTGTCACGCCAGCAGATATCCACGAACGGCTTGGACTATGACGAGTCCTGATCAGATGCGCTCGGATAGTTTGATGGCGAGGCGGCAGCCGGATTTGATCGCTTCGCTTAGCAGCCGATAACCAGGTGCCTCTTCTGCACCATGCGAGAGCGCTTCTTCCTTGTGCGCAATTTCGTCATCGCGGAAGTCTTCTACGGTCTTTTTCAGTTCCGCGTCACCCCCCAGACGTTGCAATTGCGACGCGTAGTGCGCGTCGATCACTTCTTCGACGGCCGCCGTGCACGCCATAGCTGCCTTCTCACCCATCAATGCAGTAGCAGCGCCGAGCGCGTATCCCGCAATGCGCCACACTGGTTCCAAAACGGTGGGACGAACCTTACGCTCGTTCACCAAACGATCGAAGGTTTTCAGGTGGCGCTCTTCTTGTTGCGCCATGCTGCGGACGGCATCGGCAGCTTTCGACCTGCGATTCAGCGCCTCGAACACCGCGAGCTGACCTTCGTAGATGCGCACTGCGCCATACTCACCGGCGTGATCCACGCGGATCATCGCTTCCACGTCCTTGTCGGCCGCAACACCGGGTGCGGAGGGACGTTTGCCGCGTGAAATCATGTCCGCGTCCTTCCGCGGGCGAGCAACAGGAACGCAGCGATCGCCGCACCCAGTGAGATGAGCGCGTTGTAGCCGGCGAGCGAGAGGCCGAAGAGCCGCCAGGCGGCGTGGTCACACATCACCACGGGCGCATCCAAATCGAGGGCGCCGTTCAACCGGAAGGCGGAGCCGGTGCAGCGGCTTGGGCCCGGCCACCAGTGCCACTCGACCCCGGCATGATAGGCCGCGATCAGGCCCGAAACCGCGACCAACAGGGCGGTCAGGAAAGCCAGTGGGGCGGCCAGGTTATGCCTTCGGGCCTGGCGCGAGACCGCCCATCCACCGACCAGCCCCAGGACGGCAGCGGCGAGGTGCGGCCACCGCTGCCAGAGGCACATCTCGCAGGGCGGCAGACGGGCGAGGTACTGGAAGCCAATGGCTCCGAGCAGGAGAGCCGCCGAGAGCGCCCCCAGCCACATCGCCAATACTTCCGGGCGGTCGGACCTCATCGGGCGAACACCATAGCGTCATCGGCAAAGGCTTTGAATTCCAAGGCATTACCCGAGGGATCCCGCACAAACATCGTAGCCTGCTCGCCCGGCTGACCCTCGAACCGGACCCCTGGCTCGACCAGGAAATCCAAGCCTGCCGCCTTTAAACGGCCGGCCAAATCCCGCCATTCCGGCATCCGAAGGATGACGCCAAAATGCCGCACCGGAATATCTTTGCCGTCCACCCAATTGTGCCCTTCCGCACCCGTTTCAGAGGGGCTTAAATGGGCGACGATCTGATGGCCGAAGAAGTCGAAATCGACCCATTCGCCGGAGGATCGGCCTTCCCGGCAACCTAGCAATTGCCCGTAAAACGCGCGCGCTTCGGCGAGATCGCGAACGGGAAAGGCAAGGTGGAAGCGGGGGCGGTTCATAACAGCGTTGTCGTGTTTGCGTGCGAGAGAAGCAGGGTCCGCGGGTAAAGAAAAGTCCATGCGCAACGGGGTTCGTTCCAGTTCGTCGTCTTCGCGATCGCAACTCGCGTCGCGCGCGCTGCTGCGCATTGATGGTAAGTCCGTCCCTGTCGCCATCAAGCTGAACCCGCGGGCGCGCCGCCTGATTGTGAAGGTGCATCCATCGACCGGCGAAGTGAGCGTGGTGGCGCCCACAAAGCGCTCAATCGATCACGCGATCACCTTCGCCCGTGGGGAAACGGACTGGATTGCCGAGCGCCTGAAACAGGTGCCGCAGGCCGTGCCGCTAGGACTTGGCGCGCGCATCCTCTTTCGCGGTGAGGAATATGTCATTCGCCGTGGCGAGGGGCGCCGCACGCCGGTGTGGATCGCTCGGGAAGACGGCAACCGTATTATCCGAGTGACTGGAGAAAGCGAGCATGCCGCGCGGCGCGTGGTGGATTTCCTGAAGCGAGAAGCGAAGAAGGTGCTGGAGGCACGTGCTTTCTATTATGCCGAGCAACTCGGTACAGCGCCCAAGCATATCAGCGTGCGAGATACCGCCAGCCGCTGGGGTTCGTGTTCCACGCAGCGGTCGCTGTCGTTTTCATGGCGGCTCATTCTCGCGCCGCCGTTCGTGCTGGACTATGTGGTGGCGCACGAAGTGGCGCACATGCGGGAAATGAATCACGGGCCGCGCTTCTGGCGTCTGGTGGAAGACTTGATCGGCAATGCCGAGAAACCGCAAGTTTGGTTGCGCGAAAAGGGCTCGCTGCTGCACCGCTACATGCCGCGCCGCGAAACGGACAAAATCGCCGCTTAAACAAGTTGCTGCAGGCGGCTTAGGTCTTCATTGACCAAGCGCTTACACTTGCTTCCGAGATTCGCCCTTTGGGCGGCAACATTGCCAGCAACCAGGGAGCACCTACACATGCATCGTGCCAGTCGTCGTCTGCTCACAGGATTGATTTCGGTCTTGCTGCTCTCCGGCGCTGCGATGGCGAGCAACCGGCAGATAACGATTGCCATAGATGCAAGCAAGGATCGTCATGCGATCAGCCCGAACATCTATGGCGTGGCATGGGCTTCCAAGGTCGATCTCAAGGCACTGAACGCACCCCTCAACCGGATGGGTGGAAATGCGGAGACGACCTACAACTGGATAGAGAATGCCGAGAACCGCTCCGCCGATTGGTATTACGAGAGTTATCCGCAGAAGAGCGGCAAGGCTGGCGAAGAAGCCGACACGCTGATCGGCGATAGCAAGGCCGCGGGTGCAGAGGCGTTGCTGACGATGCCGCTCATCGGCTGGGTCGCGAAGCTTGGCGCGAACCGCTCGATTCTGCCCAGCTTCTCGGTCAGCAAGTATGGTCCGCAGTGCGACACCGATTACTGGTTTCCGGACGCAGGCAACGGCCTGAAGCCCGATTGCGCCATGCCGATCACGGGAAACGACCCGCGCGATGCCTATGTGAAAGACAGTCCCGCGAAAGAAGAGAAGTGGGTAAACCATCTCATCAAAAAATGGGGAACGGCCGCGAATGGCGGTGTGAAGTATTATCTGATGGACAACGAGGCGACAATCTGGTTCGCCTCGCATCGCGACATTCATCCGGTTGGTCCGCACGCCATTGAATATCGCGATAAGGTGCTGGATGAGTCCGCCAGCATCAAATCGCGCGATCCCTCAGCACAGGTGTTTGCGCCAGAGGAATGGGGCTGGAGCGGATTTTTCTACAGCGGCTACGACCAGCAGTATGCCGCCGAGCATGGCTGGAACAAATTCCCCGATCACCAGAAACAGCAGCATGGGATGGACTACATCCCTTGGCTGCTAAGCGAATGGAAAGCACACGGCCATCCGGTGGACGTGTTGAGTGTGCATTTCTACCCGCAGGGTGGAGAGTTCGGCGACGATGTTTCCACCAGCATGCAATTGCTGCGCAACCGCTCGACCCGTCAGCTGTGGGACAAGAACTATGTTGCGGAAAGCTGGATCGGTACGCAGGTCTATCTGATCCCGCGGCTCAAGCAGTGGATCGATAAGTATTACGATTCGGCAACGCCGGTTGCCCTCACCGAATACAATTGGGGTGCGGAAGATCACATTAATGGCGCAACAACGCAGGCGGATATTTACGGCATCTTTGGGCGGGAGGGGCTTGATCTCGCCACCCGCTGGACCACGCCGAAGTCGAGCACGCCGACATTCAAAGCGATGCAGATGTACCGAAACTACGATGGCAAGGGATCAGGCTTCGGCGATACCAGCATCTACGCTAGCGCACCGAGCCCTGATGATCTCTCGGCCTTTGCGGCACTCCGGGATAGCGATGGCGCAATGACGGTGATGATCGTCAGCAAGGTGTTGAGCGGCGACACGCCCCTCAAGCTGACGTTCGCGCACTCGACGGCTTCCGGCACAGCCAAGGTTTACCGCCTGACATCAGGCAATCAAATCCAGAGACTGGCGGATCTGCCGTGGTCCGGCGGCGAGTTGGATGATACCGCGCCGGCCCAAAGCATCACGCTCTACGTGCTCCCGCAGTAGCCCAATCGATCATTTCCACTTGAACGCGTACACCGCGTTGTCTGCACCGACATAGAACCGGTTGCGCGTGGCCAGAATCGTCTGGAAATGATGCAGGCCGCTCATTTGCGTGCCCGTGCCTGAAAACACGATGTTCCCGTTTGTCGCATCGTACCCGTGCAGCAGGTCGTCACCGTCAGCTCCGACCGCCCAGACAATCGGCTCTGAAGTGCCGTCTGTTGTGGTGATGACGGGCGCGCCGCCGCCGTTCAGCGCCTTGCACCAGTCGAAGTTGATCAGTGGCGAACCGCTCGCAGCGATGCTCAGCATTGTGATGTTGCCGCCGCTGCAATGGCTGCTGCCTGAGCTTTGGAAGGCAACCAATGTTTGTGCATCGGATTCGTAAATCGCCGGCGCTGTCCGAATCCCGCCATTGGCAACCTGTGACGCTTCCAGCTCACCGCCAATACCGCCCAAATCGTTGCGGTTCACCAGATAAGCTTTCCCGTCTTTGCCGAAAGCGATAACTCGTTTCGCCGGCTTGCCGCTGCCAGTCGCGATGTTCAGCGGCAACGCTTCCGTGCCTCCCAAATCCTGATCGCTGTTGTCGAGACTTTTCCAGTTTGAAGGCGCGAAGTAGTCCTTCGTTTTTTCAGTGCGCTGCAAGCCCGGATGCAAGCGGATGATTGCTTCACCGTCGCCCCAGTCAGTCGTCCCGAAAGTGTTGCCTGTCGTTACGAAGAGATACGTCCCGTCACCGGCCAGGCCCCCTTGTGCCCAGATGCCGCCGCCCTTCGCTCGCGTTTGCCAGTTCGCCTCAATGGCGGGTTGGGTTGTGTCGATCTGCAGGACCGTGCCGAAATAGGTGCCGCAATCGCCGAAATTCCCGCCATAATTTACGAAGAGGCGGTTGGCGTAGAGCAACAAGGCGCTGCGCTCACCCTGAACCTCTGAGGAGAAGGTGACTCCCTGCTGTGTGAGCTTCGCCTCGACATCAATCGGCCAGTTGGGAAGGACGGAGCCATCGGCCAAAGAAAGAGCAAATACTTTGTGGCGAGGCCCCTTGTTCGTGTGCATGAGGGCGTTGAGATAGAGCACCTGCGCCGCGGGATCGATGACCGGCGTTCCTGTCACGCCCACGGGATCGATATTACCGCATCCCAACTCGCTGTGGGCAGCCGGCGCGCCCAGTGATTGCTGCCAGACCACATCGCCACTGGCTTCGTCGAGCGCATACACATTGTTGGACTCTGTGGCAGCGATCACCAGTCCGCGCCTGGCGCCCTTGGGTTTCCAGAAGAGGGGCTGCGCATACATGTGCCCATCGATCGTAGCCTTGAATTTCTTGTCCCGCTGCATGTTTGCGGCTGCCGCCAGATTTAGACTGGGAACGACATAGAGACCGTGGCGGAGATTTCCATTGTGGTAGGTGACCACGCTATCATTTGCGACTGACAGACTCGGCAATGCGGCAAGAAGGGTTGCTGCCAACAAGTGCGATTTCATGCGAAACCTCCCACGCAGGATAAGCCACTGCTGGACAGCGTTATACCTTCGCGATTCCAATCGCACAGCAGCTTTTCGCACGAGCTGGTGGATTTTGCTTTGGGGAACCTGCTCGGGTTTAGCGGCACCACCGGCCGCAACGCGGCCCACCCCGAACGACCGCGCTTTGCCGCTGACGGCGTTCCAGCAGGAGCAGCGGATGACGTTCCGGCAACTGATGACGCGGTGGGAGCCGGAGATCGCCGCCGCGGCCAAGCGTTTCAATGTGCCGGCCATCTGGATTCGTGCAGTGATGCAAGTGGAAAGCGGCGGCCGCACGATGATGGCTGAAACCCGCCCCATTACGTCGCGGGCCGGTGCGATGGGTTTGATGCAGATAATGCCCGAAACCTATGCGGAGATGCGTGCGCAGTATCACCTCGCTCCAAATCCATATGAACCGCACGACAACATTGTTGCCGGCGCCGCATACCTCAAATGGTTGCGTGGTAGATACGGCTATCCGCAGATGTTCGCCGCTTATAATGACGGACCGGGACATCTCGATCAGCGCCTGCGCAACGCAGGCCTGCTCCCGCTCGAGACACGCAACTACTTGGTGAAGGTCACCGGCCTGGTCAGCGGCGGGCACGGCTCAACGGTAAAGCTCACCAAGCCGAACGGGCGGGCTGTGATGATAGACGTGGCCACGGTTATCTCAATCCGTGCAGCATTCCCTGGCGAGTACGCCGCCTGCGTGCAATCTGTCATCACCGTTGGGCGCGCGAGTCAGGGTGTTTGCGAGCCACTTGCCAAAGCACGCGCTTTGCTCCGCGCTCGCGGCGCCGCTGTCTAGCGGCACACTGCATGATCACCAGAATACATCGTATTCGATGCCGATGATCTCTCCCGTATCCGGGTCAATTAGCAGCGCATCACTGCCGACACGCACCCAGATGAGTCCGTCCACGGGCGCCCAGAGACCATAGACCTGCCAATCCATGATCCAGTAATCGCGCACGAACCATGGCCGCGGCAGGCGCTCGCCCATCACCCAATGGCGAGCGAACCAACCGGGCGGGCTGCGGTAGGTTCCGGCGTGGAAGCGGCGTTTCGCATGAACCACCTTACGGACTTTGGCAAACGGGCCTTTGGCGGCATGTCCTACCTGCCGAATCTCATGACGAACCGCGTGATGCACTGCATGGCGCGGCACGCGACCGGCGGTGTGATGTGACGAATGGCGATGCGACCCATGCCGCACGGGATGATGTGATTGGCGCTCCGTGGCTTGCCGATGATGCGTCGTCCGGTACACAGAACTCCGCCTGGTGGGGCGGGTCGCATGCGCTCGATGGGTGGTTACGCGAACGTGCGCAACACTGCGATGGGCTGGCCCGGCATGCCCAGAGGGATGGGTGCGCGCACGAACGGATGCGTGTGCGGAAGCGGTGCTGTGCGGCCGGTGTGCCGCGAGTGCAGGCGAGGCGGTCGCAAACGCGATCGCGAAGGCGGTGATCAGGAATCGCTTCATGGCAAACCCTCTTCTCCCGAGCACCTAAATCGTGAGGCACGAGCATAGTTCCCTTGATGCGTGATAGAAAAGGCCGGCAGCTACCGTGGTCATTGGCGGAGGTGACGGTGAACAAGGCAAAAAGAGAATCGATCAAGATTCGCCCCGCCCAGCCCGGAGAGGCCGGTCTGATCGTCTCCTTCATCCGGGAACTGGCCGAGTATGAGCGGCTCCTGCACGAGTGCCACGCGACGGAAGCCGAAATTGCTGTCTCGCTCTTCGGGCCGGCTCCGCGGGTGTTCTGCGACATCGCGGAAGCGGATGGCGTGCCCGCGGGCTTCGCGTTGTGGTTTTACAACTATTCCACCTTCGAGGCGCGGCACGGCATCTATCTGGAGGACCTGTATGTACGCCCGCAGTACCGTGGGTGGGGTGCGGGCAAGGCGCTACTCGTTCACCTGGCCCGACGTGCTGTGCAGGAAGGTTGCGTGCGCTTTGAGTGGTGGGTGCTCGCCTGGAACGAGCCCTCCATCGCGTTCTACAAAGCACTCGGCGCGAAGCCGATGGACGATTGGACCGTGTTCCGCCTCGACGGGGAGGCGCTCGCCCGCCTGGCGGCACAATGACAGCGCCGATCGCACTTGTGGTTGCGCGGGCCGCGAACGGCGTCATCGGACAACACGGGAAGATTCCGTGGCACATCTCTGCCGATATGCGGCACTTCAAAGCTGTTACCATGGGTAAGCCGTGCATCATGGGCCGGAAAACGTGGGACAGCCTGCCGAAGAAGCCTCTGCCCGGCCGCACCAACATCGTCCTTACGCGTGATGAGAACTTCCAGGCTGACGGTGCTGTGGTGTCGCGGTCGTTGGATGGGGCGCTCGCGTACGCTGAGGCCGAATCGCCGGAGGAGATCGCGGTGATCGGAGGCGCGGATGTGTATCGCGCGGTCTTACCGCAAGCGACCCGCGTGCATCTCACGGAGGTGCACCGCGCCTTCGACGGCGACGTCACAATGCCGGTGCTCAAAGCTGAGGAGTGGAAGGAAACTGCGCGTGAAGATTTTGCAGCGAGCGAAACCGGTGGCCTCGCCTTTAGCTTCGTGACCTTCGAGCGGCGCTGATTTGGGTCAGCCTTGTTTAGCTGCGCTTGCGATCGTCCGCGCTGTTGCTACCGTGTGCGCCAGCAGAGGTGAGGGCGGCAAATGACATTTCGTGAAATTGCGTCGGGGCTGAAATTCCCGGAAGGCCCGGTGGCGATGGACGACGGCTCTGTCGTCGTCTGCGAGATCGCGGCGCGGAGGCTCACGCGCATCAAGCCGGATGGCAAAACGCAAACGGTCGCGAAACCGGGGGGCGGGCCGAACGGATTGGCAATCGGGCCTGATGGCGCATTCTACGTTTGCAACAACGGCGGCAGCTTCACATACGTCAAACGGCAGGGGCTGATGATTCCGGGCCACGCACCGGAAGATCATGCCGGCGGGCGCATAGAGCGGGTCGATATTGCGACCGGCAAGGTCGAGGTGCTGTACGACTCCTGCGATGGCCAGCGCCTGATCGGCCCGAACGATATCGTATTCGATGCGCGGGGCGGCTTCTGGTTCACCGACTACGGCCGAGGCACCAAGCAAGGCCGCACGCACGGGGCACTATACTATGCGAAGGCCGACGGCTCGAAGATCACACAAGTGTTGCGAGAATTGGTGACGCCAAATGGCGTGGGCCTCTCCCCGGATGGCAACACTGTCTTTTACGCGGAAACCTTCACGGGCCGTTTATGGTCATTGCCGCTCGTGAAGGCTGGCAAGGCGGGAAAGGTGGAAGGTTTCACGCCCGGCAATTTCGTCGGCGCCTTTCCTGGTCTCGGCTACTTCGATTCGCTCGGCGTGCAGGCGGATGGCGCAGTTTGCATCGCGACCATTCTGGCGGGGGGCATCACCACCTTCTGGCCCGGAACGAAGCGCGTGAAACACATTCCGTTGCCCGATCCCCTGGTTACCAACATCTGTTGGGGCGGCAGGAATATGAAAACCGCCTACATCACCATGTCCGGAACCGGAAGGCTGATCGCCATGGATTGGCCGAAGCCGGGCCTGCGGCTGAACTACAACGCGTGATCATTGCTGCTGCGGCAGCGCCAGTTCGAATTCGACCGTGATGCGCTGGCCTGTTCCTCCAAAGGTGCGCTCGCCGCGCACCATCCAGCCGGGATGCATGAGGATCAGACCGCTTTTTGGCCGCAGCACTTCGCTCATTCCGGCGGTGCCGCCGCCTGGAATGCGAAATGCCAGATCGGGCGGCAGATAGCCCGGTAGCGCACCGCGTGGATCCATCACTTCGCATTCGCCGCCCAAGGTTTCGTCGTCCGACTTGCCGTAACCATCGTCGACAACGTAGACGCCGGCCCAGAAAGCGCTCGGCCGTGCAGCGGGCGCAAGTGCCTCGCCTTTCTGCCGTACTTCAGCCCAGGCGTTGCTCGCCCATTGCAACGTCACGCGGCCGCCGGCGCGCGTCGCCGTCATGCTGTCTCCCAATTCCCGCAGCATGCGGAACAAAGTCTGCGCGCCGAGTCCGCCCCAATTTTCGAAATCCGCGGGCGAGCGCCAGCCACTGTCATCACTCTCGCCACGCTTTTCCCTTGTCTCAAGGATCAGCGGGCGCAGCTGCGCATTCACCTCGGTCGCAACGGGAAGGTAGTGAACGCAGAGCGGCGTGGCGAAGGTGCTGCGAATCTGCGGCTTGGGTGTGGACATCCGATTATTCAATCACGATTTGGGGCGCGGCGCGCTCTGGCGCGGCAATTTTCTCGGCGACCCGCCTCGCCAATGCAAGGAAAGCTTGCGCTTCTTTACTCTCCGGTCTTAGTGCCACAATCGGCGTTCCCGCGTCCGAGGTTTCACGGATAGCAGGGACAAGAGGGATTTCGCCCAGGAATGGCGCGTTCAGTTCAGCGGCGGTT
>JADMIO011437936.1_pt1 | contig 18509 bp, 16 predicted proteins | sample 8958161 | NCBI WGS metagenome assembly JADMIO01 (sample SAMN16585339, study PRJNA669376) | soil metagenome | isolation source: Crop rotation soil | place: USA: Cullars Rotation, Alabama | collected 2011 | reverse complement strand
GCGACTTCAAGTCACGTGAATTCCAAGCTTCGGATCCCACTGTGCTGGAAAGAAAGCGAACGGCAACGCGAAAAGCGTGTGCTCGATCTTGATCATTTCGAGGGTCAGGCGGGTGTTTTTGATTACGGTTGACACGGTCGGTCAGATATTGCCAAAAAAGCACACAACTCACAAACCCACTATTCCATACGAAGATTCACTTTGCGGGGTTTGGTGTGAGTGCTTTTTGTGGCATGCTTTTGGTCATGGATCTAAACGAGCTGGCAAAGCTGCTGGCCGCGTATAAAAGCGGCGAGCTGGAAACGGATGACGCCGTCAACCGGATCAAGAATCTTCACTTTGAAGACATCGGTTTCGCACGCGTCGACCACGCGCGCGCGACGCGCCAGGGCTTTCCGGAAGTCGTTTTTGGCGGCGGCAAGACGCGCGCCCAGATCGTGGGTATCGTCGACCGGCTCGCGGCACGTTCGCCGAATATCCTCGTCACTCGCACCGACGAAGGTACATTTGGTGAGGTTCGCAACATCGTTACTGACGCCGAGTGGCATGAGTCGGCGCGTTTGATCAGGATTCGCCGCGACAAGACCAACCAGGGCGTCGGCTCGATCGCCGTCGTCACTGCCGGCACGAGCGACATTCCCGTCGCCGAAGAAGCGGCGTTGACTGCGGAAACGATGGGCAACGTCGTCGATCGCATCTGGGACGCAGGCGTCGCCGGCATTCATCGCGTACTTTCCGAGCGCAGCTTGTTGCAGCGTTCGCGCGTCGTGATCGTGGCTGCGGGAATGGAAGGCGCGTTGCCGTCCGTGGTTGGCGGACTCGTCGGCGTCCCGGTCATCGCCGTGCCAACTAGCATCGGTTACGGCGCATCTTTTGGAGGTGTCGCGGCGCTGCTCGGTATGCTGAATTCGTGCTCCTCAAACGTTACTGTCGTTAATATCGACAACGGCTTTGGTGCCGGCTTCGTTGCGAGCCTCATCAATCGCCGCTGGACGGTGTCCGTTGAATAGATTTCCAGCCCGCTCGCGTTATTTAGTCTCCACTCTGATCATCGCCTCGCTGGTCTCGAGCGCCTGTATCTCCGCGCGGCGCACGCCCAACCTCGAACGCATCTTCGCCATTGCAAGATTGCGATCCGGCAAACGCCCGGTGATCGTCATTCCCGGAATACTCGGCACGGAGCTGATCAACCCTAAGACAGGCGAAACTGTCTGGCCTTCGGCGTTTCGCACGTCGCAGGAAGGACTGCCGATCAGTCCTGATCTCGCGGCGAATCACGACGATCTTGTGCCGGGAAAAATCATCGAGACGGTGCGACTCGCGCGCGTGCTGCCGGAAGTTTACGTTTATCGCGACTTGCTCGAAGCGCTGCGGCGTTTCGCGGGTTATCGCGACGGCGACTGGGAAAATCCGGGCGCTGACGGTTACGAGGATACGTTTTACGTGTTTCCTTACGACTGGCGGCAGGACAACGTCGCGAATGCGCGCGAGCTCGTGCGGCGCATCGTTCGTTTGAAAACGCGTTTGCAGCGGCCGGAGCTGAAGTTCACGGTCGTGGCGCATTCGATGGGCGGGTTGATCGCGCGTTACGCGGCGATGTATGGCGACGCGGATTTGCCGGAAGGTGATGGTCCAATACAACCGAATTGGGCCGGCGCCGCGCACATCAGCAAGATCATGATGATCGGTGTGCCGAACGAGGGATCGGCGGACGCGTTTTCGACGCTCATCGAGGGATACTCGATCACTGAAGGCCTGCGACGGCGTGTGCCGCTGCTGAATAAGTTGACCGCTGAAGATGTGGTGCGAACGCCGTCAGTGTTTCAGCTCATGCCGCATCGGCAGACGTCGAAGTTTCTTGACGAGAACCTACAGCCGCTGCAAATCGATCTCTACGATCCGGAAGTTTGGAAGCGTTACGGTTGGAGCGCTATCTATTCGTCACCTGACTTTCGCCACAAGTATGCGAATGCGATCGGGACTGACGGGCACTCGGAAGCTGATCTGGACGCTTATCTTGCCGCGACTCTGCGGCGTGCGCGTCGTTTTCACGAGGCGCTAGACGCGCCGCGGAATGCGGATTCGCCGGTGGTGCTGCTGGCGATCGGTGGCGATTGCGAGGAGACGTTGAACGCGCCGGTCGTGTTGCGCGACGAGAAGCGGAATCGGTGGGTAACGTTGACGCGTCCGCGCCAATTCAAGACTGCGAGCGGCGTGAAGATCTCGAAACAAAAAGTGACGGATGCGATGTACGCGCCGGGCGATGGTCGTGTCACGCGCGTGTCGCTGCTCGGCGAAGACATCTTCCATCCGCGAACTCTCGCGCGCTACGCCGTCTTCGGCTGCGATCTCCACGGCCAACTGCCGCGCAACAAAATTCTCCAGGACAACACCCTCAGCGCCATCGCCGGTGAAGTCATGAATTGAGCCGCGGATTACACGGATGAAAATCCGGATTTTAAATCTGTGTTATCTGTGTTTACGGATTGAGGATCGCATTAAGCTTCTCAGCCCAATCAGGATCGATGTTCGTGAGGATCGTGTATTGCTCGAGGGCGCCGTCGCGATTGCCCATCGCGAGCAGAGTCCGTCCGAGGTTGTAGTACGCCTTACCGAAATCCGGCTTTAACCGGATCGATTGCCGAAACGATTCGACCGCATCGTTCAAACGGTTCAACTCGAGCAGCGCCTCGCCCATGTTGTTCGGCGCGTTCGCATCACCCGGCTTCAACGCCGAGAGCTGGCGAAAGATCTCGACCGCCTCGTTGAACTTTTTCGACTTCAAATAGCGCGAGCCGAGCCGTTCGTACGCGACCGTGTAATCGGGCCGCAAGCGAATCGCCGCTTTGTAAGCCTGGATCTCCTCGTCAGCCTTGCCCCAATCGCGATACACCAGCCCGAGCGCGTAATAAGCGTCGGCGGCGTTGTACGGATCGAGTTTGATCGACTGCCGGTACGCTTCCGCCGCGTCCTTGTACTGCTTCAGATAAAAGTTCGCGAGACCGATGTTGAAATACGACTCCGCCGACGGCCGCAACCCGACCGCTTTCTTCGACGCTTCGAGCGCCTCCGCATGCTTGCCGAGCTTTTCGTTGCAGAAGCCACTCTGCGCCCACGCTTCCGCGTAGTTGCTGTCTGACTCGACTGCCTTGTCGAAGTAAGGCAACGCTTTCTCGCAGTCGTCCTTGGACAGGAAACTCAAACCGTCGCGGAAAAACTGCACCGCCTTCGCACGCTTGTTCCGACCCGAAGCAGCGACGAGATCCGACAGCGACATCATCGTCGCGACTTGAAGCTGCGAGATGCGTTCCGACGGGATCGCGAAGTTCACGCTCTGCCCGCCCGTGATCTGCAACGTCGCGATGCCGATCACCTGCCCCTGCATGTTCACGACCGGACTGCCGCTCGAGCCGGAAGATATCGGCGCAGTGATCTGAATGATGCGCCCGAACGTCGGAATGTCGCGCACTGCCGACACGATGCCGTTCGTAACGCTGCCTTCCAAACCGAGAGGATTGCCAATGACGACGACGCTCTCACCTTCCTGCGGCGAAGTTTTGTCGAGCGGCAACGGACGAACCTGATTTGCGGGCACGTCGATCTTCAACAGCGCGATGTCACCTTCAGCATCGACGGCGAGCACGCCTTTCACCGGATACACGGCGCCGGTTGACGAGTGAACTTCGGCGCGATACGCGCCTTCGATAACGTGACGGTTAGTGACGATGCGATCGCTCTCGACGAAGAAGCCGCTGCCGCGCGAGAGCTGATCGCCATGTGAGTCGAAAGTTTCAATCGCGACAGCGGAGGGTTTGATGCGGCGAACGAGATCGGGAAGAAGATCCTGCGCGTTGCTCGCGGCGGGAGAGATCAAAAGCAACAATAGGAAGTTTCCCGCAACGGTGCAAACGCGCAAAGAAAAAGCCGCAAAGAAAGGGCGGCCGAAAAACTTTGCGTCCTTCTTCTTTGCGTCTTTGCGCCTTGGCGCGAGAATTTTCTGTTGCGCTTTTTGCCGCACAATAAAATCTCAAGATCCTGCGAGCGCAAGCTTCTGCACGACCTCGGTGATTTTAACATCTTCGCTCTGCTTTGTGCGCCGCTCGAAAAGCTCAACCACGCCGTCCGCGACTTTTTTGCCGATAGTGACGCGGTATGGGATGCCGATCAGATCCGCATCTTTGAACTTCACACCCGCACGTTCGTCGCGATCGTCGAGCAACACCTCGAGACCCGCTCGCTTTAGCTCTTCGTACAACTTCTCACCCGCGGCGCACAGATCGTCCTGCTTCATGTTTGTAATCGTCACAACGACGTCAAACGGCGCGAGCGATCGCGGCCAGATGATGCCGTCGTCGTCGTGTTGTTGCTCGATGGCGGCGGCCATGATGCGTTCAACGCCGATGCCGTAGCTGCCCATCACGATCGGCACCTCTTTGCCGTCGTGCGTCAGCACGGTTGCGCCCATCGAGTCGGAATATTTCGTGCCCAGCTTGAAGATGTGACCGATCTCCATGCCTTTGAAGATTTCGAGCACACCCGTTTCGCAGCGTGGGCAGCCTTCGCCCGTTTCAACCGTGCGCAACTCAAACCAGTCGTCAACCGGAATGTCGCGATCGATGTTGACGCCGCGGAGGTGGTGATCGTCTTTATTGGCGCCGGTCGTCATGTTCCGCCGGTTTTTTAACGCCGCATCCGCGACGATACGCAGCTCGCGCGTCTTCGCTTTCGCGCCGACGCCGCCGAGACTGCCCGCACTCGCGCCGAGCAAGTCGCGTATCTCTTCGGGTTGCGCGGGACGCACGGCGGTCGCGCGCAAACTGTCCGCCAGCTTCGTTTCGTGAAGCTGATGATCGCCGCGCAACAGCACGAGGACCGGACGCGCTTCGCCGTCGATCGTCGCGAAGAAGACGAGCGACTTGATCTGCCGCGACGCTTCAGCCCCGCCTGGAAAAGTGATCAGGTCTTCGATCGTGCGCACACCGGGCGTGGGAAACTCCTCAGGCGCGTCTGGTCCAGGTTCGTCGTTGATCTCGGCGAGCCGTGAAGTTGCCTTTTCGAGGTTCGCCGCGTAGCCGCAATTCTCGCAATGGACGATCAGATCCTCGCCCGCTGGAGTGCGCGCCATAAACTCATTCGACTCAGTGCCGCCCATCGCGCCCGACGACGCTTCGACGATCAAAAACTGTATCCCGCAACGCGTAAAGATCTTCTTGTACGCTTCGCGTTGATCGGCGAACGACTTGTCGAGCCCCGCGTAATCGACGTCAAACGTGTACGCGTCTTTCATGATGAACGTCCGCACGCGTATCACCCCGGACTTCGGCCGCGCCTCATCGCGAAACTTGATTTGAATCTGATACCACACCTGCGGCAGTTGCTTGTAAGAACGCAGCTCGTTGCGCGCGATCGTCGTGAACACTTCTTCGTGCGTCATGCCGAGGCACATGTCGGTGCCTTTGCGATCCTTGAGCCGAAACATCTCGTCGCCGATCGCGTCCCAACGTCCCGATTCCTGCCAGATCTCCGCCGGATGCAGCGCCGGCAGAAAAAATTCCTGACCGCCGATGGCGTTCATCTCTTCGCGCAGGATCTGCATCACCTTGATCGCGACGCGTTGGCCCAGCGGCAGGAACGAATAAATACCGGCGGATAATTGCCGGATCATGCCGGCGCGGAGGAGTAGCTTGTGCGAGATGACCTCGGCGTCAGCCGGGTCTTCACGGAGAGTTGGGATAAAGTATCTTGACCAGCGCATAGGGTTGGCATTCTAACCTCAGCCGCGGATTATCGCGAATAACGCGGATAGTGTTACCATCACGCTTCTCTTTAACCATCACACTTACGAAGGTTCTCAAGATGCGAATTGCACTCGCAAGCGATCATGCTGGTTACGCCGAGAAGGAGCGCTTGAAGCGACTGCTTGGCGAGCTCGGCGTCGAGTTTGACGATCTCGGCACCGTGTCGGAAGAGTCAGTTGATTATCCTGACTACGCGCGCAAAGTCGCCGAGCAGGTGGCCCAGGGACGAGTTGAACAAGGACTGTTGGTGTGCGGATCGGGCACCGGCATGGCGATTACGGCGAACAAAGTTCCGGGTGTGCGCGCGGCGGTTGCATGGTCAGAGGAGACGGCGCGGCTCGCGCGCCAGCACAACGATGCGAACGTCCTCGCGATTGGCGCTCGCACCACGCCTATCGGCGACATTCCGAAGATCGTGCGCGCGTGGTTCGCGAGTGAATTTGAAGGCGGACGTCACGCCGCGCGTGTCGAGAAGATTTGTGAGGTCGAAAGAAAACAATAAATCATGGACAGAAACTCATCACTCGCCGAAGTTGATCCGATCATCGCGGGCGCGATCGATAACGAAGTTGCGCGCCAGGCAAATGGGCTCGAGCTCATCGCTTCAGAGAATTTCGTCAGTGAAGCAGTGCTGGAAGCCGCGGGTTCAGTGTTTACGAACAAGTATGCCGAAGGTTATCCCGGCAAACGTTACTACGGCGGGTGTGAATGGACCGACGTCGTCGAGCAAATCGCGATCGATCGCGCGAAGGAGTTGTTTGGCGCCGATCACGCGAACGTGCAGCCGCACAGCGGCGCGCAGGCGAACATGTCTGTTTACATGGCGGCGATTCAGTACGGCGATCAGATCCTCGGTATGAACCTGTCGCACGGCGGGCATCTCACGCACGGTCATCCGCTTAATTTCTCCGGACTCAGTTACAAAGTTGCCGATTACGGCGTGTCGAAAGAGACGGAGCAGATCGATTACGACGAGCTGCAAAAGATCGCTGAGGAGCATCGTCCGAAGTTGCTCGTCTGTGGCGCTTCGGCTTACCCGCGCACGATCGACTTCGAGCGCATCGCGCAGATCGCGCGCAGTGTTGGCGCGCGAATGTTTGCCGACATCGCGCACATCGCTGGACCAATCGCGGCGGGTCTGCATCCGTCGCCAGTGCCGCACGCGGATTACGTCACGACGACGACGCACAAGACGCTACGTGGTCCACGCGGCGGTCTGATTCTTTGTCGCGAAGAACACGCGAAAGAGATCGATCGGCGGCTGTTTCCCGGCGTGCAGGGTGGTCCCCTCGTCCACATCATCGCCGCGAAGGCAGTGGCGTTTGGCGAGGCGTTGCGTGAAGACTTCAAAGAGTATCAGCGTCAGGTTTTGCAGAACGCAAAAGCGCTTGCGAGTGAGTTGCAGGAGCAGGGATTGAGACTGGTTTCGGGCGGCACTGACAATCACCTGATGCTGGTCGACGTCTGGATGGACGGCAAAGGCATCACGGGCAAAGACGCGGAGAAAGCGCTCGAAGCGGCTTTGATCACAGTGAACAAAAACACCATTCCCTTCGATCAGAACAAACCCTTCGTCGCCTCCGGCCTGCGCATCGGCACCCCCGCCGTCACCACCCGCGGCATGAAAGAACCCGAGATGCGCGCCATCGGCCGCCTCATCGCGGAAGTAATTCACGCACCGGAGTCAGAGGAAGTGAGAAACAAAGTGAAGCGCGACGTCGCTGATCTAACCGCAAAATTTCCGCTGTATCCGAAAAGATTAAAAGGCGGGAAGTAAGTCACGCGACGAGTTATCAATTACGTCATCAGGAGTTGGTATCTTCCTGTTATTACGTTTGGCACTCTCAATCCAAAGGGTTTCGACTACCTTTAGCTCTCGAAGACATTCGTCCAGTGTTTCGCCTTGCGCCAAACAACCCTTTAGCGCTGGAATTTCTGCCACATACCCTCCCTCTTCCGCTGGATAAATAATTATTGGATATGAGAAGTCTTCCGTCATCACATTCATCCTTTCGCTTGTTGGATCACCTTAATCACACGCCTGACGTAAACGGATTTTACACGGTTTGAGTGAACAGGAATAGCAAACGTTATGTCGGGATTGCTGAAGATATAATGACTGCCTGTTACGCGCTCAAGCTGAAAGCCTTCAGAGAGCAACAATGTGTACACGTCATCGAAGCGTGCTGATTTAGGATTATTCGTGAGGCGTTCTAAAAGTTTTTGTTTTCTCATAGCTAAGTGAGGTAGCTGGGGCCATTCTAGACTAAGATCGATAAAAATCAAGATGGGTACTTCACCACATCCACACTTGCCAGGCGTGTTATGCTCTCAGTCCCATTCCTGAACGTGTTGCAAACAAATGCTGGAAGTCTTTGGGCCTGAGGGGCTGATCGCGAGGAAGCATCCGGAGTATGAGTATCGACCGGGCCAGATTGAGATGGCGCGGGCCGTGATGCGCGCGTTCGAGGAGAAAAGACATCTTATTGTCGAGGCAGGGACGGGCACCGGTAAGACGCTTGCTTATCTCGTTCCGGCGGTTGCTGCTGCACTCGGCGGCAATGGCCGTGTGATCGTTTCTACCGGCACCAAGAACCTGCAGGAACAGTTGATGGAGAAGGACATTCCTTTTCTCCAGAGCGTTCTGCCCAAACCTTTTTCCGCGACCTACATGAAAGGTCGCAGCAACTACGTCTGTCTCAATCGTCTCGCGCGCGCGCAGTCGGCGCCCGTGCTCGAAGGACTCGACGAAGTCGACTACTTCGAAGAGGTCTGTCACTGGTCGAGACAAAGCGAGTTTGGCGATCGCGCCGAGCTTTCAAACCTGCCGGAATCGCTCTCGTTCTGGCGACACATCGACGCGCGCTCCGAATCGTGTCTCGGTCAAAAGTGTCCTGACTACGACGCGTGCTTCATCACGCGCATGCGCGGCCGCGCGCAGGAAGCAGAGATCGTCGTCGTCAATCATCACCTCTTCTTCGCCGACCTGAGCTTGCGCAACGGCCATTACGGATCGGTGCTGCCGGATTACACCGCCGTCATTCTCGACGAGGCGCACCTCGTCGAAGAAGTGGCTTCCGAATATTTCGGCGCGCAGGTTTCGAACTACCAGATCGACGATCTCATTCGCGACCTCGGAGCGCTGCCGATCGAAGACGCGTCTGTCGATCAGGAACTCACGCACAGCACCGCGCGCATGTCGCGCTTTTCCGACAACTTCTGGATGGGGTTTCGCGAAGGACGCGGCGACGACGGCCGCTATCCGATTATCCCGGGCACGTTTGCGCGAAGAAACTCGGACGGTGAGATGCAAGCGACACCGCTCGGCGAGCTCTACGTTGCACTCGAAGGCGCAATCGCGCGCACGGAGACCACGCTCGACGCGCTACAGGAAAAGCCGCCGGAAGTCGAGAGTCTCGTTCGCCGTCTGCGCGAGCTGCGTTTCGAGCTCGAGTTTATCGTCACCGGCACGGACAAGAAATTTGTTTACTGGCTCGAGCGACGCAATCGCGGCGTGTTCCTGCGCGCTTCGCCAATCGACGTCGCCGGACTTTTGCAGGACAAGCTGTTCGAGGAAGTGCCGACCGTTGTATTGACTTCGGCGACACTCTCGAGCGGCGGCAACTTCAGTTTCATCCGCGATCGGCTCGGACTCGACACCGCCGACGATCTTATCGCGACGTCGAGTTTCGATTACCAAAGCCAGGCGATTCTCTACCTGCCGCCGCGCATGCCCGATCCGCGCGATCGCGAATGGACCAACGCGGCGGTCGAAGAAGTTATTCAGATCCTCAACGCGACCGAGGGACGCGCGTTTGTGTTGTCGACGAGTTTTGCCGGCATGCAATCGCTGTTTGAAAACGTTTGGAGCGAGGTTGATTATCCGTGCCTGGTCCAGGGTAGTGCTTCGAAGAGCCAGTTGCTGAAACAGTTTCGCGAAACGCCGAACGCCGTGTTGTTCGCCACCGCGAGTTTCTGGCAAGGCGTCGACGTGCGTGGCGAGCAGTTGTCGTGTGTGATCATCGACAAGCTGCCGTTCGCGGTGCCGACGGATCCGATCGTCGCGGCGCGGCAGCGAGCGATCGAAGACAACGGCGGCTCGAGTTTTTACGAGTACAGCGTGCCGCAGGCGATCATCTCGCTGAAGCAGGGTCTGGGACGTTTGATTCGCAGCACGACTGACCGCGGCGTGCTCGCGATACTCGACCCGCGCCTGCGCACCAAAGGTTACGGACGAACGTTTCTGCAAAGCCTGCCGCCTTGCCGCGTGACTTCGCGGATCGCCGATCTTGCGAGTATTCTATCTACAAATGGCAGGACAATTTGAAGTGATGATCGAGCGCAATTTCTCGAGCGCGCACCAGTTGCGCGGCTATAAAGGGAAGTGTGAGAACCTGCACGGGCACAACTACAAGATCGAGATCTACGCGCGTGGCCGGGAGCTGGATAACGTCGGATTGCTGGTCGATTTTGTGGAGCTGAAGGCCGCCGCGGATGAAGTCGTGACGTACCTGGACCATCGCAATATTAACGAGTTGCCGCCGTTTGACGAACTCCAGCCGTCGGCCGAGAACCTCGCGAAGTACGTGCTCGAGCGCGTGTCGAAGCGCGTCGGCGACGATCGCGTGCAGATCTATAAAGTGCGCTGCTTTGAGACTCCAACCAGCGTCGCGACGTATCAATTGGACTAGCCACGGATAACACGGATTATTTACTGATCGGTTCCGATAGATCCGCGACCGTGTAAGCCATCACGGCCATGGTGGCGACGCAGAGCGCGAGCTCGCGTGGGTTTACTTTGTCGAGTGTGTCCGCGGGCGTGTGATGGATGTCGAAGTAGTGCGCACCGTCGACGTCGAGACTTGCGCCAATCACACCTTCGCGCATCATTGGTCCAATATCGGCGCCGCCGCCGTTCTCAGCGATGTTATCTGCGGCAATGCCCGCCAGTAGTTTTGCAATCTCCTGCAAATTGGATCTCACTTGCGGCGGCGCTGTCGCTACCAGTCCAAAACCTTCCGGACGATAGACGCCCGAATCCGATTCGATCGCGAGCACGTGTTTTTCGATCTCGGCGCGATGCGCGTCGTGATAAGCATTACCGCCGCGCGTGCCGTTCTCTTCGTTCGTGAACAGCACGGCGCGAATCGTGCGGCGCGGTTTGAGTCCGAGCTCTTTGAGTAAACGAATCGTTTCCCACGCGACGATGCAACCGCCGCCGTCGTCGTGTGCGCCCTGGCCCACGTCCCACGAATCGAAGTGTCCGCCAATCAGCACGATCTCGTCAGGCCTTTCCGACCCGCGCAGCTCGGCGATCACGTTGGCCGACTCCGCGTCAGGCAAAAACTTTGCATCCATCTTGAGCCGCAGTGTCGGATGCTCGCCACGATCGTTCATGCGCTGCAAAAACTCCGCGACTTCGATCGTGACCGCAGCCACGGGAATCTTCGGTTGATTCGGATCGTAGCTCATCGCGCCCGTATGCGGCGTTTGCAAGCTGACCGGCGTGATTGAACGCACGAGCGCGGCGACCGCGCCGTAACGAGCGGCGCGCGAAGCGCCTTGCAGGCGGTACAAAACGGTCGCGCCGTAGTTAACGTAAGGCGCGTTGTAAACGACGATCTTGCCGCGCACTTGTTCACCGAGTCGATCGAGCTCACCGAAGTCGCGCACGACGATCGCCTCCGCGGAGATCCCTTCGGCGGGCGTGCCGATACTATTTCCGAGTCCCAGCATCTGGAGTTTTCTCGGAACGGGCGTCAGCATTTCGAGGCTCTCATCGCCGCGCACCCAGTGTGGCACCATCACTTTCTCCGTGCGCACGTTGTCGAGACCGTCGCGCTTCATTTCGGCGACCGCCCATTCAATCGCGCGTTCGAGACTCGTCGAGCCGCTCAAGCGATTGCCGATGTGATCGGTGAGGTATGCGAGACGTTGGTAAGCGCGGTCACTCGTGAGCGCGGCGCCGATGATGCGCGCCGCCGCCGCACGATAGCGATCGATTTTGACGGTTGGCGACGGCAAGGGTGCGGGCGTCGGCGTCGGCGTTGCGAGTGCCTGCGCCGTCGGATTTTGGTTCTGCGCTGTCGAGGTGAAAGTGATTGAGAAAATCAGTGTTGAAAAGAGTACGAGTAGTGTTAAGGCACGCACGCGCGCGAATCCCTCCGTGGACTTCGATGTATATAAATGAGACCGAAAGGCAGTTTAGCTTAGGTGACAAACTTTCCGAAAAAAATTTCGTCAAGCTGTCGATTTCCGGCTTCCCGATTCGATTAATTAACAAGACTGCAAGGATAAAAGGAGAAATTATTATGTCAGCGACGAATCCGACCCGAACGCAACCCCAACCGCAGAAGATCACGACGTTTCTGTGGTTCGACAACAACGCCGAGGAAGCGGTGAACTTCTATGCCTCGGTGTTCAAGAATTCGAGAATCGTGGGCACGTCCCACTACGGCGACACAGGCGCTGGTCCCAAGGGGACAGTGATGACGATCGAGTTTGAGCTGGATGGCGAGCGATTCACGGCGCTGAATGGTGGTCCAACTTTCAAGTTCACTGAAGCGATTTCACTCGTGGTCCATTGCGAGACTCAGGAAGAAATCGACTACTTCTGGGAGAAGCTTTCCGACGGCGGACAGAAGGTCGAGTGTGGCTGGCTCAAGGACAAATTCGGATTAGCGTGGCAGATCGTTCCGAATTTCCTGATGGAGCTGCTTACGTCCGCCGATAAGGCGAGGACCGACCGCGTGATGCGCGCGGTGATGACGATGAAGAAACTCGACATCGAAGATCTGAAACAGGCCGCGCAAGGTTAGTAAAAACGTGCAGCAGCTTTAAACACAGATTACACAGATTCTTCCTGCAGGATCTGTGTAATCTGCGTAATCTGTGTAATCTGTGGATTACTCTTTGCGGCACGCTTTACCATAAACGGCTTCTCGCAGAACCAGAAAAACACCCACGCGAAGATGATCGTCGCCGGGATCTCGATCAATACGACGTTCACCAGTTGAAACCATCCGGGGTTGGTCCAACGCCATGATTGCATGATGATGAGCTCGTGCGTCAGGTAGAGCGAGTAGGAAAAAATTCCGACCGTGGAGAAAACCGAAACCAGCGACGGCAGCTTCGCCTGTCGCAGCCAACTGTCTTCAGCCAGCACCATGCGATTCACGACGATGAAGAACCCGAGTCCCCACACCGGATGGAGCAAAAACCAGCTTATGTCGTGCAGCAGTCGATAATCGTAAATCGACGGCAGGTACGACGACAGCACTGACGCGCTCACGATCAGCACAGTCGCGAGACGCAGATCGCGTGACCAGCGAGGCAGCTTCACGAGCCCAAATATCGCTTCGACGCCGAGGGCGCCGAGCGCCCACGTGAACCAGTGTGACGCAGCCCCTTCCGGCACCGGCAGACCGAAGCCGCCGGTTTTGAGCCAGACGAGGTGACTAAGTCCCATCCATCCGAGCCGCGCTAAAAGACATGCGGCGAGCGTCACGCCCCAACCCCAACGGACGCGGATGAAAAGCAGCAGGAAGTACGCGAGATAAAGTTGCTCTTCGATGGCGAGCGTCCAGAAGACGCCGTTGATCGTGTAGGCCGTTTTCGCGTCGAGGTTGTGCAGCATCAGCAGATGCATGCCGAGGTCGTAAAAGAAGAATTGCGTGAGCGCGATGCCGGTGGTCGATACCGCCACCAGCAGGAAAAGCAGCAGCGCGATCAGGTACGGCGGATAAAGGCGGCGAATCCGTCGTTTCCAAAACGAAGTAAAGCGAATCTCGGGTTTGACGCCGGCGGCCGTGGACCTCGCCCATTGGAGGTGAATGCAGAAGCCGGAGATGACGAAGAAGAGAAAGACGCCGATGTAGCCAAACGAGCTCGCGACTTGGACCAGGTGAAAGGGGTGTTGCAGGAAGTTGTTCGGGAGGGCCTTGGCGTTCTGGTCGACGGCGTGATAGATGACCACTCCCAGAGCGGCAGCGCCTCGAAGCGCATCGATGCCACGCAGGCGCGTCCTGTCAGGGGAGATCGACGGGGGATTGGTCATTATGTTTTTGCCGCGGATTACACGGAATGAAATCCGATTATCCGCGTTATCCGCGGCAACGATTACGCCGATACCAGCGACGGCACGTCGATATTGTACTTCCGAATTTTACTGTAAAGCCGCGGCCGGTAGATGCCGAGTAGATTTGCCGCGGCCTGCTTGTTCCCCCCTGTTCGTTGCAACGTCCGTTCTATCACCAGTCGCTCGATATCTTCAAGCGTCATGTTGGGCGGCACGTCCCAGGTGACGTTGGACGTCGTTCCCTCCGGCAGTGTTCCATTGTCGAATGGCAGATCGATCGGCTCGATCTGTTTGTCTTTCGCCAGCAGCACCGCGCGCTCGATCACGTTTTGCAGCTCACGCACGTTGCCCGGCCACGAGTGACTGAAAAGTCGCTGGTACGCCGCCTGCGAAACGCCCGTGATCGGCCGCTCATACTTCTGCGCGTACATGTGCAGGAAGTGCTCGGTCAAAAGCTGAATGTCTTCACTACGCTCGCGCAGCGGCGGCACGTGAATCGTGATTGTCGAAATGCGATAGAAAAGATCGTCGCGCAACAAACCGTCGCGAATCGCATCGGCAGGCGGCCGATTCGTCGAACACACGAGACGAAAGTCGACTGCATAAGTCTTCTCCGATCCAATCTTGCGATAACTGCGCTCCTGCAACACGCGCAACAGCTTCGGCTGCAGCTCGATCGGCATCTCAGCGATTTCATCGAGCATCAACGAACCGCCCGCCGCATGTTGGACCAACCCTTCCTTGTCGGCGTGCGCGCCCGTGAACGCGCCCTTCGTGTGACCAAACAACTCCGACTCGATCAGCTCTTTCGGCAGCGCCGCGCAATTGACCTTGATGAACGGCTTCTTCGATCGCAGTGATTGATAGTGAATGGCGTTCGCGATCAGTTCTTTACCTGTACCCGACTCGCCGACGATCAGCACATTCGCGTCAGACTTCGCGACTGACTCGATCGTCTCGTAGATCGTCTGCATCGGCTTCGACGCGCCGATGATGTTGAAGTACTCGGCACGCGTGGAGAGTTGGCGTCGCATGTTCGCGGTTTCCGCGACCAGCTCACGGCGCTCGAGTGCTTTCTCGACGAGCGGTTGCAGCTCTTCGAAATCAAATGGCTTCTCGACGAAATAAAAAGCGCCGGCCTTGGTTGCTTCCACTGCTTTTTGCACTGAGCCATAACCGGTGACGACGATCACTTCAGTCGTCGGCCGCGCGTCTTTCATATGACGCAGCACTTCGAGCCCGTCCATGTCCGGCAGTTGCAAGTCGCAGATCGCCAGGTGATGTCCACCCTGGTCAAACAGTTCGATAGCGGCCGCGCCCGTGGCGGCAGTGTCGACAGAGTAACCTTCCTCGCCGAAATTCTGCCGTAGCGAATCCGCCATCATTGGTTCGTCGTCTACCACAAGAATCCGCACTTCTTTGTTCTCCACCTTTTTCTCCTCTCTCGATGTCGCTGCGCCTTGGGGCATGATGATTACTCTCCTGTAAATAATTACGAAATCAACTCAACCAGAAAGGGGAAGCTCAACCGCAAGCTTCTTATCTACAAACTTTGCCGTTCCGCCGTGCGCTTCGATGATCCTCGCCGCGAGGGCCAGTTTGATCTCCTCGCTGCCGACAAACGAACGAAATGGATCGTGGTCCAACTGACGCAAGCCGGACCACTCAATCAGCACTTGTCCCGCATCGGCGGGTTTCGCCGTGACGGTTATTGCACCCGCGCCGTCTCCGGTCTGCCTGTGCCTGACGGCTCCGGCACAGAGCCATTTGAACGCGTCGCCAAGTTTGAAATGGTCGAAATTGCCCTGAATTGCATCTGAACCGGACTCCATGACCACCTCGCCCCCAATCTCGCCCGGACTGGCGCAAGCTGCCTGCAACAACTTACTCACGTCCACTCCGGCCTGTTTTTTCAACTCAACGGGCTGTCCATAGCGCACAATCAACGACAGGTCTTCCGCCGCGCGGTTAAGACCGTTAATCAACTTTCCAACAGTTTCCTGCTCGTCCGCGGGACGCTCGTTCTTCTCGATTCGCTTGCGCAGGAACGTGGCATAGAGTTTGAGACCGTTCAGTTGATTCTTGAGGTCGTGGACTATTTGCATTGAAGCTCGCCCAAGGTCCTGGAGCCTTTCAGTCTCTTCGGGCCTCGACATCGCAGTCTTCATCTGGGTGCAAATCTCTCTCTCAGTTCTATTAGGGGCCGCAGGGGAGGGGAACCTCACAGGCCAAGTCGAGTGTACGAATAACGCGTTGACCTTGGATCCGTTAGTGTTGCGTTTCAGTGCGGCATATTAACAAAAAAACGGCGCGTATTCTAGTGATACAGTAAAATCAATAACTTGCGAGCACGGGGGCGGTGATTTTGAGCGGAAGATCGGGTGCAAAGATGAAAGAGCAGGCTGAACCAAAGACTGTCTTGCTGGTGGAAGATACCGAGGACAACCGGTTTATGATGCGACGCCTGCTGGAGATGTCGGGCTACCGGGTGATCGAAGCGATGAACGGCGAGGAGGCAGTGAAGCTGGCGGAGGCGGAGTCGCCAAGCTTGATCCTGATGGACCTGAGCCTGCCGGTGATTGACGGCCTGGCGGCGACGCGGTTGATTCGCAAGCTGCCGGATTTCAAGTCGACGCCGATCATCGCCGTGTCGGCGCATGACACTTCCGACTTTCAATCCGAGGCGATTAAAGCGGGCTGCGATACCTACGTCACCAAGCCCATCGACTTCACCGAGCTCGAAGATTTGATAGCGAAACTACTGAACAAGTAGCTACAACGGCGATTGTGATTTGGTGCTGCTTGTGGCTACAATTCTCTCACTATGGCTGTACCGGACCGGCGGATCGAGGCGAGCGAATCGAATCGAACCCTGATTATCGTGGTCGCTGTGATTGCTGCTATTGCGATCGCGGGTCTTTTCTATGGCTTGATGCGCTTTGCGGGTGGCGGCCAAAACGCGGTTACGCGGTTGCAGGGAGCGTTTCGTGCGGGCTCGCCGCAGTTTGAGGCGAATAAACCGAACATCGTGCTCGAGACGCCGGAAGCAACGGAAGCGAAACGGGCGTTGGGCGATATCACGATGACGTTGTCAACCACCGTGCGCAATCTCACGGGAAAGACTCTCAATGGGCTCGAGATTCACGCGGCGGTGGTGGATTACGAAGGGAAGCCGGTGAAGGAAAGAACGGTGGTTGTAGTCCCAACCGAGCAACACGCGGAATTCCCGGCGAACAAGACCATGCAGGTCAACGTTCTGCTCGACGGCATGAGCGACAGCGACGCGCGCGCGAATATCAAGATGGACGTGACCGCGTTCAAGTTCAAAGAATAGCCGCGGATAACACGGAAGAAATCCGGATTTTTCTCCGCGTCATCCGTGGCTCAATTCAAGAAGAGCTCTTCGAGCGACTGCTTCACTGGCTCGATCGAAACAATCTTCCCGTTAACTTTCCTCAGGGCGGTGATCACGTTCTCAATCTCAGCTTCGGAGGCGATCTCGATTCGCAGACCGCGCGGAGTCGGAGCGATGTCAGCTTCGGGAAGATGTTTGCGTAACGAGTCGGCGTCGGTGCCGGTTGCCATCACTTCCATCCGATTCGGATCTTCCGTCTTGCGTCGCAGCTCGTCGAGATAACCGACCTGGGCCAACCGTCCCTTCTTCAGTATCGCCACGCGATCGCACAGCACTTCGATGTCTGAAAGAATGTGCGAGCACATGAAGACCGTCTTGCCTTCGTCGCGCAGCTCCGCAATCAGATCCCGCACTTCACGACGTCCGACCGGATCGAGTCCACTCATCGGCTCGTCGAGAAAAACGATCTCGGGATCGTTCACCAGCGATTGGGCCAACCCGACGCGCTGCAACATACCCTTCGAAAACTTCCGCAACTGCGTGTCCCAACGCTTTTCATCGAGCTTCACTCGCGCCAGCAAGTCCGCGGCGCGCCTGCGTCGCGTCTCCGCCGCATAACCGAAGATCTGCGCGCAGTAGTCAAGAAACTCGCGCGCCGTCAGATAGTCGTAGAAGTACGGATTCTCCGGCAGGTAACCGATGCGTTGATGCATGCTCACGTCGCGTATGTCGTGCCCGAGAATCTGCGCGCTGCCGCCGGTCGGAAAGATCAAACGCATCAGCAGCTTCAACGTCGTCGTTTTGCCGGCGCCATTCGCGCCGAGGAACCCGAAGATCTGTCCGCCGTCGATCGACAACGAAAGACCATCGAGCGCGCGCACTTTGCGTTTGCGCCAGAAACCGACTTCGTAGTCTTTGGTCAGGTTGTTGATCTCGATGACGCTCATAGTTATTTGATCGGAACTTCCGACTTCGGATTAAGTTGAACTTCACAACTGCCCGAGCTCAAAACGTAAGGCACGCCCGTTGGATCGAGCGGTGAGCCGGCAGCATCGACGGGTATCGAAAGAATGCGAAAAGCTTCGCGCAACTCGATCCACGACGTTGGGCAGCGTCCTGTCTTATCGCGAAAGGCGTGCATTACTTTTCGCAACACGTCGCGCTGGTCCAACGAGTCCAACAGCAGCACGTGCTTGCGCGCCATGTCTTTGACTTGCTCGTCGGCAGATTCTTCGAACATGCGCGTGTAGATCTCGCGCGCGGTGTTGCGGCTGCCGCC
>JADMIO012500402.1_pt1 | contig 18515 bp, 14 predicted proteins | sample 8958161 | NCBI WGS metagenome assembly JADMIO01 (sample SAMN16585339, study PRJNA669376) | soil metagenome | isolation source: Crop rotation soil | place: USA: Cullars Rotation, Alabama | collected 2011 | reverse complement strand
AGTCACGTGAATTCCAAGCTTCGGATCCCACTGTGCTGGAAAGAGCACGATGCCCAGTGCTGCGAAGAACAGTATGAACTCAGTGCTCATGTCACTACGCCGCCCAACGACCGGCATGAGTGGTGCCGGACCAGTGATGTCCGGAATACAAACAGAACGCGCCACCGGCATCCACTCCATGCCGCTTGTTCGCCCCTTGTGTCACCGTGTCAACGCCATCCATACAAACACTGCCCACGTGGCTATGCCAAGCACCAATGAAACGGCCGCTGGGATACGACGCCCCCACGCAAGTGCGCCAAAGACCCAGACGCATATCGCTATTGTCGCGCATATCCAGATACTCACGCTGCTGGCATGATCAAGCAACCGCTTTCCGAACGTCATGCCGACAATCATCAACACACCACCGAAGAATAACGAACCGAAATGTAACCTGTAGTCCTCAGATGTCGCCTTCCTCAAACGCTCACCGGAAGCGAACCGCGAGATCCAAATTGCTAACCACGGAGGCATAAATGCGAACAGTACGAATGGGACAAATGTCTTTTGATCGGTAATATTGCAAAGACAAACATATCCTAGACATAACGTTCACGAATTCAGACTGCAACGTCAACGGAAATTTGTCCTTGCATATTTGGTGAATCGTTGCAAAGACAAAAACGTGCAAAATCAGTCCGTAGGCCCGATCGACTCTACATCTTCCGAGCTCCCCGGAGTTCCCCAAGTGATTTTTGCCAATTGGCGCGAGGTCCTTCACCATGCCCATTTGCCACGAAACTTGCAGGCCACCTACGAACATGCCATCGGCCGCTTCCTTGAATACTGCACCCTCACCAGCCAGAGTGTCACTCGCCAAACAGCGAGCAATTTCCTTTCTGATTCCCATCGTCAAAATTTCGCCCCGCCTGATGGCCGTTGGGAGCAAGCCGTCGATTGGTTTTTCGTCAATGGCCAGCAAACCTCAGGTCTGCAACCTGACGGAGTGCCTTCCGTCGGCCAGGCCGATACGGGCAAGACACTCTGGGAGCGTAGAATGATCGAACGACTGCGACTGCGACATTATTCATGGCGCACGGAGCAAACCTATCGTGAATGGGCAAGGCGGTTTGCCCAATACACTGGCCATGCGGATCTTTCCACCGCCACGGGCCTCGAGGTGAAAGGCTTTCTCTCCGAGCTGGCGGTAAGGGGCAGGGTTTCAGCCGCGACCCAAAGGCAAGCGCTGAATTCGCTGGTGTTTCTCTTTCGCGAAGCGCTTGGGCGAGACACCGGAGATTTAACCGGCTATGAAGTGTCGCGACGTGGCCGGCGCATGCCTGCCGTTCTGACCACGGCCGAATGTCAGCGGGTGTTTGAAGCGCTGGAGGGGACATCCCGCCTGATGGCCCAAGTGATGTACGGCGGTGGCTTGCGGCTGACGGAAATGTTACGGCTCCGAGTTAAAGATCTCGACCTGGACCGCTGCCAGATCACTGTCAGGTTTGGCAAGGGAGATAAGGATCGCCTTACCGTTGTGCCGGAGAAACTGGTCGAGAGCTTGCGGGCTCATCGTGACCGCTTGAGGGCCCTTTACGATGCGGACCGCGCCAATGGCATGGCCGGTGTTTGGCTGCCTGAGGCCCTGGAAAGAAAATACCCCGGCGCCGGAACTGATTGGGCCTGGTTCTGGTTCTTTCCATCTCGCAACATAATGCGCGATCCCCACTCGGGCCTGATGCGGCGTCACCACGTGCTCGATGCCACCTTCCAGCATGCCATCCGGCAAGCGGTCAAAAAAGCGCGTCTGCACAAACGAGTCACCCCGCATACGCTCCGGCATTCTTTTGCCACTCATCTGCTCGAATCCGGCGCCGATATCCGCACCGTTCAGGATCTTCTCGGACACGTGGACGTTAGCACGACTCAGGTTTACACTCATGTAATGAAAAAGCCCGGCCTCGGCGTCAGAAGTCCCTTTGATAGCCTCTAGTGCTGGCTCCGACCGCGCACAGTCGGTCCAGTGATGTTTGTTGAACTAAGCCGGTAGGCGGCGAGTGTCGTCATGGGGTGCTAGGACTGACCCACTGACCCCTAGGAGATCAGCCGGCTACCGTGACAAACTTCTGGTCGCCCGCGCGGGCGCCCCCCTGCTCCTCATCGAACGTCCAGAAGGTATCGCCCTCCAATAGTATCGCGCCAGCTACATGCCAAAGGTCCACGGCGGCGCTGCCGAGTGCCTCACTGTGCCTCGCGCTGAGATCTTCCGCCAGTTTTAGAGTGTCCAGCCAGTCGTGCTCGCGATGTTTCAGGCGTCCGGCGGACAAGTCGGCTTCAATTTCACGGAAGACCATTCAACTTTGAAAGCGAACTGGCAGCTTGGAGCGGCGGTGCCCGACCAGATGGACGGCATTACGCAACTCGAAACGTTGCCAGGGAGTAAAGATTAGCGATCGGCGGCGGTCGCGTTGATAGAGTTCCTGCGCTGAGGCGGTATTGTCATCCCAGGCATAGAATGAAAAGAGAAAGCTCGTATCGGCATAAATCATCGCTTTTTGCCTGCCTTCAAAAGCTCAGCGCCGGTAAAAGGAAGTTTTTTGTTGCTGGCACGTTTCGCGCGCGCCAGCACGTCCACGGGCTTCGGTGTTGCCTGGCTGGGGGTCCAAGTCCCCAAAACCCGCCCTCGTTGCTGGACCTGGAGAGCCTCGTTGCGTCTCGTGGCAAACTGCCTCAGAAAATCACGGACCAAAACTGCCTTCATATGACAAATATGTCAGACAAGTTAACGAACCCAACCCGCTTTTCGGAAGAATTTCCCTGGTGTGGCGGCTTTACGGTCATACCTCTTGCGACATTGCTCGTCGTACCGCGGCGCAAAACTCGCGGCTTCCGCAAAAGCCCAAGCCAAATATTTGTCTTAATCGTACAGACGCTTTCCTAAGCTGATGATTTCCTCAACATTGAACCCAAGTTTTTCGTAAAATTGCACTACTTCGCGATTTCTCATGCGAACCTGGAGATTAACTTTCAAACATCCCAGCTCTCGTAAAAAGCTTTCCATGTGATTGACCAGGGCGGTTCCAATTCCTCGCCGACGTAAAGCAGGGCTCACCGCAACTGTGTAGATCCATCCTCGGTGACCGTCATAGCCGCCCATCACAGTGCCAACCACAGCATCATCAACAATGGCGACGAAGAACAAGCCGTCTTCTGCAAGAACTTTTTTCGTGATTGCCGTTTCAGGATCATTGTGGGGTGCCGCGTCCGCGAGAACCAAAGGCTAACCACGGCCCACTTATCTGGCTCTTCGTACGGCCGGATCCGCGTTTCCATTGCTGACGATATATCAAGCACCCGCTTTAAGGGGAGGACTTTTTAACAGTACAAATCTTTAGTCTTCAAGCGGTAGCAGCGGTAAGCATGTGTTCGAAAGTATTCTACCAGTCCAAACGTGACAATCGAACAAAGCCATTAACTTGAACTCCGAATATTTGTCAATTGCTACGCTACTGCCGTGTTGGCCAAAATATGTATTTCCTCAGCGGCATTGAGGAGTTCTTGCTGACTGTTTTTTGGTAGCAAACGCATCGGCATTTTCGTTCCCCAAGGAATTCTCAGATGCGCCCCGTGGCGGATCAACAATTTTCCTTGTTGCAACTAAGTCTCAAGTAGCTTAATTTTGCCGGGCAGTGAAGAAACCGGTAAATCAATTCGTTTTTTTGGAGGGGCAGTGCGCCCAGCCAAAAAGATGCCCGTTGAGCGGTGTCAAAGCGGGCGCCGTTGTTTGCATCAAGGAACTGGCTGCCGCGCCCAATGTCAAGGAACGACTCCGCGAATTGGGTTTTTGCGAGGAACAAAAAATTAAACTGTTGAGTTCCAGTTCTTCCTATATTTGCCAGGTTTGCAACGCGCGGCTGGGCATCTCCCAGAAATTGGCTGATGCCATCATGGTCGAAGCTGTCGTAGCTGCTTAATCGGCCTGGACCCTATGCCTGGCCCGATTCAACCTTTGACTTCCGTTCCACCTGGCGCGACAGCGACTGTAGCCGAGATCAAGCTTCCACCGGAATCACGTCCGCGCTTGATGGAAATGGGATTGCTGGTTGGAACTTCTGTCGAACTGGTCCGGTTTGCCCCGCTGGGAGATCCCGTGGAAATCAAAGTGCGCGGTTACAACCTGACCCTTCGGAAACATGAAGCCGAGCAGATCTGGGTCCGCGCTGGACAGGTCATCAGTGATACGTGACAGTTTGCCCGCATCTCCCGAAACCGCCCCCGCGCGTGGAACGGGATCGATGGCTGAAAATCCTCCGCCCTCCCCTGCCCGGTCCTCTCGCCTGATTGTTCTCACTGGGAACCCGAACTGCGGAAAAACAACGGTATTCAATGCGCTGACCGGCCTGCGGGCAAAGGTCGGGAATTACGCGGGGGTCACAGTCGAGCGAAAAGAAGGACGCCTCATCGGAGCTCCGGCGCAGTTCAATCTCTCAATTCTTGATTTGCCCGGCACTTACAGCCTGAGTCCTCAATCTCTCGATGAACAAATTTCACGCGATGTTTTGCTGAACCGGTTGCCCGAGCTGCCCCCGCCATCTCTGATCGTGGTCGTGGTCGATGCTTCCAATTTGCAACGCAATCTCTACTACGCGACTCAGGTCATTGAGTTGGGGCATCCGACAGTGATCGCGCTCAACATGCTGGATGTCGCCGAGCGGAACGGACAGCGAATCGATACCAAGAAATTGAGCGCGGAACTGGGCGTTCCCGTGTTGCCGCTGGTTGCCAGCACGGGCCAGGGCATACCGGAGTTGCGGTCTCAGCTTCTGAGGACTCACGAACCGGCGGAAAGTCAACCTCGCCGCTTTTACGAAGCGCCGGTTCAATTCACTGTTGAGGTGGATCGGCTGGCATCATTGCTTGCCGAAAATTTCAGCGAACGCCAGGAGCAGGCTGCCGCGGAAGCCTTGCTGATCCTGGGCAACCAAAAGGCCCTGGCTTCGAGTCTCGATCATTATCCTGCTTCAATTCAGCAGGCAGTGGCAACAGCCCGGCAGCGGCTCGAAAAAGTGAATATCGATTGGAGCGCGGTTGCTATCGAAGGCCGTTATCTCGCGGTGGCTGCGATTCAACGTTCCGTGACCCTTGAATTGACCGATCCTGGCGAGACTTTTAGCGACCGCCTCGATCGCGTTCTCACGCATAAGATCTGGGGCACGGTTATTTTTATCACGGTGATGACGCTGATGTTTCAAAGCATTTTCACTTTCGCCCGGCTTCCGATGGATGCTTTGCAATTGGCGGTCGATTGGCTGGGCAGGACTGTCGCGCATATTATTCCGCCGGGCGATTTCAACAGTCTATTGGTGGACGGAGTGATCGCGGGCGTTGGCGCGGTTGTTGTTTTTTTGCCGCAGATTCTTTTGCTTTTTCTTTTTATTGGCTTTCTGGAGGACACCGGTTACATGGCGCGCGCGGCTTTTTTGATCGATCGTTTGATGAGCAAAGTGGGTTTGCACGGGAAGAGTTTCATCCCGATGCTCAGCTCGTTTGCTTGCGCGATCCCTGGCATTATGGCGACGCGCACGATTGAAAGTCCGAAAGATCGACTGGCAACCATTCTCGTTGCGCCATTGATGAGCTGCTCGGCGCGGCTTCCAGTTTATACACTCCTGATTGGCGCCTGCATTCCAAACATTGCGGTGCTCGGGTTTCTGAAACTTCCCGGACTCACAATGCTGGCCATGTATTTGTTAGGACTCGTTGTTGCTCTTCTGATGGCGTGGCTTTTCAAGAAGACTCTGCTCAAAGCTGAAACGCCTCTGCTCATTATGGAACTGCCGCCCTACAAACGGCCTCTTCTGAAAGTTGTGATTCGGCACATGTGGGACCGGTCAAGGTTGTTTCTTCGGCGCGCGGGCACGATCATCCTGGGAATTAATATCCTGCTCTGGTTTCTGGCGACTTATCCGAAAAATCCAGGGATGGACCAGAAATTTGCGTCACAGCGCGCGGCAGTGATTCAGAATGCCGGCGCAACCCCAACTCCAGCCGAGCAACTTGCCGTCATCGACAATGAACAAGCAGGAGCGAAGCTCCGCCAAAGTTTTGCCGGCAGGCTGGGACATTCGATTGAACCGATCATTGCTCCATTGGGATTCGATTGGAAAATGGGGATTGGCATCGTAGCGTCCTTTGCCGCTCGAGAGGTGTTTGTGAGCACAATGTCCACCATTTACAATGTTGGATCGTACGATCGCTCCGCGTCCAGCATGAGCAATCTCGAAAAAAAGCTGCGGGAACAAAAGCGGCCTGATGGTTCGACTATTTACACGCCACTAACAGCCATTACGTTGATGGTCTTTTACGTGTTTGCACTGCAGTGTGTCAGCACGGTGGCAATCGTGCGCCGCGAAACAAATTCGTGGAAATGGCCTCTGTTCCAGTGGCTGTACATGGGCGCTCTGGCATGGGGGATGGCATTCATCGTCTATCGCGCGGGTCATTTGTTAGGCTGGACCTGAACCGAAGTTAAATTCACGGCAGCCGGGACGATTTCATGTCGCGAGCGAAATTACCACCTCTTTGGACCATCGGGCACTCCACAAGAAGTATCGATGAGTTTATCGCGCTTTTGAATGAATGCGCAATTCGCGCGCTTGCCGATGTGCGAAGGTTTCCCGGGTCGCGCCGTTATCCACAATTCAATCAGGACAATCTTTCCAAGTCCCTCGCTGCCGCAAGTATTGCTTACATCCATTTTGCAGAGCTGGGTGGCCGGCGCAAAGCTCGACCCGATTCGCCGAACACGGCGTGGCGAAACGAGGCTTTCCGAGGATACGCCGACTACATGATGACCCTGGATTTTGCGGGTGGCATACGGCGGCTGCTGGACATAGCGGAACACAATCGCACAGCGGTCATGTGCGCGGAAGCAGTTTGGTGGCAATGCCACCGCGCGTTGATTGCGGATTATTTGAAGGCTGGTTCGCATAAAGTCATTCACATTCTTGGCAGCGGCAAAACGCAAGAGCATCCATTTACGTCAGCCGCTCGGCTCGTGGATGGCCGGCTCTCTTATGTAAAGAGCCTCGACCCAGAGTTACCGCTATCTGAGGGGGACAATACAGGTTGATAAGTATTGCAGAATTCGCTCGCCGATCATGCAAGCGGATTATTCAAAATCATGAGTGGTGGGCGCACCTTGGGCCTGCCACCTGGGAGCGCTGGTTTCCAACCTTGTCATTACCCCCAACTCGGCCGGCTCCAATTTCCGGTGAAGCAAAGTCAACCCGGAGGGTTGCCAGAAATTAGCCGGGTGGTCGAGTCAACGAGACCCCCGGAAAAGATTTACCATAGTCGAGCACCCTCGAGGCCGCTGGGGTGCGCGTCTTTCGCCGATTGTTTCCGGGAGTCTCCTTCGTCGACGCCCCGGCTAATCTCTGCCAGCCCTTCCGGCTGGAGTTCTAAACGAATCCCATCTCTCCGAGATGTAAAGATCTTACGAATAGCCCGGGGCCTGTTCTCGTACCTCCCTCCGGGAGAACGGCTTCGCATTCCGGCCTGCATCGAAATCCTGGTGGCCATTGGGCCTCTCGCCAGCGCGGTGAATGCCTCGGCAACCGGTGATAGTATCAGATGCACTGTGAGTGGGTACAACTCGTGCCAAGTTGTGCCTTCCTGAAAAAAATCCTGCCCTCGAAAGCCATTGCGTGAGTCGCCGCTCCCTGCGAAGATTCCTGATATGATTTATAAATTGCGGCGGGGAGTCATTACGGTTTTGATTTTGTTTTCGATTTGTGTCTCCAACGCGGATGAACTCTCACAAAAGGGCCGCGCGATTCTCGAGAAAAACCAGGATGCGGTGATTACCGTTCAAGTTGTCCTTAAGACGACGTCAACCGGTTCAAATGCTCGCGAAACGAAACAGGATATCTCCGGCACTGTCATTGATCCCTCAGGCCTCACCGTCCTCGCTCTCTCTGCCTGTGATCCTAATGAGATGCTGCAGCGAATGATGCCCGAGGAATATTCCAAGCTCAATATCCAGTCTGAAATCAGCGACCTCCGAATTTTACTCGAAGATGGCACAGACATTCCCGGGGAGATCATTCTGCGTGATAAGGATCTCGATCTTGCGTTTATGCGGCCCAAACAAAAGCCTGCCTCGCCCATGTCGTTCGTGGATCTGAGCAAATCTTCTCCAGCCCTGGTGCTGGACCAGGTCCTCGCGCTTTCCCGGCTCAATAGCGCCGCTGGCCGGACCTGCGCCGCCTCGTCCGAACGCATCAGCGCTGTCATCAAGCGCCCGCGTAAATTTTACATTCCTGAAACCACTCCAACCTCCACCACGTCAGGCTCCCCGGCCTTCAGTCTGGATGGGAATGTAATTGGGATTTTCGTCATGCGCTCCATTTCCGTCAGAGGAGGCGGCGCCCACAATATGCGCAACAGTGTTACTCCGATTATTCTGCCAGCGGACGATGTTCTTAAAGCCGCGAAACAGGTTCCGGAAGGGAAAGCTGACGAAACGAAGGCGCAACCAAAAAAGGATTGAGCAGTTTATTACATTTGCCGCGGTAAAGGTTGGACGGAACATCTGGTCTGACGCGGCATTGAAACGCAGAAAATTGAGCTGTGAAAACCGTGGCTATTATCGGGGCTTCCAATAATCGAGCAAAGTTTGGGAACAAAGCCGTTCGAGCATTTTTGCGTCAGGGTTATAAGGTTTTCCCTGTGAACCCGCATGAAACCAAGGTCGAGGGACTGACGTCATTCCGCAATGTCCGCGAGGTGCCCGTGCGGCCGGAAAAAATCAGCGTGTATTTACCGCCCCCTGTCGTCTCTCAGGTTTTGGCGGACATTGCCGCGCGCGGTTGCGACGAGCTTTGGCTGAATCCCGGAAGCGAATCGGAGGAAGTCCTGGCGCAAGCGAGGAAACTGGGTTTGAACGTGATTCAAGCCTGCAGCATTGTCGGAGTCGGCGACACACCGGATTAGCAGAATCCGAAGTCGCTGCCACCTAACCCAGATTTTCAAACTGCCGTATCGCCGATTTGTAATCGGCGGGCCTTCAAATATTTTCGAAGTCACCCATTTTGACACCTTGTTGCAGAATGCACTTCTGCGATACGGCAGATTGAAAATCTGCGCTACTTCTAATCCGTTGAAAAAAAAATTTCTCCTGAATAGATCGAGCATCGGTTCCGACTATCCAGTACATGAAGCCTTACTGGATTTGGTTTTTCGGTGGAATCGGGATATGACACTAATAACCCCATTTACTCGCAACTGGTCTTTTGTGCTCGTTATTAGTGGCTTATTCATTTCGAGCGTCACCCCCGTTTCGGCCCAGGCCGTCTATCAGCGGCTAAGGGCTTTCGGCTTTCTCGAGCTTTCCAGCGCAATTGCTGACGCCCCTCTGACGGAGGGAACGAATGGCATGTTGTACGGCCTAAGCGTCGCCGGAGGACAGTATCAGAACGGCACAGTGTTCCGGCTGAATAAAGATGGCAGCGGATTTAGTGTCATCAAAAGCTTTTCAGGCACGAATGGAGATGGAATCTACCCGGGACGCGCCGGACTGCTTCTCGCCACGAACGGTTTTCTTTACGGTACGACGGCTACGGGAGGCAGCAGCAATTTGGGGACGATCTTTCGCATCGATCACAGTGGCAGCAATTATACAGTTCTCAAGAGCTTTACTGGCTCGGGTGGCGAAGGAAAAAGTCCCACCACGGCCCTGGTTCAAGCGGCAAATGGAATGCTCTTTGGCACAACCTTCGCCGGAGGCGACTCGAATGCCGGTACAATATTCCGCATCAACCTTGATGCTGGCGATTATGCAACTCTCCGGAGTTTCAACGGTGGAACAAGTGACGGAGCCGCCCCGTCGGGCGCGCTGGTTCAAGCGACTAACGGCATGCTTTTCGGCACCACGTCGCAGGGAGGCACGACCAACCAGGGAACAGTGTTCACGATTAATCTCAATGGCGATGGTTACCAGGTGCTGAAAAGTTTTATGGGCACCCCTGCAGATGGGTCTCAACCCAGAGCAGCGCTCGTGCAAGGAACTGATAGCTTGCTCTACGGGACGACGTATGCCGGTGGCACATCCAACCTCGGCACGGTCTTCTACCTCAACCAAAACGGTTCCGGTTACCAGGTCATAAAAAACTTTGTGGGGACTAATGGAGCGAATCCATCAGCTCCTCTGGTTCTTGCGACGAATGGTGTATTTTATGGAACCACTTTAAATGGCGGCACTTTCGGAAAAGGATGCGTTTTTCAAATAAACCCGAGTGGAAGCGGATTTCAGATCGTTAAAGATTATCAATCGGACAATCAGGATGGAGGGCAACCAAGCGCCCCAGTTATCCAGGCAAGCGACGGGATTCTTTACGGAACCACAACATTTGGCGGCGTCGGCAGCAGGGGATCGGGAACAGGCCAGGGAACTGCGTTCGCGTTGAATCTCAATGGCGAAGGCTACACAGTAATTTGGAACTTTTCCGAAGGAGGTGGGGATGGGGTCAATGCGTATGCTTCTTTGGTCGAAGCCACAAATGGGTGGCTTTACAGCACAACGCAAAACGGAGGGAAATACGGTCAGGGAACTGTGTTTAAAATGATGAAGGATGGGAATGGTTACACATTACTGAAAAGTTTTGCGGGAACAAACCTGAATCCAGCGCTCCCGGACGGGGCCAGCCCCATGGGCACCCTTATCCAAGGCACGGACGGCGCACTTTATGGGACAACTTCCCTCGACTATACTGCCCAGGTCGGCCTCGCGGGTCTTGCTTTCGGAAACGGCACACTGTTTAAGTTGAACTTGGACGGCAGTGGTTACCAAATTCTGAAAAGGTTCACCGGCGGTACAAATGGAGCCAATCCGTACGCTGGGCTGATCCAGGCCACAAATGGGGCTCTATATGGTACAACCCAATCGGGTGGTACTGCTGGAGGTGGCCTTATCTTCAAAATCAATTCCGACGGCGGCGGTTTTATCGTACTCACGAACTTTTCGGGTTCAACGGGGACCGAATCTCTTGCTGCTCTCTTGCAGGGTTTAGACGGCGCATTGTACGGAATAACCGCGAGCGGGGGTTCTGGGGGCAGGGGCACAGTTTTTAAGATCAACCTTGATGGGAGCGGTTTTAAGGTGCTGAAAATTTTCACGAGCGCGGATGGAGGTTTTGCATGGGCGCCCTTAATCCAGGGATTGGATGGGGCGCTCTATGGCATGACCGGCACTGGAGGAAGCCATGATGCCGGCACGGTCTTTCGAATGAATCCTAACGGAACGGGCTTTACAACACTGAAAGCTTTCACGGGAACATATGGGGACGGACGGTTTGCATCAGGTGGTCTGGTGCAGGCCCGCAACGGCATTCTCTATGGCACGACATCGGATGGTGGCGCAAATCCGCCTGGAGTGGGAACAATTTTCCAGTTGTTTCCGGACGGCAGGGGTTATGCTGTGCTTCGAAGTTTTAATCAGGATTTCTATGATGGCATCTTGCCTTACGCAGGTTTAATCCAGACTAGCGATGGCACACTTTATGGAACTACTACTGCCGGCGGAATAAATCAAAACGGCACAATCTTTATTTTAATCCCGCCTGCAGTGGTGTTGGTGCCTGTATCTTACTATTCCTCGTGGCTGATCTCGTTCCTTGGAATTCCGGATCGGACCTACACGATAGAACGAGCCCCAACCATTTCAGGACCTTGGCGGGTTCTTGGAAGTGCCGTCGTCGGCAGCAACGGTCGGGGCGGCATTGAAGACCTCGATCCGCTTGCGGAGCAGTCTTTCTATCGCACTACTGGACCGTAATGACGAACCAGCAAGGGTTCATGTGGAATAAAGTGGGGATATATCTCGGACTCTGCGCTCCCCCGGTTTAACTTTGAAACCTTGGCCGTTCACCGCCACTACCGAACGCTCGACGCAATGCGTTCACCTTGATTTTGGCTGAATCCCGGAACCGAATCGGAGGAATTCCTGGTGCAAGCGAAGAAACTGGGTCTGAACGCGATCCAAGCCTGCAGAATTGTGGGGGTCGGTGACACACCGGATTGAATTAGCCGAGGTTGCAGCCTGTTAAACCGGACCGCGACTATGTCGTCTTTCGACTAGTCGCAGCAGTTCAAATTGGAAAGACCGCTGCAAAATTCCAGCAATCGAAACCAACTCCATTTTCTTCGAGATAGCCCGGTCCGTAAAAGCGCATCGCATGAGCAAATTAATCAGCGCCGACTGCTTAAAGCTTAAACCACATCACGGATAAAGATTTGACAAAATACGTCAGGTTCTTTTTAATTGCGAGCGTCGTAGATCAGTTTGCATTCATCGGAATGCCCGTGGTCGCGGTTTGTCGGCGCTGCTCTCCCGAGTATTGCCACATGCAAAATATGAAAACCCACTTTGTTCGGGAACAGTAAACAGCAGTTGCCGGACGAACCACTGAACAGCAACCTCATAGTTTAAAGTTCAATGAAAAAACAAACACTCCTCAAACTAGCCGCGACGATCGCCTTTTGTGTTGGCGCGGTGAGCAGCCAGGCACAAATCACGAACGGACTCGTCGTCCATTACACCTTTGACAGCACGAACGCCTCGGGTGTCTATACGAGCACGGTTCCTTATAACTCAATCGTCGCAACGCCCGTCGGCTCTCCAACCCCAGGAAACGGTAAAATAGGCAAGTGCGTCGCATTAACCGTCAATGGAACCAACTCGCTAAACAATTTTCTTACTTTGGGCTACCCACCAGAGTTGCATTTCGCGGATGAAGCAAGCGGATCCGATTTCAGCATCGCCTTCTGGTGCAACTACACCAACCAGACCAGCGACCCTCCATTCATTGCCAGCCAGAACTGGAATAGCAGCCAAAACCCGGGATGGGGCATTTACATGCAAGGCGACGGCAACTTCCGCGTTGCTTGCAAAGATGACTCCAACATTGACGCGCACAGGGCCAACATTACGCCAGGAAATCCCGCGGCTTTATTGAGAGATGGTCAGTGGCATCACGTCGTCGTAACCTTCAAAAGAACAGGTGTTATTTCACTCTATAAAGATGGAGCCTTGCTGGCCACCACCCCGCTAAGTCAGTGCACTGGCAACGTCGATACCGATGGCCTGGGGAATAGCATCAACATCGGTCAGGACGGCACCGGCAATTATCAGGCGGGAAGTTTCAACACGGAAAACGTTCTCATGGATGACCTGGGCATCTGGGCCAGAGAGCTAAGCGCAAGCGAAATCAGTTCCATCTATAACTCAGGATTGGGGGGGACTAACATTGCCAATGTGCCAACTATCGCCAATCCTTACCTCAAATCCACCTCACCGGCTTTTGGTCAATTAGCAGTAAGTCCCGGCGCACCCATCAGCGCTGTTATTACCGACGGCACGAACGCGCTCTCGAATGCGTCCATTGTGTTAAAAGTCAATGGCACACAGGTTACTCCAAGCAGCATCACCAAAAATGGCTCGGACACAATCATATCTTATACCAATTCTATTCTCTGGACATCCGGAGTCAACACCGCGACGATTATTTTTAGCGGTAGTGGTGGTACCCCTCCCCTGATTACGAACAATTGGAATTTCACAGTTGCTCCGTACACGACGTTGACGCCTGCGATGCAGGTCTCGGCTGACACATCGAAGCCGGGCTTCAAGTGGAATATTTTCGCCAACCAGAACAATACCACCGCAGGCAACGCCCGATCTGAGGCGGCTCTCGCCGGCCAGATTAAGGACGTGGATGGAATAACGCCTCTGAACAACCTTGCGGATCCAGCAGCCCAGGGGGTTGCACTTGCTGTAGCATCAGCCCCGAGCCCGGCGAACGCTGCAATTAAGTTCGATATTGCCGGTCCGCTTAATCAGGACAGCGGCGCCAGCGGCACCGGCGACTTCATGCCAGATGGCCAGATGCCCGGACTACCCTCCACTGACTCTTCTTCGTCCGGTGCAGCCGCCGAGGCGATCACTTACATTACACTACCCGCGGGACTCGTCTCGATGGGTATCAACAGCGCCGATGGCTTCCGCACCACCGCTGGATCGAATCCTCTCGACGTAACCGCGGGCATCCGAATCGGTGAGTTCGACGGGGCACGGTCCGCCAGCGATTCCATATTTTATATGAATGTCCTCCAGGCAGGTACTTATGCCTTTCGGACATTGTGGGGAAGCAGCACAGGCGGCGCGAATATCGAATGGTTCATCAAAACGGTAACAACCAATGTTCTGGTCAATGATATCGCCAATGGGGGACCTGCTTCCTATCGCGCCCTGACCACTCCCATTCAACCTTATGTAAAATATGTCAGCCCTGACGCGGTTCAGCGCGTGCTGAATCAGCCGAACCGGTCGCTGGTCATTGTTATCTCAGACGGCACCGTTGCGTTGGACGACAACTCCATCTCGCTCAAGCTGGACGGCAGCGTTATCACACCCACAAAATCGCGCGCTGGCAGTCTGGTAACATTGGCCTACACTCCCTCAAATCTGCAATGTCCCGGTGACTCCCACCTTGCCGAACTGAGTTTCAGTAACGTCGGCGGCACATTTACAACAACGAACCGATGGAGTTTCTTCAATCTGCGCAATATCGTTTTGCCGGCCCCCGCTCTGACTGAGAACTTCGATTCCTACGCCGAAGGATTGCCGCCCACAGGCTGGAATGCTGTGAACTTCACCGATTGCTCGGGCAGCTTCTGCCAGACTCCTGGGGCTGATCTGGATAACCTCAGTTCCGATACATACAGAGGGTGGACGGTCGTATCGCGCTCTCGCCTGGAAACGCTCAAATCAGGCATATTCCAAATCGCACCCGGCCAAACCAGAAATGGCGTGGACCTCGGCGTGGATGACTTGAGCACAGGCAACTTGATCTACGCTGAATCAGACAGTCGTGATGGTTATCAGGTTCAGTTTATTAAATCCTCTCCGTTCAACCTTTCTGCTGTCGCGAACCCCGTCCTCTCGTTCGGCAGCCTTTACGAGCAAAACCAGAATAACGGTGATGGAGTTGAATATTCTGTTGATGGGGGTAACACCTGGATGCCTGTTGTTTACTATCTTGATGAAGCCGACAGCGGTGGCGACATTCGTCTGCATACCGACACCACAGTGGATGCAGTGAAGACATTCACAGATACGCAGAATGACACCGCCAGATGGGTTGACAACGGCGTCCAGAAAGGTGGCAACTACGGCGATCCGCTCCTCGCGCCGATAACCCAAGCACTCGGTCGCTTCGTTTATCCAAGGGAAAACGATAACGCTAATATTGATAAACGCTTCGAGGTTTTCCGATTGCCGGCCGCCAGCCATAAATCTGATGTTCGCCTCCGCTTCTTCCAAATAGGGAACGGAAGCTGGTATTTTGGCGTTGACAACATTGCGTTTTACGATGCCCCTGCCCCACCTCCCGTTGTTTTGTCTGCGACGAAGAACGGCACTATTTATTGGACCGGCACCGGCACGTTATTCGTGGCACCGAGCCTCAATGGCCCCTGGACCGTGGCTCCAAGCCAGACAAATCCTCAGACGGTCACGATCGGCGTATCGAACAGTTTTTATCGAATCGCCGCTCCGTAATCTGTTCCTGACAGCAGCTTAGCAAATCCCGCGAGCGCCTGCCGCTCGCGGGATTTTTTTTAGAAGATTCTTTAAATCTAGCCCCGCTGCATGGCTCGATGTGCCCGGCACTCTCGGCGCTAGCGCCGCGTCGTTGCCATTGACCAACGCAGCCGCATTTTTCAGATTATCACAATAATGAAACACGAATTGACCCTGGGAGCGCCGGCGTCTCGCCGACTCGATAAACGGATTACAAGCCAAAAAGCCGGCGAGACGCCGGCGCTCCCATCCAGGGTAGCTCGTTCCTCGAAACCCTCGGCTGAAGGATGGAATGCTTTCAGGACTAAGCGGGGAATCGACAGTTGGAAGGTATTTAATAATGTTCTATCCACATTAGTAATCCTCTCGACTGGCTTCGGTTGTTTATTCACAAAAAGCCAAACTCAAGCGGCTGTTTCCCAACCGCAACACATCGTCGTTGTCGGTTGCGATGGGTTCGGCTCGCTTGGCTTTACCACCAGCAACGCGCCGGTTTTGCACAGACTCATGCGTGAAGGCGCTTACACTCTCCATGCTCGCGGCGTCATGCCCACCAGCAGCAGTCCGAATTGGGCGTCGATGATTATGGGTGCCGGGCCTGAACAGCATGGCGTCACTTCCAATGATTGGATGCCGGACAAATTTGATATTGCACCGGTTGCTGTGGGTTCCGCCGGAATTTTTCCCACCATCTTCGGCTTGATTCGCGAACAGAAACCAAACGCTTTCATCGCTTGTGTTCACGATTGGGACGGCTTCGCCAGGCTGCTCGAACCCAAGTCCCCGAACTTAATCGAAAATGTAAAGGGCTCGGCCTTGACTGCAAACCGCGTTATCGAAGTCATCAGCCAGAAAAAGCCAACTTTTCTTTTCATCCATTTTGACGATGTGGATCATGCCGGACATAAATTTGGTTGGAAATCGCCTGAATATTTTCAAGCGGTCGAGGAAGTGGACGCCTTGATTGGCAAAATCGACGGGGCTCTCTCGGATGCGGGGATTCGCAAGGACACCGTCTTAATCATGACCGCGGATCACGGAGGCAGCGGCAAGAGCCACGGTGGGGCGACGATGGATGAGATTGAGATTCCATTGATTCTCAACGGGCCGGACATAGCCGCGGGGAAAGAAATTAAATCTCCTGTAAATACCTACGACCTGGCGCCTACCATTGCCTGGCTTTTTAAATTGCGCCTGCCAGCCTGCTGGATCGGCAAGCCTGTGCTGGAGGCGTTTAAGAATCAATCGCAACACTGAACTTTGAAACGCAAGGGCGCGGAGACGAAAAGACGCAAAAGACCGGAAAGACCCAGTCAAAAAGATGGGGGCAAAAAGATAAAATTTGCGGAAGAACTTGGAACGGGGAATCACAAGGATTCGGGCAAGGAAGTCGAACAGAAAAGGTGGTGTCAGCCTTCTCTTTTCTTTTAGCGCCTCTGCGGCTCTGCGTCTTTGCGTTTAATTTCCCGATTTGAACGTTTCGCGCAGAGCTGGAGCTCTGCGCTCCGTATCAGATTGAAATTTGCGCGCCGCCAGAGATCATTCCGGATCCGAAGCAACTATGGAAACAGTAATATTTCTCCAAGATCTGGCAGTCGTGATGATTGTTGCCGGTTTGGTTACTATTGTTTTTCATCGTTTCAAGCAACCGGTCGTTCTCGGCTACATCGTCGCCGGCGTCATCATTGGCCCGCATACCCCACCGTTTCCGCTAATCCGCGATAAAGCCGCCATCGAGATTCTCTCCGAATTGGGAGTTATCCTGTTGATGTTTTCGATTGGACTGGAATTCAGCCTGCGCAAACTTCGCCAGGTCGGCGGCTCCGCCTTGATGGCTGCTTGTGTGGAAATCCTTCTCATGGTTTGGATCGGCTATCAAATCGGCCGCCTGTTCGGCTGGAATGCGATGAATAGCATTTTTCTTGGAGCCATGGTGTCTATTTCTTCCACCACTATCATTGCCAAATCCCTTAAAGAACTCGGCAAAACGCGGGAACCTTTTGCGCAGCTCATTTTCGGCGTTCTCATCATCGAAGACATTCTGGCCATTCTGATGCTGGTGCTTCTTTCTGGCATAGCCATGACAGGCACGCTCCATATTGGCTCGCTTGCGGCAACTCTTGGCAGGCTTATTGTGTTTCTGGTCGCAACGCTCGTGGTGGGTTTGCTCGCTGTTCCGCGGTTGATTAGCTACGTCGCGAAATTCAAAAGCAATGAGATGCTTTTGATCACCGTCCTTGGGCTTTGCTTTGGCGTGTCACTACTTGCGGCAAAACTCGGCTATAGCGTAGCGCTCGGAGCGTTTATCATTGGAGCAGTAGTTGCCGAATCGCGGGAGATTCACCGAATTGAAGTCCTGACCGAACCAGTTCGTGACATGTTCAGCGCGGTTTTCTTTGTCGCCATTGGACTGCTGATAGATCCGCGCCTGATCCTGCAGCATTGGTTGCCGGTAACAGTTATTACCCTTGCCGTGATTGTCGGCCAAAGTCTTACTTGCGCCTTTGGCACATTTGTCGCCGGCAATGATACCCGCACTTCCTTGCGCGTCGGCATGGGGCTTGCCCAAATCGGTGAGTTCTCCTTCATTATCGCGGCTTTGGGCGTCTCGCTCAAAGTGACCAGCGATTTTCTCTACCCGATCTCTGTCGCGGTTTCGGCAATCACTACTTTGATCAATCCTTATCTGATAAAAAACGCGGATCTATTTGTCGGCTGGTTTGACCGCGTTGCCCCGCGCGGGTTCATAGATTATCTCGCCAATTACACCCAATGGGTTGGCCGCCTGGGCGCTGCCCGTCAAACCAGCATGACCCGAAAACTGGCACGACGCTGGCTCGTGCAGATGACTTTGAACGCAGCGCTCATAGCGGCGATATTCGGAGGCGCGGCA